>Ga0194061_1001169_pt1 | contig 15675 bp, 12 predicted proteins | sample SepL2221m_MetaG_FD_163423 | JGI IMG/M metagenome (GOLD analysis project Ga0194061, IMG submission 163423) | Anoxic zone freshwater microbial communities from boreal shield lake in IISD Experimental Lakes Area, Ontario, Canada - Sep2016-L224-21m | ecosystem: Environmental > Aquatic > Freshwater >...
CCACGCCCCGACAACGAAAAACTCCAGCGCATCTTCAAGCGAGCGAATCCCGCCGATCCCGACAATCGGAACTCCCGGACACGCCTTCGCGACTTGCCACACGCAGCGCAGTGCCACCGGTTTCACGCAGGGCCCCGACAATCCGCCCGTGATGTTAGCGATGCGCGGCCCGCGCGTTTTCAGATCGACCGCCATTCCCAACAGCGTATTAATCAGCGACAACGCGTCCGCGCCATTCGCAACCGCGACGCGCGCGATCTCGGCGATGTCCGTCACGTTCGGAGAGAGCTTCACCATCAGCAACTTCTTCGTGACCGGGCGAATTGCTTTCATCAAGCGTTCACAGTCCGACGGATCGGACGCGAAGCGGCAACCGTGTTTAACGTTCGGACACGAAATGTTAATTTCAAAACCAGCGACGCTCTGAATCGAATCGAGCCGCGCGCAAACCGTCGCGTAATCCTCGACGCTGTTCCCAACGACATTCACGAGCACCTGCGTCGGGAGCTGTTCAATCTCAGGAACGCGCCCGGACACAAACGCGTCGAGACCGCAATTCTCCAGACCAATGGCGTTTAACATCCCCGCCGTCGTCTCCCATATGCGTGGCGGTGGATTGCCTTCACGCGGAAGAACGCTCAAACTTTTCGTGACCACCGCGCCCAGATTGCGCAGGTCCACAATCGCGCTGTATTCACTGCCGTATCCGAATGTTCCCGACGCGGCAATAAAAGGCGTGGCCAGTTTCAACGCGCCCAACTGCACCGAAATATCAATCATCTCTCTGTCAATCCCACTCGTTAAAACGCGCGTTCCGGAACGTTCACCACGTCGCCGTCTTTCAAATCGACATCCAATTCCCACTGCCCTTTTTTCAGAATCGACGTTACATCGATTGTGCGCAATGTCCCTGGCTCGCTGGGACGGTTGATAGTCACTTTGCTACCCTTCGCAAACTCAGTCAACCCGCCTGCCAACATGATCAATTTGCTGAGCCTCAGGCCGCCCTCTCCAATTGGATACAGTCCCGGTACTCGCACTTTTCCGGAAATATAAACGCTCGTCACCGGGCCGCTCTCTTTCGCACTTTGCTTGGCCGGAACTTCGACAATGTCCTTGTTCTGCAACATTAAGTCCTGCGTACCCGCTGCATTTTCGAACGGCGCAATGACTTCGCGCGTACCGTCCGGCTTCACGCGCAGAATCTTCAGCTTCTTGACGTCTGCATCTTTTTTCCATCCGCCCAAACCGGCGATGACGCGCGACAGAAGTGGTTTTTCGCCTGCTTCCATTCGCAAATCTCCCAACGAAATGACGCCGACTTTATTGAACTCCCCACTGAACGTGAAGTGATCGCAGCGCGGCACTAACACCGTGTCGCCTGCGAGCAATTTTGGGCCCAAATCAGCGCTGCCCGGCTGGGCCAATTTCGTGATGTCATACGTACTTCCCGAGCGCTTGCCATCGACGTCTGTGTGCACAACATTCACACGTGTCGCGTCGCCTTGTTCGTTGACTCCACCTGCTTCTTGCAACGCGCCCAACAAACTCAGCGGCACACCCGGCGTCAGCACGATCGATTTCGGCATCCTCACTTCGCCTGCCACGTAAATTTTGCGCGGCGGATAATCCAGAATCAACATGCGCACCTGCACATTTTTGGCGCTGGTCTCTTTGACCATTTGCTCTGCGATCAGCAACTGCGCTTCTGCGGGAGCCTTGCCACGAATCTTCAAACTCGTCCCTGACGGCAGACTGATATTGCCATCATCGCTGACGATCTGCTCGTTCACTGCGGCCACGCCTTCCGGCTGGAAGCGCAGCTGGATTTTTTCACCGCCGATAAAGCGGTACGATTCGGCTTCACCGTCAGCCGCACGGCTTGAGCCCGTCAGACCCGCGACGCAAACCATCAAAGCCGCACAGAAACACATCATCATGAAACGCATCGTGACCATCTCCCCACGTTTGTTTACCAGTTCAAATTGATACCAAATCTCAATTCATTAATCTGGATATGCCGGTGCAAATCGCTCGACCGCCGCAGCGCATGATCGTATCCAAATGTCGCCACCCCGGCGCGATTGAATTTGTACGAGTATCCCGTCGTCCATCGATCCGTCGTCTGCCGATGAATCACACCAAATAAATCTTCGTGATAATAATCCACATCAGCCCGTCCGCGCGATTGCAGTTTGAACCCAATCCCAGACGATCCCGTCCACGTCGTTTCATAATTTGAGCCAGCGGAACTACTCAACGAATATTTCATTCCCAATCTCGGCTCAAGCCATCCTAGAATTTTGTGCCGATACGACAGTGCCGATGTCTCGATTTGTTGGTCCGAACCCGTCAATCGAAACGTATCCTGCCAAACATGCGAGAGTGTCAGTGTTCCGCGCAACATCGGGCGGATGTTCACCGATCCGCCATATGAATCGACTTTACTGCCCTCCGTCATCACACCCGTTTCAAGCGAGCGCGTTCCAATTGCGGTGACATCAAAATGTGGCGAGTATTCGTAGCGCGCTTCCATCGACAGTAATGGCCGGCCTGTGATCGTCCCCGGCCCAAGCGCGTCATAGGCGCTGCCGCCCAACTTCACCTGGTACGTTAGATGATCGAATTTGCCGCGAATGCCGACATACATGTTCAGAAAATCAAAGTCCTTCCGCCCCGAGCTCGGATACCGTGTGTACTGAAAACTGGTCTCACCGAAAACAGTGCAGTGACCGGGCGAAATATCGTATGACCCGCCGAACCGTCCCGTGTGTTGCTGAGCGTCTAACTCTTTATTGTTCGTCCCAAAATAATCGACGATGTCATAGGCATATGCAGCTTCAAGATTCAAATTGCCGGTGCTGTATTTGAATGTCACAGGCAACGAGTTCATCGCGTATCGTGAACCGGTTTTAAATTCAAGATTATTCGTATCAAACGTGCTGGCCAGTGGATTCACAATCGTATTGCCGATCTGCGTGTATAAATCGCTGATTCCGAAACTCAGCCCCTCTATTCCAAAGTGCTTGATGTTGATTGAGACACCACCCGTCTCATCGTAATAATCGCGTTCAACGGACGATGAAAAATCATGCAGCGTCGCGTTATAAAATGCGCTGACATTCGTTTGTTCGTTGGGTGTGTAATTGATTTTGATTCCCGGCGTATAGTTGCGCAGCCACGATGTTCGCGCGTGACCGGGCGCACCGAAAAAGTTGTCGCTCAAATAATTATCCAGCGACATACTCGCACGAAATGCGAAAGGTCCACTGTGCAGAAACGGCACATCCCCCGCAAGTGGAGTGGAATCAGTCGCTGCCTGTTGTGGCCCGCCCCCTTGAAGGAAAACGCTCTCATTCGCAGAATCACGAACCAGCGCGTTTGCGACCGCAGACGTCTTGTTTTCAACAACTTGAAACGCGGGCCTGAACGGAGTCGAAAACAACGATGAGGTTTGCAGATAATCGGTGAACGTCGCAGGACGCGGAGCGACGACTGATTCTCCCGGCTTCGGATCGGTCGTCGTTTCAGGTTTCGGTTTTGGCTTGGTTTCGTCGTCGTTGGGAGTACCCGTATTGACGTTCGAATCGTCGTCATCCGGATCGGTTTGCACGGGCTCTGGCAACCTCGATTCGCCGCAAAAAACGGAGCATCCTGTACCCAAAAGGATCACGATCAAAACCACGCGTTGCAGGACTGAACTCCATTGATTCACAAACGTACGCGCGGCGTCTTGAGACGGTCGATGCGCGGCAATAAACACCACGCACTCGCACACCCCAAAACAGAGCCAGCCCCCCGGTCTGCCGTGGCCAAAAATGCTAAGCCACAATGCTAACCGAAAAGATGACTAAATCAAGACTGGAATGACGCTTATCGCGATTCTAGATGGAATTCATTCAAGCTTGATTCCTGCCGTGCCGATATTCGTTTTTGCGCAGTGCAAAGGGACGCCATTGCTAACGTTTCAACTCGACAAAAATATCGCGCATCTCCCGCCCCAGCCGCTCGCGAGAAAAGCGTTCGAGCGCCGTCTGCCGAGCGTTCGCTCCAAGCCGTTCGCGCTCGTTCGGATCACGCAAAAGTTGCTCGATCAATCGCGCTAGTTCAGACGCATCATTCGGCGGAGCGCCCAGTGCGTCGATCCCAGGTCGAAACAATTCCGCAGTCCCGCCGGACAACGTCGCTATCACAGCCCGTCCGCACGACATCGCTTCCGCAATCGTTCGTCCAAACGGTTCCGGCTCGGTGCTGCAATGAACGACAACATCAAGAGCGCGATACACCCGCTCCGGTTCGCTCTGAAATGGAACGAATGCAACACGGTCTGACACGTTCAATTCATCAGCACAACGGCGCAACTCATCAAGCGAAAACTGCGAGCCTTGCGTCTTAAACACCGGCCCACCGACAATGTAAAATCGCACGTTTAAATCCGGCCACGTTTCGAAGAGGATCGACGCCGCTTTCAAAAATAACTCCTGCCCCTTCCACCGCGCGAACGACGCCACCAAACCGACCCGCAACATTCCAACATTCGCGCGCGTCCGCCCCGCCGCATCGTCCAACCACTCGCCGTTCGGCGGGCCCGGCGCGAATCGTTCGGTATCCACGCAATTCAAAACCGTGCGGATCGGAAGTCGCTTGAACATTCCGCGCGCCTCCTCGGCAACTGCGTTCGAATTCGCGATGGCCAACGTCGCCGCCGGTTCAGCCCAGCGCAATGCCCGACGCATCAATCGTCGCGCCCCGACGAAATCGCGAAGGTGCCACACGATCGGAACACCCTGCAGTTTCAACATCCGCGACAACACATGAAATCGCGAACCGTTTGAGTGAATGATGTCTGGATTGAGTGCTTCGATTCGTGTGTGTAAATTCGACGTGTAACGGGCGCTACTCATCGATGCCCGCACGGCCCGCCACGCTTGCCGCAATCGTGTGCGAATCGTCTTTTTTTGTTTGGACGACTCGCCCAACACCAACATCTCAGGACTCATCGGCTGGATTTCCACCGCAACGCCCAGCCGCTCCGCCTCTGTCCGCAACGGTCCGTCTTCGCCGAGAATCAACCTCATTTCCCACGCCGGTTCCAATACGCGTAACGCGGCGAAGATGTCCAGGAGGCTTCGTTCCGCCCCGCCCAGCGCACCGATTGGATTAAGAAAAAGAAGTCGCATGGCCACCGATTGAAGGAGAAATTACGCGCCCATTCGATTCAGGCCGACCACTATATCGTACAACGCATGACTCGCCGCCGCCACGCCGAACGAGCGGGTGTAATACAGCGTCGAAAAATAAAGCCCACACAACAACCGCTGTAAAAAAACGTTCACTTCAAATTTGTCGCCCGTCGCGCCGACATGATGATACGCCGCAAAAATCACCGCGCCCAGGAACACCGCCCACGCCGCCGCATACGCGTGTTCCATGTGCATAAACTTCGTCAGCACCAGCATCAGCAGGCCCAGTAAAATCACGCGGAAAACCAATTCCTCATACACGCCCGCGCCGCAATACAAAACAAAGTCCCGCAAATCTGTCCCGGATTCGCCCGTCGAACGCGCCGCGCATACGACCTCGCTCGGAACCCGCTCGACCATCATCGTGTGCCGCTTCATGACCGGCGGGCGCGGATCTTCAGCAACGTAATGCACAAACGCGCGCAGCACCAGGAACAACAGCACCGCGTAAAATAGGCTCTCAAAAAACATGAACGACAGCACCGGCCACTGAACTTTCCACGTGCCTTTGCGTCGGAATTGCCAGACGAAAAATGCGGCGACAATAAAGACAATCGAAATCAATCCGCCCGACACGCCGAGAAACTGCACCACCGGAGCGCCCAAATGTTTCAGTATCGCCTGCCCGCCGTTGATCACGTCCGAGCGCAACACCACCAATCCGACTTCGTAGATCATCAGAAACGGAAGCACCAGCAGCGCGGAATAAATCGGTTGCCGGCTCTCGGACCAATAACTTCGCGCCTCGCCTGATGGTGGCGTGGGCGAAAAGTCAGCAGGTTTCGGTTGAGTTGCTAGTGCCATAAATTGATTTCGTTTTCGCCGTTGATTCGAATGCCACTACATGCTGCGATTTCACTTCTTATTAATCGACTTTTAAAGCCATAAGATCAAATCGAAATTGCGTGAACTGCGCGATCACTACTCATCCGCCTTGTTTCGGCCCGACGCATAATACCGTTTCGCGAGTTCTTCCGGCGTTCTTTTCAAAACACTAAATTCAAGCATCATCCGCCAATTCATCAGCATCGTTTTCAAAACGCCGTGCTGAATCCAGCGTCTCGCATCCGTCACCAACACCGGTTTCAAGATGCGCGGCGCACTGCGCTCCGCCAGTGCTTTTGATAGCATCACGTCTTCCATCAACGGCACCACTTGCATTCCGCCGACCGCCCGAAAACAGTCCGCCCGAACAAAAATTCCCTGATCGCCATACGGCAATCGCATCACGCGCGCGCGTAGATTGTCTGCCGTTTCTATCACTCTCAGCCACGGATTCGCCGCGCCAATTCGATGCCGAAAGCACCCCCATTCAGTCCCTGCATCCAACTCCAAAATCGCAGCAATCGCGTCCTGGGCCGGAACACAATCCGCATGCAGAAACCACAGCCATTCTCCAGCCGCAACCGCCGCCCCAGCATTCATCTGCCGCCCGCGCCCGCACTCCGAGCACACATACTCCGCGCCGTATTCCTGAGCAATCGCCTGACATTCATCCGACGCTCCGCCATCAGCGATGATGATCTGATTGAAGTCTGATTGCGTACAACCGCGCAACGCCGCCACACAACGTCGCAGTGCAGCGTTGTCGTTCAACACCGGAATAATGGTGCTGACCGCGAACTTCAAACGCCGCTTTCCTGGGACGCGAGAATTTTATCGACGGCCTCAACTACATCGCGCGCGACGAATGTCGGAACGTCTTTGCCCGGACGCCGGTGCGCCGAAAGTGGATTCGACACCGCGACGGTTCGACAACCCGCACGCCGTCCGCACTCCACATCCGAATCCTGATCGCCGATCATCCAACTCGCTTCCAATTCCAGCCCGAACTCATCGCGCGCATCGAATAGAAATTGAGGCTTCGGTTTCCGGCAGCGACACGCCCCGGCATACGGCGGAACCGTTCCGTCCGGATGATGATAACAATAATACGCGCGCGAAATCAGCGCTCCCGCCGCGCTCACATTCGTCTCAACGAAGCGACTGATCGCCTGGATATTTTCTAGCGTCGTCTTGCCCTTCGCAAAACTCGGCTGGTTGGAGACGATGAACAAAGCGTAGCCCGCGTCATACAATTTCTTCGCAGCCTCAGCCACGCCCGGCATCATAACGACCGACGCCAGTTCGTGCGGCGATTCGTATTCACCATTTTTGGGATTTAAAGCGAGCTCGTTGAGCACACCATCCCGATCCAAAAAAACCGCCCGCTTCATTTCAGTCCCCGCCGATTTCCAATTCGCTCTGCAACAAACATCACGATGCGCGTCGAGCGAAATAATATAAGAATATCTATTGCCAGCCAGAACCAAAGAATTTTGCGAGTCTGGTACAGTCCTGTTCCGTAGCGTCCGTCAAAATAGCTAAATTCTGGAATGTCTACATAGAAGATGAATGGAAAACCGATTGAAACTTTAGGATCCATCAGCCTGGGTCCGGTCTGGCCATTTTGAAAATTTAATACAAGGAACGTGTCCACAAAGAGCATTCCCACAATCAATGTTGACAAATGATATCGAGTTAATCGAGGCAGTTTATGTCGAACGAATACCCATAGAAACAGAATCCCGATCAAAATCGTGAACGCCGTCAACTCCGTCGCACTGGACTCAATTCCCACGACGCGTCTCCACTACGTATACCGCACATTCCGGTGCTCAGGCAAGAAAAACTCGTGCAGCAATCGATCAACGCGCAACAGTCCCGCGCGATTCAATAACACCTGCCCATTCGCAACCGACAAATAGCCCCAACCCTTCAACGTCGCAAACGGCACCGCAAATTCCGCTTCCACATCCCGCCCGAATTTAGCGCGGAAATACTCGATGCTCACCCGCCCCAACTTCAGTTGCAAAATAAATTCGCGGATGAACCGCTCCTGAGCCGTCGGCGTGTACGCGCGATTGATCGGTAATTTCCCGGCGTCGCACGCTTCGATGTACGGCAAGAATCCATCGAGATTCTGGAAGTGCGTTCCGCCCACATGCGAGAACGATGCCACGCCCAGCCCCATCAAATCCGCGCCGCTCCACAGCATGTCGCGGTACAGAAATTTCGTCTTCGATTTGTCCTTCACAACCGTGTACGCGCTCGCGACCGTGTAGCCAGCTTTCTCAAATTCGCCGAACGCATACTCAACCCACCCGCGCTTCGTCGGCCAGTCCGCGACCGGAGCCACAAGCTTCCCAGCGGTTTTCATTTCCTTGTAAATGGTGGTGTTGTACGGCACCTCCATCTGATAAATCGTCACGCTGTCCGGCTGCATCGCCAGCGCTTTCGCAACCGCGTCCTGCCACTTCTCAGTCGTGTCTTCCACCATCCCGGCAATCAAATCAATGTTGATCTGAGGGAAACCCAAATTCCGCGCCCACTCATACGCGCGGCCAATTTCTTTCGAGTGATGCGCCCGACCATTGATCTCCAACACATGATCATCGAAATGTTCGACGCCTAAACTCAACCGCGTCACGCCATGATCGCGAATGACTTTCAATTTGTGCTCGGTCAACGTTCCCGGTTCGCATTCAAACGTCACTTCTTCAACCTCGTCCCAAGGCAACGTGGCTTTCATGCGTTCAACCAGCCAGTGCAATTGGTCAGACGACAAATACGACGGAGTACCCCCGCCGAAATACACGAACTTCGGTTTGCGCCCGTCGATAAAATTCTTCGCCGCATATGCGTCGTGCTCGCGCGCGACGGCTTCGATATACGCTTTGATCTGCGTCGAATCTTTGTCGGTATAAACGCGGAAATAACAAAAGTGGCAGCGCTTCCGGCAGAACGGAATGTGGACATAAATGCCCAGCGCCGTATTCGGAGCAGGCTTGCGATCAAGCGCGGTGAACGCCTCTTCGGTGCGCTCCGATTTCCACGTCGAAAACGGCGGATAATTCGAAACGAAATAATTCCCCGCCGTCGTCGCTTCCGCGTCGGGATGAGTCGATTCTAGTTCAAGTGTGACTGACATAGGCAACGGCCTCCTGGTTACTTCTTCTTCCCAAACGCCGTCACCGAACCGTCGTTAGCACCGAAGACAAACATAGTATTGGAGATTGCCGGGGACGTGTCAACCGGCGCGCCAATTTCATACTCCCACAGCACCGATCCGTCTTTGAGTGCGAGCATGTACACCCGCCCTTTCTCATCGCCCATCAACACGCGGTCCGATGCAATCGCCGGTGACGAATTAATCTTGCCTCGCGCAAGGTAACTCCACACCGCTTTCCCCGTCGTCCGCGATAAACAATACAACCCCTTATCTTCGCAGCCTACGACTGCGAAGTCCTTCGAAAGCGCAGGCGAGGACATAAACGCTTCTCCATTCGGACACGGAAAGCGCCAGATGACTTCGCCCTTCTTCAAATCGAACGCCAGAAATTCACTCTCATGATGTCCAACGTACGCCACCCCGCCATCAATCGCCGCGCTCGCTGCAATATACGCGCCCGCCTCGATGCTCTTTTCTTCTTTCCCATCGGCGATGTTCAAAATATGCAGCAGCCCGTCGCACCCGCCGAACACCGTCCGCCCCTCCCAAATTGAGGGTGTGGAATAAACATAATTCGATGTCTCAAACGACCAGTCGAGTTTTCCCGTCTTCGCGTCGAGGCTGTACAATTTACTGTCGTACGATCCGATCAGCACTTTTCCGTTCACCACATTCGGACCGCCTTTGACTGCGTCGCCCGTCTTGAATGTCCATACCGGCTTCCCCGTTTTCGCATCGAACGCGTAGACGTTGGTGTCCAACGACCCGACGTAAACAATCCCGTTTGCGTAACACGGCGTCCCTTCAATGGTCGCGCCCGCCTCCGCCTTCCAGGCAATACTTCCATCAGCCACGTTCAATGCGTAGAGCGAATCATCGAACGAACCGAAGTACACGCGTCCGTCCGCAATAATCGGCGACGATTTGATCGGCAACTTGTCTTTCGTCTTGAAGCGCCATAACACCTCCGGTTTGTCTGGAAGTTTGACGTCGACATAACCGGTCAACGCCGCATTGCCGTGGAACAACGGCCAGTTGATCACAGGCTCCACTACGGCAACGTCAGGTAACGAGGATGTCCCAGCACTGGTGGCAACCTGCGTCTTCTGCGTTCGAGTGGCGGGCCCAGATCCACCAAACCAAATGCCCGGCAACGTAACCATAAACAAAAATATCGCCACGGTCGGCCACACGAGCCATCTCAAAAAATTATCTTTCCCGGCGTCGGACATGGAGTTGTCCTCTGATTGCGAACCGATCACTAGCACACACCTGTCGCGCCCGGACCGAACGCGGCATCGTATAGCGCCTTAAAATCAGCCGCAGTAATCGTGCGCGGATTGAACTTCGCCGTCCATTGCTGTGCGGCTTCGTCGCTCAATTTTCCAATCGCATCACGCGACACGCCGACCGCATCCAAATTCGCTGGGAGTCCGCCCGCCTTCACCATGCCGTTGATTCGTGCAATCAACGCCTGCACCGGCGTCGCGGCTTTCGGCATATTTTTCACATGCGCAAGTTCCGTGTACAACGCAGCCGCTTGCGGATCTTTCGCATTGAACGCAATCACATGCGGCAACATGATCGCAATCGCGCGACCATGCAACACATCGAAATTCGCCGTCAACGGATTGGCCGCTGAATGCGTCGCTCCCAACATCGATTGCGAAATCGCCAGCCCGGCGTACGCGCTCGCCAGCAACATCTGTCCGCGTGCTTCTAGGTTCGACGGTTCACTCAACACTGTTTCAAACGCGCCGTTCGCCAGCTTCCATGCTTCGCGCGAAAACAGCTGCGAGACCGGATTGCGGACCGAGCAAACGTACGATTCAATCGCATGCGAAATCGCGTCGATGCCCGTCGCCGCCGTCACTGCGCGCGGACACGTCACGCTCAACGCCGGGTCGAGCAACGCGACAACCGGATACGCCTTGTCGTCGCCGCATGCCATTTTCTGATGTGTGTGTTCGTCAGCAACGAGCGCGTAACACTGCGCTTCGCTTCCCGTGCCAGCCGTCGTCGGAACCGCAATCATCGGCAGCATCGGCTTCGTGGCCTTGTTAATGCCCCAATAATCGGCCATCTTCCCACCGTTGGTCAGAATGAAATTCGCGCCCTTCGCGGTGTCCATGCTGCTGCCGCCGCCGAGCCCGACAATAAAATTGATGTTCAGATCGCGAGCGAATTCCACACAGTCCGAGACCTCGCGCGTCGACGGATTAATCTTCGCTCGATCAAACGTGTGAACCGCCAACCCTTCCTTCTTCAAAATCGCTTCCGCGCGCGCCGCGTGGCCGGCTGCAGCGATCCCGGCATCAGTGACAATCAACACCGTTTTCGCGCCGTATTCGACCGCATATTTCCCAAGCGATTCCAGCGAATTCGTTCCAAAAACCAAGCGCGTCCGTGAATGGAAATTGAATTCAGTAATCTCAGTCGGCGAGAATGATGCTGCGGCGGGAGCTGTTTTTTTCGGCGCATCGGAATACACAATCGCGCGGCGCTTATAAAGGAACTCGAACAAGTTGCCTTCATGCGGCTGATCCCACGCAACCTGCATCGTCGAAACCGGCCCAACATTCAAGCGGTCGATCAACGGTGTCGCCAACAGCTTTTCAATGAACGCCTCGTCCTTCGTGATCGCCGTGACGACCAGCGAATGTCCGATGCGCGGCAGCATTTCAGCCTGAGCCATTTCGACGACACTCGCATACGGAAACAAAAACTCACGGTTCGCCAGCGGGTGATCGAAGTTCTCACAATGGATCAGCGTCGGGCGCATGTACGTCCCGCCGTCCAGAAGTTGCTTACGTTCAACACCGCCGCGCAGCCGCATCGTGACGTCTTCAGCGCCGGGTGTGTTCAATCCGTCGTTGATGGCCGAGTCCATGTACTCAGCCATCTTCACATTCGCAAACGCCGAGAGCGCCGCGTTTGGATCGTCAGGCTTCGCCGCCGCAATCGGAGCGAGCCGCTTGCCAAGTTCATCCGCGATTTCTTTCGCGTATTTCGGCACCACAACCGCCGACGCATTCACGCAACTGCGCCCGCCATTTTGACAAATCGAATCGGCCATAATGCCGATGTAGTCGCGCCAGTTTTCAATGCAATCATCACCGATGATAATCTTGCTGCGCCCCGGCCCGTGGATGTTCACGTTCGGATTATTTGCCCAGCGAGCCGTCGTGTTGTCGTCGCCGAAGAGCAACGCGCGCCCACACGAATTTACGATCTCCGCCGCACCTTCGTGATCGGTCGGATAGAAACCAAACGCCTCCGCCGGTACGCCCGCCGCGATGAACGCCTGAATGATGCGAAACGGTGTCCACGGCTCTTCGCGCCCCGGCTTCAACACGACTGGAATCTTCAACGCCAAGCTCGGCATCCACAGCGAATTCACGCCCGGCGAATTACTCGGCAACACCACGCCCAACGCGGTCGCGGTTGGATAGAAACTCAGCGCTGGGCCATCGTACGTACGCCCCGAATCAAAGACACGCAGATCCATGTTGCGCGTGAGGCCGTTCAAAATCGTCCGCATCTCAACGAAGAGATGGTTCACTTTACCCATGTTGCGGCGGACCATGTTGTGAGGCAGGCCGCTGCTGGCGCTCAAGTATTTGACGTAATCGTCAGCGCTCTGCGTCGCCCCGTCGCCCAGCGGCAACGTCCCTTCCATGAAGTACGCGCCCGCCTTCTTCGACATCGCGAGCAATTCTTCGACCGTGAATTTTTGCAGCGCATCGCGAGACGCCGCATACTTCGGCAAATCACGCCGAATGATCCCGGCATTAACCTGGCTGACCTGAATCAGCTTCTCGCCGGTCGCATGCGCGACGACATCGATTTTGTCGAGTGAGGTGTAAGGCTTGCCGAGACGAAGAACGGGGATGTGCATTTGGGTTGGCCTCTGATTTATTGGCGCGACTTTAACGGCATTTGTCATTTGAAATTTGTGATTTGTTATTTGTCATTTGCCGCATTCTCGCGCCTGGTGCTAATGTAACTGTGGTTAAGTGCAATTAAATGAATAACTGGGTTAACTACGCTTTTTGACGCTCTTCAATTTGCTTTTTGCGGTCGTTGAAGACGCAGTGATTAACTTGCACAACTCTGCGTTCTCCTGAATAATTCCATCCATCAACTCCGGTTTTAACAAACCACTTTTATGAATGATCCGCAACCAAATGAACGTCTCATTCAACTCCTTTAATACCACTCCTAATTTATGAACAAAATCGGAATAACTCTCTGCCCCACGAGCCTCACCGTAATTCGGTGCAGGCGACGTCCCAGATCTCATAATTTGCGCAGCCAAATGTTTTCCCGTTGGGCTGCTGGGTAACCGTTCAGAAAGTTTGATAATTCGAACTGCAAAATCAATCAACCGTTCCTCCAGCTGATTGGCTCGCTCCTGCGCATTCGAAAAATCACCAGCCTCCCCATTCATGTTCGTCATCCGATCAACAAAAATAACAAATGCCAAATGACAAATCACAAATGACAAATAAGCCGTTTAGTACACGCCTTCAACAACCTTCTTCTCAAGCATCCCAAACGGCCGCACTTCGCCAACGCCGTCCCACGGGTACAAGTCGCACGGCACGCGGCGCATGACTTCGTCGCGTTCCAAGAATCGTGGGATGAAAATTTCTTTGGTCAGCGTCGTCAATTCCACACGGCCCCACGCGTCATAATCGACTGTCTTCGACGTATCCTTCGGATCGACGACGCGCAGCACAGCGCGCGGTTGCGGAGCGTAGTATGTGACGCTCCAGTTGTCTTCTTCCTTCAGTGGGCGGCTGCATGCCAGCCCCATCAACGTGTTACCATAGGTCGGGACAAACGCCGCTTTGTTTTCGAGGACTTCTTCGGTCAGGAAGCGAACCATCTGAGCGGTCATCGATGTGCCGCCGCAGAAGACGCCTTTGATACCCGCGTCGGTCACGTTGATTTTTTCACCCAGCGCTTCGAGCAGTTTCGGGGTCGTGAATAGACAGTTGATGCCTTTGCGGTTCTTCAAAATCATCACAGCTTGATCAATGATGTGGTTCTTGTATTCCTTCGCTTCATCGAACTTTTTCTGGCCGAGTAATTTCGTGAAATAACGCGGATCAAGATCGACGTGGTAACACGAACCGCCGCGCACATTCGCAAGGTGTTCGACGGCCAATCGCAAGCGGCGGGGGCCGGTCGGTCCGAGCATCAACCACTTCGAACCCTTCGGAAAGAATTTATCGTCGAGCGTGTTTGAAAATTCCGAGTAGTCGATCTTGTGATCATCCCAACTCACGCGTTGCTTGGGCATGCCGGTCGTGCCGCCGGTTTCAAAAATGTGGAACGGGCGGTCCTTGTACGCGTTCGGCACCCAGCGTTCGTTCGGTTCGTCGCGCAACCAGTCGTCTTCGAAGTGCGGAAAGAGACCCATATCTTCAATCGTGCTGATTTTTTCAATCGGATTCCAACCGGCTTTCTTAGCCCAGTCCAACCAGAAAGGTGAACCCGTTTCCGGCGAAAAATGCCACTTAATAATCTCGCGCAAATGCGCGTTCAGTTTATCTTTTGCGGCGGCTGCCGTTTGCTTGTTGTCGCTCATGAATGTAATTCCTTCCTTGTTTTAGATGCTCTTAATTTAGACCGCTTCATTCAGCGGAAAGTATTTTTCGATTGTGGCTTTGCTCGGCGGCGGCGTCAACAACGATCCGATGACCATCGCAATAGCCGAACCCAACACCATCGGTACGACGGTGTGCATGTTGAAGAATCGAATGTCACCGTTCTTGGCCCATGACAACAAGTACTTGCCACCGAGCGCGAAATCCGTGATCGGCATCAGAATGACTTTCGGATCTTTGCTCGGAGCGAATTTGCTCGACAGAATGTAGAAGAACACAAGCAGTCCACCGACGACCAACGTCGATGCCAGTGCGCCGTATTTCGTGCTGCGTTTCCAAAACAGCGCGGCCAACATCACCGGTGCCATCGCTGCGAATCCCGAAAACGCGAAGCGCACGGCCAGTTCGAAAATGTTCTGACTCGTGTACAGCGCAATGATGTACGCGACGACTGTGATCAAAATAATGAACGCCCGACCAAACCATACGACGCCCTTTTCTCCGTACTTTTTATCGCCGCCATAATACGAGAAAATATCCTTCGTGAACATCGTGCTGATCGCCAGTACTTGATGACAATCCGAACCCATCACGGCGGAGATGATCCCGGCTCCGAGAATCCCGGCGAGAATCGGGTGCGCATATTTCGCGAGCATCAACAAGAGGATGCCGTCCGTTTTGCCGGCTTCCAATCCGGGAATCGTAGCCGCTCCTATGACACCGAGGAATACGCACGGCAGCCAGATCAACATGATAGCGATGGGATAGATGATCACGGTGCGTTTAAACGCGGAGACTTTTCGCGCGGACAAGCACATGATCGACA
>Ga0194061_1001170_pt1 | contig 15651 bp, 15 predicted proteins | sample SepL2221m_MetaG_FD_163423 | JGI IMG/M metagenome (GOLD analysis project Ga0194061, IMG submission 163423) | Anoxic zone freshwater microbial communities from boreal shield lake in IISD Experimental Lakes Area, Ontario, Canada - Sep2016-L224-21m | ecosystem: Environmental > Aquatic > Freshwater >...
CATAAAGATTGAAAATCTGTTTACATCCTTCTGGTAATGCTTTGATCTGCTGGTACACCATTTCTATATTCACTAATTTCCACCATTCGGTTTCTTGTTCATTTGAAATCTGATCATGCTCTTCTTCCCAGTCTTGCCACTGCCAATTTTGTTTTGTTTGCCGGATACATTCGTTCACTACAATTCTTTTTAGCCAACCAGCAAATTGTGCTGCCTCTTTTACTTGGTGAAGATTTTTAAAAGCAAGTATGAACGAATCTTGTAAAATATCTTCTGCCGCATTTCGATTTTTAGACATCCTTAAACAAGTATGAAACATGGCTTTATTGAATTGTTGATACAACAAAGCTTGCGCAGATGCGTCGCCTTTTACTGCTCTTTGCACCAATACCTTAAGTATGTTGTTAGTTGGTTCCAAATCTGTTCAGTAATAAGAGTATTAATTTGATAAAAGGTTGGAAAGACGGTAAAATAAAAAAAAGTTAGCAACTGAGCTGCTAACTTTTTTTAAATGGGTTCTTTCTTTAAAATTCCGAAAGCTTAGTACGTTTAATTGCACCTGTTCGGCCCATTTTTCTATATCCCCCAAAAACAGTTCTTATTTGATGGTACTACTATCCGGCACCAGAAAAAAACTGCCTGGTTGCACGTGTCCAATATGAACATCCGTTAAATTCTGATCAGAACTAAACCCAATACCGAAAAGCCTTTGCCGTGCAGGTGTGGACTGGCTGATAAAAATTTGTTTGTCGGTAGAAAAACGCTGAGTTGATTGATCCCAATACAATTCCTTGCTAATAAGTGTATCTCCTTTCACCGTAAAAACGATGACACTATCCCTTAAAAAGATCTTACTATCCCGTTCTGAATAACTACCATAACGTGCAAATAATTTGCTTTGAATATGGAGAGAGTCATCATAAAAATCTACCCTTAATGTTTTTGGGTATTCTACTTTTTTACCATATTCATCAGTTGATAAGAGCATAGAGGGCGCAATTAATTTTGCCTTGGTTTTCCCATTCTGACTCATATAGCTTTCTACATTCTTAGCTTCATCCACACCAATCACTTTTTTGCCAAGATTTTTAACCACATTGATATCATTTTCGCATCCCATCAGCACAAAAAAGCAGCCGAATATAATGGCTGCTAGTTTTGTATAAATATGGTGTTTGTGATTAATCATATCTGCGTTTAACAAACCAAATATCGCTTAAACTTAGACCAAATGAAAGACGAAAAAATCCTTCAGTCACATTATTTTTAGAATCTCCTCTTTTACCAAATTGCAGAGATGTATTTACAATAGCAAACTGATTCGTATAAGAATTCCATTTACGAATTGGAATACCAGTTCCAAAAGAACCTCCGATCATTTTTAAACCATTTCCATCTGCATCAACATAATCTTTGCCTATGAAAAATCCAAGTCGATAATTTACAGAACCCCAATAGCTTCTGCCACTAACCGGATCAGGAGAAAATGAAGCACCTACTTTAAACATCCAATTATCTTTTACTTGATCTGCTTGATCAAAAAATCTATAATTACTCCATTTAGTGGCAGTATATTCTGCACCTAAACTCCAAATATCAAAAAGGCCTCTTGGCGCTTGCGTAGTTTTTCTGATGGTAATACCAGCCGCAAATGATGCCGGCATAGTAATGGTTCCTTTTATTTTTGATTTCGAATAAACTGTGTCAATGGTAGTTACAACACCTAAACTGTTATATGCATAGGTAGTGTGATCAATATCTTGTGTTGCATTCATGGATGAACCAAGGTTTCCAGTAAGGCCCAAACGCATCAAATATTTATTTACAGTTTTGAAAGAAGGATAACTTTTTGTTTTTAAAGTAAACTCATATTGCGTTCCTGCAGATAAAAATAAAGAACTAAAATTAGCAACTGAAGTTGATTTTGATTTATTATAGGTAATCGTGTCATTCAGGAACCCTACAAATGTGGAAACTTCTTTTCTTCCAAAGTTTACACCGGTATTAAAACCAACACTAAACCCTTTCCATTTTTTTCCTAACCCAATAAATACCTGATTCAAACCACCGCTTCCCTGGTACAAATTTGAAATACTATCCCCAGCTGCTCTTCCTGCTTCTGTTATAGAATAATTGATTCTACTTAAGGGCCTCAGCCCAAATGCCATACCAATATTTTTTGCTTTATTAATAGGGATGCCGAGGGCAAAATAAGAAGGGATAAAGTTATTGGATGCAAATTTTCCATCCGGATTAGTACTCCTTAATGTTCTACTATCGATGGTCAACCCGATATCATAAGAAATCATATACAGGTTTGAATAAGCTGCAGGATTGGCAAAATTGATAGTTTGTCCATTATTATTGGAAGTACCATCGGCATAAGCTGCACCCAATCCACCCAAGGCGCGACTGATTATATGTTGACCTTGATACCAATCACCCATTCCATATCTGGAAAAAGGAGAATTCTCTTGGGCATGGGCAGTTAGTAGTGGAAAACCGAAAACTAATACCGTAAAAAACCTAAACATTGTTAAACTCACTGATCGCATACAGGCCTTTATAAATTAGGTAAGGGTCGGCAAATATCTTGTTTTTTAAGTGTGGTACAAAAAAAGGCATATCCCCCCCGGTTAATAGCACGTTAAAGTTGTTGAATTTCAAGGCATAAGCGTCAATAATACCATCAATTTCTTTTGACATTCCTAAGATTACCCCACTTAAAAGGTTGGTTTTAGTGTCGTAACCGATCAATGGGAACTGATTTTCGGCCTCAATTAAGGGTAATAAAGCCGTGTATTCATGCATGGATCGGAAGCGCATTTGCATCCCGGGTGAGATACTTCCACCTAAAAACTCATGCTGAATGTTCACAAAATTATAGGTGATGCAAGTTCCTAATCCAATCACCAAATTATGTTGATGAGGGAATAAATCAACCGCAGCAGCAACTGCCGCCAGTCTATCAGCACCAATTGTCTCAGGTTTCCCTACCGGAGTTGAGAATGGAATTTGACTGGTATGACCCAGTTTATGGAATTTTGTACGTGCTTTTAATAATTCTTCTGTGTCAAGGTTGTGGTTAATAACAGAAGCCAGGATCGACTTTGTTGGTTTAAAATCATCGATCAGTTTTTCAATGGTTTCTGGCAGATCATTCTCTAAAATCAATAATTCCTGCATTTCCCGATTGATGAAGAGGGCGCATTTTAAGCGGGTATTGCCAAAATCAAAGCAGCAAGTTCTTTGCATAAAGCGCTTTTTGTTTTAAATTTTCTTTAATGCCGGCAAGATGCGAAAGTTTTCGGTTCTTTGGAAACTCTAAGGAAACTATTATGATAATTTCAGGTTTTACGATCATTAGAAATGCAGTAATGAACGATTACCCAATTTTGGAAGCCATCCGTTCAATTTTGCCGATGGTTGATGAAATGATCGTTTTGGTGGGCGATTCTTCAGATGAAACACTTGCATTGATAGAATCGATAAAAGATGATAAAATAAAAATTCATCATTCTGTTTGGGATACTGCACATAGCCAGGGAGGAAGCATCTTAGCCGTTGAAACAAATAAAGCACTGCAAAATGTAAACCCCGAAAGCGATTGGCTGTTTTATATTCAAGGGGATGAAGTGATTCATGAAAAATATCATGCTGCCATTTTGCAAGGCTGTGAGAACTATAAATCCGATAAAACTGTGGAAGGCCTGCTTTTTAAATACCTGCACTTTTATGGTACTTATGATTATGTGGGCGATAGTAGAACCTGGTATGCACATGAAGTGAGAATTATTAGGAATGATAAAAATATCCAAGCCTATCGCGACGCACAGGGTTTTAGAAAGGGCAATGAAAAATTGAATGTGAAACCGATAGATGCATACGTGTATCATTATGGTTGGGTAAAGAGCCCCGAGCAGATGCAACAGAAAAGAAAAAATGTTGCAGGTTTTTGGAATATAGAAGCCATTATGGATAAGGAGCCAGATTTTTTTGATTTTACTCAATTCGATTCACTTGAAAAATTCAAGGGCACCCATCCGGCAGTGATGCAGGAAAGAATAAAAAATAAAAATTTTCATATTGAATTAGACATTCAAAAAAAGAAGTTCTTTTTTAAGGACAAAATTTTGTACTGGTTTGAAAAAATGACGGGAATCCGTTTATTTGATTTTAAGAATTATCGGATCCTGAAGTAGGAGAAATTTTCCAAAGTATGGCTAAGGGAAGCACATGCAATAATACTCCATACTGATAGTTTAAAGTTGTTTCCACAATACAACTTAAAGCAATGGCCAGCGTCCAGCAGATAATTCCAAAATTATTTTGTTGAAAGGCCTTGGCTAATGGATAAAACAGCCAGATAGAAAACAGAAGCATGCCCCACCATCCACTACCCATCCACCAATATAACCATTGGTTAAATGGCCAGCCAAACTCAGTTGTTTGATGGATAAAATATTTCGAAAATGCCGATTGCAAAGTGGCTGGAACGGACTGCCAGCCTGTGTTTGTTGAGGTATTGGTTTGGATCCATTTCCAGGCTGCATCATTAATTGATCTCCTGGTTCCATCTGAAAAATTAGGGTTGTAATTGCCAGGTTGGTATTGTTGATATTCCCAAATACTGTAAGCAATCTTTTGTTGCATATTCGGAAAGGCAAAATATAATATCGTTATTGATGCAATCAATATGATAGATCCTTTTAGCAGTTGTGAAATATTATTCTGCTTGGATTTTATAAAGTTCAGTAAGACGTATAAAAAAATGATACTTAATAAAAGTACCCAGCCTGTTCTTACAGAAAGAAATAAAATAAAAATAAATAATAGCACACCAAAAATGATCTTTAACTTTTTCTGAATAATATTTGAGCAAAGTATAAATAGAAAACTGGCACATAAAAAAATTGAAAAACGCACATGGTCTGTATCCATAAATGTGGGTAGCGACTGTCCGGTACCATAAGATTTATGTGCTGCTGTAAAATCTTTTAAATACCAGAATAGGGGATAGGTTAAAGCTAATGCAGTTGCCCAAAGCCAAATTTTGATCCACTTGTTTTCTATTATTTCTTTGGGTGTTGCAAATACTATTAATATGATAGCCGGATAACCAGTAAGCGTTAAGAAATAGTCGAAATTTAACTTCCCCATTGGCTCTTGCCAGGCACCCAATAGCCATAAACTTAAAGGAATCAAACTCCAGATGAACATGCCACTTTTTAAAGCCGACTTATTTTCTTTAATGATTTGAAAAAATGAAATGACTGCCCATACTGCTACCGTAATAGAAAGAATTGCCCTACTCCAGAAAAGGGCTCCCAAGAGAATGATTAGCAAATAAACGGACAGATTTTTTTTCAGCATAATTTCAAATCTTTTCAATGCTACTGAATATTCGGGAGAAAAAAACAAAGATCAGTTGCTTTCCTTTAAATTTATGCCACTCTAACTATGTGGCAGTCATTATTGAATAATATTATACAAGGAAATTTTAAAGCACTGGCGCGAGCTATTTCATTGGTTGAAAATGAAGTGGAAGGCTATGAACAATTCCTGTCGGAACTCCCTAATGCTCAAACTGCAATCATAGGGATCACTGGTCCTCCAGGTGCCGGGAAAAGTACGTTGGTAGATGCCCTAATTGGTCATTGGACCACAAAAGGCAAAAGAATTGCTGTGTTATGTGTTGACCCATCTTCGCCTTTTAATTTAGGTGCTTTGTTGGGTGATCGGATTAGAATGACTGAATGGTATACACATCCTAATGTTTTTATTCGATCTCTTGCAAGCAGAGGCTCTTTAGGTGGATTACATCCTCATATCATTGAAATTACTTCATTAGTTCAGTCAGCAAATTTTGATTTTATAATTGTAGAGACTGTTGGAGTTGGTCAAAGCGAAATTGAGATTGTTGGCTTAGCAGATACCACCGTGGTAGTAGTAGTTCCAGAAGCTGGTGATGAAGTACAAACGATGAAGGCAGGCTTAATGGAGATCGCAGATTTATTTGTAGTAAATAAAAGTGACAGACCAGATTCTGACATTTTTGTTCGCAACTTAAGATCAATGCTATCTCAGGGAACACATGAACAATTTGAAACCGCTGTTCTTAAAACTGTTGCTTCAGCGAAAGTGGGTATTGATGAATTAGCTGCTGCAATAGAATTACACTTGCAGCATATTACAAATTCAGAGAAAAAAATATGGTTGCTTACTGAAAGGGTATACCAGTTGATACAACAGAAAAAAATGAAGGGAATAGAAAAAGAAACTATTCGAAAAAGTATTACCGCTCAAATACATCTGCCAGGATTTAATCTTTTTAATTTTGCAAACAAATACAATGATCCATCCTGACTTTGAAAAAGCCAATATATCTGTTGTTTTGGCAACTTATAATGGAGCGCCATTTTTAAGAATGCAAATGGATAGTATTTTAGCTCAGAGCTTGCCTCCGATGGAAATTATTGTGGTAGATGATGGTTCTACTGATAGTACCATTTCCATGTTAAAGGAATACGCATCAATTTATTCTTCTATTAAAATTATTTTAAACGAAAGTAATATTGGCTATATCCGCAACTTCGAAAAAGGAATGTTGCTGGCTACAGGAAATCTCATAGCGCTGAGTGATCAAGACGATATTTGGGCACCTGAAAAATTAGAAAGATTATATGAAAACATTGGAACGCATTTAATTATTTATAGCAATTCAGAATTAATTGATGAGCATGGATTAAGTCTGCATAAAAAAATGTCAGATATCAAGAATCAAATTGGTTATGACAATTGTTTGATGTATACCATTGGAGCCTGGGCACCGGGGCATACTTTTTTATTCAGGAAAGAATTAGTAGAGCGTTGTATTCCTTTCCCCGCAATAGTTACACATGATTTTTGGCTGGGGTTTGTAGGCACATGTTATAGCCCTATTAAGTATCTTCCCGAATCATTGGTTCTATATCGCCAACATAGTTTTAATGCAATCGGTGCAAATACACATGCTAAAAAGTTGCATCAGATTAAACCTACAAAGCTTGAATTGCAAGAAAAAAGTAAACAGCGGATGCAATTGTTGTATGAAAAATGTCCTTTAGAATTAGTAGAACAAAAAAAAGTCTTTAAAACCATTTCTGAAAGCTATCAAAGCTATTCCATTAAAAATAATTTCGCACGGATGCTTATTTTTTTTAAATATCGACATCTGATATTAGCCTATAAAAAGAAGTCGGAATTAATGAAAATTCTTTTCTGTGTAAAAATGTTCTTTAAAATCGACTATTAGCGAATGCCTATTTCTCTGTTAGGGCTGTGAAGACCCTTTTAATATAATTTTTCACACGTACGTTCCAGGGGATGGGAAGTTGTTTTAATGGACCGTCAAAAACATCGCCTCTTCTTAAAAAATATTTCGAGAAGGTACCCGAAGTCATTCCCCATTTTGAAATAAACTTAGAATAACCAGCATTGTGTTTGATTCTTTTTACAGAAATGGATCCAAAATGATACACCCTACTTCTTGAAATCCCTTTAAAAGTTCGAACGCCTAATCTCCATAGTTTCATGGAAAAATCAGGATCTGAATACATACCAGGACTAAACTCAATACTATAACCACCTGCAAGGTCCCAGATGTCTTTGTGCACAATGTTGGGAGGCCATGTAGAACCCTGCCAGTCGCACATTGGGAGTGTATTAAAATTTTCTATTAACGAGAGTTCATTAAAACTTTCAATAGTATGTCCGAAACTTTTTTCAATAGAACAATTGCTTTGTGCGTTGATCTCGATAGTTGTTGCAGAAAAGAAAAAATATTTATGTCCAATTAAATCGATTTCTTCTTTTAGAGGTTTATCCCAATCCGGACAAACATACATGTCATCATTGATATAAAGCAGGTAATCGGTGGTAGCCAGATTTCTACAACTATTTAATGCGTAGCATACGCCTACATTTTCTTTGGAAAAGGAATAACTGATGTCGGCCTGTGTTTTGATCCATGCTAAACTGCCGTCACTACCTTCATTAATATGTACGATAATTTCGTGCGGATATAAAGAATGCTTGCGAATACTATGGATGCAGAGTTGTAGGTAAGCCAAATTATTCCAGCTTGGAATCATGATCGAAAACAATGCGTTGGATGCTGTATTGCCGCGGAATTTTTCTATAGTAGTATTCATTTTGCCGCTAAGCTTTAATCGTTATACTGTTGTTTTTCATTCTGCCACCAACGCCAGCCTATATAACCCATGATGACCAAAGGGGTAAAAGCCAAATAAATAATAGCTGAATTGAGGGCTTTCCCAGGCCCCTCTCCTAATTGAGATGCAGTTTTGGTGCAAATGGAGCATTGTGCCAAAACTGTCTCGTATTGAAACATCAACACCATTAAAAATCCCAAAAAGACCCAAATTTTTTTATTCATCTCCAAAATTTCGGCTCAAAGATAGCGTGTAAAACTTCTCATTTTTCCTTAACTTTCTCGTTCAACCTAACGAACGTGAACGAAAGAAGAGCTTTTTTACAAAAAATGGGACTGCTCGCTGGAGCTTTTTCGGCGAATAGTCTTTTTAACGAATTACATGCTGCCAACTTTGCTGCTGCACAGCAAAAAGTACGTTTATTAACCCCGGAACAAGCCGCTGCAGATGAGGATTACTGGGCGGTGATACAGCAGAGTTATACGGTAAACAGCAATTTAATCAACCTGAATAATGGGGGAGTTAGCCCTGCTCCAAGGGTTGTACAGGAAGCTGTAGCCAGGTATAATGATCTTTCAAATCAGGCTCCATCTTACTATATGTGGCGTATTTTGGACCAAGGGAGAGAGCCATTGCGTTACAAGCTGGCAGAATTAGCGGGTTGTTCCCCTGAAGAAATTGCCATTAATCGTAATGCAACAGAAGCATTAAATACTGTGATTTTTGGACTAGACCTGAAAGCAGGTGATGAAGTGATTGGCACTAAGCAGGATTACCCGAATATGATCAATGCGTGGAAGCAAAGGGCATTGCGTGAGGGCATCATTTATACGCAATTGAATTTTAAATTTCCAATTGAGAATGATGAAGAGATTGTTTCTGCTTATGAAAGAGCGATTACTTCAAAAACCAAAGTGGTTCATATAACGCATATCATCAACTGGATTGGACAAATTTTGCCAGTTGCGAAAATTGCAAAAATGGCGAAGTCTAAAGGTTGTGAAGTAATTGTAGATGGGGCACATAGTTTTGGTTTGTTAGATTATAAAATCCCTGATCTTGGTTGCGATTATTTCGGAACCAGTTTACACAAGTTTTTAAGTGCCCCTATTGGAAGTGGTATGTTATGGATCAGTAAAGAAAAAATCTCTAAAGTCTGGCCGTTAGTTTGTAATGATAATCCACGAGGAACCGACATCAGAAAGTTTGAAACCATTGGTACGCGTAGCTTTCCGATTGAGCAAGGCATTGGCGAGGCGGTTAATTTTCAAATGGCAATAGGGTCAAAAAGAAAAGAAGATCGCATCCGTTATTTAAAAAATTATTGGGCCAATAAAGTTGTAACTCATCCTAAGGTTAAAATTCATACTTCATTTAAACCTGAGTACTCCTGTGCTATTTGTGGTGTAAGTATTGATGGGATGACGCCTGGAGAATTAGATAATGCGCTACTCAATAATTATAAAATACATACTGTAGGTATCGTATGGGAGAATATCAGTTGTGTGCGAATTACACCACATGTATATACCCGAATTCAGGATTTAGATAAATTGGTATTTGCCATTAAAGAGTTGGCTGATAAGCAGAAATAAAAAAAACAGTCCCTTCCGAGTTTTCAGAAGGGACTGATTTCAAAAAAGAAATACATAATTAATTATGATGACTGTTTAACAGAAAGCTTCTTTGATTTAACTCCATTTGCTGGTCTGCATTTGCCAAAAGAACCTTTAAATCTTTTGCCCTTTGCGGTTTTTTTATCGCCTCTTCCCATTGTAATTTTTTTTGAATGAATTAATTGATGAGCTGCAAAAATAGAAAAACCTCCGCATATGCGGAGGTTTTTCTATTTAGCGCTAAGAAATTAAACTTTTGAAGCTAATTCTTTACCTGCTTTGAAGCGAGCAACTTTTTTAGCTTTGATTTTGATGGTAGCACCAGTTTGAGGGTTACGGCCTATACGGGCAGCACGCTTAGATACTGAGAAAGTACCAAAACCAACCAAAGTAACTTTATCACCTTTCTTTAAAGTTTTAGTTACGGTGTCAACAAAAGAATCTAAAGCAGCGTTAGCTTGTGTTTTTGTAAGGCCAGCGTCTTCAGCAATCTGAGCAATCAATTCAGCTTTGTTCATAGATGTTATTTTAATTTGATTTTTAAATCTTCACAAATTTATTTTCTTTTCATTACTAACAAAATTTATTTTATGCACCATTTTGCCGCTAAATCCATATCAGTAAAGGGTTTCAGACGATAAAATCAAGGGTGTATAAACATATATTAAGGGTCTGGTAAAAGCTGAAAGTCTTTCTGTTAAAGGGTTTCAGCCTATTTTATCTGAAACGCTTGTCCTAAGCGGCTTTCAAGGGAATATAGTAAAGTTTTGTGATTAGCAAAACGAAAAAACAAAAGTTTCCACACTCAATGCACAACCTGCATTAAAGATCGAAAACTGATCACCTTATTCCCCCATTTAGTGTATACATCATTCCTGAGTTTGGTAGCAAATTTCTCTAGATAAAGATTGTATGCTGCTTTTGACTCAGATCGATATTGTACAGCATAAGTAGGCCCTTCGATATCATCCAGTTCCAGGAGTCTTACAAACTGAAATTGGGTAAAACAACCCGAATTCATGATTTCAGGAATATGGATTTCTTTCATCCACTCCACCCAGGCCTCATGAATAGTTGGTTCTATCTTAGTGGTAACATTATAAATAAACATATTAACTGCTTGATTAGTAGTGTTTAATTGAGTTCTAGAAAAATAGGACAATGGTCACTATGCTTCACATCTGGATAAATGGTGGCCTTTTTTAATTTCGAGGATAACTTATCCGTAACGCAGATATAATCGATTCTCCAGCCCTTATTCTCTAAACGAACACTAGGAAAGCGCTGGCTCCACCAACTATAGCCCCCTATTTTATCAGGATTCAAAGTTCTAAAGCTGTCAACCCAGCCATTTTCTACAAACATATCCATCCAAGCCCTTTCTTCGGGCAAGAACCCGGAAGAATTTTTATTCCCTTTCGGGTCATGGATATCTATGGCTTGATGCGCAATATTATAATCTCCTACAATGATTATTTGTGGACGTGTTTTTCGCAATTCTTGCAGATAAATGAAAAATTCATTTAGCCATTTGTATTTATAAGTCTGTCTTTCATCTCCACTGGTACCAGAAGGAAAGTAAGCGTTGACTAAAGTAATGTCACCAAAATCTGCACGGATTACTCTTCCCTCAAAATCACTATGATCAATTTGATTACCAAAGAAAACTTGATCTGGTTTGATCTTTGTAAATATGGCAACCCCGCTGTACCCTTTTTTTTGTGCAGAAAACCAAAAGGTCTGATATCCCAAATCTTCTATTGATTGATAATCCACATTGTCTTTATGTGCTTTGGTTTCCTGCAAACAAATAATATCTGCGGGATCAGTTTTTAGCCAATCAGTAAAACCCTTTTTAATTGCGGCACGTATGCCATTCACGTTATAGGAAATGATACGCATGTAATATGATTATTCAGGTGTAACTGATTTTTATTTTGAAAAAAAATAACCGGTTCCTTAAAACTAAGATAAGTGCAATTGATTAAAAAATCATTTTGAAAGCTATATCTATTAACATTACATTTGCCCCGGTTTCGGTTCTGATACTTTTAAAAAAGTAAAAGATTAATAGGGAAACCGGTGTAATTCCGGTACTATCCCCGTAGCTGTAAGCTCCTTCAAATTATTCAATCTTCGTGCCACTGCCTCGATGAATCGAGTTGGGAAGGCCTTGAATAATGGAGTAAGTCAGAAGACCTGCCGCCGCCATCACAATTTTTCAGCTTTCGGGTGAAAGGCATGAGGTGTAAGCGTCGTAAGGCATTTATATTTCTATCTTTTTTTATTTCCTGAAAGTAGTCACAACAAAATTTTCTTAAAAATGAAAAGAAAAGTTTTAGTTATGACTGCTATCATCATCAGCAGTCAGCTTTATGCTCAAGACAGTTCCTCTGTAAAACAGTTGGACGAAGTAATTGTAACCGCAAACAGGATGCCTCAAAAGCAGAGTAGTACAGGTAAAATGGTTACAGTAATTAATCAGGAAACTTTACAACGCAATGCAGGTAAGACGCTTTCTGAGATCATCAATTATCAGTCAGGAATTTTCATCAATGGCGCCACCAATAATCTTGGTACCAATCCCGACATTTATTTTAGAGGCGCTAGTGCTGGTAATACACTGATCTTGATTGATGGTATTCCTGTTGGCGACCCCTCGAATATAAGTAACACTTTTGATCTGAATATGATTGCTCTCGGACAGGTTGAGCGAATAGAAATTTTAAAAGGCGCACAAAGTACTTTATGGGGAAGCGACGCAGTTGCAGGTGTTATCAATATCATCACAAAAAAAGAAAATAAATCTGGCATCAATAGTACAGCCATGTTGAGTTATGGTTCTTATCAAACATTTAGAGGGAATGTGGGATTGAATGGACGCCTCAATAAATTCAGTTATAACCTTGACTATGATTTTACTAATAGCAACGGTTTTTCAACTGCATACGATAGTACAGGGAACAAGAATTTCGATAAAGATAATTTTAAACAAAATAATTTTCAGGCAAATCTGAGATACCAGTTTGATGAACATTGGTCGATCAAAACCTTGAACAGTTTCTCGAAATATACCGGTGGAACAGATGCTGGCGCGTTTCAAGACGACAAAGACAATACTTTTGAGAACAAGAACGACGTGAATAATTTGGAAGTGGCTTATTCTGACAAAAGCATGCAGCTGCATCTATCACAAAGTTTTTTCACAGCGTCTAGGATTTATACAGACGATAGCGCTTCGGTTGGTGGATTTTCAAAATACTCAAAAGGAGTATATCATGGCAATACAGCAGTGACGGAATTGTTTGGGAATTTTAAATTAGTTAAAAAGCTAGTATTGATTTCTGGCTTCCAAAGAATGTTTCAACAAACTGATCAAAATTATCTGAGCATTAGTAGTTACGGCCCGTATAAAACTGCTTTAGGTGATAGTGCAAAAGTTACGAACTACGCCATTTATCATTCTCTATTGCTTACTGGCATCAATGGATTTGATGTTGAAGCTGGCTTTAGGTACAATAATCATAGTATATATGGAAGCAATGCTACTTATACCTTTAATCCTTCTTTCCATATCAATGAAAGCGCTAAAGTTTTTGTGAATATATCTTCTGCATTTAAGATTCCTTCCCTGTATCAATTATACAGTGAGTACGGCAATAAAAATCTGACCCCAGAAAAAAGCGTGAACTACGAATTGGGTGTACAAGTGTTTTCAAAAGACAGAGGATCAAATATTAGACTTGCAGGATTCAAAAGAGATATTCGAGATCTGATTGTTTTTTATACAGATCCCAATACTTATGAAAGTAAATATATCAATCGCGATTTACAACACGATTATGGGTTTGAGTTAGAAACCACTCTTCAGCTTGCCAAGAATGCACATTGGATCAATAATGCTACATATGTAAATGGTGAAGGAGAAAATGCAGGCGTAAAAACAAAGAACCTTTATAGAAGACCCAACTTTACTTTCAATTCGGTATTAAATTTTACTCCTATTAAAGGGTTAGAACTGATGCCTTCTGTAAGGGTAGTTGGTACTAGGATAAAAGGAACTTATGATGCGGGTCCAGCTAAAATGCCAGCATATTTTACAATTGATTTTTATACAGGATACCAATTTTCGAAACACTGCAAAGCATTTCTTGATCTTAGAAATATTACAAACCAACAATATTTTGACATCGTAGGTTATACCAGTAAACGATTCAATATGATGGCTGGTGTAAGCTTATCATTCTAAACTAAAAGTCTCGATGAAATTTTTCATCGAGACTTTCTTTCATTTCTCACTTTTTCCTCCACTCTTCACTTTTATCTCTTCACTCTTCTTTTGGTACCGGCGGTGGTCCATCAGGTAACATTTCTTTCCAAACTTCTTTTCCTTTGCGAAGTAAAAATTCTGCTTTAATATCTTTCCTTAATTGTTCATTTTCAAAAAGGTCTACCATGGTGGTACCTAATGATTTGGAAGCAAAAAGCATTCCTTTGTGTCCTATGCTCATTCCACCGCAAGCCACAACTACCCATGAATGCCAGGGTGCTTCAAAAGGCGCTGTAGTGGCCATTAAAGTAATTTCAGGAACGATATAACTTACATCGCCCACATCAGTAGATCCGCCGGGTGCTGTTTCGTTTGTTTTCTCTAAAGGTTTAATGGCACCGTTAATTCCTTTTGATGCAACTCCATATTCTTTCATGATTTTATCTGCAAAATCCAGTTCGTCTTTGGTATAGGTAATCGGCCCCACTAAGTTCATATTGTTTTGTAATGTTTTGGCTCCTGTTTCATTGACTAGCAATTCGTATAAACCATTATTCAATCTAACTTCATAAGAAACCCCTGCCATTAAAGCGGCACCTTTTGCGATGTCTTTCATTCTTTCAGATACTTCTACTACTCCACTTCTTTTACTATCTCTGATCCATAACCAAACTGCAGCTTCGTCAGGAATAACATTGGGCACTTTGCCTGCTTTTGTAAATACATAATGCATACGAACACTTGGTTTCACATGTTCGCGCATATAGTTTACACCTTGGGCAAAAAGCTCTGCGGCATCAAGTGCACTTCTTCCGTTCCAGGGATCTGCAGCAGCGTGTGCTGATTTTCCTTTGAATGAAATGGTATAATCTGTGATAGCCTGTGAGCTTTGCATATTGGCTTTGTTCTCATAATCGGGGTGCCAATCAAGACAAACATCCAGATCATTGAATAATCCTTCCTTAGCCATCCATACTTTTCCTGCTAAATCTTCTTCTGCAGGTGTACCATAGAAACGAATGGTGCCTTTTATTTTACCAGCAGCAATAAGTTCTTTAATAGATACTGCAGCGCCAAGACTTGCTGTGCCAAACATATTATGTCCGCATCCGTGACCTGGAGCGCCAGATTTTAATGCTTCTTTATTGGGTAGTGCTTTTTGTGAAAGTCCGGGAAGTGCATCAAATTCTCCTAAGATCCCAATGATGGGTTTTCCTGATCCATATTCTGCAATAAATGCAGTGGGGATTCCGGCCACACCTCTTGTTACTTTAAAACCCTGTGCTTCTGCATAATCGGCTAAAAGCTTGGCTGATTGATGTTCACGCATGGCTATTTCTGCAAAGCCCCAGATCTGGTCACTTATTTTTATTAATTCTTCCTGGTGCTTCTCAACTGAACTCAATACACTTGTCTTGTTGTTTGAAACGGTTGTTTTTTGTGCAAGTGCTGATAGTGATAAAACTATTCCGCAGAAGAAAAGGATTTTTTGCATGGTATTTTTTTATGGTATAAAAGCTATGGATAAATATACAGATTCAGTACTATACTA
>Ga0194061_1001172_pt1 | contig 15631 bp, 11 predicted proteins | sample SepL2221m_MetaG_FD_163423 | JGI IMG/M metagenome (GOLD analysis project Ga0194061, IMG submission 163423) | Anoxic zone freshwater microbial communities from boreal shield lake in IISD Experimental Lakes Area, Ontario, Canada - Sep2016-L224-21m | ecosystem: Environmental > Aquatic > Freshwater >...
ATCGAGAAGCATCACGGTGAAGTGGTTGAAATTGGAAATCCAAGAACGACTCTGGAAGAGCTGTTCCTTGAAATCGTGCGTGATACGCAAGCGAGACCCGGTCGTCGGGCCAAGCAATAATCAAACGTAGCGCGGCAAATTGTTTTCGATTCGTTGTGTGTATTGGATGTGAATCGCCAAAATTTGTTAAAGGTCTATCGCGATGGTTCTCGAAGAAGAAATACCCCGTTTTATAACGTGGATTGGTCCGGCAATCGTGTGGTTTCTGTTTGTAGGTGGCTTGGTTGCCGTCCTCGCAGCGGTCGTAGCTTGGCTGACGCAGTCAGTATTGCACGGCCCGCTCGTCGCGGGGGATCGCGTCTACCGCGGAGTCCTTTCGGGTTTGCGTGACCTGGCCGGTATGTCGAGGGGACGTATCTGGGCACTGGCGAGACTGGCAATTCAAGAATCGCTCAGGCGAAATGTGCTTGTGGCACTTGCACTCTTTGCATTGATCGTGCTTTTTGCCGGATGGTTTCTCGATCCAGGAAGCGTGAATCCCGGCAAGCTTTATTTGGGTTTTATTCTGGCTGCTACCAATCTACTCGTCTGCCTCGTAACTCTGATTCTTTCAGTCTTTAGCCTTCCGGCGGATATCCGAGGAAAAGCGATCCAAACGGTGACGACCAAGCCGGTGCGCACCGGAGAAATCGTGCTGGGACGAATGCTCGGGTTTGCCATTGTCGGTACCGTAATGCTTCTTGTGATGGGCGTTGTCGGTTGGGGATTTGTTGTGCGCAGCGTGAGTCACCGTCACGAAGTAGATGTCGCCGCACTCGATGAGATCAGCGCTGAAGACGGTGCTTTAACAGGGTGGGAAGGTCGCACAACGCTCGACCGCAAACATAGGCATCGGGTGGAACTTGATGCCAGCGGAAATGGACGCACAGATTTTGCGCAGGGGCATCGACATGAAATTAATTTGACAGGAAAAGGGGAGGCAGGCCCACTCGGAACGTATGCGATGAGTGCTCCTACCGGACTGCTTGAAGCACGAAAGCCGCTCCGAGGAGTTCTCAGGTTTCTTGATCGGGAAGGACGGCCTTCGTCAAAGGGAATCAGCGTTGGCAATGAGTGGGCCTATCGGGAATTTATTGAAGGCGGAACCCTTGCCGCAGCAATCTGGACGTTTGATGGAGTGACGCAAGACGAATTCAAAAAAGGTTTACCGTTGGAGATGATCGTACGAGTGTTTCGCACATGGAAGGGAGATATCGAAAAGGGGATTGCCGGAAGCGTTCGGGTAAAAAATCCTCAAAGCGGACTGACCAGCGACGCATTTTATTTTACGGCCAAAGAGTTTTCGATTGATTCGCTACTCGTTCCGCTGAAACTCGGAACGACAACGACCGATGGAGGCACCAAACAGGTAGATCTCTTTTCAGACTTTGTCTCGAACGGTCGAATTGAGGTAGTGCTGCAATGCCTCGAACCCGCCCAATATTATGGAGTCGCGCAGGCAGATTTCTATTTGCGTGAAGGAGATGGTTCATTCGCATGGAACTATGCGAAGAGTTGCCTCGGAATCTGGTTTTCAATGCTGCTTGTGACCGCGATGGGGGTTATGTTCAGCACGTTTCTTGCAGGGCCAGTGGCTTTGCTCGCGACGCTCAGCGTCATTCTGGTGGGACAATTTAGAGAATTTGTGGATAGGCTCTTTGCGGCGCAGATATCTGGTGACACAACCCTTGCGCCGGGTGGAGGGCCTATCGAATCTCTCTGGCGAATTGCTACACAGACGAGCATTACAGTCGACCTCGATCCAACTTCCGCGGTATTGTTTATGAAAACAATCGACACGTGGCTCTTGGCCCCGATGCGTCTGGGATCTGCACTTTTTCCATCGCTGAGTTCACTTGGAACAAGCGATTTTGTTTCGGGTGGATTTGATATTCCTTTCGATTTGATTGCAGAAAACGGATTTGAAACGGCTGGGTATCTGCTGGCCATGTTTATCGCAGGAGCGATGTGTCTTCGGGCTCGAGAGGTGGCTGCATCATGACAACGACATCCAAACAATCATGGCTGGGACTGCGACCGGGAACGCTCCTTATGCTGGTAGCGATTGCAGTGCTTCTCGTGCCTCTTTCGGCGCTCAGTCAGCCGGCAGATTCATTGAGCAAAGGCGGCGTGATGTCGCAACTTCGTACTAAGTACGAACTCGGGCAATCCAATCTCGGTGAAGTTGATCCGACGAGTGAAACAATTCGGCTGGCAACCCTCGGGCTCAAAAATATCGCCGTCACACTGCTGTGGGATCGTGCGAATTATTACAAAAAAGTCGAAGACTGGACCAACCTGTCGGCGTCACTTGAACAGATCACAAAGCTGCAGCCAAATTTTTACTCAGTATGGGATTTTCAAGCCCACAATCTCTCGTACAACATCTCAGTTGAATTTGATGATTATCACGACCGTTATGCGTGGGTCATGAAAGGGATCGAGTTTCTTCGTCAAGGTATTGCACTGAATACCAGGGAGCCGAGATTGCTCGGACGGATGGGATGGTTTATTGCTCATAAGATTGGAAAGGCTGACGAAAAAAAACAGTTTCGGCGGCTCTTTAAAGCAGACGACGATTTTCATGAGCGCGATCGTCCAGGGAGAACGCTTCCTGAACGGGATAATTGGCTTGTTGGAAGAGAAAAGTACGTGACTGGGCAGCAGTTAGCTGACTCTGGTGCGCCGCTGCGCACGACTGCTTTAATCTTTCATAGTGAACCGATGATGACCTCGATTAACTATGCGACTGCAGTTGAGGAAGATGGTGTGTTTGGAGACATTGCTCGCGATGCGTGGACGCTCGCGGGAGAAGAAATGCGTCGATTCGCCACACATGAAATCCCAACATCGTGGGATGTCCCGATTCGCCTTGGATTGCGTGAAGCCGAAGAAGAGAGAGCTGCTCGCATTGTGGAAAGTCTCGAGGCGATTTTGCCTGGAAGGCTACAGTCAATTCAGGAAAGCCGTCGCGAGGGTTTGACGAGCGATCAGAAGAAAGCTCTTGAAACGGCACCGCTGGAGCGAACTGAAGCGCAGCAAATTGCCGTTGCAAAAGCTGCAGCAGCGATCAACGTGACATGGCCTGAAGTTGTTCGTGACGCTCCTGCCGAGGTACGTGAAAAAGCCAAGTCACTTGCCCGTGAATACATTGAAGCATCAGAAACAGCTCAAATTATTAGCCGTTATCGAGACATCGTAAACTTTGATTTCTGGCGAGCAACGTGTGAAGCCGAGGTGACTCCAGCGGCACTCCTCGCTCGTGAACTGACTTGGACAGCTGATCGCGAGTTTGAAAACGCTCGCTTGCAGTCTGCAAAAAAGTCATACGAGGAAGCATTTCTCTCGTGGAAAGAGGTTCTCGATGCTTCAGATATTCTCAGAAATGACTTCATGACTGCCGACGAAATTTCTGAAATTGTTGATCGGTACAAAAAAGTACTTGAGCAACTCGATGAGAAATTCCCGAAATCATTTGTACTGTCTGACATACTCAAGCGGGCCCAACCGTCTGCGCCTCCGGCACCGCCTACAGAAAATGTTCCTTCCTCTGAGACAAAGCCCCCTTTGACTGTGGAAGAGACTGAAGAAAAGTAAGTTCTGGTCGCTTCATTGCGGAAAGTTCTGCACAGATGCTGTGAAATCGTGGAGCCCTTATTTTTGGATTCCGTGAAAAATCACAGTCTTTGACTCTGTCATTTCGTGCATCGTGTACTTGGGTCCTTCCTTTCCTATTCCGCTCTCTTTGAGTCCACCGTAAGGCATAAAATCGGCCCGCCACTGGGGGCCCCAGTTTATGTGCAAATTGCCTGCATCGACGTTTTGCACAAAGTGCATTGCTTGAGAGATGTCTCGAGTAAAAAGAGATGCCGCGAGTCCATACCGAGTTGCATTGGCCATTCGAACTGCTTCGGCAGTGTCGCTGGCTCGCAGAAAAGCTACCGCTGGTCCAAAGAGTTCTTCGCGTTCCAGAGTCATTCCCATTTTGACATCGACCACCACGGTCGGTTCGTGCAGAGCACCGGCATGGCTTCCGCCACAGGTTACGCGAGCACCTTGAGAAACCGCATCGCGAATCGATGTAGCGACTCGTTCTGCGTCTGAGGAGCGAATCATCGGACCTATACATACGGATGGATCAAATGGATTGCCAGTTTTGAGTTCGCGGACCAATCGAGTTACGCGATCAATAAGATCGGCGTAAATCCCATCAACAGCGATGATGCGTTGGGCTGAAATACAAACCTGTCCCGCATTGGCATAGCCGGTAGCGACGATGGCTTGGGCAACGAGATCGAGATCGGCATCATGAAGAACAACAAGCGGTGCGTTGGAACCAAGTTCCATCGTTATTCGTTTGAGTCCCGCCGCACAAACAATTCGCTCACCAACCTCGTGGCTGCCTGTAAAACTCACCTTCCGAACTCGTTTGTCAGAGACAAGAAAACCTCCGAGAGATTTCCCAGAACCGGTCAAGCAACTGATTGCCTCAGGAGGGCATCCGGAATCAAGTAAGACCTCAACGAAGGCAATTGCCGAAAGGGGTGTGTCGCTGGCAGGCTTGAGAATGACTGCATTTCCAGAGGCGAGAGCCGGTCCCACTTTGTGGCATGGAAGATTCAAAGGAAAATTGAAAGGCGTAATGGCAACAACGACGCCACAGGGGACACGGAGCGTGAAGCCGAACGTTCCGCCACCGTTGGACGCGCCGTCCATTGGCAGCACTTCGCCACCGATTCGACAGGCTTCCTCTGCGGAGAGAAGAAGTACATTGGCAGCCCGCGTCACTTCCATCAACGACTCTGCCAGAGGCTTTCCTTCCTCCATTGAGAGTTGGTTTGCAATTGTATTGATTCGTTCAAGCAATGTACTTGATGCCCGACGAAGGATCTCTCCACGTTTCCAGCCCGGCATTGCTCGCATGACGGCGGCACCCTTCACCGCCATCACAATCGCTGCTTCAGCATCATTGGCCGAAGCGTTGGGAACGGTGTCGATCGTCGAATGATCGAAGGGATTTGTGACGACGCAGACGCGATCACCTTCGATCCAGCGTCCAGCAACAAAGGATTTCATGAATCAGTGCCTTTGCGTCTCGGTGACGATTGTAAAAATGAAGGTGTAGTGCTTATGAACGTTTTTCATTCACCGCAGAGGCAGGAATGGAGCGGATCAGGAGTCGGTCGATCCGACGGCCATCCATATCGACCACTTCAATGTCAAGCGTTTTCCAACGAAGTTGATCACCAATCGCCGGAATACGTTCGAGCTCCGCCAAAACCAATCCGGAAACTGTGCTGTAGTCGCGAGTTGGTTGATTTTCGACGGAGAGTCCGAGCGTCTCAATGAGTTCATCGAGACCGACTCCTCCATCGACCAACCAAGAGCCATCCTCCCGCTGAACAAAACGCTGTTGAGATTCATGGCGTTCATCATGAATCTCACCGACAAGTTCCTCAAGTACATCCTCAAGCGTGACAAGCCCCTCGGTTCCTCCATACTCATCCAAAACAATTGCGAGTTGATTGCGTTCCTTTTGAAAGAGTTCGAGGAGTCGGTCAAGAGGCATTGTTTCCGGAACGAAGAGCGCCCTGTGAAGAATCTTTCGCAGATCGATTGGCCAACCGAGCCAATTTTGTCTCAGCACGTCCTTGAGCAGTATGTATCCCAAAATATGATCCAAATCGCGTTCGTAGACCGGTAGTCGTGAGTAGCCAGCCATCGCAACAGCACCGATAATTTCATCGGGAGGGGTTGCCACATCCATTGCGTCCAAATCGATTCGAGGCCGCATAATGTCACGAACGGTTCGCTCTCCAAGCCGGAGTGCTTCGGTCGCCACCGACTGCTCTACGGCCTCCAGCACTCCCTCAGCGCGTCCTGCCTCCAGCAAGTGTTCAATATCATCCACTGATACGTTGGGCCCGTCTTGTCGATGGGCTCGCAGGAGAAAAAGGACCGACGTTGTTGCGGCTCCCATGATCCAAACCAAAGGCTTGGTGATGATGGATACGAGATTCATTATCGGTGCGACGGTGCAGGCCACTTTTTCTGCACTTCGAAGAGCCAAACGCTTCGGGACAAGTTCTCCAAGTACAAGCGTAAAGAACGAAAAAACCAGGACAAAAGCAGTCAGTGATAACGACTGGGCATAGGGTTTGAGAGAGGAAGGACCGTCACGCAGAATCCACTGTGAAAGGTCGCTTACCACTCGATCTCCACCGTAGGCCGCTGCAAGTGTGGCAACTAACGTGATCCCGATTTGGACGGTGGGAAGAAAACGGTTGGGATTGTTGGCAAGAGCGAAAGCCTTTTCAGCGGCCGCATTTCCTCCGTCGGCAAGGGAACGCAGCCGGCCGCGCCGACTCGCAACGATCGCCATCTCCGCCCCGGAAAAAAAGCCGTTCGCAAGGATGAGCGCAAGAATAATGAGAAGTTCTACGACCACCGTAGCCACACGCTTGTCAAGCATGCTCCACACGGACGTTCAATATTTTGGAAGTACATGGTGTCTCAAAAAAGAAGAAGGCTGTGGAGAAAGCATCGAAAGAACATTTCATACCGCATGGGTTTAAAAATTGCGCTACCGAGGCGTTGAAGGATCACTGCAAATGATCGTCAGGTTGTCGCGATGAACGACTTCCTCGTACGGACAATATCCGAGGACATTGGCAATCTTTTCAGTGGTGAGCCCACGAATACGAGTGAGTTCGTCGGAGGTATAATTGACAAGACCTCGAGCAAGCTCGCGCCCATCCTCAGAGAGAAGTGTGACCACATCCCCTTTCTTGAAATCACCATGAACGTGAGAAACTCCAGCGGCAAGCAGGCTTGAACCTCGCATGATTACCGCGTCTTTGGCCCCGGAATCAAGGGAGAGCGTGCCTTGTGGATCTGCAGACCATCCCAACCATCGCTTCCATGCTGGCATACTCGCACCACGAGCAGGAAAAAGTGTGCCGATCAATTCTCCTGCGCATATTTTTTCTAACACCGCCCCATCGCGACCGGATGCAATAATAACATTTCCACCGGCCTGAGTGACGATTTTGGCTGCACGTAATTTGCTTGCCATGCCCCCCTTTGAGAGTCCCGTGACTTTGTCCTGCGCCATAGCTTCGATCCGGTCATCGATCTGACTGATGGTATCGATTCGAGTGGCACCTGGATTCGATGGATGTTGATCGAAGAGGCCCTCGACGTCACTCAACAGCACGAGTAACGGAGCACCGAGGACATTCGTGACGAGTGCTGCCAAGCGATCGTTGTCACCAAAAGTGGTTCGAAGTTCCTCCACGCTGACGGTATCATTCTCATTTACAATGGGAATTGCCTGAAAGTTGAGAAGAGCCCGAAGCGTATTTCGAATATTGAGATAGCGAGTTCGTTGCTGTAAATCATCGGCGACAAGAAGCACTTGAGCTGCGTGATGACCTCGTCCACGCAACGCGCGTTCGTAGGCTTCAATGAGAGAACTTTGGCCGACGGCGGCAACGGCCTGTAGCTTTGCGAGTTCGGTTGGCCGATGTGTCAGACAAAGTCTGCCCATGCCGGCACCAACAGCACCTGAGCTCACGAGGACAACTTTCCGGCCGGATTTCATCAGAAGATCGATCTGTCGGCTCAGAGAATCAATTTGCTCAAAATCAAGTAATCCATCAGGGCCTGTCAAAACACGAGTGCCTACCTTCACGACCACAAGCTTGGCGGTTGCAGCAATGTCCTGGCGTTCCGAATCGGTCATCGTGGGTGGCGTACGGTGGTGTGCAGATGGATTCGTAAAAAAGCTGCAATGGAAAAAGCAATGGTATGCTAACGAGGAGGAACTTGGAGAGCCAACCTCGCCAACTGCCGAAATGTGCAATCCCGTTGAGAGATCTGTTTTTGAAGCATAGACTGCCGGCGGTAGTCATCGTTCCCAGTGTTACGCAACGAAGGCTCATTTTCATGTTTCATACTTGTATTTCCTCGCTGTCGGAAAGCTTCAGGCAGAGCCCACGATGAGTGAACTACACCACGAATGCGGATTGGCCGCCATCTATCACCTTCCGTCGCAGGTGGCGAGTCCGCTTTGTACCGATCACGGTCCAGAGGAAATTTCCCGACTCGTGCCCAGAATGCTTTTAGACATTCAGAATCGAGGACAGTTGTCGGCTGGCATGACGGTCTGGAATCCTAGTCGCGGCCAATTGCTCACAACCTATAAAGATGTGGGAAGCGTCAGCGAAGTTTTTCGCATGAGCCATCGGGCAAAGTACGAAAGCCTGATGGAGCAGCATGTTGGCCGCGCAGCCATTGGTCATGTGCGGTATGCGACGTGTGGCGCAGAGGATCGAGGGTATGCACAACCGCTCGAACGACCGCACATTCAAAAACGAAAATGGTTTGCATTCGGATTCAACGGACAACTTGCGAACTACCCTGACCTGCGGGCCAAGCTTCTCGCGGATAACGACAACCATCTCGCACGAGATAACGACACAGAGATGATCATGCATGCGATCGGTCATGAGTTGTCGGGCGATTCCGATCCCGATCCGATTGATATGTTGGCTGCAATTTCAAAGCGATTTGATGGCGCATGGAATATCGCAATGCTCGATGCTTGTGGACGATTGATCGTCGCGCGCGATCCTCTCGGAATCAGGCCGATGGTGTACGCCAGGCTTGGGCCACTGGTGGCTGCCGCGAGCGAGAGCGTGGCACTTTTGAATCTTGGATTTCCGACCGAGTCGATCGAATCGCTCGAACCTGGCATGGCCATGGTGGTCGACGGTACGAGGGTTCGTATAGAACGATTTGCAGAGAGTCCCAAGCGAGCACACTGCTTCTTCGAGTGGATCTATTTTGCAAATGTTGCAAGTACGATGGATGGACGAAGTGTCTATCTGACTCGCAAACGTCTTGGGGAGGAATTGGCCCGACTCGAAACCATTTCAATTGATGCCGATACAGTAGTTGTTCCCGTGCCTGATACCAGTAAGGCTGCGGCCGACTCAATGGCCTATCGATTATCGATTCCATCGGTTGAAGGTTTGATTCGCAACCGCTACACCGGCCGAACATTTATTGACGGCGCGTCGAGTCGTCGCCAAAAAGCGGAATCAAAATACACCCCTCTGCGTGAAGTGCTGGCAGGAAAACGGGTGATTCTCGTGGAGGATTCGATCGTGCGAAGCACCACGATGAAGGTGCTCTTGGGAAGAATGCGTTCGCTCGGATTGGCCCGCGAAATCCATGTGCGAATCGCCTGCCCACCGATCGTGGCGCCTTGTTTCTACGGAATCGATATGTCCACGATCGAGGAACTTTTTGCCCCGCAGTTTCTCAGGGACGGCGTCCTTACCGATCAAGCGCAGGTCGAAATGGCTCAGCGACTCGGAGCCGATTCGCTTCGGTATCTACCGATTGAATCGATTTCCTATGCGCTTCAAAAGGATGTTTCCGAACTGTGTCAGGCTTGTCTCACAGGAGACTATCCGACCCCAGCCGGCGAACATCTCTATCAACTGGCCAAAGGGCAGCCATCTAAAAAATCGGGTGGGCGTACCTATGAGACGGTGGCTGATGCGGCCATCTCGTAGACATCAGATTGCCGGCGTAATAGGCTTGGGGATCATTGGGGATCGGTCGTCTATTATTGAAGGAGGATGTAATGTCAGACAGTGCAATCAAAGACTTTTCAGGAAAAAAGGTTGCCGCAGGCGTTTGCGGAATTCTTCTTGGGGCGATTGGCATTCACAAGTTCATTCTTGGTTTGACCACGCCGGGCATCATCATGCTGCTCGTCACTCTGCTAACCTGTGGGTTTGGAGGAATTGTGATGGGGATTATTGGCTTGATTGAAGGCATTATTTACTTAAGTAAGAGCGACGAGGACTTCTATCAGACCTATGGGGTGGAGAAGAAAAGTTGGTTTTGAGTGTGTGTGCGGGTTGTCCACAGAGGCTCCAGATTGGGTGAATCAAGTCCAAAATCGGTGATTCGTGTTCACAGATGGTCGGTTGATTGTGCGATGTTGGCACGGCAGGCTAGTCGCACACATCGACTCGAATAACTTCGGTCGGCTTGGCGTTTCTCGCAAGCACCGCCCGCCATACGGGCTCTCCCGCCTGACGCGTTCGCCTCTCGAAATGAGTGCGATAGTCGAGATCGTGAGTGGAGAGAAGTTCTCGTTCCTCAACAGGGGGCTCGAACAAGCCGGTTTGTTTCACAAAATCCAAGGATTCCCGGAAATATTCCTCGACATCGGTCCAGATGTGTAAGAGTCCACCAGCGACCAACACTCTCGCACAGTGTGCAAGAAAAATTGGTGTAAGAACTCGCCGCTTCCGATGACGGGCTTTCCACCAAGGATCAGGAAAATAAACATGCACTGCGTTGAGGCTTTGATTGAGGAGGCACGATCGAAGCACGTCGAGACCGTCACCTTGAATGATTCGAGCATTTGACAGATTTGCTCGAGCGAGTTTTGAAGCCACAAGACGGGCGTAAGCGGCTGAAATTTCAACGCCAAGAAAATCGATGTTTGTAGCACGGCCGGCCATGTTCGAGAGAAAAAGTCCCTTGCCACACCCAACTTCCAGTTCCACAGGTGCTTGACGGTCGAACAAAGTGCGAAGCACAAGTGGCCTGGCCAGTCGAGAACTTATGCGAAGATGTCCCGAGAGATCAATCAAAGGGTCTGGTTTTTTTGGGGCTCGACGTGGCATGAAGATCAAAGTTCCGGCGAAATAATTTTTACGCTGCGGAGCTGACTTTGAATCAGAACAAACATGCTTCGCAAGCGTGAGGAGTAAAAGACGTATCGAATGTGTAGGAGCAGCCTGCGATTGTGCCCCCGTAGTCGGTAGCGCATCACGTGCTCGGCACAGGTTCACCTGCGGCGTTCAAGAGGTACTCTACGGGAAGCGGCACGCCTTTGAGGATGCCATCAACAACAATATTGTCCTTCACAAATCCCTGAAACTTGCAAACGATCATCGCCTTTGGTCGCACGCGGATTCGTTCCACGGCAATGACAAGCCGATCGCCGGGCACAACCACTTCTCGGAACCTGACAGACTCAAGCCCGCCAAAACCAATCACCTTCGCTTCGAGCAAATTGTGTTTTTGGGCAAAGAAACTTGAAAGCTGCGCCGCTGCTTCACACATCATGACGCCGGGCATCAGAGGCATCACCGGCATATGTCCGCGGACCCAAAACTCATTTTTGGTGACGTCTTTATAGCCAACGCATGCACCCCGCTGCGTATCCTCGTACACAATTGCCGTGAGTTGCTCCATCTCGAACCGTTGCATATTCCAGCGACGGATTTCATGGATGTCGGCGATGACCTTCGACAAGTCGTAAAGACTTGGGTCAACGATGTAATCACGATGGGACACGATCTTCTCCGCAGGGGACAGTCAACTTGATCAAATCGCAATCATGACGAGAACGACTGAGGCGACTGCACGTCGAGAAATCCCTAGGTACGGATATGCTTCCGCTTCATGCGACGAGCCTTGCTGTTGGCAGGGCGCGAGCCATGATTTGCCTTCTTGAGATTACGGTGCGGCTTGGTCATTGTGCATGCTCCAAAAAAAGAAAAGAGGGTTGTCGTGTGTGTTGGGACATTGATTCAGAGCAATCACAATGGAACAGTTTTAGGCACCACTTGATCGCGATCAGGTAGAAACCTACCAATTCAGGATTCGAATGTGAAGAAGGGTTGCCTGAGAGAGCGAATGTTCTCACAGTTTGGCCAATCGTTTGGCCCCAGAGTCACCCTTTGTGAGAATGAGACCCAACAAGTGTGATGTTTTCAAAGCGTCGCATCGCACCCGTAGAGGAAGTTTCACTGAGGGTGGGGTTGCTCCGGCAGACCACCGCGTTCAGCCGCTATGGCTTCACGCACGCTTGAACGAATGGTATCGATAAAACTTGTAAGAAGAAAGCTGGCAATTGCCCCGATGACGGCGCTCGACGCCCCGCCGAGCAATGTGCCAGCGGTAGAACTTGTCGTGAACATGGCCAGAGCAAGTGTTCCAGAAATACCCCCGCATACTCCGCCAATTCCTGCCGAGATAGGAATAAGTTTTCCAAGTCGCAAACGGCGTTCAAGTATTGAAGGCATCGCGCGAGGGAGCGGCTGTACCTGTTGGTCCTCACGAGATCCGGCTTTGAGTCGATCATCGGTTGACTGTCGTAATCGTGTGCCGATCGAATTTCCAGCGACGTGCATTCCAACAGAGGCGAGCAGCACCACGGCTGCCAGCCAGCCCGCCAATCCGATCCATTCAAGAGCTGCCAGGCCGATTGCGATCATTACGGCCAACCATGAAAATGTTCGAAGTCGCAAAGATGCATCTCCCGAAGAATGGCCTCAAGAAGAGTCTCGGTCTGTCTACCGCCTTTGATGGCAAACAAGAATAGTTGCCAAACTCAAAAGAGCAAAGAGTTTTCGGGGTAATGACTATGAGAACAATCAGAATTCATCTACAATCGCATCGGCCCCGTAGATGGGAAGTACTCGGTAGTAGACCTCAAGTGTGAGAATAGCAAGTGCTGTGTGGGCCAGCCGACCTCCGGGAGCGATATCGGAATCTTGAAAAAACCAACTACCGGTTTCGTGATGTCGTAAGTGTTGTCTGCTCACTAGAAAATCTCGAGTTCTGGCATTCCAGCGTTTCCACGAATGGTGGTTTGCTTGAAGCAATGCCTGCGAAAGATAGAAGTCGCGATAAAGGCTCGTTTCGCTAGGGCCTTCGGCAGCGATTCGTAAGAGACCTCGCTGGATCGATTTGTGATCGGCCGGCCAACCGGTATACATCCGACTCAGCAATCCAATGGCCGATGTACTCGGTTTAGCAGATGGGGTACGGTATCCATACGCCGAGCCATCGGCCGAGGAAACTCGATCAAGAAATCGCACTACGCCTTCAATGGTTGGTGATGGAACCGCAAGGCCAGCCAGTCGAGCACTCTTGAGAGCCGCCAATTGCCAGCCTGTCACGGTGATATCGCCAGCCTGTCCAGGAAGATACCGCCAGCCCCCGGTGTGCAGATCTTGCGAAGTTTCAATGTACCGAATGGCCGCTTCGGCATAGGGAGTGAATGCCTCATCGGAGGTCATTCCGTATGCCTCAGCCATCGCCAGCATGGCCAAACCCTGTCCGTATAACGTGCCTTCGCAAAAATCGCCGCCGCGCGGAGTCGACTGCATCCGACTAAAAAGATAGTAGAAACCACGCGAGACAGTTTCACGATACGGGCCTTCTTGATGCGTCGAACCTGCACCTAAAAAAGGTAGGAGCGCAATTGCCGTTGATGCTGTTGTGCTCGAAATGGTTCCCGGATTGGAGCAGGCACCGTTACAGCGACAATCACTCAGATCGCATCGCCAAGACCCATCCACTGACTGATGTGCCGCAAGCCACGCGAGTCCTCGTTCGACAGCAGCCTCACTTGCCGGTGAACCTCCTCGTGCACGAACGGCGTCGCCTCGCGCGCGGCCGCGTCGCGCATCGAACGCAGGAGAACGCACCGCGGCTTTGTGTGTGGTGAGCGTCGAGTGTGGTTGAGATGGTGATGGTGCGAGAGGAGTCGCAGCCTCGGTTCCCTTTTCCAAGAGAATCGTTGCGGAGAGCGTCGGGTCCGAAAAATCTGGAGTCTCAATGATTTCTGAAAGAGTCGAGTCGGTGACAACGATTTGATTTTCTGTTACGTCTGTCGGCATCGAAGTGGCCTCTTCCAAAATGGAAGCCGCCTCGATAAATTCCACCCCCTCCATGCCCGCGGGTGAGTCTTGCTGGCCATTGCCGATCGATAGGATCTCGATGACAAGAGGTGAACGCGATCGTTTCCAGCGGGATTCGATCGCAAAAAGAGCAAGCAGCACCAAGAGAATGACATGCAGCACCAAGCTGGCATACCCCGAACGCACTGCAGGATGTTGAACGAACCGTTCAATCGCAGTTGCTTGTGAAGCAATCAGCGGCGATGAGTTTTTTGGCTCGAGACAAATTCGGTCGAGAGTATGCGTGCGTAGCATGGCTGGTGGAACATCGCGATGAGGGAAGATAGTTGCGTGAGGCAGACTTTTCGTGCCACTGGTGTAGCGTGGAGGAAATTTGTTCAAGGAAAAGTGATCCACCCGAGTGTCAGGCGGTTCACGAATGAGCTTTGTTTTCAGGGTTGATCGAGGAACTCTGTAAAGAGTAATCGACCATTTGACTGGGTTCTATGCACGCCGGTTTCAAACTCTTGAGAAATTATCGATCTCTATTTTTCAGAGGGTTTTCTGAAAGAGATCTTTTCAAGAGGAAAGAGAGGGGCGGCTGTCATCTCAATGGAGCGACAAGTTTTTTCGTACAAACGCAATCTAAGAAACGAGGCAGACGAGGCTCAATTTCAAAAAGCAGAAAACTATTCCTTGAAATCATCGATACTTGAGGCACCGTAGATAGGAAGATGCCGGTAGTAGACCTCAAGAATCATCGTTGCCAAACTTGTGCAATAAAGTCTGCCAGCAACATGCGCACCGTGTCCTGTTTCTACTCCGTCATACCAACTGCCGGCCTCATGCGCAGCCTTTGATTGAGTTGTGACAAGCATATCCCGCATCTTTGTATTCCAAGAAACCCAACGGTCTCCTTCTACATGGTGCAGAATTTGAGTGCTGTAATAACTTGTATAAAGATCTTTTGAAGGCCCCGATTTTGCGAGACGGTCGACTCCTCTTTGCAACGCAGGATGATCTTTTTTCCAACCCAAGTACATTCGGCACAGCAGGCCGACCGCGGTTGTCCCGGGAGCATTTCCAGGATTGTCATAGCCGTAAGCGGCACCGTCGTCAGCCTGCATGGAGTTCAGAAACTCGACTGCTTTCTTGACGGTGATCGGAGGAACCTGAAGATAAGCCATGTGCCCGCTCTTGAGCGCCATTAACTGCCAACCGACAGCAGATGTATCGCCAGCTTGACGAGGGCTGTACCGCCAGCCTCCACCGATTGGATCTTGAGCGTTTACGATAAAATTCAAAGCCAGTTGAGCAGGAACCTGCAGGCGTTTGTCCTTCGTCATCGCATACGATTCCGAAAGTGCGATTCCAGCTAAGCCCTGCGAATACATATTGCCGCCTGGGCCATAGACTTTGCCCTGACCCTGCATCGACATCGCCGCCAAAAAACCAATTCCTGCCTCAACCTGTTTCTTGTAGGGGCCTTCTTTGTGCGTATAGCCGCGGCCGAGAAATGGAAGGAGAGCCAACGACGTTGCACCGCAGCGATCGAGGGAAGTTCCTGGATTGCCACTGTGCGTACATGCACCTTTGCAACTTGGGCACTGATTCATATCGAACGACCATCCACCGTCAGGCAATTGATGATTGATGAACCATTTGAGTGCCGCTTCGACTGCCGCTTCGCTCTGCGCATTTCCGCCACCAGCTTGAAGAAGTTTTGATCGCTGCGCACCGGTGCGTCCACCCAAGCCACCGGCTTGGCCACCGATCGCGCCAACAGTCGAGAGCAGGTCGCTTGACGGCGCGGACTCCGTGCTGAAATCAGTCAGTTCAACGGAAATCGCTGCCGCATCGAGATCATCGGC
>Ga0194061_1001174_pt1 | contig 15617 bp, 13 predicted proteins | sample SepL2221m_MetaG_FD_163423 | JGI IMG/M metagenome (GOLD analysis project Ga0194061, IMG submission 163423) | Anoxic zone freshwater microbial communities from boreal shield lake in IISD Experimental Lakes Area, Ontario, Canada - Sep2016-L224-21m | ecosystem: Environmental > Aquatic > Freshwater >...
GTGCATGGCTTGATTCAAGCTTCGAGGGAGGGCGGCATCAGGGGCGTCTCGATAAGATTAGCGCACTTGAGGCCCGCTATACCCCATAACAGCAGACACTCCATCTGATTGATTTCCGGGCGGGACCTGTCGAGGCATGTGTCCCGCCTCTTGTTTTTGGTAGACCCCACACACAGGTAAAGGAGCACGTACGATGTCGATCCTCAGCAGTTTTGATCCGCAGGTTGCAGATGCAATACGCCATGAAACCGAGCGCCAGGAGTACAACCTTGAATTGATCGCGTCCGAAAATTTTGTTTCGGAGGCGGTGCTGGAAGCCCAAGGGTCAATCATGACCAACAAGTATGCCGAGGGATATCCGGGCAAGCGCTATTATGGCGGCTGTGAGCATGTGGATGTTGTCGAGCAGCTTGCTATTGACCGTGCGAAAGAACTTTTCGGAGCCGAGCATGCCAATGTTCAACCGCACTCTGGTTCCCAGGCCAACATGGCTGTTTATTTTGCTGCCTGCAAGCCAGGCGATACGATACTGGGGATGAACCTCTCCCATGGTGGACATCTGACCCACGGCAGTCCGGTCAACTTTTCCGGTAAGCTGTTTAATATTGTGCCGTATGGTGTTTCCCCCGAAACTGAGCAGATTGATTACTCTGAAGTTGAGCGACTTGCAATCGAGCACACGCCAAAGATGATAGTGGTGGGCGCCAGCGCCTACCCGCGGATTATCGACTTCCCGGCATTCCGTTCAATCGCCGACAAGGTGGGGGCGGTTGTGATGGTTGATATGGCACACTTTGCGGGACTGGTTGCCGCAGGAGTCCATCCCAGTCCGGTACCATACGCCGAGTACGTGACCACCACCACCCACAAAACCTTGCGTGGACCACGTGGCGGTATGATCCTCTGCCGCGAAGAGTTTGCCAAGACGCTTAACTCGCAGATCTTCCCCGGCATTCAGGGCGGGCCGCTGATGCATGCCATTGCTGCCAAGGCGGTGGCTTTTAAAGAGGCGCTGCAGCCTGAATTCAAGGTGTATCAGCAGCAGATTGTTGCCAATGCGAAAGCTCTGGCAGCAGCTCTCACAAAACGTGGATTCAAGCTGACCAGCGGAGGAACAGACAATCATCTGATGCTGATTAACTTCTCCGGGTCGGAAATCACCGGTAAGGCGGCAGAGGAGGCACTGGACAAGGCCGGAATCACCGTCAACAAGAATACGGTGCCGTTTGAAACACGTTCCCCGTTTGTAACATCCGGCATCCGCGTCGGCACGCCGGCCTGCACGTCCCACGGTCTTAAAGAGTCGGAAATGGAAATTGTCGCCGGATTCATCTCGGATGCGGTAGCAAATATCGGCAATGAAGCAGCGCTGCAGGAGATTAAACGGAAGGTCAACCGGTTGATGCAGAATTTTCCGCTCTATGCGGCACGGTTGAAATGATTCGGGAAGCCTGAATCTCTTAAGCAAAAAAAAGCCCGCCGGCAAACCCGGCGGGCTTTTTTTGATCCACTATTTGATGGTGTAAAACTGTTTAAACCTCCCGGCTGCCAGCATCTCTTCAATACTGGTTCCGTATCCACCATAGAGACTTAACCCGACGAGGCCACTCAAATCCAGGTTGCTAAACGAGAGGAGGGATGTCTGCGCCTGCAGGGAGCCGTTGAAAAAATTGGGAACATCGCCACCCTTGTAAAGCACCAGTTTGCTTCCATCGTGCAGGAAAATGTTGTTCATAAACACCAGCACAAAGAATACCTTGCCCGGTTTGCCGATGTCACTGGCGCCTGTTTTTACAGATGCGGTCAGGCTGAGTGATTTTGCAGTACCGGAGTCAGTCGTGAGGACGTCAAACCCGTCTCCAACCATCCCCGTCTGTGTCGGTGTTGGCGAGCCGTTTCCACCTTTATCAAATTTAGCGGTAACGTTCCTCGCTTTATCCATGGTGAGCGTGCAGCTGCTGCTGCCGCTGCAGTCTCCTGACCAGCCCGCAAAGCTTGAACCACTGGTGGGCGTAGCTGTAAGGGTGATTGTCTGGCAGTAGGTATAGGAAATGGATCCGTTGGTTCCGTTCAGGCTGACGCTGCCGTTACTGGTGGCAACAGAGCCGGATCCGTTGCCGGATGTGGTGAGGTTTAATGTAAAGTTACCTGCGCAGACCGGCCAGATAGTGGCAGTCGTGTTGTTGTTCCTGTTCATGGTATCGGTATATGCAGTCATTATATCGTACATATAAGCCTGCATAGTATAGCCTGAAGCCAAATTATTCGTCGAAGACCAGTAGCTGTTATTTGAGGCATTTATGTTACTAACGCCCTGGGAAGTGAGCCACGAAATATTATCCTGCGATGATTCGGAATAGTCATAAAGCGTCTGGAGCTCTTTGATTGACGGCAGACGCCAGGAGCTGAAGCCCAGATATTTATTGGTGTTCAGGCAGGCGATGTGGCTGAGGGCGTTAGGGTACGTTTTGTCAGCTCCAGGGGCGCAGGTCGACTTGTCCGGTGAAGGCGCATTGGCATTTTTGGACCATCCGATACCGGTCAGGTTGTCAACGATGATGCCGCTTCCCGTGTCGGAAAAGCGTGGATTCGGCCAGGCTACACCGGTCCTGAGCTCACCGTTCTGACCGGTACCGCTGCAGGGGATTGAATTGCCGACTGAGTTGGAGCAGGTGGTTTGTCCGGTTTGCATTACCGGTGCTGTTGACGATGTTGAGCTCCCTTTTACGAACAGAGATGCTTCCACAGCGTCTTTATAGCGAAACGTTTCGTGATTACTACCGAGATCGGCGACAAAACCATATTGAGTCCCATTGTTGGTTGATGACCAGTACACTTTATTCTGTGCGTTCGAGAAACCCTGCGATATCAGCCAGGTGTCGTTATTGCCAAGCGGTGAACCGAAATTCTGAAGTGTGCGCAGTTCGGCAATGGTGGGCACCCGCCAGGAGCCGGCGACCGAATCGTCGGTCAGACCGCATGTGCCGGACTTGAGCGCTTTTGCCCTGGTCAGGGTCGCAAACATAGTGCCGTCTTTGTAGCAATAGGCGTCTTTCAGCCAGGTCAGACCGGTGAGGCTGTCAGTCAACGTGCCGTTTTTATTGTCAGTAAAGCGGGGTGTCGGCCACGCCACGCCCGCCTTGACATCGCCGTCGAGACCGGTTCCGGCACATGACAATGTGTTACCGTCGTTGTTAAAGCAGGTAGTCTGTCCGGTCTGCATTACCGGAGCCGGTGGAGCGGCAAAAGTGGAAAGAGGTAACAGAAGCAGTACTGCAGCTAGCGATAGTCTCAGCATGAAATCCTCCTTGTATCTAAACTTATTTAATAAGTGAGCGAATAAATAGTTTAGTATTGAATGGCATGTCAAGCGATTTGTGTTTACGAAAGTATAAATTCAGGAGGTAATAATCATATTCCGTCAAACACAGCCACTCGCCTATGTACTGCATACTATTCTACACATTCTGGAGAATATTCTTCATTAATACATTTGATTCACCAAATATCAGTCCGGCAATAGTACAGCACAACACGTAATTGCTCCACATATCGCATTTGGCACGTACATTGATAGAGTGACACTACGTAATGATGAAGGAGGTTTGAGATGAGTACTAAAAAAATATTCACACTGTTTTTGGTAGCAGTTTTGGTCGTACTGCTGGGGGTGCTGGCTTTCCGTGTCAGGCCGGCAACCACTGCTGATTCAGTTGCCGTGCTGAAAACCACCGGAATGACCTGTGGAAGCTGCTCGAGTAAAATATCTGCGGCGCTGAGTTCAGTAAAGGGTGTCGCAGTTACTGAGGTTGACCTGGAAGGCGGCTGGGTTATCGTGGGTTACAATACTTCTGTCGTACAACCGGAAACATTGGCTGAAAAATTGAGTAAAACCGGTTTCGGCAGCAGCGTGAATATCGTTCTGACGCCTGAACGTTACCGGCAGATCACCGGTAGAAATATCGGGCAGAAAGCTTCATCACAGGGGTGTTGCGGCGGCAAAGACGGCGGATGCAGTTCGAAAAAACAAATTTAGGCAAGGAGATTGACGTGAAAACAGGTTTCGGGAAAAAGATGGTATGGGCAGTGATGATACTTGGAGTGCTGGTGGCTGGTGCATTCAGTGCCTCTGCTTTCTCATTGGGAAAGCATGAGAAAGTCAAAATCAGCGGCGATCAGGCAGTCATTTCCGCGAACAAGCTGGCTGACGGGAAAGCCCATTTTTACAAATATGAGGATGGTGGCAAAGAGATTGCTTTTTTTGCAGTCAAAACAGCCGATGGCGCTGTCAAGGTTGCGTTTGATGCTTGTGATGCCTGCTACAAATCCAAAAAGGGGTACGAGCAGCAGGGGGATAAAATGAACTGCAAAAACTGCAACCAGAAATTTGCCATTAATCGCCTCGGGCCCAACGCCACTGGCGGCTGCAATCCCGGCTATCTGGCCCATCAACAGAATGGCGGAACCATCACCATTTCAGTCAATGATCTCAAGGGTGGGGCGAAATATTTCTGATGAGGCTGCACACCATCTCCATCAATAATCTCAAACGCCGCAAAGCGAAGATGGCATTTCTGACCATCGGTCTGATGGTGGGAATTGCCACCATCGTCACTCTCGTTACCCTGACCCGTTCCATGTCCGGCGATATCGAGCGCAAAATGGACGAATTCGGCGCCAATATTCTGATCACTCCCCGGAGTAACGGACTTTCCATGAACTACGGCGGTATCAGTCTGGGCGGAGTTACCTTTGACCAGCGGGAAATCAGGGAAAGCGATCTGGCAAAGATTACAACCATCGCCAATCGCAAGAATATTTCGACGGTCAGCCCCAAGGTACTGGGTGGCATTACGGTGAACAAACATGATGTGCTGCTGGTGGGGGTGAATTTTGCCAGTGAACTGAAGATGAAACAGTGGTGGAAGGTGTTCGGCAACGAGCCGAAATCGGATCACGATCTATTGCTTGGTTCTGATGCTGCAAAAGTACTGAATGTCTCGCCCGGTGACGGCCTGACAATCAGGGGCGAAAGCTTCAAAGTCGCCGGTATACTTGATCAGACCGGCTCCCAGGACGACGCCCTGGTGTTTGCCTCGCTGAAAAAGGCTCAAACGCTGCTCGGCAAGGAAGGCAAAATAACCCTTGCCGAAGTTGCGGCCCTCTGCTCAGGCTGCCCTATCGGGGATATGGTCACCCAGATCGCCGAGAAAATTCCCGATGCGAAAGTATCCGCCATTCAGCAGGTGGTTGAAGGGCGCCTCAAGGCCCTGGATCAGTTTAAGCGTTTTTCCTACGCCATGGCAGCGGTAGTTGTCTTCATCGGCTCCCTGATTGTTTTTGTCACCATGATGGGGAGCGTCAATGAACGGACGGTTGAGATCGGCGTATTCCGGGCCATCGGCTTCAGAAAAAGCCACATCATGCGCATTATCCTGCTGGAAGCTGCTCTGGTCAGCCTGTTAGCCGGGTTGCTCGGGTACGCAGTCGGCATGGGTGGCGCAAAGCTGGCTCTGCCGTTCATGGCTGAAAGCAAAGATGCTAAACTTTTCTGGGATGCCTGGGTGGCTGGGGGATCAGTTAGTCTCGCGCTCGTGCTGGGTTTGCTTGCCAGTCTGCAGCCCGCCTTGCACGCTTCAAAAATGGATCCGACCGAAGCGCTGAGAGCTTTATAAATGGGGACAGAATGGCTCTGATCGAGATAAAGAACGTGAAAAAGCAGTACACCGGCGGTGAAGATCTGGTTGAAGCCCTGTGCGGAGTTGATATAACCATCGAATCCGGTGAATTTATCGCCATCATGGGGCAGTCAGGTTCCGGGAAAAGTACGCTGCTGTCTGTAATGGGAGGGTTGAACCACCCGACTTCCGGATCGATTGAAATGGCGGGAACCAATATTTATAATCTGCCGGGCGAAAAACTGGCCGATTTCCGGGCTGAGAATCTGGGGTTTGTTTTTCAGTCCTTTCATCTGATTTCCTACCTGACCGCCATCGAAAATGTTATGCTGCCGCTGGCGATTGCCAGGATGGGCGCGTCGGCAAAGAAAGCGGCCGCGTGCCAGGCGCTTGAGCGGGTCGGCCTCGGAGCGAAACTGGAACGTCTGCCGAACCAGCTTTCCGGTGGTGAACAGGAGCGGGTTGCCATTGCGCGGGCCATCGTCAACAAACCCCGTATACTGCTGGCGGATGAGCCGACCGGCAACCTCGACTCCCGGACCAGCGAAGAGGTAATGAGCCTCTTCCGGGAGCTGAACGATGCCGGGCAGACCGTCGTAATGGTCACGCACAACCCTGATAACGGGACATACGCTGACCGCACCATAACTCTCAAGGACGGCATGGTGGTGAGCCGGGCCTGACTTTTTGCACGTGAAGCTCTTGGAAAATCGACCGAATTTCCGATAACTCCACCATGACTTCACGTTACGGGGATTCTCTTGAAACCTGATATCCTTATAATCGACGATGACACTTCGCTGCGACGGGTACTGGAATACAACCTCCAAGAGGCGGGCTATGCCGTTGGCACCGCAGCTTCCGGCGAGGAGGGATTACGTCTTTTCGACGAGATATCTCCTGCCCTTGTAATTACCGACATGAAGATGCCCGGCATGGACGGCATGCAGGTGCTCAAAGCCATCAAGGAGCGGGCACCGGATACGCTGGTGATCATGATCACCGCCTTCGGCACTGTGGATATAGCCGTAGAGGCCATGAAGGCCGGTGCCTACGACTACATCACCAAGCCCTTCAACCGTGATGAATTGCGGCTGACCGTCGTCAAGGCGCTGCAGTTCAGCGGGCTGGCGGTGGAGAACAAGCGGCTGAAGGGCGAGCTATCCGACCGTAGCGATTTTCGTTCTCTGGTCGGATCGTCGGCAGCCATGGAAAAGGTCTTTCAGGTAGTGCGCAAGGTGGCGGATACCGAGGCGTCAGTGCTGATCACCGGTGAATCAGGCACCGGCAAGGAACTGGTGGCCCGTTCGATCCATGCCATCAGCTCGCGTCAGGAGCGCCCCTTCGTAGCCATCAACTGCGCCGCCATCCCCCGTGATCTGCTGGAGAGCGAACTGTTCGGACATGTCAAGGGGGCTTTTACCGGGGCGATCAAGGACAAGACCGGCAAGTTTCAACTGGCCGACGGCGGCACGCTTTTTCTGGACGAGGTTGGTGAACTGCCACTGGATCTGCAGCCCAAGCTGCTACGGGCATTGCAGGAACGGGTAATCGTGCCGGTGGGCGGGACGAAGGAGCAGCGGCTTGACGTGCGGATCGTGACCGCCACCAACCTGGATATGGAACAGGCCATAGCCGATGGCATCTTCCGTGAAGACCTCTACTACCGGCTAGCGGTTATCCCGATCCACCTGCCGCCGCTGCGCCAGCGGCGCGACGACATCCCGTTGCTCTTGCGGCATTTCTGCAGCAAGCACGGTGCCTCCAGAATTAGCTTCGATAAGCTGACATTGGCAGCGTTGACGAGCTACGCCTGGCCGGGAAATGTGCGTGAACTGGAGAACCTGGTGGAGCGTCTGCTGATCATGCGCAACGGTGACACCATCAGCATTGACGACCTGCCGGACAAAATTCGAACTGGCGATGCTGTTGCAGCTTCATCATCATGCCCGGTCGGTGTCATCAATCTGCCGGACGAGGGGTATTCACTGGAGCAGCTGGAGCACGAGGTGGTGGTTCAGGCGCTTGAACGCAATCAGTGGAATCAGACTGCGGCGGCGCGTTTCCTGCGCATTCCGCGGCATACACTGATCTACCGCATGGAGAAGTACGAGATTGTCCCGCCAGAAAAACCTTGAACAGCTACGCATGGAATATCCCACACAGGCAGCAGCATATCCCACACCGCACGGTAGTTTACAACAGTCATACCAAATCTAGTTATGCGATATTAAGTAGTTACTTTTTTGGCACGAAAACTGGAAGTACATGCACGTACACAACACACTGCGTCGAGGCTGCCATGAAATCAATCTGGATCATACCTGCCTTCCTCATCCTTACAATCGGCATTTCAAACGCTGAGGATAACAAACCGGTCGAAAATCTTTCCAGCCTTATCGACACGGCACTTACCAGTAACCCCGAACTGAAATCCTCCCACTCCCGCTGGCAGATGTTTGCCAACAAAGCCAAACAGGCTTCCGCACTGGACGATCCGATGGTCATGTTCAAACTTCAGAACATGCTGGCGCGGGAGCCACTGGTGTTCAACAAGGATCCCCAGTCATCCAAAGTGATCGGCATTTCCCAACAGCTCCCATTCTGGGGCAAACGTGCGCTTAAACAGGAGATCGCGCAGTTTGAGGCCGAGTCGTACAAGTGGGCCATCGAAGAACGCAAGCTGGAATTGACCCGCATGGTGAAGGAGACCTACTACCAGCTCTGGGCGATTGACAAGTTTCTGAAAATAATCGACAGGAACCTGCAGATCCTCACGGATTTCGTCACCATCACGGAGTCAAAATATTCCGTTGGTCAGGGAGTTCAGCAGGATATTTACAAGGCCGGGCTGGAAAAATCCAGGATGCTTGACATGCAGATTACCCTGCGGCAGCAGCGCAAGAGCCTGGAAGCCAATCTCAATTATCTGCTTTATCGCCCCGGCAACACACCGGTCGGCAGCATTGCCGACTTCAACCTGCCGCAGGTCACAACATCTGTTGAACAACTGAATCAGACTGCCTTTGAAAAGCGTCCGCAGATAAAGAGTTTGGCCAGCCTGACACACAAGGGGCAGGCATCCCATCGCCTGGCGAAAAAAGAATTCTATCCCGACTTCAATCTTTCGTTTGAATACATGTTTAAAGAAGCCGTTACGAGCGAAATGTCAACCGATCCGGGCTACAATATGTTCTCCGTCGGCATGACCTTCAACCTCCCTTTTCAGCAGGAAAAACGTCGGGCGATGCTGGCCGAATCAGCGTCGGATACAAATATGGCGACTGAAGAGCTGAATGCCCTGAAGAACAACATTGCCTATACCATCAACGATTCGCTGGCCCAGCTGGATCGCCGACGGAAACTGACGGATCTCTACCGTGGCGGCATCATCCCTCAGGCCGAGCAATCGCTTGAGTCGGCGGTCATCGGCTATCGGGTCAACAAGGTTGACTTCCTGACGCTGCTGGACGGCAGGGTGACGCTGTTCAACTACGAGCGGGAACTGTTCGAGTCGCAGGCCGATTACATGATGCAACTGGCGCGGCTTGAAGCGGCGGTGGGGATGGAGCTGGTTGAAAAATAACACGTAGGGGCGATCCTGGTGATCGCCCGACGACAGGGCAAACACAAGTTTGTCCCTCCGGAGGCCTGATAAATGAACAAGAAAATCACAATCCCCCTGCTACTCATCATCCTGGTTTCACTCGCAAGTGGCGGATGGTACGCCTGGCAGCATAAGGGCCACGACCATGCTAATGAAGGTAAAACGAGCCAGGGCAAGCAGCTCTATACCTGCTCGATGCACCCTTTCATCATCAAGGACAAGCCCGGCACCTGTCCGATCTGCGGCATGGAACTGATCAAGAAACTTAACGATGCTCAAAATGCTGTCGCTCAAACGGCGGAGCAGAAGCAGCAGGCCGATATGCTGGGCCACGTGTCGCTCTCGCCAACTCAGCGAGTGATGGCCAATGTCGCCACGGTGGAAGCGAAGCAGGGCACACTGAATAAGGAGATAAACGCTGTCGGCATCGTTCAGTACGATCAGTCGCGCCAAGCAAAAGTCACCGCCTGGACCGCCGGCCGCATCGACAAGCTCAACGTCAATACCGTTGGCGCCTTTGTCAGCAAGGACAGGCCAGTGGCGGAGGTCTACTCCCCGGATCTCCTGGCAACTCAGCAGGAATACCTGCTTGCCATCAAAAGCCGGGACCAGCTCAAAAACTCGCCGATTCCCTCCATCTCCCAGAACGGCGACGGGTTGGTGGCATCGGCCCGCCAACGCCTGCTGCTCTTCGGAGTCAAGGAGATTCAGATTGCCGAACTGGAGAAGGCCGGTAAACCGACGATTCGCCTGCCGATCTATACTCCGCTCTCGGGCGTCGTCATCGAAAAGATGGTGCAGCAGGGGCAGTACGTCAACACGGGTGAGGTGTTGTTCAATATTGCGGATTTGTCAAAGGTCTGGGTGGAAATCGACGTATTCGAAAACGAAGTCCCGTACGTGAGGGTCGGGCAGCAGGTGGAAATACGCTCGTCGGCTGAGCACAAGGCAACCTCTGTCGGCAGGATCAGCTTCGTCTATCCGTTTCACGATCCCAAAACCCACACCGTCAAGGCCCGCGTGGAAATGGCAAACCCCGGAATGAGGATGAAACCGGACATGTTCGTCAATGCCATCATCAGGGTTCCGCTGGTCAAAGGAATCATCCTGCCGGTGACGGCGGTTATCGACACCGGCAAACGCCAGGTTGCCTGGGTGGAAACCTCACCGGGTATGTTCGAGCCGCGTGACGTCCTGGTGGGCGAGCGGGTCGAAGAAAAGCTCCAGATTCTTTCAGGCATCAAACCGGGCGACAAGGTGGCGGTTTCCGGCGGATACCTGATTGATTCCGAGTCCCAGCTGAAGGGGAGCGGCGGAGCGGATCACAGCCAGCATGGCGGAGCTAAACCGGAACCAAAGGCACAACCTGCCGCTCCACCGGCAAAAAAGGATCCGTTGAAGATGGATGATATGAAGATGTGAAAAAACCAGAATTCAGTATTCAGAATTCAGAAAACAGAAGTTAGAATTAGAAAAGGATTTTTTCCCTGATTCCTGAATTCTGACTCCTGAATACTCAGGAACCTATATGATTGAAAAAATTATCGAATACTCCGCCCGCAACCGGGTCATCGTCCTGATGATGTTCGGTCTGATAATTGTCTGGGGCGGCTGGGCGGTCTACAAAACTCCTGTGGATGCCATTCCTGACCTGTCCGACAATCAGGTGATCGTCTTCACCGACTACCCGGGCCGTTCACCGCAGGTGGTGGAGGATCAGGTCACCTATCCGCTGGCAGTCAACCTGCAGGGGCTACCGCAGGTGCGCGCCGTACGGGCCTCCTCTGCCTTCGGCTTCTCCATGATCTATGTGATTTTCGAGGACAAGGCCGATATTTACTGGGCCCGGACACGGGTACTGGAGCGGCTCAACTATGCTGCCTCTCTGCTGCCTCCTGGCGTTGTCCCCACCCTCGGCCCGGACGGCACCGGCGTCGGCCATGTATTCTGGTATACCATCGAGGGGAAGGGGTATGACCTGGAGCAGCTGCGCACCCTGCAGGACTGGTTCGTTCGCTACCAGCTCAACACCGTCCAGGGAGTGGCCGAGGTGGCCTCCATCGGTGGGCTGGTGCGTGAATACCAGATTGATCTCGACCCGAACAAGCTGTTTGCCTACAAAATCAAGACCAGCAAAGTCATGGAAGCGGTCAGGGCCGCCAACAAAGATGTAGGGGGCAAACTGGTTGAACAGGCCGATGCCGAGTACCTGATTCGCGGCCGCGGTTACGTAAAATCCAAGGAGGATCTGGAAAATATCGTGATCGGCGCCGACATGCGCGGTACCCCGATCTACGTCAAAAATCTCGGTACGGTCCAGATGGGGGGCGCCATCCGACGCGGCCTGCTGGATATGAATGGCGAAGGCGAAGCGGTGGGCGGCATCGTGGTCATGCGCTACGGCGAGAACGCCAAGGATGTTATCGACCGCGTCAAAGTCAAGATCAAAGAGTTGGAAAAAGGGCTGCCCCCCGGCGTGAAGATTATGGTTTCGTACGACCGCTCCGACCTTATCATGCGCGCGATTGACACCCTGAAGAAAAACCTGCTGGAGGAATCGGTCGTCGTCTCGCTGGTGATTCTGATCTTCCTGCTGCACTTCCAGAGCGCCTTGGTGATCGTTCTGACCCTGCCGATCTCGGTGCTGATCGCCTTCATCACCATGAAATTGATGGGTGTGACTTCCAACATCATGTCGCTCGGCGGCATCGCCATTGCCATCGGTGTACTGGTGGATGCCGGGGTGATCATGGTGGAGAACTGCTACCGCCACCTCTCGGAAATGCCGCCTGAAGAGCGGGCCGGCAAACGATTGGAGGTGGTCATAACATCAGCAAAACAGGTTGGCCGGGCGATCTTCTTCTCCCTGGCGATCATTGTGCTCTCATTCGTGCCGGTTTTCATGCTGGAGGGGCAGGAAGGTAAGCTGTTCCATCCGCTGGCATTCACCAAAACCTTCTCAATGATGGGGTCGGCAATCATTGCCATCACCCTGGTGCCGGTATTGATGTACTACTTCATGCGAGGTAAGATGCCGCCTGAAAGTTCCAACCCGGTCTCAACCTTCTTCATCCGCCTGTATTCCCCGGTCATCCGCTGGGTGCTGGTTTGGAAAAAGACTACCATCGCCCTCAACATCATAGCCCTGGCCATTGCCGTGCCGATGTTCATGAAGCTTGGCTCCGAATTCATGCCGCCGCTGGACGAAGGATCGCTGCTCTATATGCCTGTCACGCTCCCCAACGTCTCCATCACCGAGGCCAAGCGGCTGATCCAGGTGCAGGACACTATCATCAAGAGCGTGCCTGAGGTCGAGCATGTGCTGGGTAAGGTCGGGCGGGCAGAGACATCCACCGACCCGGCGCCGGTCTCCATGTTCGAAAGCATCATCATCCTCAAGCCCAAAGAGGCCTGGCGAGCGGGACTCAAGAAGGCCGATATCGTGTCTGAACTTGATTCCAAGCTGCAGCAGATCGGCGTGCGCAACGGCTGGACCCAGCCGATCATCAACCGCATCAACATGCTTTCCACCGGGGTGCGCACCGACCTGGGGGTCAAAATTTTCGGCAATGACCTGAATGTGCTGAAAGACCTGGCGATCCAGGCCGAGGCGATTCTCAAGCCGATTAACGGAGCCGCCGACGTGGTGGCCGAACGGGTTACCGGCGGCAGTTATATCGATATTGATATCGACCGGGAAGCGGCAGCCCGTTACGGAGTCAGCGTCGGCGATATTCAGGACGTCATCGAGACGGCTCTGGGAGGAGCGACTCTCTCCACCACTGTTGAAGGACGCAACCGTTTCCCGATCCGCATCCGCTACCTGCGTGACTACCGCGACAACATCCCTGCCATCCGCCGTATCCTGGTGTCGGGCATGGAGGGGGCTCAGGTACCTCTGTCACTGGTGACCAGGCTGAATATTTCCACCGGCGCACCGGAGATCAACAGCGAAGGAGGGCTGCTGCGGTCGCTGGTCTTCCTGAATGTCCGCGGGCGAGACATGGGTGGGTTTGTTACCGAGGCCAAGCAGGTCCTGGAGAAAAACCTTAAACTCCCTCCCGGCTATTATGTGGCCTGGTCCGGACAGTGGGAGAACCAGATCAGGGCCAAGGCCCGTCTGCAGGTATTGATCCCGCTCGGGATGGTGATCATCTTCATCCTGCTGTACTTTACCTTCCATTCGGCCCTGGAAGCCAGCATGGTGATGCTCTCGGTGCCGTTTGCCCTGGTGGGGGGGGTCTACCTGGTGTCGGCACTGGGGTACAACCTGTCGGTTGCGGTCTGGGTCGGCTTCATCGCCCTCTACGGTATCGCTGTGGAGACCGGGGTGGTGATGGTGATTTATCTGCATGAGGCGCTGGATAAGAAGCTGATTAACGGTCCCTGCACCGAGCAGGACATCTACGATGCCACTTTTGAGGGGGCGGTGCTGCGATTGCGCCCTAAACTGATGACCGTGGCCGTGGCGTTGCTGGGGCTGATCCCGATCATGTGGTCAACCGGCACCGGTGCCGACGTAATGAAACCGATTGCGGCGCCGATGATCGGCGGCATGATCTCGTCAGCCGTACATGTGCTGATTATGACGCCCGTGATATTTGTGTTGATGAAGAAACGGGAATTGAAGAAGGGGATGCTGAAGTACAGCGGTATGAAACACTAACCCAATCAAAAGGAGAAACGCCGATGAAAAAACTGATGCTCGCACTCACAGTAACACTTGCCCTGACCGCTCCGGCAGTTTTTGCCGCAGACCACACCGGCCATGATCACTCAAGCCATGCCACGATGGGCGGGCCGGCCCATGAAGAGGTGGTCGACGGCGTCAAGGCTACTTTCACCATCCAGACTATGGCAGACGCCATGAAGGCCATGGGGATGGAAATGCCCAAAGGGGTCAAGGAAACCCACCATATCTCCCTGTCGCTGAAGGATGTCAAGAATGGCGCTGCACTGACTGATGGCGAAGTGAAGGTCAAGGTCCAGAACCCGGACAAGAGCGAGCAGACCAAAGACCTGATGGGCATGCACGGCCACTTCGGCGCTGATTTCGATCTTGCAAAAAAGGGGAAGTACGGCGTAATGTGCAAGTTCAAGACGCCAGACGGCAAAGTGCGCCAAGCGAAGTTCTGGTACGTTGTGAAGTAATTACAATTCCATATCTGCAGGCAACGGAAACCGGTATTGATGTGGACGGGGCAAATCGGGCTGTTTGTTAAAAACGGCAGTTGAACTAGGGAGGCACGGAGAACCGCCGAAATCGAAGGAGTTTTTAAGCATTACCCATCACCGGATTGGCTTTTGTAATCAGCGCAAATTTTCCGTATAACCCTCAGTGGTTATTATCTCTGTGCCTCTGTGTCTCAGTGGAGAATGCTTTTTATAAAATTAAATATATTGACAATCAAAATCAATCTGCCTATATTGAAACCCTAAATCATTTAGTGGAGCAGTTTTGAGCAACGAAAAGAAAAAAATATTTTACTCTTTTGTCTCGGACAGGAGTCTGCGATCCACCCGTCAGCGGGACGTGATTCTTGATATTTTTCTTTCGACTCATCAGCATGTCACTGTTGAGGATCTTTATCTTAAGATCAAACCGGGAAATCCCGGTATCGGTTATGCGACGGTCTATCGTACCCTCAAGCTTTTTGTTGAGGCCGGACTGGCCCGTGAGGTTCTTCTGCACGACGGCCAGACCCGCTATGAGCACGTCATGGCCGGTGAACATCATGACCACCTGATCTGTACGGGATGTAATTCAATTATCGAATTTGAGAACGAAACCATAGAAAAGCTGCAGGATGAAATTGCTACCCGGCACGGGTTTCATATTGTGAGTCATAAGCTCGAGATTTACGGCCTCTGTTCGAAATGCCGCGGGAGTGCTTTTCAGGTTTAATCAGGCACAAGCCAAATTTTTTTACCAGATAGTTGAAAATGAATATCAAAAGCATATAGTGGCATGACCATGAACAGGCGTGCCAGTCACTCGAAAGGGGGATATTGTCATGAGCAGGAAAGTAACTGAAATGCTGGATACGGTGACTCAAGTATGGTTGACGGTTCGGTTATTGAAGAGTTTGAGGCCGCGATTGGGGAGAAGGCACAGGTGATTTCTTAAGGCGTGGTTCGGCAACGACACCATGCTTTGAAATTAACACAATCCGTCGTATCATGGTGTCGCTGCGTGCATCGCAGGCAACAAAAACCGTCCGTGAGCTGGCCGCTGCAGGTGGCTGATTCAGAATGGAATACCCGTGAGCGCACTAGACATTGATTTCCTCCGTAGCTGGATAGGGAGGTCGCGAGTCGATGAGGATGTAATC
>Ga0194061_1001175_pt1 | contig 15604 bp, 7 predicted proteins | sample SepL2221m_MetaG_FD_163423 | JGI IMG/M metagenome (GOLD analysis project Ga0194061, IMG submission 163423) | Anoxic zone freshwater microbial communities from boreal shield lake in IISD Experimental Lakes Area, Ontario, Canada - Sep2016-L224-21m | ecosystem: Environmental > Aquatic > Freshwater >...
TCCGCTTTTGGGTTCTCGAACATCCTCCAAAGGACCTCTGGCCCCCCATTCTCGCCCATTTTACTCTGTAATCACTGGCTAGTTTTGCTCCGGCAAGAAATCCAGTTTTGAACCGTCGCCGACACAAAAATCTTGCAGGCCTTTCCAGACTGACTTAAAAGGTTAACATGAAATGAGACTGTTGAACCAATATGTTCCGTCCGCTCGATTTTGGCACACTAGCCCGACGCGCAAGCGAGGGAGTTACGGCACGTTCCCTCGCTTGCGCGTCGGGCTAGTGTGCCAAAATCTACCGTGCCTTGCACTGACGTTGTTTATCGCAATCGGCGGTGAGCCTTGTCGCGCTCAGGATTCGTCCGACGTCGCCAAGGCCATTGTGCCGTTCGTTAAGAAGCACTGCGGCCAGTGTCACAGCGAGAAAGAGCCGAAGGGCGATGTGTCGCTGAGCGTTTTCAGTGATGAAGCAGCCATTTGGAAAGCGCGAACGACCTGGAATCATGTGCTGGATCAACTGGGCGGCGGACTGATGCCGCCGAAGGGAAAGCCCAAGCCAACGCCGGAAGAAGCCGAGCGGTTCACGTTGGCGGTTCGCAATTTGTTCGAAAGGCTGGACCGAACCGCTCCCCGCGATCCGGGCCTAGTGACGATGCGGCGACTCAATCGGGTCGAGTATGTCAACACCGTGCGCGACCTGCTCGGCGTCGCGATTCCGCTTGGGGGCGATTTTCCCAGCGACAACGTCGGCTACGGCTTTGACAACATCGGCGACGTCCTGGCCCTTTCGCCGCTTCAGTTCGAACGTTATCTGGCGACCGCTGAGGCGATCACGAACGCGGCCATCGTGGTGGGCGAACCGCCGGCTCCGCCGCAACAGTTCCACCACGGCACGGAGTTCAATTTGCTCGGCCCGACATCGCCACGCTTCGATCATACGGGGCGCCTGGCACGCGATCCGAAAGGCAAGGTTATCCCGAATGACATGAGAATACCTGCCTCCTGGTCGAACTTGCCGAAAGCAAATCCGCGAGGTACTCACACCAACGATCCGCTGCAAATGGTCTTCCAGGATGTGAACACCCCGGGCCAATACAAGATCACCGTGAAATTAGTGGGAGCGCCAGCCGGAGGAACGCCCGCCAAGTTCGCGTTGACCGTGAACGGCAAGGAAGTGCTCCGTGGAGACTGCCAAGAATCCGCAACGGATCACGTGGCTACGGTGCATCTGAACCCCGGCCCCTTGCGTGTGGATGTTTCGCTCCTCAATGAATTCACCGATCCGGAGGACGAGGCGAAGCGGCGTATCGTCCTCGTGATTTCCAGTACGCTGGTGGGCCCGACCGTCACCGATTCGCATGCGCTGTTGTTCGCCGGCTCGGAGAAGCTCGAAGGGCACGCCAAGACGCGGTTTGTGCTCGAACGCTTTGCCACGCGCGCCTTCCGCCGCCCGGCGAAGGCCAATGAAGTCGATCGTCTGGTGCAGATCGTTCAGAAAGCCGAACAGATCCCGTGGTTCACGGTCACCGAAGACAGCTTGAAGAAGCTTCGTGAAGCGAAAGTGCCGGATGGCGTCATCGGCAAACTACGAAGCCGCCGCTCCTGGCCGGGGAACGTCCTGAAGTCGATGCTGGAAATTGGCCTTTGCGATGAGGAGCAGTTCGTGAAATCGCTCCGTGAACGGCTGGTCGATAAGGGGAAGCCCGACGAGACCCATGTGCCGGCCATTCTCCAAGCCGCCGAACAGGCTCCGCAGCCCTGGGAGGCACGCATTGCCTTGGCGGTTCGCGCGATCCTCTGTTCGCCGAAGTTCTTGTATCGAGCGGAACTTGATGCTCGGCCACCTCAGCCCGCTGCGCAAGCCGGCGACAGTAAAGGCAACGCAGTTCCTTCGCTGGCGCTTCGGGCTGGTGAGTCGCAGCCGATCGACGATTATCAACTCGCGTCGCGGCTCTCTTATTTTCTGTGGAGCACGATGCCCGATCAGGAACTGTTCGACTTGGCCGCCAAAAAGCAGTTGCATCAAAACCTGTCGGCCGAGGTCCAACGCATGATCGCCGACCCGCGTTCCAAGACGCTATTCGACAACTTCGCCATGCAGTGGCTGCGTTTACGACCGCTGCGAGAGTTTTCGCCCGATGCGAAGCTCTTTCCCGAGTTCTCGCGGGAACTGCGTGACGACATGCTGATGGAGACCGAACTCTTCTTCCTGTCCACCGTGCGTGAGGATCGCAGCATTTTCGATCTGATCGACGGCAAGTTCACGTTTCTCAACGAACGATTGGCCAAGCTGTATGACATCGCGGATACCAATGGCAATTCGTCGCTGCCGAAAGCGGCCTTGATCAATCCCAAAGGAGAACCGATCCCCAAGATCACCGGCGGCTACGCGGACCATGGACTCCCCACGGGATCGTTCTTGAAACATCTGCAAAACAACCCGTTCGTGCGGGTGAACCTGACCAACACCCCGCGCGGTGGAATACTCACGCAGGCCAGCGTGCTTGCGGTCACGTCGCATCCAACGCGCACATCGCCTGTGAAGCGTGGCCATTGGGTGCTGGAGCAGATACTCGGCACGCCGCCGCCCCCGCCGCCGCCGAACGTTCCCGAACTGACGGCAAAGGACACGCTGCAGCCAATCACGCTGCGTCAACAGTTGGAGCAGCATCGTGCCAAGCCGGCTTGTGCCGGCTGTCATGCTCGCATGGATCCAATCGGCTTCGCGTTCGAGAATTTCGACGTCCTCGGCAAATTCCGGGAAAAGGACGGCGACCTGCCGATCGATCCTGCGGGCGAACTGCCCAGCGGTCAGAAATTCCAAGGCCCCGACGAACTCAAGGCGATCTTGAAAGAGAAGAAGGAACTGTTCAGCCGCAACCTGGCCGAACGGCTGTTGATTTACGCGACCGGCCGAGGACTCGATTACTTTGACCGCCGCAGCGTGGACGGCATCCTGGCCGAGGCGCAAAAGAACGACTACCGCTTTCACGCTCTGATTACCGCGATCGTGCAGAGCGATCCGTTTCGGATGCGACGAGGAAACGAAGAACAACCACTAAACGAAAAGAAAAAACAATGAGCGAACAACTATCTCGTCGCACCGTACTCCAAGGTCTCGGTGCTGCCATCGCGCTGCCGTGGCTCGAAGCCATGACGCCCCGCTCCGCGTTCGCGGCTAAGGGCAAACCGCCCGTCCGTATCGCGTTCGTTTACATGCCGAACGGCACGTGGATGAAGGAATGGACACCGGACGAGGTGGGCGCCTTGCCGACGGAGTTGCCGTCGATCCTGAGGCCGATGTCGGCCCTGAAAAGCGAGTTCAGCGTGCTCACCGGGCTGACGGCGGACAACTCGCGTGGCCCCAGCGGCGGACATGCACGCGCGATGGCGGGGTTCCTCACCTCGTCGCGGATTCGCAAGACCGAAGGCATCGACTTCCGCGCAGGAATCTCCGTCGATCAAGTGGCGGCGACCAGCATCGGCGATCGCACGCGGATCCCCTCCCTCCAAGTGGCAACCGGTCAGGCCGGCACGTCGGGCTCCTGCGACATCGGGTATAGCTGCGCCTATCAGCGTCTATCTTGGCGCGACGCAGTCACCCCGTTGCCCTCGATCACTAATCCGCGCCACATGTTCGACCGACTCTTCACTAACGACGCCGGCAACAATCGTAGTCGTCGCGAAATGGAGCGGCGAAGCGTGCTCGACTACATTCGTGAAGACGCTTCCGACTTGCAGAGGAATCTTGGGACGGTCGATCGCAGCAAGCTCGACGAGTATTTTTCCGCCATTCGCGAACTCGAACAACGCATCGAGCGTGCCGCCCGCATGCCGGCCCCGCCTGCTCCAAACATCACGGTTCGAGACCTCCAGCTTGAACAAGAGGATCGAGCCGGCCAAGCATTAGCCCAGGAGGACCAATGGCTGGAAGCGGTCCGGCTGTTCGGCGACCTCATGGTCCTCGCGTTCCAGACCGACAGCACCCGCGTTTGCACCTTTGCGCTCAACAACGAACAGAGTTCCCGCTCATATCCCTCGCTCGGTTTTACCGATGGACACCACGTGCTTTCACATCATGGCAAGAATCCGGAGAAGACGGACAGGTATTCGCGGATCAGTGCACATCACGTCACCCAGTTCGCCTATTTGGTCAAAAAGCTGAAGGAAACGAAGGAAGGCAATGGCTCGCTGTTGGACAACTGCCTCATCGCGTACGGCTCGGGAATTCGCGATGGCGACGCTCACGACAATGGCGACCTGCCGCTTCTGCTCGCCGGTGGAGGCGGTGGCGCGCACAGTCCCGGCCGACACATTCGCTACGCCAATGAAACGCCGCTCGCAAACCTTTGGCTCAGGATGCTCAACAGCGTCGGCGCACCGGTCGATCGCTTCGGCGACAGCACGGGGAGGTTAAATACTCTGTGAAATAATTCGAAGGTCCACCACACGATCGAGAGCTTGAAGCCACGCTGAAAGTGAACCGATTCTTCCTGATTCTTGGAGCCGACAATCGTGAAAGAAGGACGCGGGATTTGGCACGCTTCGGCTCATGCAACCGCGCCAGCCGCAACTGCGAGTCCGTTTGATTATTCGGGACGCACACACGGGGCGGTAGTTCCCCGGCTCCTTGCGGCGTCAGAACTGGAAGCGGAAGCCGCCGGAGATGCTGTGCGAGTTGTAGTTCGTACGGCCGACTTCGCCGTCGTAGTACAGGTAGCTCGCGCAACGCGGGCTCCATTGCACGCTCAAGCCGGCTCCCACGAGCAGGCTGTCGCGTCCGATTTTTGGGCCGGTGACCGTGAAGGGATTACCGCCGATATTGGCAAAGCGCGAGGTGATCGAGGACGCCGTGGCGCCAAACTCGTGCTGCCACGAGAGACGCGCCTCGGGACGAACGGGATATTTGCCGACATGCGTGTCGTAGGTGGCGTGGAAGCCGAGCGAGCTGCGCGAGGATTCCGTGGTCTGGCCGGCGACGATGAGCGGGAGGAAGGCCCCGGCCTCGGTGAAGCCGTCGAGGCGCACGTTCGTGTACTGGTAGCTGGCCGTGGGCCCGATGGTGAGCTTGCCGATTTTCCAGTCGTAGCCGGTGGAGAGCAGGATGTTCACTTCCGCGCCGTTCGGGCTGCCGGTGGCGACGGTGTTGTTCGGCGTGATGCGCTTGGTCTTGTAGCTGTTCAGGCCGCCGTTCACCGCAGCATCCACGTGGAAGTTGTTTTTGAAATACGTGGCGTAGATGCCGAGGCGTCCGCCGTCGGTATCAATGCTGCCGCCGTTCACGAGGGTCGCCGTGGTGCCGACGTAGCCGAAGTCCAGGCCGATGGCGAAGGTGTCGCTCACGCGATAGTCAATGCCGCCGGTGACGCCGGCCGTCTCGAGGCGGAAGCCCGCCGCATTCGTGGTGCTGCCCACGCGCGTGAACTCGCCCGAGCCCGTGAGGAACACGCCCCAGCGATCCTCGTTCGCCGGCGCGGCCTGCTTGGCGGGCTTGCCTTTCGGCCCCGCGAAGCTGCCGCTGAAGCTCGGCCCACTCCCCGCCGCAGCCATGCCGGCTGCGCTGGGCGTGAGGCTGCCGTTGCGGATGTCGTCGAAGTGGCGCTGGAGATTTGCGGACTGCAGATTGGCGAGCGCGACGGCGTTCATGAAAATCGCGGTGAGTTCGTCGGGCGCGATTTTGTTCAGATTGTCGAGCAGCGTGCCGATGGGCTGCGTGTCGAGGAAGTTGAATTCCGCGATGAGGCCGGTCTTGTTGCCGATGAGCCCGGAGGTGAAGTCGAGCGCCCTGGCGACGGCCATCTGGTTTGGCGTGAAGGGCAGCGTGCCGAACAGCGAGGCGAACGATCCCTGCATGGCCTCGAGGATCACTTTGTCCGTGTAAAGATTCACCGTGGGCACAAGCAGCGGCGTGTTGCTGAATGCGGCGAGGCCGGTGACGCTCCCGGCAGGCGCCGGAGTCCCGGCTGGTGAGCCGCCAGTGACGCCGCCGGTCGCGAGGAGGAGCTTCACCTTGTCGCCAGGAGCGAGGAGGTAGCCGCCCTGCTGCACGAGCGCGAACGTGCCGCCGCCGATATTTGCGGTGCCGGTCGTCTTGAGCTGATCGTGATTCACGCCAGCCGCCGTGCCGCCGACATTCGCGATGTAGGTGCCGCCGCTGAAAAGGATGTTGCCCGCGCCGATGTCCACCGAGAGCGGTCCGCCCGTAGTGCGCAGCGTGCCGCCCGTCATCGTCAGATTACCCGAGCCGAAAGCCTTCATGTGCCCCGCCGCGAGCGTGCCCGCATTTTGCGTCGTGCCGCCGGTGTAGGTGTTTGCGCCGGTGATATTGAAGGTGGCGGTGCCGTTCTTGGTGAGCGAGCCGCCGGTACCACCGCCATTGCCGCCATCCTGGATGAGCCCGGAGAATGTCGTGCTCAGATTGTTGCCGCCCACAGTCAGGTTGTTTGCTCCGAGGAAGACATTGCCGTCCCCTTCGATGGAGCCGGTCGTCACACCCGGCGCGTTGCGCAGGCTGATGTCCAGCCTCGCATTTCCGCCCACGCTCACTCGCGCGGCGCCACCGGTGGAGCTGTTGAAGAAGAAGATCGATCCGCCGGTGCCGCCGCCGGTGCCTCCGGTGGCGGTGAGCGTGGATGCGCCCGCGTCCGAGCTGTTCCAGAACACGATGTTGCCGCCGAATGCACCGGCGACCGCCGAGCCGCTGGCAGTCACACTGGCAGTGCCTGCGCTCGAGGTGTCCCAGAAATTCGTCGTGCCGCCGATGCCGCCGGCGACGGTGCCGCCGCTGTTGGTGAACGTGCCGGTGGCCGCGGTCGAGATGTTGAAGAAATCCACGGTGCCATTTCCCGCGCCCGCAAAGGTGGGGCCGTTGATGGTGAAAGTGCCGCCGCCCGCGCTCGCGGAATTCAGGAAGGACAGGTGGCCGCCGTTCTCGCCGAGCGCCGCGCCGCCATTCACGGTCGTCGCGCCGCTGCCGAGCGTGCCGAAGGTGGTGGCCCCGTCGTTGTCGATCGCGAGCGTGCCGGCATTCACCGTCGTCGTGCCACCGTAGGTGTTGTTGCCGGTGAACGTCTGCGTGCCCGTGCCATTTTTGGCGATGTTGATCTGCGACTCAATGGTACCGCTGAAAGTGCCCGATCCGTTGCTCATGCCGAGCGTCAGTGTACGGTTGCCCTGGCCGTCGCCGGTATTGCGCGTGATGGTGCCGCCGCCATTCAGCGCGTCGAACGCCTCGTCGCCCCACACGAACATCAGCGTCGAGCCCGTGTCCACCGTCACGCTGGCGGTGTCGGGGATTGCGAGGTTCTGGTTCGCGGCAATGTCGGCAATGTAGGAGAGGTTGCCGATCTGCAGGTTTCCGGTCTTCACGCGGAGATTTCCCGCGAAGGTGTTTGCGAGGCTCGCGGCGCCGGTGTCCTTCGGGTAGATCAGCAGCCAGTTCCCGCTGCCGGAATCAATTGTGAGAGTGTCATTCCCCGCGCCAGCGCCCGTGCCGGTGATCTGGCCCATGAAGACGCGATCATTGATACCGGCACCGTCGCCAGTGAACACGGTCGCGCGGCCCAATGCGATATCCGTATAGATGAAGGGTGCCGCATTGAACGCGATGGTCGCGGTGCCGGAGCTGCCGGTGTTCGCCACCGTGACGGGATTCTGCCGCCGGACGTTCACGGCTTGGCGGACCGTGACGTCGGTGCCGGTGATGCCGCTGCCAAACTTCAACGCGACATCGCTGTTCGCGGTGGAGCCGTTGCCGAGCGTGATGGTGCCGTTGCCGAACCCACCCGCTGCCGCGGCGTTGTCCAGGATCAGCGTGCCTTCGCTGATCACGGTGCCGCCCGTGTAGCTGTTCGCGCCGGCGAGCGTGAGCGTGCCGGTGCCGAGTTTGTTCAGCCCGTTGCCGCCGCCGAGCGAACCGTTGATCACCGCGCCTGCGGCATTGTTCACCGTGATCGTGTCGGAGAGTCCCGCGAGTGTGAGGTTCGCGCCGATGGTCACGAGACCCGCGCCGGCCTGCACGTCGAGGCCCGTCCCGGCGTTGCCGGAAATGGTGAGCGTGAACGGACCGCCGAGACCGGAGTCGATCGTCACCGCCGCGGAATCCTTGATGGTGAGGCTGTGGATCGTGAAGTCCTGCTCCAGCGTAGTGCTCCGCGATCCGCTCACGGTGTTGGCGGAAAAGGTGATGTCATCCGTGCTCGTCGGGAACTGCGTGGCAGGCGTGCCCGCCAGATCCGCCGACCAATTGCTGATCGTGATCTACTTGCCATCCGTCCCGCCCAGCCAGTGCGTCGCCGGGATCCCCGGTGCCCCCAGATCCGCAGCCGTGAGCGCGCCGTCGTAAATCCGGATGCGATCCACCGTGCCGGCCGCCGCCTCGCCCCCGCCAGTCACGTTGTCATCAATGAAGAATCGGATCTCATTGTTCGCCCCGGTGAATACCGCGAGCGAAGACCCATCCGCGAAGGTGATGTGCGGGACCCCGTTCACGTATCCCGTCACCTGGTTGGTCACGCCGTCGCGTGTCAGCGCGAGGCTCAGCGTCACGCTGGCCGCAAAGGCACCCGATGGCCCCGTGGCGACCGGATAGAAATTCAGCGCCGTACCCAGGCTGTAGAGGCCTGAGTCCGAAGTCTGCGTCTTGAAGTCCACGATCTTCTGGTAGCCACCGGTCGCCGCGAACGAGAAGTCCGCCACGATCGAGTAATTGCCCGCAGCAGGCAGCCCGCTGGAAAGACTCAGGCCCTGGCCAGTGGCAAACGAATAATTTGTCGGATTCAGCGTGCCCACGCCGTTGAGCGGCACAAGCGCCGGCCCCGCCAGAGAGTCCGTGAAGTCGCCGTTGAACTGATAATCGTGAATGAGGACGGCGGCCCCATGCACAGGAAGGGTCAGCAGCGCGGCAATCCCCGCGCCGAGGATGCGGCGGCTCATCAAGGACCGGATGCCCTTGCGAGGTTTGCGCGTAGTGCGGAGGACGGCGGCAGTGATGGTGTTCATGGGATGATTGGGGGTGTTTGGGTTAAATCCTCACTTCAAATGAATGCTCCGCTAATTCGCCCGGCGTGGGAACCCGCAGGAAGTTCCCGGCCGAACTCTGGGAGCTGCTGAGCCAGCCTTTTACCCGCCCGCCCGAATGAAGGCAAGCAGGATGGGGAGTGTAAGTGACTCGGGCATCCTCGTGGCATGCGGTAATACCCTCGGTGAAATCCGGACCCTCATACCAGCCCATGCCTCACTTTTCTTCGTCAGTCAGTGCCTCTCTGCCGCACCCGCTTCGACGCGACCGATTTGGAGGCCACGGAATCCTGCGTCACACCAGCCTCGCCAATCCCGCTCCGCGCTGCTACTGCCCCACGCGAAAGGAACCAAGGAATCATGAGCAGCCACACGGAAAAACTCGCCGCCTTCACCGCATGGGCTCAGGCCCACATCACCGGCGACGAGAAAGGCCAGGCGCAGATCTTCCTCGACCGCCTCTTCATCGCCTTCGGCCACGCGGGTTCGCTTGATGTTGGCGGCGAGCCCGAGTTCCGCGTCCGCAAGGCCACCGAGAACGGCGGCGGCACCAGCTTCGCCGACTACGTCTGGAAGCCCGTCGTCCTCATCGAAATGAAAAAGCGCGGCGCGGTGCTCTCGAAACACTACCGCCAGGCCTTCGACTACTGGACGCGCCTCGTCCCCGGCCGCCCGCGCTACGTCATCCTCTGCAACTTCGACGAATTCCACGTCTATGACTTCGAGACGCAGATGGACTCGCCCGTCGGCATCGCGAAGCTCGACAGCCTCGCCGAGCACTACGGCCCGCTCGCCTTCCTGCTCCCCGGCCAGCCAAAGCCCGTCTTCGACAACGAGCACGTCGCCGTCACCCTCGAAGCCGCCGGGAAGCTCGCGAAGTGCTTCAACAAACTCATCAACCGCGGCATCGAGCGCCCGCTCGCGCAGCGCTTCATCCTCCAGACGCTCATCGCCCTCTTCGCCGAGGACATCGGCCTCATGGAGCAATACTTCGTCACCCGCCTGCTCGACGACGTGGATGAAAAATCCAGCTTCGATCTGCTCGGCGGCCTCTTCCGTGCGATGAACACCAAGGGCGGCAACGCCGGTGGCCGCTTCAAGGGCGTCCCGTATTTCAATGGCGGCGTCTTCAGCACGCCCGCCGAGATCGAACTCACCGGCCCGGAGATCGTCCTCCTCCGCGAATGCTCCATGTCCGACTGGTCAAAGGTGCAGCCGGAAATCTTCGGCACCGTCTTCGAGCAGACGCTCGGCAAGGAGGAGCGCCACGCGCAGGGCGCGCACTTCACGCATCCCGCCGACATCATGAAGATCGTGAAGCCCACGATCACCGACCCGTGGACGGAGCAGATAGACGGCGCGAAGACCGCGAAGCGCCTCGGCGAACTCCTCCACCGCATCCAGCACTTCCACGTGCTCGACCCGGCGTGCGGCAGCGGGAACTTCCTCTACATGGCCTACCGCGAGCTGAAGCGGCTGGAGGCAATCATCTACGAAAAGCTGGAGGCCTTCTCCACCAAGGCGCACGGCGAACAGATGCGCATGTCCTACCTCTCCGCGCAGAACTTCCACGGCCTCGACAAGAACGAGTTCGCCGTCGAGCTCGCGAAGGTCACGATGATGATCGCGCGCAAGCTCGCCATTGATGAGCTGCACATCACCGAGCCCGCGCTGCCGCTGGACAATCTGGATCAAAACTTCCGAGCCGTGGACGCGCTCTTTTGTGGCACAGGCTTCCAGCCTGTGGGGCCAGCGGGCGTCCCGCCCGTTCATTCCGCAGAAAGCGGGCAGGATGCCCGCTCGCCCCACAGCCAGGATGGCTGTGCCACGCGCACCGCGTGGCCCGCCGCCGATGTCATCATCGGCAATCCGCCCTTCCTCGGCGCGAAGCGCCTCAAGCCCGAACTCGGCCCCGACTACGTGAACACTCTGCGCAAGCTCTACCCCGAGGTGCCCGGCATGGCGGACTTCTGCGTCTATTGGATTCGCCGCGCGCACGACCACCTCGCCCCCTGCACCGCCGCCGATCCCGTGGCCGGGCGCGCGGGCCTCGTCGGCACGCAGAACATCCGCAACAACGCCTCCCGCATCGGCGGCCTCGACCACGTCGTGCAGGACGGCACCATCCTCGAAGCCGTGGACAACCAGCCGTGGAGCGGCGAGGCGAACGTCCATGTCTCCATCGCCAACTGGGTGAAGACGCAGGACGCCGCACTGCTGCCGAAGACGCGGCGGCTGTGGTTCAAGACCGAGCCGTCTGCTGCGACGAAGAAGCTGTGGAAGTCACAGGGGAAAAAGGCGGCGAAGGAATACGAACTCACTTACCGCGACACGGCGCAGATCAATGCGGCACTGTCCGACAAGGCGGATGTCGGTTCTGCCGTCGCGCTCACGTGCAATGAGAAGCCGACATGCACATTTCAAGGTGTCACTCCAGGCCATGATGGGTTTGTGCTCACTGTCGAAGAGAAGGCGGATATTGAGCGTGATGGTGTCTCGGGAGAAGTGATTCACGCCTATCTCACGGGACGAGAAATTGTGACTGGTGATGGAACACCTGAGCGTTTCATCATCGACTTCCAACGGCGCAGCATCATCGAAGCGCAAGCGTTTCCGCGCGCGATCGAGCGCGTGCAGACGCTTGTTCTGCCAGACCGCACTCGTAAGGCAGAGGAAGGCAAAGACGCTGACGGCAATGTGCGTCCACACCACCGTGGCTTCCTTGAACGCTGGTGGGGACTGTCCTGGGATCGCAAAGAATTGTTCACTGGATTCCAGCGTCTTCGCGGACGGTTTGTCGCTTGCGCACGTGTAACCAAACGCCCGATTTTTGTCTTCTTCACCACGAGTGTTTGGCCGAGCGAGCAAGTGCAGGCGTTCCTCTTCGACGACGACTATAGCTTTGGCATTCTCCAATCCTCTGCGCATTGGAAATGGTTTTTGGAGAAGTGCTCGAAACTGAAGTCGGACTTTCGCTACTCCATCGAATCCGTCTTCGACACCTTCCCCTGGCCGCAGAGCCCGGAGGCGAAAGCGGTGAGCGCCGTCGCCGCCGCCGGGCGGGAGGTGAGGCGCATCCGTGCGGAGGCGTTGCCGAAGCTCAAGGGCGGGCTGAGGGCGCTCTACCGCACGCTCGAACTCCCCGGCGCCAACCCGCTCAAGGACGCCCACGCCGCCCTCGATGCCGCCGTCCTCGCCGCCTACGGCTTCACCGCCAAGGCCGACCTCCTCGCCCAACTCCTCTCCCTGAACCAACAGGTCGCCGCGAAGCTCGAACGCACCGAACCCGTCACCGCCCCCGGCATCCCCGCCGGCTTCCCGAATCCGGAAAGCCTCCTCACCGAAGACTGCATCCGCCCGAGTGCCTGATGCTTCCGTTCGGTGGTAGGAGACTCCGACGCGCTGGCCGGGAATCCCGGCTGAGAGTCGGAAGGCTCCGAAGTGCTGGCCGGGACGAAAAGCACGGACATTCGCAGCCTACCCACCTAATTCGACAAACCTGCCGGATAGTTCGCCGTCAGATCACCACGGCACCGGCTGGTAGTCCTTAAGGAATTTCCCCCACACGTGCTCGCCCGTGTTGAAGCCGGCGATGATCGGATCCACGATCCGCGCCGCGCCGTCCACGATGTCGAGCGGCGGATGGAAGCGGTGCTCCTCCACTTTTCGCGCGGCGATGTGCGCGGGGTCTTCGTCGGTCACCCAGCCGGTGTCCACGCTGTTCATGTGGATGCCGCTGGCGAAGTAGTCGGTGGCGGAGGTGCGCGTCATCATGTTCAGCGCGGCCTTGGCCATGTTTGTGTGCGGGTGGCGCGTCGTCTTGAAGCTGCGGTAAAACTGCCCCTCGACGGCGGAGACGTTCACGATGTGCTTGTCGCGCTCGGGCGTGCGGAGCATGAGCGGCTTCAGGCGCGCATTGATAATGAAGGGCGCGATGGCATTCACGAGCTGCACTTCGAGCAGTTCCACCGCGGGGACCTCGGCGAGCATGAGCCGCCACGAGTTGCGTTCGCGCAAGTCCACCTGCTGCAAGTCCTGATCGAGCCGGCCCTCGGGGAAGAGATCCTTCTGGGCGGCGAACTCATCCGGCAACATCGGCACCTGCGAAAGCGCGGCAGCGTGCGTGAGCCCTGCGACTTCCGAGATGCGCTTCTCCGCGAGCGCGCGATCGCCCTGCCCCTCGGGCAGCCGCCCGGCTTCGGGCAAAATATGGTAGCCGCGCAGCCCCTCGTAGGCGCCGAGCAGCTTGCGCACATTTTCCGGCATTGCGTCGAGCGATGCGGCCTCGCCCTGCATCATGTGTTCGTAGAAATCCGGCGGACGCCGCACGGTCTGGCACGCGTTGTTGATGATGAAATCGAGCCGCGTGCGTGTCGTGAGCAAGTGACGGCAGAACGCCTCGACGCTCGGCGTGTGCCGCAGATCGAGTCCGAAAATTTCAAGCCGGTGCCCCCATTGATCAAAGTCCGGCTCGCGTGCAAACCGCGCCGCCGAATCGCGCGGGAAGCGCGTGCTCACGATCACCTCCGCGCCCGCGCGCAGCAGCTTGATGCCCGCCTGATAGCCGATCTTCACGCGCCCGCCGGTGAGCAGCGCCACGCGTCCGCGAAGGTCGACGGTCTCGGTTCGCTTGCGGAAATTCAGCTCCGCACACGACGGGCAGAGCTGGTCATAGAAGTGATGGATCGCCGAGTAGTCGCGCTTGCAGATGTAGCAGTTCTGCGGCTGCACGACTTCGCGGAAATCCGGATCGTCCGTGACTTCCTGCTGCTGAAAATCCAGCGGCGGAAAAGCCGCCGGCGTCGTGAACACTTTTTCCTTCCGCAATTTCCGGATGCCCGTCTCGCCAAGCTGCGACTGGTCGCGCTGCACCTGCTCGTTTTTGCGCTGACGCGACTTCTCCTTCACGAGCCGCCGCCGCTCGCGCAAGTCGGGGCAGAAGACTTCGCCCGCCGCCTGCACGAGCCGCGTGCGTTCCTCCTCGGGCAGCGCCGCGAGCAGCGCGCGATCCTTCGCGACGCGCTCCAGCAGCTCGACGGCGGCCTTGAAAGCCTCCGCACCCGGCGCGCTGTTTGTGTTTGGTTTTGCAGACATGGGACGAAAAAGCGGGCAACTTACAGACGCATCGCCACCGCGCGAGCGAAGAACGCACGCAGTCCGGTGCTCCGAATAACACGAGGAATTTTGGCCTGTCGTAATTTGGCGTTTGGTGTTGGAAGTTTGGCGTCGGGCGTTTGGCTCCGCGCAGCGGCTTCGCAGATTTTGAATGCCGTTTAAAATTCGGGAAGCGCCTGCGGCGGGCCGAACTTCAAACTCCAAACGCTCAACACCAAACGCCAAAGCACCCATGCCGACCTTCACCCCGCCTCCCGGCTACACTCGCATCAAGGTGGTGAAGAGCTTCGAGGAACTGGTTTCGACGCCATTTGGCAGCGGCGTGAATGCGCTGTGCTGGGAGCGCACGCTGGCGGGCGATTTCGGCGAAGTTGTGCAGCGGGTCGGCGGCGAAGGAATCGCCACGCTCGACGAGGCCCGGCTCGGTGCGCTCGGACTGAGTGCAGCAGGGCGCGCTGCCGTAACTGTGCTGCTCGAAGACCTGCGCCTGCTCGGCGATCTCGGCCTTTCGCCAGTCCTCGACTGCATCCGCAGCTATCCGCGCGACGAGGACGCGGGGCCGGTGCGCACGGATGTCTATTCGTGGCATGTGGACAGCGCGACCGTGGAGGCCGACACGTGGCTCTGCACCTACTTCGGCGCGACAAGCGAAACGCTGCGCAATGACGAAGCACAGCGTCGCGTGGACATCGCGGAGACGCGTGCGGAACTGCTCAAGACTTTCGGCGGCGAGGACGACGCAGGCTTCGCCGAATTCCTGCGGGAGAACTGCTACGACCTGCACTACGCCCCGGCCCCGCACGCACAGCCGATTCCATTTGGCATCGGCAATCTCTGGCGCATCGCGACGGAGTGGCCCGGCAGCCCCGTGCCGCCGTGCATCCACCGCGCCCCGGCAACGCAACCGGACGAACCGCCGAGGCTGCTGCTGATCAGTTGAAATCTTGGTTTTCCCAGCACGAGTCTCTGTCCATCCTCTGCACTTCCCAAATCATCCCCATAAACAAACTCCTCTACTTCCGAAACATCCGCATCCTCGAACTCCCGCCGGGCATCGCGACGCCCGAGCAGATCGCGCCCGTGGTGGAAAAGTGAGCGCGCTGGCGAATCCGTAATCTCCCGCTTGGCATTTCGGCGGGAATGCGGTTCTCATCCGCGCTCCCATGAACCTCCGCCTCCTCTCCGCCGTCGCTGCCGCACTCGCACTGCCGCAATTTTCCATCGCCCAAAAGGCGAACACGCTTCCGAACAGCCAGCTCGCGCCAGGCGAGAAAGGGCCGAAGAAACAGCCGCAGAAGACCAAGTGGGACGACATGGATCTCGGGCCGTTTTTCAGCGGCTGCTACAAGGTCGGCGACAGCACTTCGTTCAAGGGCATCGCGGTCGCAGTCGGCACAAAGGACGCGCCGGCGACGATGCTGTTCGACTCGGAACTGCTGCGCTTTCACGCCGCGTGGGAAGGTGGGCTCGCGAAATT
>Ga0194061_1001178_pt1 | contig 15591 bp, 15 predicted proteins | sample SepL2221m_MetaG_FD_163423 | JGI IMG/M metagenome (GOLD analysis project Ga0194061, IMG submission 163423) | Anoxic zone freshwater microbial communities from boreal shield lake in IISD Experimental Lakes Area, Ontario, Canada - Sep2016-L224-21m | ecosystem: Environmental > Aquatic > Freshwater >...
AGTCAATACGGGTTCTTGAAGCCCAATCGCGCCATGATCTCGGATTCGCGCAGCTCCATCACTTGCGCGTCCTCATCCAGATCATGGTCCCAGCCCTGGGCATGCAGCGTGCCGTGCACGATCAGATGCGCGTAGTGGGCCTGTAGCGTCTTTTTTTGTTCTTTGGCCTCTTTGGCCACCACGGGCGCGCACAGCACCAGGTCGGCGGTAACAAGGGGTTCCTGCGTGTAGTCGAAAGTCAGCACGTTGGTGGCGTAGTCCTTTTTGCGGTACTCGCGGTTCAGGGTCTGGCCTTCTTCAGCGTCCACAATGCGCACCGTGATTTCGCCATCGGTTTGCAGGGTGTGGCGAATCCACTTTTTCACCATGTGGCGGGGCAGGGCGGCGCGGTGCTTTTCGGGTTTGGCGACAGAGCTGAATTGCAGGGATAGGGTGAGATCAGGCAGCATGGTGGTGTCTTTCGTCAGGACTTCTTGGCAGCGCGCCGAACGGCTGAGCGGGTCTTTGGTAGACCATTTCTTGGCAACTCCGGCTCCTCGTCAGGAATGGAAATGGCGGGTAACTCCGTCAGTCGGGCCGCGTCATAGGCGTCCACCACGCGGGCCACCAGTGGGTGGCGCACGATGTCAGCACTGGTCAGGTGGGTGATGGCAATGCCGCCGACGCGGCGCAACACACGTTCAGCATCCACCAGTCCGCTCAGTTGTGTTTTGGGCAGGTCAATCTGGCTGACGTCGCCGGTAATCACCGCCTTGGCGCCAAAGCCAATGCGGGTCAAAAACATTTTCATCTGTTCAGGCGTGGTGTTTTGCGCCTCGTCCAGAATCACAAACGCGTTGTTCAGCGTGCGCCCGCGCATAAAGCCCAATGGCGCAATTTCAAGCTGCTGGCGCTCGAACGCCTTGTGCACCTGGTCGTAACCCATCAGGTCGTACAGCGCGTCGTACAGGGGGCGCAGATACGGGTCCACCTTCTGGTTCAGGTCGCCGGGCAAAAAGCCCAGGCGCTCGCCTGCTTCCACGGCCGGGCGCGTCAGCACAATGCGCTGCACCGCGCTGCGCTGCAGGGCGTCCACTGCGGCGGCCACGGCCAGGTAGGTCTTGCCAGTGCCGGCCGGGCCAATACCAAAGGTAATGTCGTGCTCGGCAATGTTGTCCAGGTACAGCGCCTGGTTTTTGCTGCGCGGTTTGAGGTCGGCGCGCCGTGTGGCCAGGCTGGGGCCGTCTCCCTCGTTCGCCGACCCGTCGCCCGAGAGCATGAGCTGCACGGTGGCAGCGCTGATGGGCTTGGCTGCCAGTTCATATAGCGCCTGGACCATGTCCATGCCGCGCTGGACTTTGACCTTGGGCCCTTCGATCTTGAACTGTTCATGGCGGTGATTGATGCGAATATCAAGCGCGGTCTCGATGGTGCGCAGGTGTTCATCGGTTGGGCCACACAGGTGGGACAGGCGGCTGTTGTTCAGCGGTTTAAAGGTGTGTCTGAGAATCAAGTTGATAATTCCGTCAAGGGGTGACTAAGGTACAGGTGCCCCAATCATAGGCAAGAAACCAATGGCAACAATGGCCAGGCAACCCAGGACACACGATGATCGGCAAACTTACAGGCACTCTTAGCGACAAAAACCCACCCCAGGTGTTGGTGGACTGCGGCGGTGTGGGCTACGAGGTTCAGGTGCCCATGAGCACGTTTTACAACCTGCCTGCCACTGGCGAAAAGGTGTCGCTGCTGACGCATTTTGTGGTGCGCGAAGACGCGCAGATTCTGTACGGATTTTCCTCCACGGTTGAGCGCGCCGCTTTTCGTGAACTCATCAAAATTTCGGGTGTGGGTCCACGCACTGCGCTGTCTGTGCTGTCCGGCATGAGCGTTGGCGAGTTGTCGCAGGCCGTTACGCTGCAAGAGGCCGGGCGATTGATCAAGGTACCCGGCATTGGCAAAAAGACCGCCGAGCGCCTGTTGCTGGAACTCAAGGGCAAGCTCGGAGCCGATATTGGCGCCACGGCAACATTGGTCAATGACGCACAGGCCGATATTCTGCAAGCCTTGCTGGCGCTGGGCTACAGCGACAAGGAAGCCGCCGCCGCCCTCAAGGCCCTGCCCGCGGATGTGGGCGTGAGTGAAGGCATCAAGCTGGCGCTGCGGGCGCTGGCGAAGTAGGGGGCTGGTTTAGACGTAAAAAATCTTGAACACCTGGTTCAAGCTGGCTATCAGAAAGCCCAAGAGCAGCAATTTAATTTCCTGTCGGGGATCAGAATTCCGACAACATCGCATCGTGAATAGTCCGTAGCCAAGGTGCGCATACTGGAAGTCAGATCGAACGAATTGTGTAGACAGCCGGTACTCACTCGCGCTGGACAGCAGTGTGGCTGCATTTCAAGGAGACAATCCTGTCCATTCTGTCAGGATGCGATATTGGCGGGCTGATCCACACGAATTAGTGCAATTCCTGCAACGGAGCAGGACGCCACTTCGCGAGCCGATTCTCCACCAGCGTCATCAGGTACTCCGCTGCGAGAGCAACCACCATGATGATCACAATGGCAGCATACATGCCTGCTGCGTCAAAAGAGCCCTTGGCCACGTTGATCAGCAAACCAATGCCGTAACGCGCACCGACAAACTCGCCGACGATGGCCCCGACGATGGCAAAACCAAAGCTTACATGTAGTGACGCAAAAATCCAGCTCATCGCTGACGGAATCACCACCGAGCGGGTGAGTTGCCAGCCCTTGGCACCCAGGATCTGGGCGTTGGCCAGCAGGTTGCGATCAGCCTCCACCACGCCCTGGAAGGCGTTGGAAAACACCACAAAAAAGACCATCACAAAGGACAGTGCAACCTTGGAGGTCAGGCCCAGCCCAAAGATCATGATAAATATGGGCGCCAGCACTACTCGCGGCACTGAATTGATGACCTTGATATAGATCGAGAACACGTCTGCCAGCATCCGGTTGCGCCCCAATGCGATGCCGGCCACGATGCCAGCGATAGAGCCCGAGAAGAAACCCAGTAAGGACTCCTCCATGGTCACCCACAGGTGGAACCACAGTGGCCCCTCCGAGGTTCCTTCCATCACCCATTCAGCCAGGCGTGCAGCGATGTCCGTTGGGCTGGAGAAGAAAAACACATCCATCAGCTTGTAGTTCACGGCCAGTTCCCATCCACCCAGAAAGAAGACGAGGATGAAGTAGCGCCAAAAATACACGGTGAATTTGCGCCGCTGTGCGGTTTTGACCGCCAGAGCCTCGATCTCGGCGTCCGATGTGCCGGGTTGAAAAACAGTGCCTGCGGAGAGGGTTGCGTTGCTCATGTCAATTCCTTAGGCCGCCAGGGCCTCTTCACGCGCAGCACCGCGCCGCACTTCGTCGCGCAAGTCATCCCAGATGGTGCGCGAAATGTCAATAAAGTCTTTGTCGTAGCGAATCTCACTGACGATGCGGGGCCGAGGGATGTCAATCGGGTACACCGATTTGACCGTGGCCGGTCCAGAGGTCAATACGTAGACTTTGTCTGCCAGGGCGATGGCCTCTTCCAAGTCATGCGTTACAAACACAACCGACGCCTTTGCTTGTGACCACAAACTCAGCAACTCCTCGTGCATCAAAACCCGGGTCTGCACATCCAGCGCTGAAAAGGGCTCGTCCATCAACAGGATTTGTGGTTCGTTGATGAAAGTTTGTGCCAGCGATACCCGTTTGCGCATGCCCCCGGAAAGTTGGTGGGGAAATTTTGTCTCATGAGCAGACAGGTGTACGCGCGCCAGCCACTCACGGGCCTTGGCATAGGCCTGCTCCTTTGGTACCCCCCGAAACAGTGGGCCTGCAACCACGTTGTCAATGACACTGCGCCAGGGGAACAGGGCATCGGTCTGAAAGGCAAATCCAATGCCTGGGTGGATCCCGGACACGGGCTCACCCATGACCCGTACCTCGCCCGCCGATGGCTTGGCCAAACCGGTAACCAGGTTCAGTGTGGTCGATTTTCCGCAGCCGGTGGGACCCACGACAGCCACGAATTCGCCACGTTCTACGGTCATGTTGAAGTCACGCAGTGCGGTCATTGACTTACCGTCCGGCGTCAGGAAGCGACGGCTGACATTGATGAGTTCAATGGCCGGACTGCTGTTGTTTGGTTGCATTGTTTGATCTTGCCTATTTGACATTCTTGACGAATTCGGTGGTGTAGGTCTTGGACAGGTCTACCGTTTTACCCTTGACGTTTTTGGAAAATGCGCTCAGCACTGCGAGCACCGTCTCAGGGCCGCCAGTGGGCATGACACCGTCGGGAGTGAACATGCCTTTTCCGTCGGACAGTGCCAGGATATAGCCGTCTTTGTCACCTGCATAAAAGTCCTTGGGCATCTTCTCCGCAATCTCGGTCGCGCTATGGGTGTTGATGAACCTCAGGGTTTTGACGAATGCGTTAGCCAGCTTTTGCACGGTGGGTTTGTTCTTTTGCACCCAATCGGTCGGCATATACAAAGAAGCAGCAGGGTAGGGGCCGCCCAGGGCTTGCTTGGTCTTTTCCAACGAACGCATGTCCACCAGCACACGCGCTTCACCGGTCTTGAGCAAGCGGGTGATGGTGGGCTCGGTCGTCATGCCGGCCTGAATCTTGTCCTGGGTCATCGCGGCAATGAAGGTGGTGCCGGCTCCGACAGGAATGGTTGAGAATTCCCCCAGTGGCACACCGGCCTTGACCATCAAGTACTGCGAAAGAAAATTGGTGGATGACCCCAGTCCCGTTACACCCAGACTTTTGCCGCGCAGATCCGCCATCGATTTGATTTGCGGGTGCTTGCTTGAAACCAGCTCAACTTCGCCAGGAGCCTGGCTGAACTGCACAACGGACTGAACATACTTGCCCTTGGTCTGCAGATCGACGCAATGGTCATAGAAACCGACCACGCCTTGCACAGCACCGGCAAGCATTTCGTTTTCTGCATCGACGCCCGAGGCTTCGTTCAGAAGTTCCACGTCCAGCCCTTCAGCCGTGAAATAGCCCAGGTTCTGGGCCAGTTTGGCGGGCAGGTAGATCTGCTTTTCGTAACCACCGACGATGATGGTCACCTTGTCAGCGGCCATTGCGCAAGAGCAGGAAAACGCGATAGTTACGAGGCTGATTGCCTGGAAGAAACGGTTGAGTTTGAAATTTGTCTTCACGATATGTCCTGAAATGGTGAGATGGGCAACGATATGCGACCTGGACTTTCAGTGCGCTTTCAATCGTTGGGTACGCGGGAAAACACCTAGGCAAGATTTTGAGTAAAAAAAGAAGTGTGCTGTTGCCAACACACTTCAATTCCCGCTGTATACGGGACCCCTTGAAAAACCTGTAGAACCTCTAATCAGAACTTGTAGCGCATGCCCAGGCCAAATTCGTTTTGTGAAGTTGCACCCTTTGCCTGCGCGGCGCGGTAGGTGTCCGTGGTCTCCAGGTGGTCAGCTGCCAGGTAGAACTCGGTAGAGCTATCGAGGTGGTAGGAAACCGAGCCGTAGAAGGTCGAGCGGTCGCCTGACGCCACAGTAGCTGCCTTGACCCCACTCATATCCCTGAAGGCATCCAGAACAAATCCGCCGCTGGTGCCGGCATTGCCGGCCGTCATGACCTGGTAGCCCAGCGCAAAGTCAATCGGACCTGCTGGCGTGACCTTGGCAGACAACGTCCAGGCGTGGTCATTGCGATCACCCACTCCGGCTGCCTGCTGTGCCGTGTAATTGAAATAACCGGCGTTCAAACGAATCAGGGGACTGACCTGCATATTGCCACCGACGGAGTAAGCAGTGTGTCGGTAGGTATTCAGATCGGTAAGGGTCTCGCTGGCTACAGTACCACTGGTGGCAAAACCAGCCACGGTAAAGTTGCTTCCGTTGAAGGCGAGTGAACCGGTAGCGCTGCTGCCACGGTTGTCAAATCGAGCAACTGAGGGATCCACGCCAAATGAATATTGCATACCTGCCACCAGGCCATTCGAAAACGCTTTCTTCCAAACAATACCGTTATCTATGCGTGTGCCGCCAACCTTGTTCCCGTCACCATTGGTGTTGTTGGGCGTACCCGCGTAGAAAATCAGCTGTTTGAAGTTATTGGTGTTGGTGTATCCACCTTGTTCCAGGTTGGCCTTGGCTGGGCCATACGGGTCGCCATAAACCGCCGAAGCGGCAGGGTCGCGGGCCAGCGCATTTTGACGACCGAATGTCAGCTTGCCAAGCGAATCGCTCTGCACGCCCAGCCAGGCACCCCGGTTGAACAGTACGTTGGGCGTGTCCACCTCACCGGTGTTGGCAACGAATTCGCTCTCCAGGCCAAAGATGGCTCTGATAGGGTCCGTGCCGCTGCTAGTGGCATGCGAGCCGGTAATACCCCAGCGGTTGCCGCTGAACCAGGCCACTTGTGGCGTAAATTGCGAGGGGCGGTTGCCGGAAGCGTCTGCCGTATTCGCATTGTTTTTGTATCCGAGCGTGACATCGATCAAGCCATACAAGGTGACGCTGCTGGCCTTGTTGCCAACGGTCAGGCTTCCGTCGGACTTGGCTTCCTTGGCGGATGGCTCCACACTAACAGAGGCGCTGCTCTTTCTGGCCTCGTACGCCGCGGCCAGGGCTTGCTCCAGGGCCGCCTGGGCTTGTTTTGCAGCGGCTTGGGCTTGGGCCGCAGCAGCTTGAGCCTGGGCCAGCGCCTGTTGCAGTTGGTCCGTACTTTGTGCCTGCGCCGTAACGGATGCCAACCCCAGGGCCGCGCCGATAAGAATGATTTTGTTTGCTTTCATGTATGAAGTCTCCGGAAGAAAGGTAGAACGATTAAGGGGTGGGTTAACGCAGCAAGTGGTTGGCACCTAGTGCGCTCTACAAACTGGCGGGTAGCCCAGAGCCAATGTATTTGGGCGCCGCTTTCAGTCCGCTTTCAGTTTTTGGGACCTAGGGAAAGTACTGACACCGAAAAAGAACAACCGAATCAATCCCCACGTACGTTCCACTGATTGGACTTGTGCACGACTATGATCGGCCATGATTTTTAGGTCATCTCAATACGCTTGACTGCGATGCGAATACTGGTAGTCGAAGACAACGCCGAATTGGCTCAATGGCTGGGACGTACCCTGCGTAAAGAGCGATATACCGTAGACTGCATCAGCGATGGCGCCGACGCTGACTTTGCACTGCAGTCAGAGAAATACAGCCTGGTCATACTCGATCTGGCCTTGCCCAAAATGGACGGTAAAGAAGTGTTGCGCCGCCTGCGGGCTCGCCAGGATGCGACGCCGGTTCTGGTGCTCACCGCCAACAACACGATTCAGAGCCGGGTCAGCGAGCTGGACCGGGGTGCAGACGATTACATGGCGAAACCCTTTGAGACAGAGGAACTGGAAGCGCGTATCCGCATGCTGTTGCGGCGATCTTCCGGGCAGCCCAACCCCCTGATCACCTGCGGCGATCTGAGCTACAACACGAATACGCGTGAATTTTTGATTGCCAAGCAGCCTTTGGCGCTAACCCCTCGGGAGCGTGCCGTTCTGGAAATGCTGGTGCGTCAGGCCGGCACCACCGTCACCAAAATTGCGCTCGCTCAAAGCCTGTTTTCCCTGGATGAGGATGTTTCCATCGACGCCATTGAAATTTATGTGTACCGGGTGCGCAAGAAGCTCGAGTCCAGCTCCGCAAAGATCCTGACCCTGCGCGGCCTAGGCTATCTGCTGCGCCATGTGGTTGATGAATAACAGTCTTCGCAGACAGCTGCTGGTGTGGGTGTTGTTGCCACTGGCGGTCGCGATTGCGGTGGACACCTGGCTTACCCACAGAAGCTCGAGCGAAACTGCCGCGGTTGTGCAAGACCGTTTGTTGCTGGGTTCGGCCCGGATGATTGCGCAGCAAATCAGCTTCGAAGACGGGTCGTTTCAATTGCAGATACCGCCGGCCGCACTGGAGCTGTTCCAGTCAACCGAGCTTGACCATATTTACTACCGTGTCACGACGGGTGCCGGAAAGCTCTTGTCCGGCTATTCAGATTTACCACTGCAACCGGAAAGTCTGTCAGCTGAATCGCCCTATTTTTTTGCGGCCACCATGCGGGAGCAGCCAGTCAGGGTGGTCGTGTATTTCCAGCCCGTGATTGGCAGCCCCTCCACCCAGAATGTGATTGTGGAGGTCGCGCAAACCACGAATGCACGAACACAGCTGTCCAACAAACTATGGCTGCATGCTGTTGCCCAACAGCTGTTCATATTGTTCCTGGCAACCACCTTCATCCTGTTTGGTCTTCACCGCGGTCTGCAATCCCTGATTCGCCTGCGCAATGATGTGCGCGACCGCAAGGAAGGGTCGCTACAAAAACTGCAGATTCACAATGTCCCCAGCGAGCTGACGCCCCTGGTAGATTCGTTCAACGACTACATGGAACGGCTGGAAAACTACACGGACCGGCGCAGCAGTTTTATCCAGAGTGCGGCACACCAGTTGCGCACGCCGTTGGCGGTTTTGAATACCCAGATGAGCGATGCACTGCGTGCGCAGGACAAGAAGGACGTGGACCTGTCACTGATGGCCGCGCGCAGGACACTGCAGCAGACTGTCCGCTTGGTCAATCAGTTCCTGCTGCTGTCTTCGGCCGAGGCATTCGCCGTCGAACTGATACCCCTGTCAACACAGGCCTTTTGCGACATCGTCCAAACAGTCTTAGAGGAGTTGTCCTCTTTGGCCCACTCGAAGCAAATTGACCTGGGATTTGAACGGAGCGGTAGCGATACCATCATTTCCGCCAATTCCTTTGCGCTCAAAGAAATCGCGATCAACCTGGTTGACAACGCCATCCGGTATACACCGGCGCAGGGAATGGTGACCGTTCGCATTGAATCTGCAGACGAGGCTATGACCCTGGCTGTTGAAGACAACGGCCTCGGCGTTCCGATGGAAAGCAGGGAAAAGATATTCCAGCGCTTCTACCGCGAACGGGGCGTGGATGCTACGGGAAGTGGTCTGGGGCTAACGATCGTCAAAGAACTTGCTGCTCAATGTGGCGGTAAAGTGAGCGTTGCTGCCGCTTGCCCTGATGGCACGGGACTCTTGATAAGAGTCTCGTTTGCTGAATCAAGCGCAGGAGCAATTGAATTCTGAGCGTGTTCCAGGGCGCGGACCCTTGTCAATGGTGCAACCGCTGGTCTTGAGGCCCGCGCCAACTGTGTAGTGCGCTGCACGCGCACAAACTTCTGATGCTTTAGATGAAATGAGGCTCTAGCCCCCGCAGAATGTGCGCATTCAGCTACTAAAAGTATAGCAAACTACTGCGCCTCTCGCACCGGCCTGCCGTTCACGGGCTGCACCGGCCGTGCATTGTTGGGGTAGAGCTGGGTAAAGAGCTTGTATTGCGCCCTGCTGATGGTCACCGGCTGTTTCATCACCATCCACAGCACGCCTTCTGAACATGGGGGCGTAGTCAATGACCCCATGAACTGGTAATAGCGCTGATCCTTGGGTAGCAACTCGCTCACGTTGAGCAAGCCCTGTGGCATACGCACGCGATCGTTTGCGTCCAGTGGCATATAGGTCCAGACTTTGTCAATCATGGTGTTGGCATCACCCTCTTGCAGCAGCACCGCGACAACTGCAAGTTGCCCTTCGTTACTTTTGTGCACCAGGTGGGCCACCATAGGGAATCGTTTGAAATTGATCTGCTCTTCCGATGGGGTGTGGAAATGGAGCTGTAGCAGTCGGTAATTGGAGCCGCGCACGGTGATGGAGTTTTCTCCCTGCACATCGACCTGAATGGTGTGACCATTGTTCACCACCGACGCGCTGCTCGTCACGTAGGTAAACTGGATGGGCTCTGCCGGACCCTGCAACGTGCCTCCATCTTCAATATTGATGGGCGACTGACGTTTGCCGATGGCGCACACATTGAACTCGGGCTTGAGACTGCCCCAAGCTTGTGGCCCGGTTTCACCTTCGTAGGCCCAGTGCACCTCGCCACTATGGGCGTTGCCGGTACTTGCAGTGGCGCCGGCCGATGTGTTTCCCGTGGAATGCCCCGACACGGCTGCAGCGCGCGCCTGGTTGTAGCGCTGGCTGGCCATGGCCCTGGCTGAAGGCGAGATGCTGTGGCTGTTGGTATTGGCGTGGGCCGATCCGGCCGTTGAGGCCGCTTTGGCTTCTGCGCTGTCCTTGCCCTCCACCGTCACCGTCATTTTCTTGCTGGCTACCACGGTGCCAGCCATGGCTGCGCGAATTTTTTCTGCCATGGGGTTGCCACTGCCGGTGGGAAGACCATCGACAGGCACGGTCTTCTTGGAAACCGCCGTCTCGGGGGCTTCTTGTGCAGCGGCTTTGTCAGGCGCAGAGGGGGCCTTGGCAGGCTTTGCGGCAACCGGTTCTGCGTGTGCGGAGCCATGGTCGCCAGCCGGAGCAGCCGCCCGGACGCTTGTACCCGCCGCCAACCCCAAGGCGCAGACCAGCGGAAGTAGCACAAGGGCAGAGCGGGAAACAGAGTAGTGAGTCATTGCGTGGCGTGCCTCGGGTGCATACAAAATGAATTAGGCCTGTCCATCGTATCGGCCAAAAGAGGCATCAACTTGAATGCTGCTCATCGTGGGGGTACCGCTGCGCGCTATAGTGGGCGTCCATCACCCCGCACCAACAGTCCCCGCCGTGAGCATACAGACCGACGACTTTTCCGCCCCACCCGATAAACGCATGGTGTCGGCGGCGCCCACCTCGCCACATGAGGAAGCTATTGAACGGGCTCTGCGCCCCAAGTTGCTGGACGAGTATGTGGGGCAGGCCAAGATCCGGGAGCAATTGGAAATTTTCATCAGCGCCGCCAAAATGCGTGGCGAGGCGCTGGACCACGTGTTGTTGTTTGGCCCGCCCGGCCTGGGCAAGACCACGTTGAGTCACATCGTGGCCGCCGAGCTGGGTGTGAATCTGCGCCAGACCAGCGGCCCGGTGCTGGAGAAACCCAAGGACCTGGCCGCGCTCTTGACCAATCTGGAAAAAAACGACGTACTCTTCATCGACGAAATTCACCGACTCTCGCCAGTGGTGGAGGAAATTTTGTACCCCGCGCTGGAAGACTACAAGATCGACATCATGATCGGTGAAGGCCCGGCCGCCCGCTCCATCAAGCTCGACCTGCAACCCTTTACGCTGGTGGGTGCCACCACTCGGGCGGGCATGCTGACCAACCCGCTGCGCGACCGCTTTGGTATCGTGGCGCGGCTGGAGTTTTATACCGCTGAGGAGCTGGCCCGCATCGTCAAGCGCAGTGCCGGTCTGCTTAAAGCGCCCATGGATGCCGAAGGTGGTTTTGAGATTGCCCGGCGCTCGCGGGGCACGCCGCGCATTGCGAACCGTCTGTTGCGCCGCGTGCGGGACTATGCCGACGTTAAGGGCGTGGGCCACATCAGTCTGGATATTGCCAACCGCGCGTTGGCCATGCTCGACGTTGATCCGCAGGGCTTTGACATCATGGACCGAAAACTGCTGGAGGCTGTGATCCTTCGTTTTGACGGTGGCCCTGTGGGGCTGGACAATATTGCCGCCAGCATTGGCGAGGAGCGCGAAACCATCGAGGACGTGATCGAGCCATACCTCATTCAGCAGGGCTACCTGCAGCGCACACCGCGTGGGCGTATTGCCACTTTGGCCGCTTACCGTCATTTGGGTGTAACGCCCAAGGGCACCGGTGAAGGGCTGTTTGCGGAGTGACTGAGCCCTCCAAGTGACACATGATTCAAATTTTTAGTGTTCGTTGCCGGCAACCCGACTGCGGAGTTTTTTAACTTGTCCCCGCGTTGTCTTGCTGTCCAGTCGCTTGAGTTTTGAGCTACGCGTCGGTTTGGTCGCTTTGCGGGGCTTGGGCAACACCGCGACACTGTCGACCAGGGCCTGTAGGCGCTCGATGGCATCCTGTCGGTTTTGTTCCTGGCTGCGGGTGGTCTGTGCCTTGATGACGACCACACCGTCGGCGGTGATGCGCTGGTCGCTGAGCGCCAGCAGTCGTTGTTTGATTTCTTCAGGTAACGACGAATCGGGGATCGAATAGCGCAGGTGGATCGCGCTGGACACCTTGTTCACGTTTTGCCCGCCCGCCCCCTGGGCTCGGATGGCGGAGAACTCTATCTCCTCTTCAACTAACGGTATCAGCGGGTCGGGCATTGTGGACGATCAAAATCTGGGCCGCGTAGTATGTGGCCAAAATCCATAGCGACGACAACGCCACTGGAGTCACAAACTTGTTGATCGCGATCAGCGAGTCGCTGACCATGAACACGCAGGCCCCCATCGCAACCCAGCGCGATGCGGCATCGCCCGTCGTAGTGGTGCGCCCGATGGCCTGTGCTGCCATGAGTGAGATCACGCCTACATACGCCGCCACGGCGACCTTCAGCACCGGGTCGTGCAACCCACCCCAGACGATGCTGTACATGGCGGCACCCACCGCCAGCACGCCAACCAGGGCCCGCTTGCTCGGAAACCAGCCTTGGCCCTGTCGAAACAGGGCGATGTAAAACACATGCGCTACCAGAAAGGACGCCAGCCCCGGGATAAAGTAGTTGCCCGGAAGCATCAGGAACACATCGCCCACCAGCGAAAACACCAGCGCACCCAACAATAATGCATAAAATCGGGCTGTGGCCCCCGTAGAATGTGCGTGAACAGCTACAAAAACAATAGCAATCGCCATGGTCAGTGGCTTGAAAACCAGGTAGCCGTCCAGCATACCCAGCGAGCTAACCGTTGCCAGGGCGGCGCATTCAACCGTCAGCACTTCCAGCATGGCGAGCCCGCCTTGCAAAAAGCGGCCATTGGCCCACAGCCCAGCGACGATGGCCGCCGCCCAGATGCTGGCTGTTCCCGGCGACAGGGTGTCAACGTGCCACAAAAATGCCAGCAACGCAGCCAAGGACACGACAAACTGCAGGGTGGCAAACCACTGCTGTGCGGCGCCCAACGGTGGGTTGAAAGTGACCATGGCTTCCAGTTTGAACGGCGGCTTGGGGCTGGCGCGAGACATGTCCACGCTCTGCCAACCCGGCGGCTGGAACCACAGCGCCAGCTTGTCGCCCCAACCCGGAGTGCGCCACGACTCCTGTGCCAGTGCCCAGTAAACCTGTAAATTTGCCCGCAACGGGTCCCAACTGTTGAGCGCACCGCGCGTGCCGTAGACGCAGGGCTCGTGCTCGTCCTCGTCCTGAAAGGTGCCAAACAAGCGGTCCCACAGCATCAAAATGCCGCCATAGTTTTTGTCGATGTAGCCGTCGTTGACCGCGTGGTGTACCCGGTGGTTGCTGGGCGAGCAGAACACGCGATCGAACCAGCCCAACTTGCCGACCTGCTCGGTGTGCACCCAGAACTGGTAGAGCAAGTCAATCAGCAGCACGATGCCAAAGACGGCAGGTGGCACGCCCAGCACCGCCATGGGCAGATAAAAAATCCAGCCCAACAGCAGGCCGCTGGAGCTCTGGCGCAACGCGGTGGACAGGTTGTAGTGCTGGCTCTGGTGGTGCACTACGTGCGCCGCCCAGAACAGCGCCACCACGTGCCCGGCGCGGTGTAGCCAGTAGTAGCAAAAGTCGTACAACACCAGGGCCAGCAGCAAACCCACGGCGCTGGTCCAAAAATCAGCCTGTGGGTACAGGGCCACCGCGTCAAACACTGCTGCATAGATGCCAATGCTCAACAGTTTGCCAAGTGCCCCCACCAACTGACTCAGCATACCGAGGCTGATGCTATTGATGGCATCACTCAGGCGAAACGGCGTTTGCCCTGCGGTGCGGCTGGTACTGCGCAGGCTCCAGGCGAATTCCAGCGCAATCAGAAAAATAAAGACCGGGGTCGCGAAAACAATGACTTTTCCCATGCCCATGCCTGTGCCGTAGCTGCTCTTACGCGCTGGCTTCGTCCAGCACGGCAGCGTCCAGATGCCGGGTGTCGGACCAGCCCACCAGGGTTAGCCCGTCGGGCGTCCACAGCAGCCGGTTGATGGCGGCATTGCCCAGGTCCCAGGTGCGCGGCGACTCAATGTCCTGCCCTGTGGCCAGGCGGTACAGCGCGTCCATCACACCACCGTGCGCCACCAACACAATTTGTGCACCGATATGCTGGCTGGCCAGCGCGTGCACGGTGTGTGTGATGCGTTCGCGCAGTTGTGCCAGCGTCTCGCCACCCTCGGGCGCGAAGTGCGGGTCGCGCTGGCGCCATCGACGTGATTCTTCGGGCCAGTCCGCATTGATCTGGGCATATGTCTGCCCTTCAAAAATGCCGAAGCCACGCTCGCGCAAGCCTGTGTGCAGGCGCACGTGGCCTGCTGTGTCACCGCTGCATTGGTCGGCAATGGCCTGCGCCGTGGCGCGTGCGCGTGACAAATCGCTGCTGTAAATCGCGGCAATGTCTTCATCGGCCAAAGCCTGGGCAGCGCGTTGCGCCTGCCATTGGCCGCGTTGGTTGAGACCAATGTCCAGGTGGCCTTGCAGTCGGGTGTCCACGTTCCATGCGGTTTCACCGTGGCGGATGGCGATGATGCGGGTGGCGTTCATATTCGTGTTCATGCCATCACCACTTGCAGGCCAGGCAGGCCAGTTAGAGCCGGTGGGGTGATCTCTTCCGCGTCAAAGGCGCGGTCGCCATCGGCATCGGGCACGCCTGTCGCCAGGATGTTCTTGAAGTCGTGGCGCTTGTGGTCCATCAGGTGCGAAGGCACCACGTTTTGCAGCGCCGTGAACATGGTCTCGGTGCGCCCGGGGTATTGTTTCTCCCACTCCCGCAGCATCTTGCCGATCTGCACGCGTTGCAGATTTTCCTGGCTGCCGCACAACGAGCAGGGAATGATGGGGAAATGACGGTGATCTGCCCAGCGAATAAGGTCCTTTTCAGCCACATAGGCCAGCGGGCGGATCACAATGAATTCGCCGTTGTCGCTGGCGAGTTTGGGTGGCATTCCCTTGAGCTTGCCGCCGAAAAACATATTCAGAAAAAACGTCTGCAGCATGTCGTCGCGGTGGTGGCCCAGCGCCAGCTTGTTGCATTTAAGCCCCCGCGCCACGCTGTACAGGATGCCGCGGCGCAGTCGACTGCACAGGCTGCACATGGTTTTGCCTTCGGGGATATTGCGCTTGACGATGGTGTAGGTGTCCTGCGTCTCGATGTGGTACTCCACGCCCAGGCTTTTCAGGTACTCAGGCAGGATGTGGTCAGGAAAGCCCGGCTGTTTCTGATCCAGGTTCACGGCCACGATTTCAAAATCGATGGGCGCGCGCTGCTGCATCTTGAGCAGGATGTCGAGCATGCCGTAGCTGTCCTTGCCGCCCGACATGCACACCATGACGCGGTCGCCTTCTTCGATCATGTTGAAGTCGATGATGGCCTGCCCCATCTGGCGGCACAGGCGCTTTTCGAGCTTGTTGACCTCGTAAGCAGCCCGCTGCGCGACGTCGTGCGGGGCCTTTGCCTCCTGGGCTGCGGGAACTGCTTCGTTTTCTATCCAGACTGCGCTCATTCGACAATTTCTCCGATTGCGACGTGAAATGGGGTCAGAGCCCCATTTGGTTCAATGTTTGATTTTCCGACAACCGGGGCACTCAAAATGGGGACCCGACCC
>Ga0194061_1001179_pt1 | contig 15583 bp, 14 predicted proteins | sample SepL2221m_MetaG_FD_163423 | JGI IMG/M metagenome (GOLD analysis project Ga0194061, IMG submission 163423) | Anoxic zone freshwater microbial communities from boreal shield lake in IISD Experimental Lakes Area, Ontario, Canada - Sep2016-L224-21m | ecosystem: Environmental > Aquatic > Freshwater >...
GAAATCTTCGACTTCGCCATCAGCCTCGGCGGCACGATCACGGGCGAGCACGGCGTCGGCCTCGCGAAGAAACCCTTCCTCCGCCGCGCCCTCGGCAACGCGAGCCTCGACCTGATGAAGCTGCTGAAAAAATCCCTCGACCCGCTCGGCATCCTGAATCCGGGGAAGATTTTCGACTGAGCCAACCCCGCTTCATTCCAAGCAGACGATCACTTTCATGCACTCACCCGCCACGGAAACCCCGCTCCCGCCATCGCCCGGCGCGAAGCCGTTTTATTTGAAGGACCTCGATTTCGGCGTGCTCGCGCAGTGCATCCATTGCGGGCTGTGCCTGCCGACGTGCCCGACTTACGACGCGACCAAGCTGGAAAAGCACAGCCCACGCGGGCGCATCCAGCTCATGCGGAATGTCGCCGAGGGTCGGCTCGATCTCACCGAGGCGTTTGGCGACGAGATGTATTTCTGCCTCGGCTGCCTCGCGTGCGAGACGGCGTGCCCGGCGGGCGTGGACTACACGCGGATGTTTGAGGAGGCGCGCGCGGACATCGAACGCGCGGGAATCCTGAACACGGAAAAGCGGAACTGGATCCGCAGCGTGATGCTGCGCGGAGTCTTCACGCGCCCGTGGCTGCTGCGCGCCATCGGCCGCGCGCTGCGCATCTACCAGGCGAGCGGGATGGAATGGCTCGTGAAGAAACTCGGCCTGCTGCGGCTGCTGCCGAAGAATCTCCGCGAACTCGAACCGCTCACGCCTCGCGTGGAGCGTGATTTTTCCGATGCGCTCATTGCCGAGGTAGAGACTCCAAAAACCGCGGCCCGCAAACGCGTGGGGATGCTCACCGGCTGCGTGCAGGACCTCACGTATTCGAGCGTCAACCGCGACACCGTGGACGTGCTGCTCGCGAATGGCTGCGAGGTCGTGACGCCGCGCATGCAGCACTGCTGCGGATCGCTGCACGGGCACAACGGCGAGGTGGACACCGCGCGCGACATGGCGCGCAGGAACATTGACGCGATGGAACGCAGCGCGGGATCGCTCGACGATCTCGATGCGATCATCACGAACGCGGGCGGCTGCGGCTCGCACCTGAAGCACTACGATCACCTCCTGCACGACGACCGAAACTACGCCGCGCGTGCGCACAAGTGGACGGCGAAGGTGAAGGACGTGCATGAATTTCTCTCCGCCATCGGCGCGGTGAAGCCGACCGGGGCGGGCGCCGAGCAGACCGTGACGTATCACGAGAGCTGCCATCTTTGCCACGGGCAGAAGATCACGAAGCAGCCGCGCGAATTGCTGAAGCTGATCCCCGGCCTGAAGCTCGTCGAACTGCCCGAGTCCTCGTGGTGCTGCGGCAGCGCGGGCGTTTATAACATCACGCAGCCCGAGATGTCCGCGAAGCTCCTCGACCGCAAGATGGCGAACATCGCGAAGACCGGCGCGAAGTGCGTCGCAAACGGCAATCCCGGCTGCAGCGTGCAGCTCGAAGCCGGCATGCGCGCCGCGGGCAGCGATGTGGAAATCGCACACCCGATCACGCTGCTCGCACGGGCGTACCGGGAGGAAAAGTAGCAACACGTAGCCGCGCCGCGTAAGAGCGCGGGCATTCGTTTCGCCGGACGGGTGGATCAGCCCGCGCTTTTACAAGCGCGGCCACAGGGATCCGCGACAAGGGATCCGCGAATGCTCGCGCGCTTCCTGATGTGCCGCGTAGTCTCCGCGCGATGCCAGCACACGACGTTGACCTTTTCGGAAACCCAGAGCCCGCGCCAAATGGGCCGCGAGTCTTTTCCGTAAGCGAAGTCACGAAGGCCGTGCGCGGTGTGATCGAGAGCGCGTTCGATGAAGTGTGGATCGAGGGCGAGGTGTCGAACTTCCGGCAGCAGGCGAGCGGGCACCAATATTTCACGCTCAAGGACGCGGCGGCGCAGATCTCGTGCGTGCTCTTCGCGCGTGGTGGCGCGTGGCGGAAGAGGGTCCCGCTTCAGGACGGCATGCTCGTGCAGGCGCGGGGAAAGATCACCGTTTACGAGGCACGCGGGCAGTATCAGTTGAATGTGAGCCTCGTGCAGGCGGCGGGCGCGGGGCTGTTGCAGGCGAAATTTGAGGCGCTGAAACGCAAGCTCGCCGCCGAGGGATTGTTCGACGAGGAGCGGAAGCGCGAGCTGCCGCAGTTCCCGCGCGCCGTGGGCATTGTGACCTCACCGACGGGTGCCGCGCTGCGCGACATGCTGAACGTGCTCACACGCCGCGCGCCGTGGCTGCGTATAATCGTGAGCCCTGCGCGCGTGCAGGGCGAAGGCGCGGCGGCGGAAATTGCGAGGGCGCTCGATGATCTGAACCAGCTCGCCGCACGCGGCATCGCGCCGGTGGATGTCATCGTGCTCGCACGCGGCGGCGGGAGCATCGAGGACCTGTGGGAATTCAACGACGAATCCCTCGCACGCGCCATCGCCGAATCCGCGCTGCCAGTCGTGTCGGCTGTCGGGCACGAGATTGATTTCACCATCGCCGATTTCGTCGCCGACCTGCGCGCGCCGACTCCGAGCGCGGCGGCGGAACTCATCGTGCCCGACACCGCCGAATTGCTCCGCATGCTCGACGAGCGCGCCGCATTCTTGCAGCGCCGGGTGTCGGCTGCGATCGAGCATTCTCGCGTGCATCTCGCGGGCCTGCTGCGCAGCGCGCTCTTCCGCGAACCCGCGCGGCGCATCGAGGAGGCTACGCAGCGCGTGGATCTTGCGGATCAGGCGCTGAGCCGCTCGCTCGCATCGCAGCTCGACGCGCTGCGGCAGAGGCTCGACGCGCTCGGCTCGCGCGTGAAGCAGCATCGGCCCGATCAAGTCCTCGCGCTGCACCGGCAAAAAATCTCGGGCATCGCCGCCGTGCTGTCCGACCGTTTCCAGCAGCGCTTCCGACGTGAAAAGGATCGCGTCACGCGGATCGCCGACATGCTGCGCCTGCTCTCGCCCGAGCAGACGATCGCGCGCGGCTACACGATCACGACGGGCGCGGATGGCCAAGTGATCCGCTCCGCCGCCGATGTCGCGTCCGGCAGCGAACTGCACACGCGCCTCAGCGACGGAGCAGTGATCTCGGTGGTCGGCACCGTCACCCCGGATCCGAGCCGTGCGAAGCGGGAGAAGCGTCCGCGCAGCGACTGATACCAACTTTCAAAATTTAGATGGGAGCAGATGGGGGACTACGAAGAACGCAAAGGACGCGTAGATTTGCAGCAGACACACCTCGTCCTCCTTCGCGCTCATCGCGTCCTCCGTAGTCACCTTATTCTTGAGAGAGACGATATGATGCCACTTCTCCCGGTGAACCGGACGAACTGGAAAGCAGTCCGCAGCCTTGGCGGGTAACAACATGCGGGCGCGATGCCGGCTAAAGCCGATGACTACTTTTCCCGCCCCTCCGCACCGGCCATTCGCTCTTGTCGCACGCTGCGGCGATTGGTAGCAGGACGCCTCACTTTTCCCTAAACTCCATCCACCCATGAGCTCCCACATCGAGTCCACCCTCGTCGAGAACCGCGTCTTCAAACCTGCCAAGGCCTTTGCGAGCAAGGCGCGCATCAAGTCCATGGCGCAGTACAAGAAAATGTGGAATGAGAGCATCAAGAACCCCGAGAAATTTTTCGCGCGCGAGGCGAAGGAACTCACCTGGCAGAAGCCGTGGAAGAAGGTGCTCGATTGGAAGGTGCCGTACGCAAAGTGGTTCGTCGGCGGGCAGCTCAATGTCTCGGAGAACTGTCTGGACCGTCACCTCGACGGGCCGCGCCGCACGAAGGCGGCAATCATGTGGGAGGGCGAGCCGGGCGAGAAGCGCGTGCTCACTTACCAGCAGCTCCATCGCGAGGTGTGCCGCTTTGCAAATGTGCTGAAGCGCAACGGCGTGAAGAAGGGACATCGCATCATCATCTACATGCCGATGGTGCCCGAGGCCGCGATTGCGATGCTGGCCTGCACGCGCATCGGCGCGATTCACTCGGTGGTGTTTGGCGGGTTCAGCGCGGAGAGCATCAAGGATCGCGCGCTCGACTCCGGCGCGACGCTCATCATCACCGCCGATGGAAGCTACCGTCGCGGCACGATCGTTCCTTTGAAAAAGAACGTGGACGACGCGCTCAAGAGCGGCGAGACGGCCGTGAAGCGCGTGATCGTGTTCCGCCGCACGGCTGCGGAAATCCACATCGAGGAAGGCCGCGACGTGTGGTGGCACCGCGAACTCGAATACGTGGACGCGAAATGCCCCGCGGTCGCGCTGGATTCCGAGACGCCGCTTTTCATCCTCTACACGAGCGGCTCGACGGGAAAGCCGAAGGGCATCCTGCACACGACCGGCGGCTACCTGCTGCACGCGCACATGACGTGCAAGTACGTCTTCGATCTGCGCGACGAGGACGTGTACTGGTGCACCGCCGATGTCGGCTGGGTGACCGGCCACAGCTACATGGTCTATGGCCCGCTCGCGATGGGCGCGACGACGCTCATGTATGAAGGCGCGCCGAACTGGCCGGAGAACGACCGCTTCTGGCGCATCATCGAGGACTACGGCGTCACCGTTTTCTACACGGCACCCACGGCGATCCGCGCATTCATGAAATGGGGCGACGAGTGGGTGACGAAGCGCGATCTCAGTTCACTGCGGCTGCTCGGCACGGTCGGCGAGGTGATCAATCCCGAGGCATGGATGTGGTATCACCGCACCATCGGCGGCGGTCGCTGCCCGATCGTGGACACTTGGTGGCAGACCGAAACCGGCGGCATGATGATCACGCCCATCCCTGGCGCGACACCCACGAAGCCCGGCACGGCGACGCTGCCATTCTTCGGCGTGGATGCCGCAATCGTGGACGACAAAGGCAAGGAACTCGGGGCGAATCAGGGCGGCAAGCTCGTCATCCGCAAGCCGTGGCCCGGCATGTTGCGCGGCATCTGGGGCGACAAGGCGCGTTACAAGCAGACGTATTGGAGCGAGTTCAAAGGCATGTATTTCGCAGGCGACGGTGCGCGGCGCGACAAGGATGGCTACTTCTGGATCGTCGGCCGCATTGACGACGTGCTGAACGTCGCAGGCCACCGCCTCGGCACCTCCGAAGTCGAGAGCGCGCTCGTCTCGCATCCGTCGGTCGCCGAGGCTGCGGTCGTCGGTAAGCCCGATGAGCTGAAAGGTCAGGCCGTCGTGTGCTTCGTCACCGTGAAGAGCGGCATCACCACGAGCAAGGATCTCGCCGCCGAGCTGAAGAAGCACGTCCGCACCGTCATCGGCCCCGTGGCCACGCCCGACGAAATCCGATTCACCGACGCACTGCCGAAGACGCGTTCCGGAAAAATCATGCGCCGCCTGCTCAAGCAGGTCGCCGCCGGCGAACTCGTCACCGGCGACACCACGACCCTCGACGACCTCAGCGTGCTCGCGAAACTGGCGACAGCGGAGGACTGACTGAAGCGGTTCAGCCTCGCAAACGCCGCCTGTCGGGAGCATTCATCCGAAGCAACGCGGCTGTTCCGCGGCCGACTGGCGTCCGTCCTTCGATCCACGCGTCCCGGTGTTCGAAGTGCTCTGTCCATCTCATCGTGCGCGGATGGAACAGCTCGACGAGCGCACCGGTCTGCGCATCCACGGTCGTGAGGTTGGTGCCTTTGTGCAAATTGCAGTGGTGACAGGCGAGCGCCAGATTTTCCGCATCATCACTGCCGCCATGCTGACGCGCCACGATGTGCTCGATGTGAAATTTGAAGAACGTCTCCGCGCCCTGCGGAAGCCCGCAGTATTCACAACAATCGCCCGCCCTTTGCCGGACGAGTACCCTTGTCGCCGCATCCATCACGCCGCGCGTCCGAGCTGACGCCGTGCGTGCGCCTGCAGGATGGCAACGAAGTTTCCGAGCCGGACGAGCGATTCGTATTCCTCCCGCTCGTCGTTGGTGAGCTGTCCCTCGGTGCAACGTCCGGCCAGCGTCTCAATACGTTCCTGAAGTTGCTCAGGCGCGCGAAGTCGCACCAATGCCTCGGCGCTCGTCGCGTCCAAGCAGCCACCGACGGCTGAGAGCACGTTTTCCACGGTCTGGATCGTTGCGTTCGCTGACATGGATGGACGCTAGTCAGCAATCAACTCGATCTCAAGTGCGACATCGCACCCGTGGAATACCCCGCGGGTATAGTCATCCTCACCGCTTCCGCAGCAGGCAGCGCGAAGGCGCGCCGTCACCGTTCTGGAATTTGATCGGCAGGCAGAGCAGGTCGTAGTTGCCCGGCTTGATCTTCGAGAGGTCGAGGCCCTCGATGATCCAGACTTCCGCGCCGAGCAGGATGTGGTGCGTCTCGATGCCGTCCTTGTAAAATCCGCCGACGCTGAGGTAGTCCACACCCACGGTCTGCACTCCGGCCTCGGCGATGACCGCGGCGCCTTCCTTTGAGATGTAGATGAAGTCCTTGTCGAATTCCGGCTGGCTCCAGCTTTTTGCCGAATTGCGCGTCTTGAAGAGGACGCGCTCGCCCTTGCGGAGCTTCAGCTTCTTCAGTTCGCGCGGCGCGATGGCCGTCTTGTCCTTGATTTCCACAACGCGCGCCGGGCCGATGACGGCATCGAACGGAAGATCATCCATGGTCTTTGCGCCGTGAAGAAAATGCAGCGGCGCATCCATGTGCGTGCCCGTGTGCGAGCTCATGAAAAACGCGGACACATTGCACACGTCGCCCTTGGCGGTGCTCACGTGCGTGGTCACGTAGGGCGGCGGGTCGCCGGGCCAGTGGTGCATCTTATTGTGCAGCGGGACGGAGACGTCGATCCAGGGATTTTTGGGCATGGTGTGCGGAAGTTGGTGTGCTTTTTTAATTCTTGGTTGAAGTGCTCAGTCCTCAGTCCTCAGAAAAATGGCCGGCTCGGAAATTCTGAGCACTGAGAACTGAGAACTGAGAACTGAGCACTCGATCCGGAGTCTAAAACTGGATCACATTCTTGATCCCCTCCGCCTTGCCGGTGAGCAGCTCGCGGTGCGATTCGATCGTGTGCCTTCCCGTGATCAGCGACGAGATCGCCTTCGGCCAGCGTTTCTTGAATTCGCCGAGATCGTGGATCGCGTCGAGGAATGCCTGCGGGCTCGCGTTCACCGTGCCGATGAGCGCGTGGTTTTTCAGTGTGATGTTGCGGATGATCGTGTCGGCGAAGACGGGAATCTGCGGCTTCTCCGCGGGGATGCCGGTGAAGATGAACACGCCGTTGATGCCCAGCACGCGCGCCAGCTCGAACGATACGTCGCCCTCGCCCACGGCCTCATACACGAGATCAATGTTGCCGATTTTTTTCGCGAGTTCGTCCACGGTGACCTCCTTCGATGAGATGTATTCCGCGCCGATTTGCTCCGCGATGTCCGCCTTGAAATTCGGCTTCGGCGAGCGCGAGTAGATGAAAACCTTGAAGCCCTCGATGAGCAGCTTCATCGCGCCGAGCAGTCCGATCGGCCCGGCGCCGAGCACCACCGCGTTGCGCCCGAAGCCGCGGCCTTTTCCATCGAGATTGTCGTGCTCCCAGCCGGGGACTCGCTTCTGCACGATCCACGCCTGCGCGAGGCCCTTCTCCGCGATCGTGAGCGGCTCGGCCATCACGGCGAGGTCGCGCAGATCCTTCGGCACTGGCGTGAGGTAGGTTTCCTCCTCGACCCACTGCTCGGTCATGTAGCCGTGGAGCTGGTTGATGCCGCGCTCCTTGAACGTCCACGTGAAACAAAAATCCTGCCGTCCCTCGCGGCACGGCTTGCAGTTTGGATCCGTGCAAGGCCGGCGCACGCTGGGCACGACGAGATCGCCCACTTTGAATTTCGTGACGCCCGGCCCGACCTCGGCGACTTCGCCAAGGCACTCGTGGCCGAGCACGAGGTAGTCGCAGCCCGTCGGCCCGTGCCCATATGCGAAAGTGCAAATCTCGCGGTCCGTCCCGCAGATGCCGACCTCGATCGTGCGGACCCGCACCTCATTCGGCGCGGTGATTTTCGGCTCGGGGTGCGAAACGACGCACAGCTCCTTTTTCGAAGGAACGACGCCGACGCCTTTCATGGTGATCGTGCTCATGGTGGTTGGGAAAAAAATTCGCTGGTTAAAAATTCACGCCCGGCGCCGAGTCACGCCGGCGCGTGCGGGTGCGGAACATACCGCTCGCGCCCCGCGTGAGAACAAAATTTTCCGCAAGCATCAGCCGACAGTGATGCCGACTACCAATCATCATGGCGTGCGGCTCAACAACAAGCTACGTGGTGTGACACCCCGTCCAGCATTCCCACCATGCAAATTAACAAAAGTTCGCGTCACTCAAAAATCACTGGTGATTTTGGTGAACACTTGGTGCTGTATTGGCTCTCCAAGCACGGATTCGAGTGTGCGAGCGTGGACCACACTGGCATCGACCTTATCGCTCGCAATCCCCACAATCAGGAAATCATGGGCATTTCGGTCAAGGGCCGCTGCCGTGGACTCGGGAAGGAAGACGAGTATTTGCGCATACCGGGAGATGACTTCGATAAAGTGCAGCGCGCTTGCACTGCGTTTGGCTGCGTCCCGTATTTCGCGATCGTGATCGACGCAGGAGAATGCGTGCGCGTCTTCATTGTCACGATGGACCACCTGCTCCACTTGCATCCACGCACATCAAGTGGAGTTGGATGGAAGATGACGGAACGGCACCTTGCGAGTTACACCAGCGATCCGAAGATAATCATGTTTGAATTACATGCGGACACGAAAAGATGGTGGATATGAGGACGCAGCCCAACAGCCACGCACGAGCCGATGGCCCGCCTCGCGGGCTTTGCAATTGACTCTCCCCTCCGCGACACTTTCCCTCCCGCGCCGCTGCTCCGAATGAACTGGGCGCGCTGAACAACCCCATCCCGCGTGAAAATCGAACCCTTTGGAACAACTGCCGCCGGCGAGCCGGTGGATGCATTCATCCTCACGAACCGCCACCACAACCTCCGCGCGAAGCTGACGAACTGGGGCGCGTGCCTCGTGGAGATGCACACGCCGGATCGCAGCGGCGCGCTGGCGGACATCACGCTCGGCTTCGACACGCTCGACGGCTACCTCGTGCCGCATCCGCATTTCGGCGTGACGACCGGGCGCTTCGCGAACCGCATCGCACTGGGAAAATTCACGGTTGACGGAGTCACGCACCAGCTCGCGACGAACAACGGCGTGAACCATCTCCACGGCGGCCCGACGGGACTCCACGCGCGCGTGTGGAAGGCGGATCCGCTCGCGCACGGAAATGGCGTGCGCTTTTCCTACGTGAGCGCCGACAGCGAGGAGGGATACCCCGGCAAGCTCACCGTCGCAGTGACCTACACGCTCACGGACGACGACGAGCTGCGCCTCGACTACGAGGCCACGACCGACAAGCCGACGGTGCTGAACCTTACGAACCACGCCTACTGGAACCTCGCGGGCGCTTGCGAAGGCGACGTGCTCGGTCATGAAATCACGCTGCACGCGAGCCGCTACATCCCCGTGGATACGTCGGGCATCCCGACCGGCGGGATCGCCGCGGTCGCAGGCGGCCCGATGGATTTCAAGAGGCCGAAGACGCTCGCGCGGGACTTCGCGCAGATGACCGGCACGCCCGGCGGCTACGATCATTGCTACGTGATCGATCACCCTGAAAATCCGGATCCCGGCGCGCTCACGCTCGCAGCGGAGGCGCACGAGCCGCGCAGCGGCCGCGTGATGCGGGTCTCGACGACCGAGCCGGGCATCCAGCTCTACACGGGAAATTTCCTCGACGGCACCGTGATCGGAAAGGGCGGCAAGGCCTGCAAAAAAAACTACGGCTTCTGCCTCGAAACACAGCACTACCCCGATTCGCCGAACCGTCCGAATTTTCCCAGCACCGTGCTGCGCCCCGGCCAGACATTCCGCAGCACGACGGTGCATCACTTTTCCGCGCGCTGATGTGGGACAGGCATCCTGTCTGTCCGTTCGGTGCGCGGAGCAATCGGTGATCTCATCCCTCACCCGCTCACACGCCTGGGCGGGACAGGCAGGATGCCTGCCCTACATCGCCTACACCAGCACGCGCTCGGGCGCGGTGATCTCGCGGCGCTGTGTGAGCATCGCGATGAGGAGGTCCCAGTTTTTCTGCCCGGCGATGATCTCGATCTCCACGCGGAGAAAATAGATCGGCACTTCGGGCTTCTCAGCACCGTTGATGCGCGCGGGAAAACGGACGCCATCCTTTTCCGTCGTAACGATGAAGTCCGTATCGCGCCGCGCGCAGCGTGCGATGAAATCCACCAGCTCCTGCCCATGGAAGCGGTGGTGATCCGCGAAGCGCGTCGTGATTTCGAGGTTCGCGCCGAGCTCGCGCAGCGTGCGCTCGAAGCTCTCGGGGCGCGCGATGCCGCTGAGCACGCCGAGGTATTTGTCGCGCAGGTCGGAGAGCGGTCGGCGGTCGGCGGGGTCATAGATATTTTGCAGATACACCGGCTTGTGGACACACTCGACGATGTCCGCAGTGCGGTTGTATTGGCGGATGCGCTTGATGAGCGCGCTGCTCTCGCCCGGCACGGCCTTTGTGATGAGGATGAAATTGGCGCGGCGAAGATTTCCGGGCGGCTCGCGCAGGGTGCCGCGCGGGAGGAGGAATTCGTTTCCAAATGGTGCCTGCCGATCGATCAGGCAGATGTCCACGCGGTGCTCGATGTCGAGATACTGCATGCCGTCGTCGAGGATGAGCACGTCGGCCTTGAAATCCGCGACCGCGATGCTGCCGGCGCGCGCGCGGTTTTTGTGAACGAGCACGGGCACATCGCCGAGGCTGCGTGCGAGCATGTACGGCTCGTCGCCGGCCCACGCGGAATCGAGCAGCAGCTTTTTCCCGTCATGCACGACGCGCGGCTTGAACTTGCCGAAATATTTCCGGCGAAGCCGGCGCAGCAAGGGCAGCTTCCGGCTCTTGTAGCCGCGACTGAGGATCGCCACGTTGCGCCCGCCGTCTTTCAGCTCGCGCGCGAGGCGCTCGACCACGGGCGTCTTGCCTGTGCCGCCGACGGTGAGATTGCCCACGCTGACGACCATCACGCCGAGCTGCCGCGCCTTGCGAATGCGGACGCGGTAGAGCCAGATGCGCGTCTGCGCGACGCCGCGAAAAAGCCACGACAGCGCGTAAAGCAGCCATCGCAGGAGCAGCGCACGCTTTCCGAACCGGCGCTCCAGGATGACGTCGGTCGCGAACTGCTCGAAGCGATCCAGCGAATCACGGAACGACATCGGCGGGAACTGCGGGTCGCGTGCCTTCGTTGTCCGCGGTCGTCATCACGATGCGTGTGCCGGGCGGCGCGGTGTCGAGCATCGCGGTCGCGATGGCGTCCTCCTCGCCGAGCGTGACGCAGCAGATCGTGGAGCCGCTGCCGCTGAGGAAACCGCCGAGCGCGCCCGCCTTTTCGCCCGCGACGATGGCCTTGGAAAGAAACGGCAGCAGCGCCCTCTCGCGATAGGGCTGGTGCAGCCCGTCGCCGAAACAGCCGCGCAGCAGATCGTAGCGGTGCTGGAGAAAAGCGGCGGTGATGCGGCACGCATTCGTCGCGCTCAGGATGCCGGCGCGGCGCTCGATGGTCTCGGGGAGAACCTCTCGCGCCTCGGGCGTGGAGACCTCGAAATCCGGAATGAGCAGGATGAATTTCAGCGCATCATCCACCTCGCAGCGCAGCGTCTCCGCGCCCGCCCGCGCGACGGTGAAGCCGCCGAATGCCGCGGGCGCGGCGTTGTCCGGGTGGCCTTCGAGTTCCGCGCACAGTTCGTAAAGTTTGTCCCGCCCGAGCTTGGTCTCGCCGATCGCATCGAGCCCGTGCAGCACGCCGAGCCGCACCGTCACGCTGCTACCGAGACCGCGCGACTGCGGCACCTCGCCCTCGATGTGCCACGCAAATCCAAACGGCTCGATCCCGGCGGTCTGGAAAAAAAGCGCCGCGGCATCCGCGACGATCTTCGGATGCTTGATGCCCTCCGCGGGCTGCACGGTTACGAGGTTCGCGATGCCCAGCGCGACGCCGAGGCAGTCGTAGCCGGGGCCGAGATTGGCGGTCGTAGCGGGCACGCGGGTGGTCACGAGTTTCATCGCAGGCATGAAACTGCCGCGGGTGCGGGTCGGTCAAACGTCGAATCTGTTTTGCTTCCTTGGATGTTCAGCGTTGGGCGTGCTTTGTCGAAATGATGCACCTCACCCCTCCGAGAGATGCAGTGGTGTCACGCAAAGACGCAGAGGCGCAGAGAAATGCCCTCGTCTTTTCGCCGCTGCGTCTCTGCGTGACCCTTCCCGCCGAAGATTTCTACAGAGCACGTCCAACGCTCAACATCCAATGAACACACCGGTGCCCGTATTTGACCCCGCCACGCGCCGCGGCTAGATGTCGGGCGATGCCCGCTCCTTCACTCCGCGCCACTGTCGCCGATGTTGTCGAAAAGACCCCCGTGTTCGACATCCACACGCACCTGTACGATCCCGCGTTCGGCGATCTGCTGCTGTGGGGCGTGGATGAACTGCTCATCTACCACTACCTCGTCAGCGAATCGTTCCGCTGGCTGGACATGCCGTATGAGAAATTCTGGGCCGCTCCGAAAGAGCAGCAGACGGAGTGGATCTGGAACGAACTTTTCATCAAGCATTCGCCGGTGAGCGAGGCGTGCCGCGGCGTGCTCACGGTGATGAACAAGCTCGGGCTCGACGTGAACAAGCGCGACCTGCCCGCGCTGCGGAAGTGGTTCGCGGGCTGGAAGCCGGAGGACTACATCACGCGCTGCTGCGAGCTGGCGAACGTGCGCAAGATCGCGATGACAAACTCGCCGTTCGACGACCTCGAGCGTCCGGTGTGGGAGCGCGGCTTCACGCGCGATCCGCGCTTCGTTGCCGCGCTGCGCATAGACCCGCTGCTCTGCGACTGGGAGAACACCGTGCCGAAACTGCGCGCGTGGGATTACGATGTGAGCGCCGATTTTTCCGGCCGCACCTTCGACGAAGTCCGCCGTTTCCTCGCCGACTGGACGAAGCGCATTGATGCGCAGTACTGCATGGTGTCGCTCACGCCGGACTTCAAATTTCCCGCGCACACCGCTGCCGCCCAGCTCATCCAGCACGCGATCATGCCGCACGGACAGGAGCACGGACAGGCGTTCGCGGTGATGATCGGCGTGAAGCGCAACGTGAACCCGCGGCTGCGTCTCGCGGGCGACAGCGTCGGACGCGCGGACATCACCGCCTTGGAAAACCTGTGCTCGGAATACCCGGACAACAAATTCCTCTGCACGATGCTCTCGCGGGAAAACCAGCACGAGCTCTGCGTGACCGCGCGCAAATTCCGCAACCTGCACATCTTTGGCTGCTGGTGGTTCCTGAATAATCCGTCGATCATTGAGGAGATGACGCGGATGCGGATCGAATTGCTCGGCCTCAGCGTGACGCCGCAGCACAGCGACTGCCGCGTGCTGGACCAGCTCATCTACAAATGGTCGCACAGCCGCCCGATCCTCGCGAAGGTGCTGGGGGAAAAGTACGACGACCTCGCCGCGACCGGCTGGCAGCCGACCCGCGCGGAGATCGAGCGCGACGTGCATGGCCTGCTCGGCGGCGCATTCGAGGAATTTCTCGGGCGCAAGTAGGGCCCGTCGTCTGCGGAGGGAAAGTTGGCGGAGGTTTGCAATTCTCGAACAAAAGATATGGCCGCTGTCTGAGGTTGGGACTGGCACTTGAGAGTCCTGGGTCATAGGGGCGCGGTGCGTCGGTGGAGCGTGACCTCCGGGCACGCTTCTTCGGCGGGGCGTAAGCATTCCATCCGGGAAACGTGCCCGGGAGGTCGCGCTCCACCGGCGCACCGCACCGCTCAACTCGGAACTCGAAACACGGATACACTATTTCTTGAACCGCTCAAAATCTTGTAGTTTGGCGTCAAGCGCGTCACGCGGGCGCGGGAACGGTGTTTGGCGTCGATGCTGGCGTCGGCTTGGGCTTCGGCTTCGGCTTCGGTGTCGCGGGGCTCGGCGTCACAGCCGGCTTCGGCGTTGGTGCGGTGGCCGCCGGGGGCGTCGGGGGCTTTCTCGCGACGTGCAATTTTTTTGCCGCCACGGCTGCCGGCTCCGCGTCCGTTTTTCCGGCGCGGAACGGACGGCGGACGCAGGCGGAAGCTCGCGGATCGCCGAGCCAGGCGGCGCTTTCCCCGGCGGCGGCGCGACGATCCCCGACGCGATCGGCGGCACCGGCCGCGCGCGGAATGACTCGGGCGGTATGGGCGATGGCGGCGCGTGATCTTGTCCACCGCACGGTACACGAGCGCGCCGTTGCCGACGGCGAGGCGCGTGAGGATGTCGTAGTCGTGCGCGGTGCGCCCCATGTCGGAATGGCCCGGCAATAGCGCCGCGCCGCGGCTTGGGGAAGTGCGGTCAGTATTTGTTGATCAGCATCCTCACTGCGTCCTCGCACGCTTCGATGGCCTCCCAGTTGTCGGCATTGCACGCGGCGACGAAGCACGTGTTCTCGCGCGGCCCGAGCCACATTACCGCGCGGAACATGTTGTTATCCCCGCTGTGCATGAGTGCAGTGCCGCCGGCCCAGCGGCGCTTCGTCACGCACCAGCCCATCGCGTATTCTTGGCCGTCGGGCGTCGTGTGCAGCTTGTGAAAGGACGCCGCCTTCAGCAGCCGGCAATCGCCCCGTGCGCCCTCCACGTGCCACTGCGCGTACTTTGCAAAATCCGCGATACTCATGTGGACCGTCGCAGCCGGGCCGAACACCGGCGGGTAATCCGCATCCGGGCCGGGCGGCACGGGCTTGAACGGCGCCTCGTAGCCGCGGTGCCCCCACGGCTGATCGATCTTGCCCGGCGTCGCCGGAGCGCCGAAGCCCGCGCTCGTCAGCCCGAGCGGCTCGAACAGCCGCTTGCGCATGAGATTCTCCCAAGCCTCGCCGCTCGCGCGTTCGAGCATCGCGCCCGCGATCGAGTAGCCGCAGTCGCTGTAGATGAAGTGCGTGCCCGGCGGTTTCGCGGGCGGCCTGCCGAGGAGCCCGGCGACAAATTTTTTCCGCTGCTCCTTCGGCTCGCCCTCCTGCTTCAGTGCGACAGCGTAGAGATCCTTCGGCGGATCATGCGGCGCACCGCCGCGGTGCGTGAGCAGTTGTTCCAAAGTGACGTCGCGCCACGCGTGGTTCATCTCCTCGATCCCATCGGGAAAAATCTCGGCGACCGTCGTATTCCAGCGAATCTTCCCGTCCTCCACGAGCATCGCCGCCACGCTCGCCGTCATGCTCTTTGTGCAGGAGCCGAGATGCCACTTGTCGTCGAGCGTCACCGGCACCATCCGCCCCGCGTTCCGCATCCCGGTCGCGCCGACCGCGACGAACTTCCCCTCGTCCATCACCGCGGCGGCGAGCCCCGGAATGTTGTGATCGTCACGGATTTTTTCGAGCGCGGCGCTCACGTTGTCCGGATCGGCATGAAGGCGTGCGAACACCAGACACATTGCAACGCTGAGGAGCAGGCCTTTCATCCGCAGGGAGAAAAGCGTGTGCGTCGCGCCTTGCAAATGATCTCTCGAT
>Ga0194061_1001181_pt1 | contig 15554 bp, 9 predicted proteins | sample SepL2221m_MetaG_FD_163423 | JGI IMG/M metagenome (GOLD analysis project Ga0194061, IMG submission 163423) | Anoxic zone freshwater microbial communities from boreal shield lake in IISD Experimental Lakes Area, Ontario, Canada - Sep2016-L224-21m | ecosystem: Environmental > Aquatic > Freshwater >...
GGCCAGCCGGCACCACCGTCGGCAGGTTGAGTGTCGGCGGCGCAACCAAGCCCCACGCCCCGACCCACCCCGGCATACCGGCGGCGCCGATGTACCGATGTTCGGCGATCTCGTAGTCCCCTTGCGCCGGCTCGGGCCGCTTGGTGCTGCGGATCAGGGGCGTGGTTCCATCGGCGGCCATTCGCACCCACCAGGTACCGTCCACACTGCGATTGCCCGGCGCGCCAGGCAGTAAGCCCACACGGTTCACCCACGCCGGAGCCGCCTTCATCGCGTCGATACCGAAATCATTGGCCCAGGCCGTGAGTCGGCTGCGGTGCACCAGCGCCCGTGACATGCTCTTGGACCGGTTGCCGAAACGGGCAATTGATACGTTGTTAATATTCACCAATCCCCCCGCCGGCAGGTGGATAGGCGTGCATCCACCGTCAATGCCGCCGAAGTTCCCGGCAAGTCCCGATTCGAGATCAGCCCATCCGCTGCGGTTGGCCGAGAAGTTCAGCGAGTGAATCAGCCACGTGCAACCGGCCGCCGGCACAGACCACGTTGCCGGTGTTCCGGTGACAGGGTGCGTCCGCGCAAAGAGTTCGCCCGTCTCCACCGATAGCTCCGCCCCGTACCGTTGTACAATGGTCTTGCCCGTCACCGAGTAGGGCTCGAAGTACGTGTTGGTGTCGCGTGTGTAGACCACGTTGCCGTCCTTGCCACGGACCGCCAGCAACACGCCGTGTTCCGCCGTTCTTTCCTTACTCGTCGTGACCTGTCCCGCCGCCACCGCAGCCGGGACCCAAGCGTCGCCTTTAAGTTGCCAGCCGTTTCGTGACGGCAGCAACACGAGGTCGCGTTCCGGCGCATAGACGATGTCGGTCAGGAGCGCCGGGAGCGGTTTCCGCCAGATTTCTTTTCCGTCTGCCAGCGCGATCGCCACCAGTTCGCCCTTGGCCGCGTCCTGCGGAAGCGGGATTTTCTGCGTAGCCATGCCCTTGATCACGCTGCCATCGATCAGATCGAGCGCAAAGACTCTGTCCGCGCCCAGCGCCACGCCGTGATTGAGAAAGCCCCGTTGCGGTGTGGTCATCCACCGTACCGCGCCGGTTACCGGATCGAGACACACGAGGCCGCGCATGCGCTGCCGATCCTTCACGTACCCGCCGCCATTACCGTCCCAGCCGATAAGGGCATCACTCAAATCCTTGGGATCAAAGAGGGTCGCGATCACCGCACCGTTCGTCGCACGCACCGTGCCCCACCGTAAGTCGCCAAATTTTTCCGGCAGCTTCCACATCCCCTGCACCTTGCCGGTCGCCAGATCGTAAACGCGCAGTTCCTTCGCCACCGCCATATAAAGCGTTGTCTCGTTGCAGGCCATGTTGAAGCCACCAGCCCGGGGAATCTCCGTCGGCTTGACCGGAAACTGGTTGGCGATCGGATTCGTACTGACGTTGGCGCTGATTCCCTCGAACGCGTACCACGTCGGCAGGCGCTGCTGCCACACCATCCGCCCCGTGTACTGGTCGTACGCCGTTATCTGCCCGATTCCCTGCAACAGCCACAACCCCCGCACTACCAGCAGCGACTGAGGCTGCATCACGGTGCCTTCCTGCGAGTTGGCCCCACCCGCCGGCACGAGGAAGTTCTCGACCGCGTCTGCCGGACCTCCGAACCAGCCTACCGCCAGCGGAAAGCGAACCCGCGGCTCGATGAGACCGCTGGCATTTCCCGGCGTGGCCAGTTCGTGCGTCCAGTCGGACGTATCCGCCAGGGCCCCGGCCCGGCGCACCGCCGGCAGACCCGCGACCGTCGTCGCGCTCAGGTCCTTGCTCGTTGCGGCGATTGCCTTCGCGTCTGTCCCGGCCGGCAGCACCAGCGTACCGCCATAAGGCCGCAGCAACCGCGTCAATTTCGTCCAGTCCTGCGGACGCTCGCTCACGACGTACGAGAATTCCCAGGGCGGCAGATCGTCGCTTGTCGCGTCGAGCTGAATCACCTGCACGCGCCCGCGTTCCATCATCCCGGTCCCCGTGAGGCGCTTCCGCACTGCCGCCACCCGCGCGGCATCGGGTTCGGCCACGACGATGTGCGTTGCGTTGGCACCCAGAGCCAGATCCACTGCGGTCTGTCCAGTTTCCGCTCCTGCCACCAGGCTCCAACCATTGCCGATGGCGGTCAGGATCTCCTCCTGCAGCGCTGGCGCGGGCAGTGTTGCCGACTGTGGCTCAACCCACTCTTGCGGTTTGCCCACCGCGACCTTGCCGAAGCCGTGCATCTGGTGATCGGAGGTGAGCAGCAGCAGCTTATCGTCGCTCTGGAGCGCCTGCACCACGGTACCCGTACGTTTGATCGGGTCTCCCACAGTCCCCGCGCGGCCCTTGCCTGCAAATGCGGCCAAGGCGGCTTCGTCCTTTGCCAGGCCGGCGCGCAGGCGCACCACCCAGCTGTCACTTCCCGGGCGCACGCGCAGCACGATGGTGTGCTCGCCCGCGTCCACCACCACCGAACCTGTGTGCGCGGTTAGCTCGGTGGGCTTGCTCCCATTTCCGGTCTGCAGCGTGTCAATGATTGCTTTGCCGTCCACGCATACCTGCAGGTACCAGTCGGCCGAGGCATTGAATACCAGTGTTCCGGCCTGGGCCGTTTTGACCGTGCCGGCCAGCACGGCTTCCGCTTGCAGCGGAGCCTTGAAACCCGTTTCCCGAGCCACCTCGCCATAGGCCGCCAGCATATTGATCGTGCCGTCCGGGGTGATGCCGAGTTGCTCTTCCTTGAGTGTAAGGTCGCTGGACTTCCACTCGCCCTTGGCCGGCATCGTTGCCAGATCAAGGGTATTGCTCACGTCGAATGGTCCGTAGCGCCGCCACGTGGCGGGCAGTGCGACCGCTGTGGCCGCGCCTCCGGAGATCGCCGCCTCCACGTTCAGGCTCAAGGCCACAGCGCCTGCGACATAACTCCCATCGGTCTGCCTCCCCAACCGCGGGATGGGCGTATCGCTTCGCGCCCGCACGGTGATCAGTGCCTTGGCGTCTTTGCCACCGGCGCCATCCGCGCTTACGCGTTTACCGGTCCGCAGGTCAAAGACCTGATTGCTCGTACCGTCGTCATTCCCGAGCGCATGGAATCCCACCTTACCGTTATCAATGAGCACACGTCCACTCACCCTTGATCCGATGCGGTGAATCCACCTTTCGCTGCCATCGGCGAGGTTGACGGCGAAGCCCCAGATGCCATCGTCCACAAAAAGCCCGCAGGCGCCGTACACCGCACCGTCTTCCACGGCCAGGTGCGTCATGATCGGCCAGGAGGATTGCATTCGCAGGTGTCCGATCATCTGGCGGGTGTCTGGGCCGGGGCGATACCGCCAACGCAGCTTCCCATCGGCCAGCGCCAGACACGCCACGGTGCCGTCGTCGGATCCGGCCACCACCGCATCGCCGCTTACGGCGGGCGCCCAACGCAGGGCGCCATCGAAGTAGAATCGCCAACGTTCGCTGCCATCCGTGCGGCTGATCGCCCGCAGCGTCTGATCGCCCGTTGTCGTTACCAGTACCATGTCGCCGGCCTCGACCATGCGGTAATTGCGATCCTGCGGCAGGGCCTTGCTCCACTGCCAGGCGGGCTGCCTCTCGGGAAGTTGCTTGGTCCAGACATGGCGCCACGCGTCTTGGGCCCATGCCTGAGCCGCACACGCCAGCACCACTGCCACTGCGATCTGTATTTTGGTCATGAATTACTCCTTTACATACGTGAAATACGATAAACGACCGCGACCAAGGTATATTGCATGGCTATCTTAGCCATGCGGTGGTAACTGAAACGGGTAGGCGTTGGGGATAGACCGCACGTAGGCTCGGGATACTCCAGGCGGCCAAAGAGAACACGGAATGATGGCACGCTGGATGGAGCGTGGCATCATTGGCGCGCGGCGTCCCGCTGCGCTGGGTCCTGAGGTGCCAGATCTCCTGCATGGTAAGTCGCTATGACCCAATACGTTAAGTCAGCGGTGCCCGCACTGCGGGTCTACCAAACGGACCAATCACACCGGGCAAAGTGTCGTTGTGATTTTGGTCTTGGTCCCTCTTGCAGAGGTTTCTACGGCACTCCTCACCGTATTTTTCGGGATGGGTTTGCGGCATATTGTTTATTACCCACCACCGTACCAGCGGCTACAAACGGCGTAAACCCGAGGGCATGGGCGGGGCTGTCGGTGGACAGTGTAAAATCACCCTTGGCCAGGTCCGCGAAGCATGGGTCGGCGGTGCGGCTATGGAGGTCGTAACCCAGCGCCTGGAGTTGCACCAGGTCGTAGCGTTTCCAGACGACGTGTGAGAACTCGTCGCGGGACTCATCGCCACCGAAAACCGGGCCATGGAGGTCCCAAAGGAGGTTGAGATCACTACGGAAGCCGCGCTGGGTGAGGCTGTCGCCATCGCGGGCGACCAGAACCGGCTTGCCATCGCCGATCAGGATATTGCGTTCCAGATTGAGCGAATTGTAGTCGGCCCCCGCGGCACTGATGGAGACAACCCCGAGGCCCGAGTAGAGCATGACGTTGTTGCGGAGGATGTTTTCGCGGCCGTAGTGCAGGTTGACACACTCGCTGGAGGTGTGATGCAGGAGATTGTTTTCGATGGTGAGGTAACTCGAGCCTTCGTCGGCGTAGATGGCCCAGCCGCCATAGTTGCAGGCGATGATGTGGTGGATGTGGTTATGGCGGATCACGGTGCCGGGTTGTTCCCCGAGCGTGTAGATGCCGCCCATATCGTTGAGCAGGCCACTGCCGAGGTGGTGGAGGTGGTTGTTTTCCAGCACGTTGTGGTGCGTGGGTGAATCGCCAAAGCCCCAGGTCCAACCGCAACTGATACCGCTGTATTCGATGTGGTGGATGTGATTAGCACGGACGATGTTATGGTCGGAGTGGACAATCAGAATCCCTACGGCACTGAGGAAGATCGTGCCGCAGTCGGTGATTTCGTTTTTCTCGATCAGGGTATGGCTGCATCGGCCCGCGGGATCGTATGACCCGCAGCCCGTGACCTTGATCCCGCCAGCGCCGAGGTGAATGAGCCGGTTGCCAGTGATGCGGTTACCCCGGCAGCCGGGGCCAACCTCGATGCCATAGGGGCCAGCCGGGCCGATCTGGCAATCTTCGATGGCGCACTGCCGGGCGTGGCTGAGTTGCACCAGCGCCGGCACACTACTGGCGGCCTGGGCATCGGTGCCGCGGCCGGGGATATGCGACCAATCCGCATGGGCCAGAGTCAGACCCTTGAGCACGATGCCCTGCACGGGGCGCTCGGGCCGGCCCTCGATACGAACCAGATGGTCGAGCACGGGGGCAATGATTTCCGTGGTGGCGATTTGTTCGTCAGCACGCGGCAGATACGTTAGTTCGCCGGTGGGGCGGTCGAGGTACCACTGGCCGGGTTCTTCCAATGCTTCAGCCACGTTCTCAAACCAGAAGCGGGCGCATTGTGATGAGGCATCATCCTTGAGCGGGAACCAGGGCTTCACGCAGGCGACCACTTCGCCGGTGGCGGGATTCACACGGGCCAGCGGGAGCCGTTCTTCCATCCAGTAATGGACGGCTACGGCATCAATGTCGGCTAGGTTTCGCCAGTTCTGCACCTCGCCCGGCGCGCAGAAAAAGATTTCATGATGCGACTCCGGCGGGCCGATGAAGCCGTCGAAGGTCATACCCGGAACGCTGGCGATACGGTAAGTGCCGGTTTTCGGCAGGCGCGGGCGCTGCCGGGGGGCGCCGTTGACAAAGAGCGAGCGGAAATACCACGAACTCTTGGCCACTTCACGCAGCGTGGTGCGCCAGACGCGCCGGCCAGATTCTATCTGTTCCGTCCAACCGCCGATCCGCCGACCGCCGGAGAGGACCACCGTCTTGCCGGGCAGTGCCGCAAACGTCACGGCGGGCAGTTCCGGCCCGAGTACCAGCGGTTCGTCGAGATAGTGTGTGCCTTCATCCAGCCAGATCGTCGCGGGCCCGGTTGGTGGTGACGCGGCCAGACGGTCCAGCGCCCAGCCGATGCTGGGCACAGGGCCATCGCTGCCATGGGCATTGGGCGTGGCGCATGTGCCGGTGTATTTTTCGCTGCCGCGCGGCGACACAAAAAGCTCGCACGCGGGCCAACTGGGACGATACGGGTGGTCGGACTTCTGCATGGCTTACCTTACGCTGGGAAGGTGCAGACCCACCGCACCATTTCTTCAAAATCAGCCGTGGCCACCCCGACAAAACGGTCGGCAGCGCCGTAGTACACGAACAGTTTACCATCAATGACGACGTTACCGCACGGGAAGATTACGCCCTTGTAGTAACCGTCGAGCTCATAGGCGGTCTCGGGTTCGAGAATGCACTTGGGCGTACGGTGCAGGACTTTCCATGGCTCATTGAGGTCGAGCATCATCACCCCGAGGCGATATTTCAAATCCGGGCCCACGGCATGGTAGATCGTGAACCAGCCCTGCGGGGTCTTGATCGGAGGCGTCGAGCCGCCGATTTTCTTTTCCCACGGGAACTTGGCCTTGGCGACGAACTTCGACTGGGTGTAATCCCAATCGTGGGCGTCGTTGGACTGCATCAGCCACATGGCCGGGAAATCGGTGCCATACTTGGGGCCGGTCCAGCTCATCGGGCGATGGAGCATGGCGAACTGACCGTTGATCCGTTCCGGGAACAGGATGGCGTCGCGGTCATCGAGCATGGGATGGGTGATGCGGCCACCACGGTAATAGGTCTCGAAATCGCGGGTGAGTAGCAAGCCGGAGGAACTCAGGCTTTCGCGCATGCACAGCGGCCAATCGGCGGTGGCAAACGGCGGCCTCCATTGTTCATTGGGCGTTTTGAGCCAATACTGCCCGGCCGGGAAGGGCCGCGAGGCGTAGGTGATGAAGTACCATTCGCCGAATTTCACGATGCGGGGGTCTTCGACGCAGCCACCATCAAAGCCGTCCGAGGGGATCACGGCCGGTTCGGTGCCGACGCGGTCAAAGTTGAAGCCGTCGCCGGAGACCGCGCGGCCGAGATAAACCTTATGGATGGCATCCGCCGCCGAAGCGCGGTAGAGCATCGTGACCGTGCGCGACGCGGGGTCGTACCAGGCGCCGGGATTGGCCGTGACGGCGCACTGCCACCAACTGTCGGGCTTCGGGCTGATGATGGGATTGCCTGCGAAACGTTGTAACTGCATAGTATTTCCTTGCTCGTCTGGTTTTTGGGATTGCTAACTACTCAAGCAAACAGGGGCAAACATACTTGCCGCAGTTTCTGCACCGTGCTTGAAGTGTCGCCTGGTCTTCAGGTTTCGTGAAACGGGGACCGTCCCCGTGCACTCTACGGGCAATATACCCATGACCTGCCCCGGTGTAAAGACGGCGTTTTTGGTGGGGCAGGAACGCGTGGCACGGGCGTGTTGTGCCCAGACGCGCTAACTCTCCCGCACGGTAAAGCGATACGTTCCGCTGCCAGCCAGACACGTTACCCGACAGTTTACCACCTTAATCTGGCTTAGGCCCGGTATTGCCTTCAAAGCCTTGCCGTTTTCCTGTACAGCGCCAATTTTGGCCGTGGGCAGGATGATTTGCGCGGTCGTATTACTGGGGATAATCACCTCAATGGTGACCGTCGCACCGGCCCGGGTCCAGCCACTGGCCACCATGCCATAACCGCTTTCATACGCGGCCCGGGCTTGGGTCAGACGCTTTGCCGGTTCGGAACCTACCGGCGGCAGTTGCGGGTGGATGATCCACCGCTTGCCCCCCGGCGCGGCGGGATCAAAACCAAGGCCCGCCACCACACTATACAGCCATTCGCCGATGGCACCATACGCATAATGGTTGAACGAATTCATGCCGGGGTCCTGGAACCCCTTGTCGGTGGTCCAACCATCCCAACGTTCCCAGATGGTGGTGGCCCCGTTCTTCACCGGGAACAACCACGAGGGATAATCCTCGTTGAACAGCAGCTTATAAGCAATGTCCAGCCGCCCACCGTCGGACAGGGCAAATATTAGAGGTTTAACCCCCAGAAAACCGGTGGACAAGTGGCTGTTGCGGTTCCTCCAGGTGTTGGAATAGCGGCCGTGTTCGATATCAAAGACCAAATGCGCCAGCGCCGCGGCGCGGAGGCCCGGCGGTATGAGATTAAACCGCAGCGCCAGCGCATAGGCCGTCTGGGTATCACCCACCACCCGTCCCGTGCTGGTTAAGAATTGCCGGGCAAAATCCTGCTGCATCTTTTTAAAGCGGGTGATATATTTGGCTTGGTCCTTTTTCTTGCCCAAAATCCCCGCAATCCGCCCCAGTAAGTCGGTAGTATGTGCGTTATAAGCCAACGCGGTCACATCCAATGGCGTATTGGCGTCGTGATGCAGCCAGTCATTAAAGTTGTGCCGGGTTTTCAGATTGGTTTTGGTAATATATTCGCCATATTTCGCCATGCTGGCATAATGCCGTTCCAGAATCCGCACATCACCATAAGTCAGATAGGTCGTCCACGGGCAGATCACGCCCGCATCGGCCCAACCTGGTCCGCCATCATTGGGTTTCCACCCCGCGGGTTTCATCGTCAGCCACTTGCGCAGGACATCGGGCACCACCATCGGGTACGACCCCTGCGGCGGTTGGGCATCGCGCAGGTCCTGTGTCCATTTGGTGAAGAATCCCGACACATCCATGTTATAACAGGCAGTCTGGATGAATACCTGGGCATCGCCGGTCCAGCCCAGCCGCTCGTCGCGTTGGGGACAATCGGTGGGCACTTCCAGAAAATTTCCCTTCTGCCCCCAGATGATATTGCTGAATAGTTGGTTCAGCAGGGGATCAGAACTGGTGAAGTGGCCGGTCCGCGCGGTGGCGGTGTGCACAACCACGCCGGTTACAGCGTCCAATTCCGGCGCACTGGCCAGTCCGGTCAATTCCACATAGCGGAAGCCATGGAACGTAAAACGCGGCTCATAGGTCTCTTGCCCCTGACCGGCCATTACGTAGGTATCCGTGCATTTGGCGCTACGCAGGTTGGCGGTGTAAAGCGTGCCATCGGGATTCAATACCTCCGCGTAGCGGATGGTGACGGTGGTTCCCGCCGGGCCGGCGAGTTTCAGCCGGGCCCAGCCGATCATGTTCTGGCCCAGATCATAAATGAAGACTCCGGGTGTGGGTTCGGTCCGGACTTTGGCGGCAAGTTCTTCAATCTTGCGGACGCGCGGCGAAGCCGAAGCCTGTAATACGGGCTTGGTCGTCAGTGGACACCGCCGGGCCGCACCCCAAGCGCGGTCATCGAAGCCTGCGGTTGTCCACGCCGCATCGGTCAGCCGGGCGTCATAACTTTCCCCGTTATAAATGTCCGCAGCCAGAATTGGTCCAGTACTGCTTTTCCAGGCCTCATCCGTCACCACGCGTTCGCGGGTGCCATCAGCATAGGTGATTTCCAACTGCGCCAGCAGACGCACGGGATGGCCATAACGGTTGCGATTGTGTTCCCCCCAAGCCAGGTAACCGGCAAACCAGCCATCGGCCAGTGTGACCCCCAAAGCATTGTCTCCCGGTTGCAGCAGCGTGGTAACATCATACGTCTGGTATTGCACCCGCGCGGAATAGTCCGTCCAGCCGGGGGTAAAGTAATCTTCGCCGACCCGCTGGCCATTGATATAGGCTTCATAAAGCCCCAACGCGGTCACATAAAGCCGGGCTTGTGCAATCGGACCCCGGGCCGTGAAACCCCGGCGCAGATACGGAGGGCGGGTGGTTTGTGTGGGGTCGGCATCCAGATGCGAAGCGATCCATTGGGCCGACCAGTCGGCGGGTTTGAGCAGTCCAATTTCCAAGCTGGCCGGTTCACTCCACATCGAAGGGGTGGCCCCGGTCCAAATGCGTACCTGCCAATAGGCCCGCTGCCGGGCGGTTAACTTCCGGCCCGCATAGACCACCTGCACACTCGCATTGGAAGCCACGTTGCCTGAATCCCATAGATCCCCCAGTCCGGTGGCGAGTTTTTCCGGGGTGCTGGCCACCAATATCTGATAGGCTTTTTGCGTTAGACCGCGTGCGCCGGTCGGGGCCGGGGGCAACACCCAGGAAAACCGCGGCTGGGTTTCATGAATGCCCAAGGGGTTTTTCATGTATTCGGTTTTGAGCTGTCCCACGGGCGGGGGGGTGGTGGTCACGATTGGTCGGGTTACGCGGGTTGCCATGCTTGGTCCTCAATTTACGAACAGTAGCGGTTAAGGTTCGGAGCCTGATGCCAGTGTATTAGGCTATCGGCACGGCTTCATAATGTATCCGATACGCCGGGTTCAGGTCTAGCTGGGGAGGGTCTGGTTATAATGAGGACCGGAATTCCAATGTGCGTTGTTGCGTAAGGACATATATGACCCAGCCCCATGCTCTGGATTACGCTAAACCCTCTTCGCTCAACCCGTTACGCCAAGGTACGGGCCTGGTGGCGTTGGTTCTGGCAAGTCTGTTGCTGGCCGCGCTGGGGAGCCAATGTTTTTATCGGTGGTATCTGTTTCTCGGTCCTTATGGGGCCAAACTCAATCAAAATCATGTGGCGGATGGTTTCTTTATCTGGGTCTACGGGGCCGCATTGACGGCGGTACTCATGGCGTTACTGGCCACCTGGCTTCTGCCCTGGCGCCCGCTGCGCTGGCTGGCTCTGCTGGTCGCCTTACTGAATGGGCTCATGGGCGGGGCCTTTTTTCTCATGGGCTATACCGGCGTATTGGTGGAATATTCCCGCTGGGCGCCTTGAATTGTTCTTCCTGGGCCGCTGTGCCCCGGAAGTCAGCTATTATCATCAGTGTTTTCATGACTACGGCTGGTCGGCCACGCTCTATGTGGATATGGTGTATGCCAATCATGGCCAATCTGCGCTTGCTAACAGGTAGTTAATGTCCCAGAACCCGCTTGTTTTTCGCCGTGCCACGGCGTTGGATGCCGCGCCCTTGGCCGCACTTCATACGGCGGTGGCCGAACAGCTCAGTCAGCAACACGGCGTTGGCCCTTGGTCGGTATCCACGGCCGCACCGGCGGTGCTCAGTACCATGAAGACCTCCGAAATCTGGATCGGCAGCATCGGCTCGGAACTGGTCGCTACCTTTCGCCTGACAGCTAAGAAGCCATGGTCTATTGCCGCAAGCTATTTTACCCCGTGCCACCATCCGCTTTATCTGCTGGCGCTGGCGGTTACACCGTCCCGACAACGGCAGGGATTGGGTCGCCAATGCGTGGCTCATGCCGGTCAGATTGCCCGCACCCAAGCTGCCGATGTGATCCGCTTTGACGCATATACCGCCGTTGGGGTGGGGGATTTCTATACCCGCTGTGGTGCCACGGAAGTGGGGCGGGCCAGCTATCGTAACGTCCTGTTGCTTTATTATGAACTGTCGGTGCGGTAATGGGTTGTACTCCAAACCGAGTCTTATTAGCCCAAACACCCCGCCCTTGGTATCCCCGCCCGGACGCCCTATAATGCCCCTTTTGTACGGGAGCTTACGCATGGCGGAAAAAATGCACCTGACCCTCGGCCACTCGCCCGATCCGGACGATGCTTTCATGTTCTATGGCCTGGCCACCGGCCAGTTGGACAGCGGCCCGTATGAATTCACCCATATCCTGCAGGATATCCAAACCCTCAACGAACGTTGCATGCGTCAGGAATTGGATATCACCGCCATCTCGCTGCATGCCTATCCCTATGTCTCGGCCAATTACGCCCTGATGGGCTGCGGCTGCTCAATGGGCGACAACTACGGCCCGATGATCGTGGCCCGTAAACCCATGGACCTGGCCGCACTGAAAAAATGCCATATCGCCATCCCCGGCAAGCTGACCACCGCCTTCCTGGGCCTGCAATTGCTCCTGGGCAAGGACCTGACCGTCAGCGTGCATCCCTTCGATGAAATTCTCAATGTCGTCGCCCGTGGCGAAGCCGATGCCGGCCTGATTATCCATGAAGGCCAGCTCACGTTCCAAAATCAGGGCCTGGTCTGCTGTGTGGACTTGGGCCAATGGTGGATGAAAGAAACCGGCCTGCCTATGCCCTTGGGGGGCAACGTGATCCGCCGCAGTCTGGGTGATGCCCATGTGCGGGCCGTGACCAAAATTGTGCGCACCAGTATCGAATTCAGTCTCGCCCAGCGCGAAAAAGCCGTCCGCCACAGCCTGCAATATGCCCGTGATATGAACGAAGGTCTGGCCGATAAGTTCGTCGGCATGTACGTCAACAAATGGACCATTGATTACGGTCCGCGCGGCCGGGCCGCAGTGAACAAACTCATGGATGCCGGCGCGGCCATTGGGGTGATCCCCCAGTGCACGCCGGTGGCGTTTGTGGACTAATCTGATCGTCTAATCCGACCACAGGTATGAGCGCAGCGTGCCGGGGCTTCTGGGCGCTGTCGGCCTTTACAATGGAGTCCGGCTTTGGCAATCAAAGTGGCGATGATCGGGGCGGGTTCGGTGGGCTTTGCCCATCGTTTATTACGCGATATTCTCTCGGTTCCCGAACTGCAGGACACCACCTTTGCCCTGACGGATATTTCCGCCCGTAACCTTGATATGGTGGCCCAACTCTGTCAGCGCGATATCACCGGGAACAAGTTGCCTGCGAAAGTAATCGCCACCACCGACCGGCGTAAAGCCCTGGCCGGCGCCGATTATGTCCTGTGCATGGTCCGGCAGGGGGGGCTCGAAGCCTTCCAATCCGATATTGATATCCCCTTGCGTTATGGTGTGGACCAGTGCGTGGGTGATACGCTCTGCGCTGGCGGGCTCATGTATGCCCAACGCACCATCCCAGCCCTGCTGGATTTCTGCAAAGACATCCGCGCTGTGGCCAAGCCCGGCGCCATGATGTTGAATTATTCCAACCCCATGGCCATGAATACCTGGGCGTGTAATCAATATGGCCGCGTGCCCACTATCGGCCTGTGCCACGGGGTGCAGGGCGGGCACTGGATGATTACTTCTTGTATCGAACGCTGGGCTAAGCGGGTCGGTATTCTGGCCAAAGAATACACTACCCCGGTCACCCGCGAATTTCCCAACGGTGGCTTCCAGCGCATGCACCGTCAGGAAGTGGATATCGTGGCCGCGGGCATCAATCACCAGACTTGGTACGTACAAATCCGCTGGCGCGGCATTGATTTCATCAAGGATGTCGGCCAGACCATGACCATTGCCGGAAAACGTGTGCGGATTCCCTCTCTGCTCGAAATGTTCGAAGCCCATCCGGAATATCCCACCACCGAAAAAGTCCGCATAGATGTCCTGCGCCGCTTCGGCTATTTCTCCACCGAATCCAACGGCCATCTCTCCGAGTATGTCCCTTGGTACCGCAAACGTACCCACGAAATCAAACGCTGGATTGACCTGTCCAGTTGGATCAACGGTGAAACCGGCGGTTATCTGCGCGTCTGCACCGAGGGCCGCAACTGGTTCCAGACCGACTTCCCCAACTGGCTCAAACAACCCGCTCAGACCTTCACCCACGCCACGCGCTCCGAGGAGCATGGCAGCTATATCATCGAAGCCTTGGAGACCGGCCGGACTTATCGCGGCCACTTCAATGTCATCAATCAGGGTCACATCACCAATCTGCCCAACGGCTGTGTGATCGAAATCCCCGGCTATGTTGATAAACTCGGCATTCACATGCCGGTGATCGGGGACCTGCCCGTGGGCTGTGCGGCCACCTGTTCCGCCTCGGTGCGGGTACAGGAAATGGGCGTCTTGGCCGCTGTGCATGGCGATGTGGCCATGCTGCGTCTGGCTATGTTGCACGACCCGCTGGTGGGGGCCGTGTGCAACCCCGAGGAAGTCTGGCAGATGACCGATGAAATGCTGGTCGCGCAGGCGAAATGGTTGCCCAATTACCGCCCGGCGACCATTGCCGCCGCCCGTAAACGTCTGGCCGATCATGTCCGCAAGGGCACCCGCGTGGTGGCCAAGAAAACCGCCGGCGCCGCCCGGTTGCAGATCAAATCGGTGCGCGAGATGCGCCGCAATGCCGTAGCTGCCCGCAAAAACGCCCAGGCCGCCGACAAAGGCAATATGACCAAGAGCTAACCGCAACCGCATTTGCCAAATGCCTCTGGTCACGTGACAATAATGGTCATGAGTACCATCCCTCCACCTCCGGTGCTGGGCCCACGCCAGCAACGCTGGCCCTATAGCGTGTTGTGTGGCGGTCTGATCGGTTTGAGTGTTGTGCTCTTCCTGATTAGTCTGGCCCTAGACGGCTTTTACCTCGAGGCCAAAGACCCCCGCGCCTGGTCGCCGTGTATTTGGCTGTTGCTATTTGGTTGGATGGGTTTGTTCGCCGGGATGGTGGCCTGGCTGGCCAATCCGGTGTTGTTCTTCGCCTGGGTTTGTATGGCGGTGCGGCCCTTACGGTGGGGGGCATTGGCTGCCGCGCTGCTGGCGTTACTACTCGCTCTGACCTTCCTGCTCCATACCTCCATCATCACCGACGAAGGCGGCGGTCGGGCCAATATTACCGGCTATGGCTTGGGTTATTGGTTTTGGCTGGCCAGTATGATTGTGGCGCTATTGGGCAGCATCGTTATCATCTGTCTGAAACCCCCACCCTTCCGCACCCACTGGCAGAAATAACCCGCCGTGCCTCACTGGGTATCGGCATTTTCCAACACCCGCAGTATGCGATCAAACGCATTGGTCAGTGCCGCGTAATCATTCAGATTGACCGTGAAACGCTGATTGGTATTGGCCAATGTCTGCACCTGCCCATCCGAAAACAGCGTATTGCACCACTGCTCCTGATGATGCGTACGCGGCGCGATGCCAAACTCCGCAAACCCCGGCGGGGCGGGGAATTGGGTATCCATCACCAGCGCCCGGATCGGTTGCCCCAACCGATTATTCCCCAGTTGGGCCAGCAGAATATGTTCCACCGGCTGGGTGGCACTGGCGGGGGTGTCGAACTGCCGGGCCACCGAACCGTGCCGGTAGTAATAACTGCATTGGGCCTGCTGATAGCCGACTTTGGCCAATTCCCCCTCGGCATTCGACGGCTGATCGCTGCTGGGACAAAACAATACTTTGGGCTGTGCGGCCAGATGCCCCCGCAGCAGTAGGCCCAACCCCACGGGACTGCCGTTGCTCAATGAAATCAAACTCGTGGGTGCCCCCGTCGAAGGATAAAACTGCGTGGCCGTCATCATCGGTGGGGCTTTGGGGCCATACGGGATCTGCCCGTCGTATTCCGTCGCATACCCGCGCAGGGCAATCCCGATCTGGCGCAGGTTACCGGCACACGCGGCCGTCCGGGCGGATTCTTTCGCCCGCGCCACGGCCGGGACGATCACGGCCACCAGCACGCCGATAATCACCACTACCACCAGTAATTCAACGAGGGTAAAACCACAGGCCCGCGCGGATGGCTTCGACTTTGATTGCATCATCATCCGCCCCCGAAAATTATAGCCGCCGCCGGCGCAGGAGCAGGCCGACCGCCCCGATGGCCAGCAGTCCCAGCGTGGCCGGTTCCGGCACACTGACCACCTGCACGTTATCCACATCCCAGT
>Ga0194061_1001182_pt1 | contig 15553 bp, 12 predicted proteins | sample SepL2221m_MetaG_FD_163423 | JGI IMG/M metagenome (GOLD analysis project Ga0194061, IMG submission 163423) | Anoxic zone freshwater microbial communities from boreal shield lake in IISD Experimental Lakes Area, Ontario, Canada - Sep2016-L224-21m | ecosystem: Environmental > Aquatic > Freshwater >...
GAACACAAGATGGGTATAAAGGCCAGCCCCACCGCCGTGCTGCAGTTTGGTGACCACGGCGGCGCTGTGGGTTACCTGGTTGGCCAGGAAAACCGTGGTCTGGAATACATGTTCATCATGATGAACGCCGCTCGCTACGCCGCCGGCGTGCAGGGCATTGCGATTGCCGAGCGTGCCTACCAGAAGGCCGTCACTTTCTCGCGTGAACGCGTTCAAAGCCGCCCGGTCGATGGCTCCGTTGCCGCCGGCGCACCCATCATCCACCACCCCGATGTGCGCCGCATGCTGATGACCATGCGCGCTTATGTGGAAGGTTGCCGTGCCATGGCCAGCGTGGCGGCATCGTCCTACGACACTGCGCACAACCACCCCGATGCGCAGGTACGCAAAGACAACCAGACCTTCTACGAATTCATGGTGCCGCTGGTCAAGGGCTACAGCACCGAGATGAGCCTGGAAGTCACCTCACTGGCGGTGCAAGTGCACGGCGGCATGGGCTACATCGAAGAGACCGGTGTGGCCCAGTACTACCGCGACGCCAAGATATTGACCATCTATGAAGGCACGACCGCCATCCAGGCCAACGACCTGGTGGGCCGCAAGACCTCGCGCGACGGTGGCCAGAACGCAAAGGCGCTGGCTGCGCAGATCGAAGGTACGGAAGCCGAACTCATCAAGAGCGGCACACCTGACGCGCTGGCCGTGGCCAAGCGCTTGAAGGACGCGCGCGAAGCTTTTCTCGACGTGGTGAACTTCGTCGCTGCCAACACCAAGGCCAGCCCGAACGCCGTATTTGCCGGCAGCGTGCCCTACCTGATGCTGGCGGGCAATGTGATGGCCGGCTGGCAGATGGCGCGTGCCCTGCTGGTGGCACAAGAGCAGATCGCCGCCGGTACCGACCTGCCTTTCATGCAGGCCAAGATCACCACCGCGCGCTTCTACGCCGACCACCTGCTGGTCAAGGCACCCGGCGTGCGCGACAGCATCGTCGAAGGCGCCGACTGCGTCACGGCGCTGGCGCTGGAGGCATTTTGAGTACCTTACGCGCACTCAGACCTTGAAGGTAGCCACCGTTTGTGCCAAGGCAATTGACTGTTCCTGCATGCTTTGTGCCGCAGCCATCGCTTGCTCGGCCAAGGCTGCGTTCTGTTGTGTCATTTCGTCCATCTGCGCTATGGATTGGTTCACTGCCTCGATTCCAGCACTTTGATCTTGGCTGGCCTCGGACATTTCACTCATGATGCCGACAACACTCTTGACGGACGCCACAATTTTTTCCGTCGTTTGCCCGGCATCATGTACGAGCTTGCTGCCAAGATCCACCTTTGAAACGGAATCGCCGATGAGTGTCTTGATCTCTTTGGCTGCGTTTGCACTTCTATGTGCAAGATTGCGTACTTCCTCTGCCACGACCGCAAAACCCCGCCCCTGTTCGCCAGCCCGCGCAGCCTCGACAGCAGCATTGAGCGCCAGGATATTCGTTTGAAAAGCAATTCCGTCGATGACTCCGATAATGGCCTCGATCTTTTGAGAGCTATCTTTGATAGATGCCATGGTCTTCACGACCTGTTCAACCTCAGATCCGCCTTTCAATGCATGGTCTGAGGCCGAGAGCACCAAGGAGTTGACCTGGCGAGCATTGTCCGCATTGCGTTTGACTATCTGCATCAGATCCTCCATCGATGACGCCGTTTCATTCAGCGCGCTGGCTTGCGATTCAGTTCGCGATGAAAGATAGGCGTTTCCAGAGGCGATTTCAGACGATCCTGCCATGATGGAGTCGGAGCTATGGCGCACATTACCGACGATATCGGAGAGACTTCCATTCATTTGTCGCAATGCCTCGAATAGCTGCCCAATTTCATCCTTGCCTCGCGACTCGATTCGCGATGTGAGGTCGCCCGTTGCCACGCGACGCGCAACATCCACGGCCTTCTGCAGCGGCCCCGTAATGCCACGCGTCACCCACAACGCACCGGCACTGCACACGAGCACGGAGACCCCTGTCATTACGAAAATCAACCAGCGGGCACTGTCTTGGGCGTGTTGTCCGTCTTCAGCCGCCAATTGGGCAAAGTTCTGATTGAGTTCAATCAGTCCATCGAGTTGGGCTTGAATAGATTGGCTCTGCCGCCGCACCTGGTCATCAATGCGCGAGAAAGATCGGGTGCCCGCCACAAGCCGATCCCAGTCCTTCTCCTTGGCAAGTTCTTTCAGTGTGGCAATGACTGCTGCGTTGGCATCGAGGTAAACCTTCCAGTCCGTCTGCAGCACCTCCCACCTTTGTTGCTCCTCGTCGAGCTTCGGCAACTTTTCGTACTCTGCAAAATAGGTCCGAACTTTATCATCGGCATCCAGCTTTGTCTTGAGAACATCGATGAAGAATGCATTGCCTTCCTCGACTCCCACCTGCTTGTCGGCCATGGCATCGAAGGAGGCGACGTCAAACCCCATCGCATTCCTGTTCTCGGAGATGGATGCCAACTGCCAAATGCGCATCCGCATCAGGTTGGTAATGGATGGAAGGCGCTCTGTACTCAAACTGGTCAGCTGCGCACCCACGTTGCGTGTAGCGAGCCAACCCGACGTTGCAACAATCAACAGCAATGTGGCAACCACACCGGAGAATACGACCAGCTTTAATTTGACTGACAAACTATTCATGGGATGTGATCACTTATTGACTGTGTTTCTGGGCGTTGTAACGTCAGGCCCCGGCTGGGCAGCTTGCGCAAATGCGCAGGGGCACATTGCGGAGCTGGCAATGCAGCGGACTGCAAGACGGATGCGAGTCTTACGGGATGTCTGTGCCATGGCGCCTCCTAGTATTCGGGGTGTTTCGGCCCAGAGTATTGGTCAGCAAGGGACAGCGCGATATCGATATTCCGCAAACAGCGTTGATCGCGGAAAGGCGGATAGGCGGATAGGCGGAAAGGCGGAAAGGAAATCAGCCCCATTCATAGAGGAATGCATCGGGTGGGCCACCAGATACCCTGCATCTACCAGTCCCCCAACCCGTGCTTGCAAAGTCACCCGGGCTTGTTTTTGAGACGCTGCGCTGGGCTGGATCCATGTCATGGGTACGGCCTGCAGGAATTTCCTGTACTTCTGGCAATCGAGCGAGTCCACGCTGGACAGGGGTTTCTTGAGTTCCTGGGCACCCAACAGCAGAAACCGGCACCCAACCTTTTGATCGTCAAATACCAGGGGAGGCCATAGGCGTTGATGAACCGCACCAGGTCACCCGGCATTGGCAGGCCAAAACTGGAGTCATCCGGAGGCGTAAGCCATTCGGCTACACCACGTGAGATGGATGCCGCACCTGCTAAGGGTTTCCCATGAGTTCTGCCGTGATTGCGGATTATCGATAGCAGACCATCACGATTGCCAAGACACTGCGTCCCTAGAAACAAAGGGAAGAGCATGGTTCTACAGCATACGGATGTGGAAACCGGATGGCGGTTTCTGCTACGCGCACTGGTGTTGCTGGCGGCGCTCGCGCTGGCAACGTTGGCGCGAGCGAGCGAAGTCGTGGGCCCAACACCGAAGCAAACGCTGGCCCAGACCCATATCCTAATTCTCAGCCCGGCCACCTTAGGGGGCATACGTTCCGCGGACCAGTATGCGCAGCGGCTGCTGGAAGCGCTGAAGACCAGTGGTGTCGACAACGCGAGGATCCACTTTGAATTTTTGGATCTGACGCGCAGTCCCGATCCGGTCTACCGCCAGCGTCTGGCGAACTTGCTGGAAGAAAAATACCGCAAGGTGCGGATGAACCTGGTGTTTACCCTTGGGCAGCCTTCCATGGACTTTCTGTTCAACGAAGGACGCCACTTGGCGCCAGATGCCATCCTGTTCGGTTGGCTGGCCCGCATTCCACCACAGGCCAACACCGCGGGGCGACGCATTATCTTGCAGTCGCCAAAGATCAATGTGGCCGGTACTTTGGACCTGGCCTTCAAGCTCTTTCCCAAGACCGAGCGCTTGCTCATCGTCCGCGGGATTGGCAGCCTTGAAGGCGTCTACGATCCTTACCTCAAAGAGGCGCTGCGGCCCTGGCAGGGCAAGGTCGCCATCGAGGATACGCGCGATCTGGACGGAGACGCCATGGTGGAGCGGGTGCGGTACCTGCCCGAGCGCACGCTGATTTTGTTCTTCATTGTTTCCAAGGATGCACAGGGGCGCACACTGGTTTCAGCCGAGGTGGGCGACCAGATATTGCGCAACAGCAACCGTCCCGTGTTCACCATCTGGGGCGTGCAGACCGGTGTCGATGGGGGGGTGGGGGGTGACGTCGTGCGCGTGGAAGAGGACGCCGCCCAGTTTGGCAAGAAGGCGGTGGATGTGCTGACCGGAGTGACCCCTCTGGCACCGGGGGTGTCGCTCGAGGAGGGGGGCACCACCCCGGTGCTGGACTGGACGCAGTTGCAGCGCTGGGGAGCGGATCTGCGCCATTTGCCCGCCAACACCATCATGCTCAATCAGCCACCTCCGCTGTGGGCCGTGTACCGGACCACCGTAATCTGGACGGCCGCGATTTTTGCACTGGTCGTTCTGTCGGCCCTGTGGCTGGTGTTTTTGAATCGCCGCCTAGTACGTGCACGAAGCGACTTGGTTGCGCTCAACGCCAATCTGGACCAGCACGTGACGACGCGCACCAGCGAATTGTCCACGGCACTAGAGCACCTCAAGCACACACAGAACGAACTGATCCAGTCGGAGAAGCTGGCGTCCCTGGGGGCTATGGTGGCGGGCGTCTCGCATGAACTCAATACCCCGATTGGCAATGCCCTGACGGTGGCCACCGCTCTGGCGGAGGAAACCAGCCGGCTGGAAAACCATATGCGGGAAGGAACGCTCAGGAAGTCGGATTTGATCGCGGGTCTGGGCAGCGCGCATGAAATGGCGAACCTAGTGGGACGCGCGATGAAGCAGGCGGCTGTCCTGATCGAGAGTTTCAAGCAGGTCGCCGTGGACCAGACCTCCGAGCGACGCCGCGAATTTGACCTGCGTGCCACGGTGGAGGATGTGGTCTGTGCGCTGCGCCCCAGTTTGCACGGCTGGCCGGTAGTGATCGTCAACGAAGTTCCCTCCGGTCTCATCTGCGACAGCTTTCCCGGACCGTTGGGACAGATTGTGACCAACCTGGTGCAAAACGCCTGCCTGCATGCCTTTTGCGGGTGCGAGGGCGGAACCGTCACCCTGTCGGTTCCCGTCGGCAGTAGCGAATCGACCATCCAGCTGGCGGTCACCGACGATGGGTTGGGCATGGACAGCGTGACCCTTGCGCACATCTTCGACCCGTTCTTCACCACCAAGCTGGGCAAGGGTGGTTCGGGCTTGGGCCTGAGCGTCTGCCACCGCATCGCCACCACCATCCTGGCCGGCGAGCTCGCCGTGGTTTCCACACCTGGGCTGGGTAGCTGCTTCACGCTCACCTTTCGCGTCCGTGCCCCGGGCAAGATGTGACATGACCGCCACGCTGGATCCCCACACGCTCATCTTCGTCATCACGGTCTTGCTGTTGTGCCGCGGCGCCAGCATGCTGTATGCGTGGTACCTGGCACGTCAGTACGAGCCGGTCCGCTACTGGGCCCTGGGCACGGTTTGCAACGCCATTGGCGCGTTGCTGGTGGGCATGGGCGAGCTTGGCACACCCTGGGCCACCATATTGCCGGGCCAGGCCATCTTGATTCTGGGCTGGGTGACCATTGATGTCGGCGTGCTCACGGCCGCACGCATACGCGTACCATGGTTTGCCGTGGGCGCCTTCTTGGCGCTGGCCTGGACTCTCATAGGGTTGGGCTTTGTATTCTTTCCCCAACTCGCCGGCCACACCCTGGTGTTCACCAATGTGCCCGCGATATTGTTCGATGTGTACACCATCGTAGCGGTCTTGCGCCAGGGCCGCAACGTGTCCGGACAGGTGAAGGGGCTGGCATTCCTGATATGCGCGATTGATGTCTCTGCAGGAATCCAGGTGCACTACATCCTCAGCCACGGCTCCGTTTCCATCTTCGAGCCGGCATGGCAGTTGACGCAGTTCTATATCGTCGCGGTCGTCTCCGTGGTGATCAGCGTCGGTCAGTTTGTCTTGCTGGGGGTGCAGCATTTGCAGGAGCGCCTGGCCCAGGAACTGGACGAACGCACCCAGACGGCCAACGCCTTGCAACAGGCCCTGGAGCAGGCCGAACGGTTCCGCCAGGCACTGGACCATGTGCCCGTGCACGTGTACATGAAAGACCTGCAGTCGCGCTTCACCTACGTGAACCTGCCTTTGCTGGAGGTACTGGGCTGCAGCGCCCAGGATGTGGTGGGCAGCGATGAGAGCCGCTACCTGGCGTCCGAGGTCGCACACCAATTGGTGCAGGCCAATGCCCGCGTTTTCAGCGGCCAGGATGTGCGCCAGGAGATCACCAATGCCGATGCGTCCGGCAATGACCGCATCTTCCTCGACGTGCAGACACCGGTCTATGGCGACCCGGCCCACACGCAGATTACGGGCTTGTGCGGCATTGCCACGGACATCACACCGCCGACGGACTGCAGGTGCTCGAACGCCTGTTGCAGGCGGCTGCCGAATCCATCCAGGTGCAGGCGCTGGCTCTGCGCGTTTCGGCCAGCATTGGCTACACCCTGTACCCCGAGGACAGTGTGGATGCCGACTTGCTGATGCGTCACGCCGACCAAGCCATGTACCGCGCCAAGGAGGCCGGCAAAAACCGCATCTGTGCCTACCAGCCGGCCATCGATGGTGCCTAGCAGTGCTCGGAAAGTTGAACACCGCGCCTTCACGCACACCGGCACTTGGCCAGCGTTGCTCCAGGACATGAACGCATAGGCAAACTCGCCTACCTCGCACTGCTGGGCGGAACTGGTTGGGCTTGGGTTTGTGAGTCAAATCTGGCTGCAGCCCTCGTGGAGTATGCGCAGGCAGCTATCAATTCAGGAGTATCTGGCGCACCCAATGGTTGGCTCTGCACGCGGCGAATCTGGATATAAACCCAGTATCATCAGGCATCCAGCCCACGCTGGTGCTACCCCTATGCCCGCCGTCGCCGCACCTCCTGCGCTAGCCCACACGCATCCGCTTGCGGGTGGTCGTAGCCGATCCCTTGCTCCTCACCGCCTTTGTGCTGGCAGATTACATTCGGCCTCACGACCGCATGTACCGGTTGCCCGGTGGCTACGTTGTCCCCAGAGCTTCACACCAAGCCGTTGCCAGCTTCACATGTCTTGGTAGGGAACGGTTGATGGAACAATCGGTTTCATCAAGGATTAGCGCCTTTAAAACCGAGACACAAGCGACTTTCAGGTCGCACAAATACGTTCTTGGCGAGGTCAATTCCAACGGTTACGATAGCCATGACTTAGCCTCTCAAGTGAGTTGATGAAAAGATTCGCCTCTCCATCTTGGCACTTTGTTGCCGTAAACCGCAACCCTTACAGGGTGCGGCTCGTTCGGGACGGGGAAGTCCCTTTCATTCGTTAGACGCCGACCAACTTCTTGAACGATGGCAACACTGCATCCCCTTTGAATGGTTTCACGATCCAGCCTTTGATACCTGCAGCTTTTCCGCGCTCCTTCATGGCGGGCGAGTTTTCTGTGGTCAGCATCACGATGCTGACTGCGCTGTTGTTCAGCTCGCTACGGACTTTCTCCGCCATCGTCAGCCCGTCCATATTGGGCATGTTGACGTCGCAGACGATCAATTTGATCGCAGGATCGGCCTTGAGTTTTACCAAGCCATCACGCCCATCTACCGCCAACGCGACCGTAAGGCCGTTCTTCTGCAAGAAGTCCCCTACTTCATTGCGAACGGTGCTCGAATCATCTACTACCAGAACTTGCGCCATAGTTAACCTCTTTACGTTAAAAAAATTCCAATTCACCCGAAGAAACCAATTCATCCACCGAAGGAAGGTTTTCAGAAAAATCCTCCGGAGACCAATCCAAATTGAAAACGAACTTCTGCTGTATCACCAGGGGTCTAAACGACGGGTCGTTGGGATCGGAGATGGTGTACTTGAAACACAACTGCGGATTGTCCGATCCAAACGATATATACCGGTGCAAGTTGTTGATAATGATCGGAACCTGCGACAGGTAAGCTCCCTCCCGAACGTTCGAAAGGTAACGGTTTTTGATGGCCCCCCAAATCAGGTTGGTGATCTCGCCCAGCAACCCGTTGAGACTGCGAAAATCATAGGCTTCGTGGGGGCTGACAAATGTCCGTCCCGCCTTTACCTGATGCATCAACGCATCTTCTTCGGTCTGCAACATCATGTAGCCGCGACACCAACTACTTTCCAAGGGAATCAGTGTGAAGATCTCGCCAAAAATCAGTCGATCGCGCACCAGATAGGGTGCCTCAACTTCAACCTGCATGGACTTGAACTGGCTGACCAACGCAGGAATCGCAATTTCCGTGATGCCACGAACCAAGGCATTCGGATAGGAGCGGCTGAAAATAAACTCTTCAATGACCGCTTGCAGCTTCGAGATCGTGCCGATGGTATACGCAGCGCTAAACAACAAGCGGTCCCGATCGACCATGTCGTCCAGATTGTCCGAAACCTCGCGACGTAGAAAGATGGGCAATTCCGGGCGCACGGCGTGGATCTTCCGGGCGAGTCCGGTGCCGCCCTGCACACTGTTCGTATAGGTTTCAGACAACAGGATGGCACCCAGATCCAGGTTGGATCTCAGCACAGCCATCACGTTGTCCGGCTGCACTTTCAGCCCCACCAAGCCATTGCTGTCGCAAAAGGTCTTGATGCTGTCAAAGCACTCAGCATTGCTGTCAAGGACCAAAACCTTGCTGACTATTTTTGCTTGTTCGGTCATATGCGTTCCTTTGAAATATGCAAACCTTGCTAAAAAAACTCAATCTCCCCGACACCCGTAGTTTCTTCGGGCATCGTCCAGTCAAAGTCTATATCTGCGTAATCACGCACACACAGCGTTAGGTGGAATTGCTTGCCACCGTCAACGGTGGCCTGAAAATGCTGCAGGTGCCCGCCGTTCAACGACTCCAAATGATTCACGCACTCGCGCTCGATAATGTTGGGCGTTGACATGCCCACATGCGGACACACTCGGGCAAGTTCGCGGTTCAGCGTGCCACAGCAAATATTGCCGCATTCACGAATGGCATCCAGGAACACCTGATCGGTCATTTCAGTCGGATCAATATTGTTCAGGCGGGCAAAGTTAGCCTTCGTCGCATCGTCCGATGAAAAGTAGATCATGACCGACAGACGAAACACTAACGAAGCTACCGTCAGCATGACGACGGTAGTGTCCCGAATGACCTTGGGGTCGGCAAGCACAGAAATCTCGCACGCTTCCGGAGACGACCCTCCCATGCTGGCCTTGATGCCTAGCATCAGCATTTGATCAAAACTATTTCGCGCCCGGTTGCTTATCATTTGGCTTCAACTCAGGATGACAAACCGTCTTTGATTCTGTTGTTGATCAGGCTCAGTCCGGTTAGGGAGCCGATGATCATCTTCCCACCGGCCTGAAGGTCCTGGAACGTGGTGGTGGTGATCAGATCGTTTTGGTGCAGGCTGTTGCGATAGCCCTCGGACAGACTCTCGGCGCGGGCCGCCAAGGTCCGCATCTCGTCGGCCACTACCGCGAACCCTCGCCCGGAGACCCCCGCACGCGCTGCTTCAATTGAGGCGTTGAGCGTCACAATGATCATGTGCTTGACGATGGAAGCGAATTCATCATTTTTGTCGTGCATCGCCCGGTTGTGGATGATGAGCTCGTTCATGTCGTCATGCCAGCGCTCGAAGGTTTTGACCAGGTCCAACAATGCCAGAATTTCGTTCGCCAAGGACTTGCTACTGTCAAGGGCCGTGGCACTGGATTGTTGGGTTCTCTCCAGTTGTCCCTGCGCATCGGGGTGGGAGTCTTGCTGCAAACTGGCAATCTCTGACTCCAGGGCGGCGCGCTGTCGGTCTGTGGATTCCAGAAACTCCAGGCTCTCGCTCTGCTGGGCCTCCAGCATTTCCTGCCAATGCTGCGCCTGCGCCTGCGCTTCGTCGGCATCCACCATAGTGGCGAGCACACTCTTGAGCTTTAATACCCTCCACCCCAGGAAACAGGCCAGTGCGACTGCTGCGAAAAGTAGAAGCAATATTGATATTGTGTTGTCCATGGCACCTCTGTCAAATATCGCTTGGCACGTAGAAGCCCAACATGGGTTGTCTCGAAGCGCTCATCTCGATGGGTTGACGATCATAAAAGTGAAAAGACCTTAGCTTTCGACGTGTTCGGTGAAGCTGTCCGGCAGGTAGACGATGGTCTCAAACTGGCGGAAATCTGCGCCCTTGGCCGAGTCGGTAAAGCGAATCTCGATCTTGCCATTTTCGCGCTTGACGAAGTCGAGCACTGCATCCATCCCGACGCCACGTCCGGAAACTTCGGTGACCTTGTCGGCGGTGGAGAACCCGGCACGGAAGATCTGGTGCGCGATTTCCTCATCGCTGACCTGGGCGCCTGCAGCGAGCAGGCCCTTCTCCTCAGCCATCCGGAGAATCCGCGCCAGGGCCAAGCCACGTCCGTCATCGCTCAAGGCAATTTGCATCATGCCATCGCCGGCATTCATGCGCAGGCGGATCGTTCCGGCGGCAGGCTTATGAAGGGCGGCGCGGGCATCCGGGGCTTCGAGGCCGTGGTCCATCGAGTTACGCATCAGGTGCATGAACACGTTCTTGAGCAGGCCGCTTGCCTGGTTTCGGACAACGTAGCCGTTGTCCTCAACCACGATGTTAGGCGCGGCCTTGCCCAGTTCGGCGGCGAGGGAAGGCATGGAGTCAATCACGCCGACCAGGGTCTCGTTCAATTTTTCCGTGCCGATTAGGCGCAGGGCCTTGCGCACGGAATCGCGGGCAGCGACCAGTTCGTGAATGTTCGCGGTATTGACCGTCTCCAAACGGTGCAAGGATTCCTGCAGTTGATCCTTGTCCACCATCAGATAACGCTCGGTATTGCCACGGCGACCCGGTCCACGGCGACCCAGGTTGACTTCGTTGATCCGCGCGTAGCGCTCGACGGCGGTGCGTACACTCGCCAACTCGTCGAGCAGTGCCACCTCATCCCAGGCAAGATCGGGGTGTGGCTTGCGCAGCTCTTCGTAGGTTTGCTCGGATTCGTGTACGACGTTGGTCAGGTGGTTCAGGCCGTACGTGCGGGCATTGCCCTTGATCGTGTGCATGTTGCGGAACAACTGGGTGACCGCGTCTGCATTGAAATCCGGGTTCTCGCGCAGGATCATCTCGTTTTCGTCGATGAATTTGAGCGAGCTGATGATGAATTCGTGGAACTTCTCCTGCTGAACAGCAAGGATCTCCCCGATCATTTCGAGTTCCTTCTTCTGTTCGCCCGCCTCGGCGGCAAGTTTGCGCAGCTCGGTGACATCACGCACGCAGAGCATCAGGCGAACAATGGTGTCATTGCCGTCGGTGATCGGCGACCAGTTGAGGTCGAGTATCTTGACGCGTCCATCCGGCATGCGCTTCTCGACGACGCCGGCCATCAGGTGCTGATTGAACTCGAAGTTCATCAAGTCCTCGCCAATACAGGCACCGCCCACGGCTTCGACTTGCGACAGGGCATCGGCGCCAAGATCGGTATTGGAGAACACCAGATCCATCATGTCACGGCCGGCAATATTCTTGGTCTCGAAAATGGTCTCCATGTAGGCGGAGTATTCGGGGTGGATGATGCTGCCGTGGGTGATGGTCAGGATACCCTGCGGCATGTTCTGCATCATCGTCTGGATATCGTTGGTCTTTTGCCTCAACTGTGCCGAGCGTTCCTCGATCTTGGCGATCATGCTGTTAAAGGCGATGATCGTCGTGCCGATCTCGTCATGCGCCTGAATCGGAACCCGGCGGCTGAAATCGTCAGTTTCTTCGATTTCGGTAATCGTCGCGATCATGCGGCGCAGTGGGCGAGTGATCGAGCGGGCGATGAAGACGCCTCCGATGATGGAGATCAGGATCAAAACGCCGCCAATTTTGAAGATACTCGCCTGCGAATCTGATATGGAGTCCACGGCTTCTTTGGTTGCGGCAACGCTGGCATCGCGGTTGAAATTAACCATGCCTGCAACGGCATCGATCACTTGCGACTCCCACCGATCCTGAATGCGCATCAAATCTGCATAGCGCGCCATGAGTTCCTGGTGCTCTTCCTTCGTGTGCGGCTTACTCAGATTGGAAAGTAGCGCATCGAGTTGCACATTGCCTTTTTGCCATATATCGACGCTGTCGGCCAGTCTGGCCAGGATGTCTGTTTCCTCTGCCTCTTTGGGAATCTTGGCATATTTTTCCCCACCATCGTTGTACTCTGCGAGAGCATCATTGCGATCACCCCTGAACTGGGCAAACAGATCAGCCGAATTCCAGTCGTTTTCGTACTTGGCGATTTCTTTATTGACATCGCGCAGCTTAAACAGCGCCACCTGCATTTGCCCGGTCAGCAACAGTGCCTGCAACTTGGAGTCACCCAAGTAGCTCACTGTCTTCGAAGCACGTTGCATACCGATGACGCCGAGTGATCCGGTCATCGCCATGCCAACGGCGGTTGAGATAACGGCGATCCAGAGTTTTGCCTGGATAGAAAGACTTTTCTTCGGTTTGGTGTCTTCGGTTTTCATTGAATGTTCCTGTACTGGCTCGAATGGGAGCCGTCATCGGCCGGTGAGTTAAACATCTTGTTCCCGCCTTGCGGGGTATTGCATCGTAAATTTGCGATCAGGCGATGGTTTTCAGCGCATAAGCAGCCCATCACGCGACCGCAAGCCAATTTCCACCCAACTGCCGAACGGCGTCCGACAATGTCTCGGGCTTGATTGGATTGATCCGGATCAGGTTGGCAATTGACGGGAGACGCTCTGTACTCAAACTTGGCAGCTGCGCACCCACGTTACGTGTAGCAAGCCAACCAGACGTTGCAACAATCAGCAGCAATGTGGCAACCACGCCGGAGAATACGACCAGCTTTAATTTGACTGTCAAACTATTCATGGGGTGTGATCGCTTTCATTTACGCAGCAGCGCCTACTTCCACGTCCAGCGTTTCAATGCGGGCCGTAGGGTTCTGTGCAATCTCGGCGGGGTTGTGCGAGGCTGAGGTGCAGACGAACAACTGGCGACCGTCTGCTCCTCCCAGCGCCACTGCGAAAGCATCGGTGGCCAGCTGCACACGGTGGGTGATCGTTCCACCTTCTTGCACCCGGAGAATATTGTCTTTTCCTTCCGGATTGGCGACCCAGATGCCGCCCTCGGCATCGAGGCAGATGCCGTCCGGGTGAGTACCTTCGGGCAGCTCGGCCCACACGCGGCGGTTCTCTAAGTTGCCAGATGCGCCAATGTCAAACGCAGTGAGGCGTTGCGCCATGCATTCGGCCACCACCAGAGTTTTACCGTCGGGCGTTATCACCATGCCATTGGGGAAGGTCAGTTGGTCTGCGACCACCGATGCGCTGCCATCCGGCTCCACCTTGACAATGACGCAGGTGTTGACGGGTTGGTTGGCAGGGTCGAAAAAGTTGTACCCAATGTCGCCCACATACATGCGGCCCTGGCGGTCCACGATGCCATCGCTCAGGCAAAACACGGTGAGCGCGGTGAGGTCAGCGGCGGCCTGGAGCGTCTTGCCGTCCCAGCGGTAAATCTTGCGTGCGAGGGCATCGCCAAAAATCAGGGTGCCGTCGGCTGCAATGCCAAATCCGTTGGGCAGAAAGGGCAGGTCGAGCACAGTGGTTAGCGTTCCGTCCAGCTCCACTGTCTTGATGGCCTCGCCATGGATATCCAGAAACCACAGCTTGCCATCGTGCCAGCGCGGGCTTTCGGTAAATTTCAGACCTTGGTTGTTTTGAACCAGTATTTTTGTTGCAGCGGGCATGGGGATGCTTCGTAGTGAAAGAGATGGTGCAGTCTCTCTGAAACGGAGCCGCTGCGCTATCGGGATTCCGCAATTCCTGTATGCGGACCCTTGCTGCTATGCCGTGCCGGATTGGCGCCGCAGCGTATTGGATGGGAGTTCGTCGAAACAGTCTTTGTAGGCACGTGAAAATTCCCCAAAGTGCCAGAAGCCCCAGTTCAGCGCCTCCTCAGTGACCGTGGTAGACCCGGGACGTGCCTGCAGCAAGGCATGGTGCACGCGATGCAGCCGTATGCGCGTCAGGTAGGCCGTCGGGCTCAGTGCCATCACCGCACGAAAGGCATATTCCAGCGTGCGCTCACTCACGCCTGCCGCACGGCACAGGTCCGTCACATACAGGCGTTCGTCGGCATGCGCCAACGCATGACGTTCTGCGGCGCGGACAATATCGCTCTGCAGTTGAAGAGTGCGCTCACGGCGTTCGGGCTCCAGTTTTCTGGTGCCTGACAGGGTGGTTAGCAGCGTGTCTACCAGATCGGCTTGTGCAGCGACGCGCTGCTCTTTCGAGCTGTTGAAGACATCCGGGTTCTCGGTGGCCATATCCACCAGCCGTTTGCCCCAGCTAAAGATGCTCCCTGCCACATCGGCGCCCACGTGCAGTACTTCCGCCTCGCGGGGCAATTGGAAGCTGTCCTTCAATTGCCGCACTTTCAGGTGCGCACTGACATCTTCAGGACGCAACAAGAATCCGATGCTCTCGTAACCGGGGTCACTCACCAAACTGGCGCTGGTGGAGGCTGGCAACGCCAGCATGATGTCATGACGCACCTGCAAGCCATTCACGGTGCCAGTCGCCTCCGGCCCAAACGACAGGTAGGCAATCAGGTCGCCCGGCAAACTGGGGCGCGAGCGCAGGCGCAAGTTGGTACAGTGGTATACAACGATGCAGCCGTCCAGACGGATAACAACCTGCCGCGCTTTCAGCGGCTTTGACTGCAAACGCACCACATCCTGATCGATCACCTGGAATCCAGCTTGCGCCATCGACTGGTTGTCGATATCCCTGATCTCCACGGAGGGAGGGGTGAGGGACGCGGCGGCTTGGAGCATGGCGCGACTATGCGCAGTTTTGATATTCGCGTCCAGTACTTTTGAGGAAACACAACGCAAGTGCGAGCGGCTCGGCCGCACGGTGGGTGCTTTCGTGAATTCTTGGATGTAAGCAGCAGTGTTCAAATTCATCGCTTAGGCTCCTTGCAGGTGGGCGATCGTGCAGGAACGTTCCGTTCGCTGCCAGGGCCACGCTGGTGTCAAGATTTCAAAATTGGAGTGTCCTGCTCGTCGGGGCTTCGGAACTATCGGAATTCCGAAAATCTAGGGTTTGCACTTAGTACATTGGGAAAACTAGATCGGCTTTCCGCAAAGTTCAAAGTTAGGCGCTTTTCGCTTTAGTCGGGGGCAAATGCTGGGAGCGTCAGCTATTGACTCAGCTTTCCAACCATCGCAAAGTCCGCTTAAGAAGGGATTGTTCCCCACGGATCCGTCAGCTCCTGGCCATTATGTAGAGGACTCAGTTATGTAGAGGTGTCTGTTCCGAACTCGGTTTGTCCCTCTGAACTGCGGGTGTTCAGCACGATGAATTCTCTACAT
>Ga0194061_1001183_pt1 | contig 15545 bp, 11 predicted proteins | sample SepL2221m_MetaG_FD_163423 | JGI IMG/M metagenome (GOLD analysis project Ga0194061, IMG submission 163423) | Anoxic zone freshwater microbial communities from boreal shield lake in IISD Experimental Lakes Area, Ontario, Canada - Sep2016-L224-21m | ecosystem: Environmental > Aquatic > Freshwater >...
GAGACAGATTCTGATCGCGCGTCTCGTGCGCCATTTCGCCGGCGATTGGATACGCGGAGTTCGGCGCTACGCGTTTATCATGTATCCGTATATCGCCGACGACGAACACAAGAAGAAGCAACAGACCTTCACGCGCCTCGGCATGAGCGACACCAAACGCGCGAATTGCTCCGGCTCAGGAGGCCAGGACACCGACGCCATTCCGAACGGTCTGTCCGGAAAAGACGGCTGGGAATTCGGCGAGGATGACGGCTTCTTAGACGGCGTACTCGGCGGCGACATGGAAGGAGAAATCGTAGCGCCGCCAGATGGACAGGATCGAGTGGGTCGTAATAAATCGAAACCCAAACCCCAGCCCAATACCGAGCCCACTCGCGAAGCCAAAAGCATGCCCGGGCAATTTCGCGAGCCGTTTGAATACGCCGAAATTCTCAAAGCGCTGGGATTGAATTTAAAGGACCACGAAATCACGACGCGTTACTACCGCGAACGCGCGCTACCGCATTTGATTCCATTTCCAAAGCGCCAGGCACCGCGCGTCATGGAGCCACTTGCCGAAGGAACCGAAAGCTGGGAAGCAGGCAATGAACTCGATGACCTCGACGTGATGAGTTCCGTCATCCGCTCGCCGATCATGATTCCCGGCGTCACCACGCAGCAACGCGTCTACAGCGAAACGCCCGGCCAGGAACCCGCGCGCGCGCCGATGGATTTGGACATCTACGTCGATTGCTCTGGATCAATGCCCTGCCCGGCAGTGAACATCAGCTACCTCGCGCTCGCCGGCTCGATCCTCGCGTTGAGTGCATTGCGTGCCGGGGCAAAAGTCCAGGCCACGCTCTGGTCTGGGGTTGGGCAATTCGACACATCCAACGGATTCATCCGCGATGAAGCGCGCATCATGGGCATCGTCACCGGCTATATTTCTGGCGGCACCGCTTTTCCGTTGAACATCCTGCGCGACACGTACCAGAAGCGCCGCAGCGACGACACGCCCGCGCATATCGTCATCATCTCCGACGATGGTGTCGATACGATTTTGGCCAAGGATGAAAAAGGAATCGAAGGGTCCAAGCTCTGCCTCGACGCGCTCGCCCGAGCGCGCGGTGGCGCTACAATGGTCTTGAATATCGGCGCGACAAATTGGAAACCCGGCATTGCATTGAAGAAGTTGGGCTTTGAAATTCACGGAGTTAAAGATTGGGAACAACTCGTCGCTTTCGCGCGTGAATTTGTTCGGAAGAATTATGAAAACTGAAATCACCATCCCCCCCTCGCTCGCCGAATTGTTGCGCTGGATCGCCGACATGCCAGCTGCGTTCAGCGCCGAACCCGTCGGGTTTCCGAACGGAAAAATCGCCGTCCGTGCCGTCGTCTGCGACCTCTACGAAACCGTGCTCGGAGAGCGCCCGTCCGAGCCGCTGCTTCAAGCGTTCTCCGCCGCCGCGTTAAGCAAAGTTGAACGCAACCGCCTGCGCTGGGTGCTCGGAGCCTGCTGGGTCTTCTGGCATCCCTTCTTCCGACAAAAACCATTCACGCCCGATGCATTCAAAAAATTGATGGTCCTCGACCTCGCCGATCTCGCCGCCGTAATGCCCGCCGACAACCTGCTCTCAGACCAGGACCGCCGCGAAGAATTAGCACGCTTGGCAATGGCCGCAACCCGCACCGCTTTCCCCGGTGAATCCTGGGACGACTTCAAAGACCGCCTCACGCAAGTCGATTCCATCGAATCCCACCGCGTGATTGCTCAAGCCACGATTAAAGAAAAAAAAGCCCGCGAAGACCGTGCGCGACGTGAACGCGAAGTCCGAGAAGAAATGGCCCGCAAAGCCGCCGCAGAAGCCGCCGCCAAAGAAAGCCGCGAATGAAATCAACCTTAAACCTTTAAACTTTGAACCTTGAACCAGAGCTGTTACCCATGACCCCCGAAATGCTAGAACGTACGCCCATGCTGACCGCAGACGGCGTGAAATTATTGGAGCGCATGCGCGAGCATCCCGACGCGCCGCGCTTCAACTACATCACCGGCGACCGCCTGCGCCACGACGATCTGGGCGCGCTCGATTTCTTCCGCCAGGCTTTGAATTCAGACCGCGGTCCGCGCACCAACGGCCCTCCCCCACCTGCCATTTTACAACGCGTTGTGTCGTGGCGTCGGCTCGTCCCGTTCATCGCGTCACGTGTTCCCGAAGGATTGAACCTCGAACGCGACTGGCTTGCAATCCCGACGTCATCGCGTTCAGACCTCGCGTTAGCCCCGTGGAATTTCGTCCCGGACAACGAACCGCTCGACCGCCTCATCATCTATCGCACCGCCGGAACCACCGGCCACCCGATCACCATCCCGCACCACCCAATGGCCATTCGCTGCTATGAACCGCTGATCGAATTCGCCCTGGGACGTTACAACGCGAAGCCGGAATTCGATGGCAACAGCGCCGCATGTTTTTTGATCGGCGCACAGATACGTACGTATACATACGCCGCGATTTTATCGGCTTGGAACGGAGCCGGTTTCGCCAAACTCAACATCCGCCAAACCGAATGGCCGCACGAAGGCAGCCAGCAGCGTTACATCGCCGAGATGGCTCCGAAGTTCCTTTCAGGCGACCCGATCTCGTTCGCTGAGATGATGCATCTCGACGTCCAAACACAACCGTCGGCGTTGCTGACCACATCGGTTGCCATGAGCCCGTCGTTGAAGAAACGCCTCTCCGAAAAATACAAAGCGCCCGTCATCGATTGGTATTCCATGGTCGAAACCGGCCCCATCGGCTACGCCTGTCCACACGGCTTCGGCTACCATTTATTGCCGCACGACATTCACCTCGAAGTCCTGCGCGACGACGGCACTCAAGCCGCTCCCGGCGAGCGCGGCGAAATCGCCGTCACCGGCGGACGCAATCCATTCGCCCCGCTTTTGCGCTACCGCACCGGCGACTTCGGCCACGTCGATTATTCACCGTGCTCCTGCGGCGACCCCATGCCGCGCCTGCTCGACCTCGAAGGCCGCGTCCCCGTCCTCATTCGATCCAGCGACGGAACGCCCGTCAGCACCGTCGATCTCTCGCGCCTCCTCCGAGAACATCCACTGCTGCTTCACGAATTCATCCAACACGCCGACCGCTCGTGTGAACTGACGCTTCGAGCGCTACCCGACGCGTCGCCGGATAAAGAAAAAATCGAGAGCGACCTGCGCCGCGTCCTCGGAACCGTACCGTTGGAAATTCGTTTCGACCCCACCCTCGGCGACCGACAAGACGGAAAGGCGCTGCCGTATAGAAGCGAATTGATGCTTGAAGAGTAAAACGGCGAAACTGCTATTTGTCATTTGTCAGTTGTCATTAGTGATTTGTCATTTGAAGGGCAACACTGCGCGCGAACTCGGAGAAATGACAAATGCCAAATGACAAATCACAAATGACAAATAGCCGTTTGGATAAACCGCTAGACCATCCTTTTCCCGAGCGTCCGCACCGCATGTACTACGCGCTGACGAACCACTGCAACCGCGCGTGTCCGTGGTGCAGCACCTGTTCGTCTCCGGCGGGTAGCACATGGATGTCGCTCGACGATTTCGAAAAAAGCTTCCCGCCATCCGGCGCGTTTCAAGTGCAACTCGAAGGCGGCGAACCGACGACGCATCCGCAATTCTGGGACTTCGTCCGCATCGCCCGCGCGCACCCGCGCTGTACGCATCTCGTCGTCTGTACCAACGGCGTCGCACTGCCGCGTCGGCCCGAAAAACTCCGCGCATGGATCGAACGTTTGGGCGCGCCGTTGACGATCAAACTCTCGATCAATCATCATTTATTGGACGAAGACGCGGGTCTCATTCCGCTCGCCATTTTAGTGCGTGATACAATGAAAGAGTTCGGCGGCGAACGCTTGCTTGTGATCAATGTCCGCTTGAGAAAAGGTTACGAGAACGATGATCAATGCGTGCGAGATGTTGTCGAAGCGGCGGGCCTGATGCCGCACTCCAATATCTTCTTTTTGCAGCGCTACGGTTTCGCGTCAAACGAAACCGATTGGAATCCGCCGAAGCCAGTCTGGGACGCGTTTTCGCTCGTGAATCCCGACGGCACAATCTACGGCCCGGACCTCATCGCCCGCTCCGAAGGAATGAGAGTGCTCGCATGAAATTCGTTGACGAGTGGCGTCGGCGCAAATACGCCGCGTTCGATTTGACACGCACCAGCACCGCACAAAAGGCCGTCGAGTTTTCGCTCGCAGGTACGCCCGTTCGCGTCTACGCCAACGCCAACCTGTCGATTTACAGCGCCCAAACCTGCAACGCAAAATGCGCTTTTTGCGTCGAAGAATTACGCCCGGCATCACGCGGCACAGAACTCACACGCCAAAAAGTCGTCGAACAAAACGATGCAGTTTATTTCGAGAAAATGGCCCGTACTCTGCGCGATTTGAAGCCATTAAATCCATCCGTTTCCGTCACCGGCGGCGAGCCCAGTAAAGATCCACGCCTCCCCACAATTCTGAAAACTCTGGCCGAACACGGCGCGCGCAAACGAACGATGACAACGAATGCGTCCGGCCTCTTGGACGTACATGAAGGCCACACGAATTTAGACTGGCTGATCGATACGCGCGTCCAGCATTTGAATATCAGCCGCGCACATCCGGAGTGCGCGACCAACGCCAAACTTATGGCGTTGCCCGATGGACTCTCTCTGGAAAATTTGCGCCACGTCGTCGCCCGCGCGAAAGACGGCGGCATCAACGTGCGACTCTCATGTGTGCTACTCAACGACGCCATCGGCGACCTCGACGGCATCGAACACTACCTGGATTTCGCATCAAACATCGGCGTCACAAACGTGATCTTCAGGCAGTTGATGCAGACCGATCCGGCGACCACCGAACCGAATTTCGTCACGCGTTTCAGTGACACCCAACGCGTGATGCTCGAACCGATCCTCGATCAAATCAGCGCAGACTCACGCTTCGAATTCCAGCGCCAGATTGTCGGCTATTATTATTATGTCGAAGTCTGGCAGTATCGTGGAATGGACGTCGTTTTCGAAGAGGCCGATCTCGCGCAATTAGAGCGCACCAAGCGCGATGATCCGGGGCTAATTCACGAACTTATTTTTCATCCCAACGCCACGCTGAATTCCACGTGGCAGCCCTGGGACGGAATTTTGAGATGACAGGAGTCGCGCTCAAAACATTTTTGCAATGATCGTCGCCGACCAAACCAAAATAAAACTCCCGCCCAAAAACAGCGCAATCACGGCGAGGACCATCATCGACCACGCGACGAGCGACGACTTTTTGCCCGTCGCCGCGCGTGTTTGCTTCAGGCACGTGACGCAATAATTGATCCCGTCCCAGAGCGTCGCGCACTCCAGGCACACCGTCTTGCGGCACTTCATGCACACCGCTTTGCCGGGCCGTTCGGGATGATTTGCACACGTCTGAGCTTTGAGCGCCATGGCTCCCGTCTTTCATGTATAGATCGATATTAAAACGCGCTCTGCCACGCCGCCTTCAACGCGTCGATGGATTCATCAATCCAGACTTCACGCTCGGGCCCGGTGCATTGCAGCGTCTTCGCGACAGTCACATCACCGACGCATGCGTGAGGCAGGCCGCCGAGAATCGCTTCGAATTCCGGGCGCGCCGACGGACGCACTTCTACCAAATACCGCGCCGGGCTTTCGCTCATCAAGACGACATGCGGTGGAAGCAACTTCGGAACCGGGACTTTCGCCAGTTCGATCCGCGCACCCAAATCACCAGCGAACGCCATTTCAGCCGCCGCGACTGCCAAGCCGCCTTCGCTCATATCATGACACGCCCGAACCGTTCCCTGCACAATGGCTTTGTGCATCGCGTCGTGAATGCGCTTGGCCATTTTCAGATCAACGTGCGGAATCGTACCATCGAGAATGTCCGCGCCGGTGACCAAATTATAGTGGCTGGCGCCCAACTCTTCGTTCGTCAATCCGACAACGAAAAGTAAGTTGCCTGCTTCCTTCAAATCCATCGTCACGCACTGGCGCACGTCTTCAATGCAACTCATTCCGGAGATCAACAACGTCCCGGGAATCGCGATCGTTTTTCCACCCGCCGCGTATTCGTTGTTTAACGAATCCTTGCCACTAATGAAGGGTGTACCGTACGCGATGGCCGCTTCGGTAGCGCCTTCGCAGCACAGCGCCAGCGAACCAAGTTGCTCGGGCTTCGACGTATTACCCCAGGAAAAGTTATCGAGAATAAACGTGTTCGCCGGATCAGCTCCCGTCGCGACGAGATTACGAATGCATTCGTCCACAGCCAGTTTGGCCATTTCGCGCGGATCACGTTCTGTGAATTGCGGGCACAATCCGTTGGCCAACGCCATGCCTTGGACCGATCCGAGAACCGGCGTCAACACCGCCGCATCGCTCGGGCCATCGTTGTGTTTTCCGGTCAACGGCTTGACGACTGTGCGGCCTTGAACTTCGTGGTCGTATTGCCGGATGATCCATTGTTTCGATGCGACTGTCGGATGCGCAAGCATCACGCGCAGCAACGGGCCGAAGAGCGAGCAGGGCCGAGATCGCGCGTTGTTGAGCAAACGCGAATCAAGTTGAAGCGCCTTTTGAACGGCTCCGAGCGCCTCGATTGACGAATGAATTCCGGGCTGCGTCGCCGGGAATTTCCAGACGGCGTTGCGCGTGAATTTTGGCAAACCGCCATGCAAAAACTTCATCGCCATTTCACCGACGAGCTGGCCCTTATAATGGAGGCGCAAAATCTTATCGTCTGAGAACGTGCCGATGGCCGTGGCTTCAACAGCCTCGCTGTCGCAGATTTTTTTCAACGCCGGCCAGTTCGCGGGCGGTACCGACACCACCATGCGCTCCTGCGCTTCGCTGATCCAGATTTCTGTGTACGTCAGCCCGGCGTATTTCAGCGGCACGGTCGAGAGATCCACGACCGCTCCGGTGTCTTCGGCCATTTCTCCAACCGCCGAGGAGAGTCCGCCCGCGCCGCAGTCCGTGACGCATGTGTACAAGTCTTCGTCGCGCGCTTTCATCATCGCGTCGAGAACTTTTTTCTGTTCAATCGCGTTGCCGATCTGCACCGCGCCGCTCGACACCATTTCGGAATCTTCGGAGAGTTCAATGCTGCTGAACGTCGCGCCGTGAATACCGTCGCGACCAGTGCGCCCGCCGAGCACCACGATCAAATCGCCGGTGCGCGCGTGCTTGTTGATTTTGTCGCGCGGAATAAGTCCGGCAGACCCGGCGAACACGAGCGGATTGCCGACGTAGCGCGGATCAAAATGGACGGCTCCGTTGACCGTCGGAATGCCCATGCGGTTGCCGTAATCGCGTACACCCGCGACGACTCCGGCCATCACGCGGCGCGGATGCAACGTCCCGGCGGGAAGCGTTTCGTGGTCCGCGTCCGGCATGCCGAAACAGAACACGTCGGTGTTCGCAATCGGTTTTGCGCCGAGACCTGTGCCCATCGTGTCGCGGATGCAGCCGCCGATTCCGGTGCCTGCGCCGCCGTACGGTTCGATCGCGCTGGGATGGTTATGCGTTTCGACTTTGAATGTCAGAGCCCATGTGTCGTCGAATGCAATGACACCAGCGTTGTCTTTGAAGACCGATAAACAGCGGCGGTGGCCGATGGCTTCGGTGGCGTGGAAGATTGTTTCTTTCAATAGATTGTCGTAGTGCTTGATGCCGTTAGGACCATCGAGATCAATTGATCCGCGCATGGTTTTGTGGCGGCAATGTTCGGACCACGTCTGTGCGACGGTTTCGAGTTCCACGTCCTTCGGTTCGCGACCGAGGTGCGAGTAATGCTCCTGGATCGATTTCATTTCTGCGAGCGTGAGCGACAGGCAGCCCTTCTTACTGATTTCAATCAACTCCGCATCGCTCTTCCCGAGCAGCGGCACTTCAACCAATTTAAACACCGCTTCACCGCTCGGCGCGTGGACCGGCGCGGGTGTGTTGATGTGCAACTCTTCAATGCATTCGTTGGCGAGAATCTTGCGACCTACGCGCAGCAACTCAGCGGCGTCGGGCGTCGCGGCGGGTGCGTAGATCAGCACATATTTGCGACCCGTGGCGATGTGTTTGGCAGAAACGCCACTGTCTTTCAGCGCCTTGTCGATGCTGGTCAACACCGGATCCATGACGCCGGATTTACGGACGACCTCGACGTGCTGGCCGGAGTCCGCCGCATATAAAGGGGCGTTGATCGCAACGCGTTCGACGATGGGATCAGCGAGGAGATGATGCGCGAGCGTTGAGACAGCTGCCGCGTCGATGTCCGCATCGACCCAATACAGACGCGCCGTGCGGACGGCGTCGGGCAGTGTGGCGTGGAGGAATTTCAATTCCGCCAGCACTCCGTTGCCGGGAAGGTCGGGGAGGTTTTCGCGTGGTCCAACTTCAATTCGATATAGCATGTGAGTGTGAGCGTCCTGGTCCGTTTAGCCCGGATGTTTCAATGCAATACACGCATCCGTCGATTCCACATATCGTAGTCGAGAATGACGAAATCTGAAATGAAAAGTGAGGTGAAAAGAGGGAGAACAATCGCAAACTACTATTTAAATCACCTGCATCCGCTTGCGCAGTGTCCACTCGACTCCCAGCGCGATCACGATCAGCACCAAGGGTAGCCAGGAATCGTCGAAGACGTATTCGCGTATTTCGGTTTTGATTTTGCCTGAGAGCTTTAATGTCTCCGGCAAATTTCGCGCGGTCGTCGCGTCGAAATAATGTCCGCCACTTGCTGATGACAACTGACGCAGCAACGCGTCATTCAAAGCCAGTCGATCAAATTCCCCGGCTGGCCGTTCCACTAAAAATTCGCCCGTCGCGCCTCCCGCCGCCAGCCGGTGCATCCCCGAACGCGCCGCAGTGAATTGCGCTTCCAACCGGTCGCCGCTCGGAACAAACGTGCGTTTCGCAGACTCCGGAACCGGTGCTGGCGGCGCACCCGGCGCGAGCGTTGCGGTAGCGAGCGGCAATGGTTCAGCGACTGTCACTTCCTTTATATTGGCAATGTCCGTCCCCGATGCGTACACGTGAATCGTCTCGCCAATTTTGTACACATCCTTATCCGTCGAGAGCGTCACGGCGGCCTGCTGTTCTTTCGGAAGCTGCCGGTTCGATGCCCAGCGAATGACCTGGCCCCAGAAGCGTCCGAATAAAATGTCGCCTTCGTTCGCTTTGTATTTCATCGGCCAATTCCAATCGGAATCGGTCGCGAAGACAAACACGCGGCCATTGCCGTAGCGTTGGGCCAGCGCGATGTTGTACGAGCCTTTGTCGCCGTCCGCGCGCGCCAATACTTGAGCCCCCGGCTTCGGTTCTCCCAGTGTGTACACGCTCGAAATCGGCAGCAATTTCTGCAAGCCGCCAAACGCGGGATGGACATTTCCGTCTTGAGTCAGTGACACGTTGAACGCGCCGGTGATCTCCTTCGTGGATGCCAGAGACGCCGGCATCATCACGTCCAATCCGAGCATCGGCAAACCCGCTGCGGAAAACGATTCTTTCCCTGCGAGCAGAATCAAACCGCTGCCGTCTTCGGAGATGTGCTGCTTCAGCGCGTCGGTTTGCGCGGGCGTCAAATCGCTGCCGCGCACGTCACCGAGGATCACGCAATCGTACGCTTTCAACGCCTCGCGCGTGGATGGGAAAATCGGTCCGCCGCCACCTTCGCTGGCCGCCGCGCTCGACGATTGATACAGCGCGTCGACATTTGTTCGCAGCAGCGCTTGCAACGCCAACTGAGGATCGCGCTTCAATTCGCGCAACATGTATTTGTAGGTCCAGCGCGGCGTACCTTCGTAATAAAATATTCGAATCTTCTGTCCCGACACACGTACTGAAAAAAAGCGCCCGTTGTTCTCGGTGATCTTCTCTTTCACATGCGGCAGGACGCGCGCTTCAAGGTCGTACAAACCCGGTTCTGTCGGCGTGAACTTCAATGACGCATGCGTCGTGTCCTTTTGCAGCGTGATGCTTTCTTCGGCGAGAATTTGATTGCCGCGCACGATTTGAACAGTCACCAATTCGCCCGCGAGATTCGTTTCGCGTAGATCCAATTTTGCTTCGATCTGCGTGTGTACAAATGCTTCGCGATCCGCTTTCACTTCAGCGAGTGCCACGTCGGGAAATTGGACCAACGCTTCGTGAAGCGACCCGAGTCCTACGGTATAAACCGGCACATCCGCAGGCAATTGCGCCGCACTCTTCTGCCCCGTTTCGCACCCGTCACTCAACACCACGACAGCGGCTAATGGTGCTTTCTGTTTGTCTTCACGAACGGACTGCAACGCTGAAAAAAGATCAGACGCTTCTCCGACCGCCGCGACTTTCGCAAGTTCAGCTGGCCGCGCATTTGTGTCAAAGATTTGGACTTCAGTCGTGGCCAGTGATTCGAGTTGAGACAACACGCCTTGGCCATTCAACACGCGCCGCGCACTGTCAAGACGCGATTCGCCACCGATGGAATCTTTCACTGCCATTGAACGCGACGCGTCCACCAGCACCGCAATGCGTTGGCTGTTGCGCGGAGAACTGTTGATCCTCAGAATCGGATTAACGACCATCATGACCGCGATAAACACAGCCGCCGCGCGCAGCCCCAACAACGTGCGCGGAAGCCACGTTCCGTAGTCGTCGATTTTAAGAACGCGCCAATAGCAATACGCCACAAGCCCCAGTGCCGCTAATGCGCCCGGAACGAGCAACCAAATTGGAATTCCGCTTCCTGAAATGATCATAGAGAGAGAATACAACGCGACGCGGTTAAAAAAACATGTTTCGGGTTTCAAGTTCAAATCATGTCTGACTTTTTGCAGCGGTGATTAATTGTTTTTCAGCCTCGAAGAGGCGGGATAATGTAGCCTAGGCCGTGAGGCCTAGGTTTCGGTGCGGGATAAAAAAGAGCCGCTAGCGGAGCGGCATATTTCGCACGGAGCGCGTGATTTTATGCCGCCCCGTTGGGGCTCAGGGTTGTCGTGTGAACGTGGACCCAGGCCTGACGGCCTGGGCTGCATTTTGCCGCCCCTTCGGGGCTGAAATCAGATCAGGAATTGCTGTTGCAACTTAGTGAGATATCGATGCCTACAGAGGGAGGGAAAAGCAATCGCAAGTACGGTGATGTTAAACGTTGAACCGTTAACATTAATCTGTCGTTATCGGCTTTCATACGGCCGACTCTTCAAATACGGCACCATCAATTCAGCGGATTTATTCTTTAAGCCTCGGTCCGGCCACAGCAACCAAAGACGGCGTTTTGCGTCCGGTTGAGCGATGCGGATGTAGCGCGGTTTCGGTGTCAGCGTGTTGAGAATCACGGACTCTGGAATCAGCGCGACACCCAAGCCCACGGCGACGAACGCTTGAAGCGAATCGAAATGATCGGCCTCAAACGCCGCGCGCATCTCAAAGCCTGCTTTGCGGCACAAATCTTCGACGAGAAACCGGAACTCCGTGTTCTTCTTCGTGACGACAAACTGCTCCTCCGCCGCATCACTGAGTTTGATTTCGCTGCGCGCCGAAAGCGCGTGACTTTCGGGAACAGCCAGCAACAACTCCTCTTCATGAATCAACACGCGCGACATGCCCGGATACGGATACATCGCCTGCGTCACGCCTAAATCAAAATGCCCGGCGAGGACTTGTTGAGGAATGTCGGTGCTGATTTTTTCTTCCAAAATAATGTCGATTCTGGGATGATCGCGTTTGAAAGCGGCGATGCGGGATGGTAAAACGTAGACCGTCGCAGAAGGCAAACTGACAATGCGTACAGCGCCTCGTGACGACCCGCGTAAATCCGCCGCAACGTCTTCAGTCTCCTGAATGGCGTTCAGCACTTTTTGAACGAACGGCAGGAGGATTTCGCCTTCCGTTGTCAACTGAGCGCCGCGCGGCAGACGATTGAGCAGTTTTAAGCCCAGCAGGGTCTCCAAACGTTTGATCTGCTGGCTGAGCGCGGGCTGGGCGACATGACAATTTTTAGCGGCTCGCGTAAAATTTTTAACATTCGCGACCTCCGCGAAATAGCGCAAAGGGTTGATGTCCATAGGTTTGAATTATCCATAAGTTTTAATTATCGTTCCCATTCAAACGATATACTTTTCTTAATGATAATGCAAGTTAATCTAAGTCAACAGATTATTTTGGCAAGGAGCCGCGCACGTCAGTAAGCGGCAAAAATCAATGCCGCTTACTGACGTGCGCGGCTCAACAATTCGACTGAACGTTTTTCAAGAGAAGGAGCCACATCCGTGCCAACCGCCATCTCCGCATTAAAGCCGAAGAAAACCGAGGTCGTCGTACCTGCGGTTCATACCGACTCCGTTGAAAGCATCGATTTGCTGCTGCACCTTTATAAAGAGATGATGCGCATTCGGCGCTTCGAAGAGCAGGCCTATCAGCAGTATCAAAAAAGCGCGATCGGCGGGTTCTGCCATTTGTATATCGGGCAGGAAGCGGTCTGCGTCGGCGCGATCAGTTGCCTTGAAAAGGGCGACAAAGTCCTGACCGGCTACCGCGACCACGGCCACGCCATGGCGATGGGCATGACCGCCAACTCGTTGATGGGTGAACTTTTCGCCAAATCGACGGGCTGCAGCAAAGGCAAGGGCGGCTCGATGCACTTCTTCGACAACGAACTCGGTATGATGGGCGGCAACGGCATCGTTGGCAGCCACATCCCTGTCGCAGCCGGTGTCGCGTTCGCTCAAAAATACAAGAACGAAAAGAAGGTCACACTCGGCTTCTACGGCGACGGTGCCGCTCAGCAAGGCGCGATTCACGAAGCGATGAACCTTGCGGGACTTTGGCGCTTGCCGGTGATCTTCGTCCTCGAAAACAACAAATACGGCATGGGCACCGCCGTGACGCGCTCCAGCGCCACAAAAGAATTGTTCAAACGAGCCGAAGGCTACAACTTCCCTGGCGTTGAATGCGACGGCATGGACGTCCTCGAAGTCCGCAAGTGTTTCTCCCAAGCAATCAACCGCGCACGCTTCGACAACACCCCGACACTGATCGAAGTCAAGACGTACCGCTACCGAGGACACTCGATGTCCGATCCGGCCGAATATCGAACCGCCGCCGAAGTTGAAGCCAAGAAAAAAGACGATCCCATTTTGATGCTCAAAGCCGTCTTGTTGGAACGCGGTGTGAGCAACGAAAAATTGGAGGCGATTGACGAAGCGGCGAATACGGAAGCGGTCAACAGCGTCGAACATTCGATCGCCGCGCCTGAGCCGGATTTGGAAGAATTGAAGCGCGACGTACATGCCAATCCGTGGGCTGATAATTTGTTGCCGCGCGTAGAAATTTAGGATTTAAAATGAAAGCAAGTGAGCGGGATTGTCTGGATTTAATTGGGCGCATCGAGTTGCTATTCCCCAGAGCGAATAACGGATACGATGTTTTCCCTGACGACAACGGCTACGCCGTTTTCATGGTCTGTAACGACGACCCGACGGATGAACTCAAGGCTGCGTTGGACCGCTTACTGGCACAGAATTGGAAGGCAGATTGGGCATTTTTTGAGCACAGACGATGGCGATGTCGAATCGTCTCAATCTAGTTTTTTTAGGCTCGATACTTTAGGAAGAATGAGAATGCAGATACTTGAATATCGCGAAGCATTACGTCAGGCCATCGATGAAGAAATGGGTCGCGACGAACGCGTCTTTTTGATGGGCGAAGAAGTCGCCGAGTACAACGGCGCGTACAAAGTTTCCAAAGGACTTTTAGCAAAATACGGCCCTAAGCGCGTGATCGACACGCCGATCTCCGAATGCGGATTCACCGGCATCGGCGTGGGTGCGGCCATGCACGGCTTGAAGCCCATCGTTGAAATGATGACATGGAATTTCGCGCTCGTCGGCGCCATCGACCAGATCATTTCGAACGCGGCCAAGACGCTGTACATGTCCGGCGGTCAGTTCAAATGCCCGATGGTGATTCGCGGAGCTGGTGGTGCGGGTGGCAAGCTCGCGTCCCAGCACTCGCAATCCTTCGAAGCGCTCTTCACACACATCCCCGGCTTGAAAGTCGCGATGCCTGCGACCGGTGCGGACGCGAAGGGCCTCTTGAAGACGGCCATCCGCGACGAAGACCCCATCATCTTCATCGAAAGCGAAGCACTCTACGGCAAAAAATTCGAAGTACCCGACGGTGAACATCTCGTTCCGTTCGGTGTCGCCGACGTGGTCAAGCAGGGTTCGGACGTGACGATCATCGCTCACTCGCGCATCCGCCATACCGCTGCCGCCGCGATTGAACGCATCGAATCCGAACTCGGCATCAGCTGCGAATTGATCGACCCGCGTACGCTCCGCCCGTTCGACATCGACACCGTCGCCAAGAGTGTTGCCAAGACGAATCGCTGCGTGGTCGTGGAAGAAGGCTGGCACTGGTGCGGCGTCGGCGCACAAATCGCCGAAAGCGTCTACACGTATTGCTTCGATGATTTGGATGCACCCATCGTCCGCGTCGCCGCGCTGGATGTTCCGATGCCGTATAATCCGAAGCTCGAAGCGGCGTGTTTGCCGAGCATCGACAAGATCATCGCGGCTGTGAAGAAGGTGACGTACAAGTAAGAATTTGATGTCGCTTGACGAATGAATTCATTTAAAATGCTGGCGGTATCCAATGGCTTCGAGATTTGATGGATTAACAGTTACGGAAATTCTTCGATTCAAATTGGCTTCGATTAAAAAGGCTCCGTTGCCTCCCGGTTCGCCAAGTTGGGAATCAATTGGAAGTGTGAAATGGGAGGAACTCGAATCTGGTGCGCAACAAAATCGGCCCGGATTCAAGGTCTTCAAAAAACTTCTTAAGGAAACGAGGTTTGATCGATGAATAAAAAGCTGACCGATTTTCTTCAACGCTTGAAGGATGCTAAAATATTTCATTCGTTTGACCGCTACAGAGATGATGCTATTTCAGTACGCATCGTGGTGCCTGGTCAACGCTGGGAAGTTGATTTTCTTGACGATGGTTCAGTTGACGTTGAACGCTTTATAAGTAATGGTGAATTGCATGGTGACGAAGTATTCGCCGAACTTTTCAATACCTTTTCCGAGCCTGCTGTTGCGTCTAAATCGTTAAACAAGTCTGGTAAGAGCTTCATAAAGAAAAAGCAAAAGCGGTCTCTTGCGTCCGAAACATCAACGCGTCAAACCGTGAATCGATAATTCAAAGGATCGCACACAATGGCCATTGAAGTCCGCATGGTAAGCCTGTCGCCCACGATGGAACTGGGTACCATCAACCGCTGGTTGAAAAAAGAAGGCGATAAAGTCTCCGCTGGCGATGTGCTCGCCGAAGTTGAGACCGACAAGGCCACGATGCCGCTCGAAACATTCGACGGTGGCGTGTTGCTGAAGATCATCGCCGGCGAAGGCTCAAAAAATAAAGTCGGCGACCTGCTTGGCGTCATCGGCAAGGAAGGCGAAGATATCTCCGCTATCCTCGCAAAAGGCTCCGCGCCCGCCGCTGCCGCTCCGGCTAAAACCGCAGCTCCGGCAG
>Ga0194061_1001185_pt1 | contig 15523 bp, 14 predicted proteins | sample SepL2221m_MetaG_FD_163423 | JGI IMG/M metagenome (GOLD analysis project Ga0194061, IMG submission 163423) | Anoxic zone freshwater microbial communities from boreal shield lake in IISD Experimental Lakes Area, Ontario, Canada - Sep2016-L224-21m | ecosystem: Environmental > Aquatic > Freshwater >...
GCCGGCGCCTATCACCGCCACGTCGTACTTGACCTCGATTACACGGTACTGATGCCACGCAAGCCAAGGAAGCCTTCATGAAACAACGCGTTCACCCCGGCGAAGCCCTGTTCAAGGGTGAAAAACCCTTTCCGGTCATCCCCTCCTGCGAGCACTTTGCCGGCAGCGAAAAACTGATCGGCAAGGCGCTTGGGCTGCAGGACAAGCTCGGCCCGATTTTCGACATCACCTGCGACTGTGAAGACGGCGCCCAGGCGGGCAAGGAAAAGGAACACGCCGAGATGATCGTGCGCCTGCTCAACTCGCCGGCCAACAAGCACAAGCAGGCGGGCGTGCGCATGCACGACTACACCCACGCACACTGGAAGCAGGACGTCGACATCCTCGTCTCGGGCGCGGGTGAGGCCCTCGCCTACATCACCATCCCCAAGCCGACGACCGGCGCGCAGGTGGCGGCGATGATCCACTACATCCAGAAGGTCGCGGCGCAGCACGGTGTCAAGCGCGAAATCCCCATCCATGCCCTGGTCGAAACCCACGGCGCGCTGCGCGAAGCCCACATCATCGCCGGCCTGCCCTGGATGCAGGTGCTCGATTTCGGCCTGATGGACTTTGTCTCCGGCCACCACGGCGCCATACCGGCCGCGGCGATGCGCTCGCCGGCGCAGTTCGACCACAAGCTGCTCGCCCGCGCCAAGACCGAGGTGGTCGCGGCGGCCCTTGCCAACGGCATCGTGCCGGCACACAACGTCACCCTCGACCTGAAAAATCCGCACACCGCCTACAACGATGCCTATCGCGCCCGCACCGAGTTCGGCTTCCTGCGCATGTGGTCGATCTACCCGACGCAAATCCAGTCCATCGTCGATGCGATGAAGCCCGACTACTCCGAAGTCGAGGACGCGGCCAACATCCTGCTTGCCGCGCAAGCCGGCGACTGGGGCCCGATCCAGTACGCCGGCGAATTGCACGACCGCGCCACCTACCGCTATTTCTGGGAAATCCTGCAAAAGGCCAGGGTCACCGGCGTCGCCCTTCCGGACGGCGCCGACAAGGCGTTCTTTTCTTGATCACCGCAATGAGCAACGATCATAGGTTGCACCGGATAGCCCGTCATTCCCGCGAAAGCGGGAATCCAGTGACTTTTGAATTCAAACCCAACGACACTGGATCCCCGCTTTCGCGGGGATGACGGCGCTCCAAAACATTCCGTCTTTTCCCCGAGAGAGTTCAGACAATGACCAAGACACAATCCGCCGGCGCGAAGTTCCGCGCCGCACTCAAGTCCGAAAAACCGCTGCAATGCATAGGTGCCATCAACGCCTATCATGCGCGCCTTGCCGAGCGCAGCGGCTTCAAATCGATTTACCTTTCCGGCGGCGGTGTCGCCGCCGGTTCGCTCGGGCTGCCCGACCTTGGCATTTCCAACCTTGATGACGTGCTCACCGACATCCGCCGCATCACCGACGTGTGCTCGCTGCCGCTGCTGGTCGACGTTGACACCGGCTTTGGCGCCAGCGCCTTCAACGTCGGGCGCACCGTCAAGTCCCTGGTCAAGTTCGGCGCCGCCGCGATGCACATCGAAGACCAGGTCGGCGCCAAGCGCTGCGGCCACCGCCCCGGCAAGGAACTGGTGACCAAGACGGAGATGGTCGATCGCATCAAGGCAGCGGTCGATGCGCGCACCGACGCGGACTTTTTCATCATGGCGCGTACCGACGCCCTCGCCGTCGAAGGGCTGCAGGCGGCCATCGACCGCGCCGCGGCCTGCGTCGAGGCCGGTGCCGACGGCATCTTCCCCGAAGCGATGACCGAACTGGCGATGTACAAGAAATTCGCCGACGCGGTGAAAGTACCCATCCTCGCCAACATCACCGAGTTCGGCTCGACGCCGCTGTTTACCCTCGACGAGCTGCGTTCTGCCGATGTGTCGATCGCGCTTTACCCGCTGTCGGCGTTCCGCGCCATGAACGCCGCCGCGCTCAAGGTCTACCAGGCGGTGCGCAAGGACGGCACGCAGCAAAACGTCGTCGACCTGATGCAGTCACGCAATGATCTTTACGATTACCTTGGTTACCACGCCTACGAACAAAAACTGGACAATCTGTTTGCAAAGGAGAAAACCAAATGAGCACCGAAACTCCGAATCCGAATGCACCCAAGCCAAAAAAATCCGTCGCGCTGTCGGGCATCACCGCCGGCAACACCGCGCTGTGCACCGTAGGGCGCACCGGCAACGACCTGCACTACCGCGGCTACGACATTCTCGATTTTGCCGATGAGGCGGAGTTCGAGGAAATCGCCCACCTGCTGGTGCACGGCAGCCTGCCCAACGCCGCCGAACTCGCCGGCTACAAACTCAAGCTAAAGGCGCTGCGCGGCCTGCCGGCCAACCTCAAGGCGGCGCTGGAACTGGTTCCGGCCTCGGCCCACCCGATGGACGTGCTGCGCACCGGCTGCTCGCTGCTTGGCAACATGGTTCCGGAAAAGGACGACCACAACGTTCCCGGCGCCAAGGACATCGCCGACCGCCTGATGGCCTCGTTTGGCTCGATGCTGCTCTACTGGTACCACTACGCCTTTAACGGCCGGCGCATCGAGGTTGAAACCGATGATGACTCCATCGGCGGGCACTTCCTGCACCTGTTGCATGGCAAGACGCCATCGGCCTCGTGGGTGCGCGCCATGCACACTTCGCTGATCCTTTACGCCGAGCACGAATTCAACGCCTCGACCTTCGCCTGCCGCGTTGTCGCCGGCACCGGCTCGGACATGTACTCGGCCATCACCGCCGGCATCGGCGCCTTGCGCGGCCCCAAGCACGGCGGCGCCAACGAGGTGGCCTTTGAAGTACAAAGCCGCTACGCCGGCCCCGATGAAGCCGAAGCCGACGTGGTGCGGCGCATCGCCGAAAAGCAGATCGTCATCGGCTTCGGCCATCCGGTCTACACCATCGCCGACCCGCGCAACAAGGTGATCAAGGAAGTCGCGCGCAAGCTCTCGAAAGAGCGCAGCGACATGAAACTGTTCGACATCGCCGAGCGCCTCGAGACGGTGATGTGGCGCGAAAAGAAAATGTTCCCCAACCTCGACTGGTTCAGCGCCGTGTCCTATTACATGCTGGGCGTGCCGACGGCGATGTTCACGCCGATATTCGTCATCAGCCGCACCTCGGGCTGGGCCGCGCATGTCATCGAGCAGCGCATCGACGGCAAGATCATCAGACCCACCGCCCACTACACCGGCCCGGAAAACCAGAAGTACGTTCCGCTGAAAAGCCGCAAGTAATCCGCAGGCAAACACGGAGGAGTCCGCCATGGCCACCACACACCATCCCGTCACACTGACACAGTGCATCGACCTGCTCGAGGCGCGACGCCTCCTGCTGTGCGATGAGCTGCAGAACTATGCGCGGCCGGTGGCCGCCTGCGACGCCGATTTCAACGCGCTGCTGGTCGAGCGCACCGCCATCGTGCAGGCGCTGGCGCAATTGCTGCCCATCAGCCGCGCCGAAGTAGCGATCTCCAATCGCCGCGAAGACCACCTCGCGCTGAGCTACCCCACGCACTGACCCGAATCACCTTTCACTCCTTCACTCCTTCACTCATAAACAACTGCAAGGTACCCGCATGAGCGCACACATTTCAAACGTCCGCCCCAAAGCCGACAGAGTACTGGTGGACATCGCCAATTACGTCACCAAGGGCAAGATAAGCAGCGCCGAGGCCTACAACACCGCCCGCCTGTGCCTGATGGACACCCTGGGCTGCGGCTTCGAGGCGCTCGAATACCCCGCATGCACCAAGCTGATGGGCCCGATCGTGCCCGGCACCGTGGTGCCCAACGGCGCCAAGGTTCCGGGCACGCAGTTCCAGCTCGACCCGGTGCAGGCCGCCTTCAACATCGGCACCATGATCCGCTGGTTGGACTTCAACGACACCTGGCTTGCCGCCGAATGGGGCCACCCTTCGGACAACCTTGGCGGCATCCTCGCCATGGCCGACTGGCTGTCGCGCAACGCCGTTGCCACCGGCAAGGCACCGTTGCTGATGAAGGACGTGCTCACCGGCATGATCAAGGCGCACGAAATCCAGGGCTGCATCGCCCTTGAAAACAGCTTCAACAAGGTCGGCCTCGACCATGTGGTGCTGGTCAAGGTCGCATCGACCGGCGTAGTGTCGAACATGCTGGGCCTGTCCTACGACGAAGTCATCAACGCCCTGTCCCTCGCCTGGGTCGACGGCCAAAGCCTGCGCACCTACCGCCACGCGCCCAACACCGGCTCGCGCAAGTCCTGGGCGGCAGGCGATGCCACCAGCCGTGCCGTGCGCCTCGCCCTTATCGCCAAGACCGGTGAGATGGGCTACCCCTCCGTGCTCAGCGCAAAAGGCTGGGGCTTTTACGACGTGTTGTTCAAGGGCCAGGAATTCAAATTCCAGCGCCCCTACGGCTCTTACGTCATGGAAAACGTGCTGTTCAAGATCTCCTTTCCGGCCGAATTCCACTCGCAGACAGCGGTCGAGTGCGCCATGACGCTGCACGACGAGCTGAAAAAGCTCGGGCGCAGCGTCGATGACATCAAGAAGATCACCATCCGCACCCACGAGGCGGCCATCCGCATCATCGACAAGAAGGGCCCGCTCAACAACCCGGCCGACCGCGACCACTGTATCCAGTACATGGTGGCGGTGCCGCTGATCCACGGACGCCTGACGGCATCCGACTACGAGGACAATATCGCCGCCGACAAGCGCATCGATGTGTTGCGCGACAAAATGGTTTGCGTCGAGGACAAGCAGTACACCAAGGATTATCACGATCCGTCAAAACGCTCGATCGCCAACGCCCTGACGGTCGAATTCAAGGACGGCAAAAAGCTCAAGGAAGTGGTGTGCGAATACCCCATCGGCCACCGCCGCCGCCGCAAGGAGGGCATCCCTGTGCTCGAGGCGAAGTTTGCCACCAACCTCGCACGGCGCTTTCCGGTGAAACAGCAAAAGGCCATTCTCGCGCTGTGCCAGGACCAAGCCAAGCTGGAAGCCACACCGGTCAACGAGTTCGTCGACCTGTTCGTCATCTGACCGGCATCTGACAATCGAAAAGTTAACTTCGCGTTACTGCTGACACGCCGTCATTCCGGGGCCGCGTAGCGGAACCCGGAATCCATGGGGTTTCACGTACAACACACCCCATGGATTCCCGCTTGCGCGGGTATGGCGGAAAGAAGGCCCAGCCGTGTCTCACTTGATTAACAAAAGCTAAGTAAAATGATGGCAACCCCGGCATATCTCCCCACCGCATCCGTGACGATCAACAAGCCCTTCAGGAGCAAAGCATGAACAACCCCTTCAATACCCTGCAAACATTCAAGATGGCCTCGGGCAAGACCGGCAAGTTTTACTCACTGCCCGTCTTGGAAAAAGCCCTCGGCGTCAAAATTTCCCGCCTGCCGGTGTCGATGCGCATTGTGCTCGAGTCGGTGCTGCGCAATTGCGACGGCAAGAAGGTGACAGAAGCGAACATCCGCCAGGTTTCCAACTGGAAGCCCAACGCCCCGCGCACCGAGGAAATCCCCTTCGTGCTCGCGCGCATCGTGCTGCAAGACCTGACCGGCATTCCGGTGCTGGCCGACCTCGCGGCCATGCGCAGCACCGCCGACCGCCTTGGCAAGAACGCCAAGGTCGTCGAGCCGCTCGCCCCCGTCGACCTGGTGGTCGACCACTCGGTGCAAATCGACAACTACGGCACGAAAAACGCCCTCGACCTCAACACCAAGCTCGAATTCAAGCGCAACACCGAACGCTACACCTTCATGAAGTGGGCGATGCAGGCCTTTGAAACCTTCAAGGTGGTGCCCCCGGGCATCGGCATCGTGCACCAGGTCAACCTGGAGTACCTCGCCCGCGGCGTGCATAAGAAAGACGGCGTCTACTATCCGGATTCGCTCGTAGGCACCGACAGCCACACCACCATGATCAACGGCATCGGCGTGGTCGGCTGGGGCGTGGGCGGCATAGAGGCCGAGGCCGGCATGCTGGGCCAGCCCAACTACTTCCTCACACCTGATGTCGTCGGCGTGCACCTCAAGGGCGCGCTCATCGGCGGCGTCACCGCCACCGACCTCGTGCTGGCCGTCACCGAACTGATGCGCCAGACCAAGGTGGTGGGCAAGTTCGTCGAGTTCTTCGGCGAAGGCACCGAGAGTCTGTCGGTTCCGGATCGCGCCACCATCGCCAACATGGCCCCCGACTACGGCGCGACCATGGGCTTTTTCGGCGTCGATGACAACACCATTGATTACTTCGAGGGCACCGGACGCACCAAGGAAGAAATCGACGCCTTCAAGGCCTACTTCAAGGCGCAAGGCTTGTACGGCACGCCGAAAAAAGGCGACATCGACTACAGCCAGGTCGTGGAACTGGACCTCGCCAAGGTCACCCCCTGCCTCGCCGGGCCCAAGCGCCCGCAGGACCGCATCGAAATCGGCAAGGTAAAGAGCCGTTTCGCCGAGGTGTTCTCCAGCCCGCCCTCAGACAACGGCTACTCGAAAAAACCCGAGGACCTGAAAAAGCGCTTCAAGACGCGCGACGGCATCGACGTCGGTTCGGGCGACGTGCTGATCGCCGCCATCACCTCGTGCACCAACACCTCCAACCCGAGCGTACTTCTGGCTGCGGGCCTGCTGGCCAAAAAGGCCGTCGAGCAAGGTCTTAGCGTCAAGAAGCACGTCAAGACCTCCCTCGCCCCCGGATCGCGCGTGGTGACCGAGTACCTGGAGAAAGCAGGCCTGCTGCCCTACCTTGAGAAGCTCGGCTTCTATGTGTCGGCCTACGGCTGCACCACCTGCATCGGCAATGCCGGCCCGCTGCCCGAGACCGTTGAGGAAAGTATTGTCCAGAACGACCTTGTCGCCGCGGCCGTGCTCTCGGGCAACCGCAACTTCGAGGCACGCATCCACCCCAACCTGCGCGCCGCCTTCCTCGCCTCGCCGCCGCTGGTGGTGGCCTATGCCATCGCCGGCAACATGCTGGTCGACTTGATGACCGAGCCGGTGGGCAAGGGAAAGGGCGGCAAAGACGTGTACCTCGGGGACATCTGGCCGACCAACAGGGAAATCCAGGCGTGCATGAAGTTCGCCATGGACCCGGCCACTTTCCGCCGTCTGTACAGCGACCTCGCCAACACCAACCCGATGTGGAAGAACGTGCCGGCCGTGTCCGGCCAGGTCTACAACTGGCCCGCATCCACCTACATCGCCGAGCCGCCCTTTTTTGAGGGCTTTGGCATGGAACCCAAGCCGGTTGGCACCATCCGCAACGCGCGCGTGCTCGGTGTATTCGGCGACTCCATCACCACCGACCACATCAGCCCCGCCGGCTCGATCAAGCCGACCTCGCCCGCGGGCATTTACCTGCAGGAGAACGATGTCTCGGTATCGGACTTCAACAGCTACGGTGCGCGCCGCGGCAATCACGAGATCATGATGCGCGGCACCTTCGCCAACGTGCGCGTCAAGAACCTGATGCTGCCGGCCAAGGCCGACGGCTCGCGCGTCGAGGGCGGCCTCACCATCCACCAGCCTTCGGGCGAGCAAATGCCGATCTATGACGCGGCGATGAAGTACATGGCGGCTGGCGTTCCCACCGTGGTGTTCGGCGGCGAGGAATACGGCACCGGGTCTTCGCGCGACTGGGCGGCCAAAGGCACCATGCTGCTGGGCGTCAAGTGCGTCATCACCAGGAGCTTCGAGCGCATTCACCGCTCCAACCTGATCGGCATGGGCGTGCTGCCCTGCCAGTTCAAGGGCAACGACTCGATCGACACCCTGGGCCTGACGGGCGAAGAACTGGTCGAGGTGCGCGGCATAGACGGCGAAATAAAGCCGCAACAAGACGTCACCCTGGTCATCACGCGCAAGGACGGCAGCGTCAAGGAAGTCGTGGTCAAATTGCGCATCGATACCCCGATCGAGGTCGACTACTACCGCCATGGCGGCATCCTGCCCTTCGTGCTGCGCGAACTGCTCAACAAGCCGGCGGCTTCGGCGACCAAGGCGGCCTGAGCACGGGCATACGCAAAGCCGGCCCGGGGGTAACCGGGGCCGGCTTTTTTCGCCCGCCCCGATTATGCGACAGGCTGGAAAGCCAATACTGGCGCGGCTTTCCAGCCTATTGCCATGGCGCGGCAATGCCTTAGGCTTGCCTCCATGATCGGCGCCAACTCGCCCTGCCCCTGCGGCAGCGGGAATACCTACACAGCCTGCTGCGAACTCTTTATTGATGGCGGCATCGCGACGCCAAATGCCGAACTGCTGATGCGCTCGCGTTACTGCGCCTACACGCTGGGCCGTGAGGACTACCTGCTTGCCACCTGGCACGCCGGCACGCGCCCCGTCCGGCTTGGGCTTGCGCAGGGGCCTGCCGTGAAATGGCTGGGCCTTGAAGTCAAACGCCACCAATCCGATCCCGAAGACGCGAATCGCGCCGTGGTGGAATTTGTCGCGCACCACAAGGTCGGCGGGCGGGCGCAACGCCTGCATGAAGTCAGCCGCTTCGTGCGCGAGGACGGCCGCTGGTTTTATGTCGATGGTGACATCGCCTAGCCCTCGGTTCAGCCGTTCCAATGCTTGGCTGACGCCGCACTTGGGGTGACAATAGGCAGGACTCATCGCACGGCAGTCGAACCGCGCAGTTGATCTATCAGGGGAACCCCAAATGGCACAAATCATCGGCGGTGTCGCCGTCTCGCACACACCGACCATAGGCTTTGCCTACGACACCAACAAGCGGAACGGTCCGGCCTGGGCGCCCATATTCGAGAGCTTCAAGCCGATGACTGGGACAAAAAACCCGCCGCCTGAGAAGACCTGAGAAAAAAAGAGTGGACGCCACCCTTACCCGCACCATGCGCGAGCTTGTGCTCGGCCGCTCTGTTGCCGCCCTTGGCACACTGCACGCGGGCGAGCCCCTCGTCTCGATGGTGCCCTACGCCCTGCACGGCGCCGACCACAACTTCCTGATCCATGTCAGCGCGCTCGCTGCGCACACACGCGACATGCTGGCGCATCCGCGCGTGAGCCTGTTGATCACGGCAGCCGAAGGCGACACCGCCCCGCAGGCCCTGCCGCGCCTCAGCGTGCAGGGCGATGCGCTGCCGCTGGCGCGCGATGGCGGTGAATACGCCGCGGGCAAAACCGCCTACCTCGCGCGCTTTGCCGACGCGGCGCAGATGTTCGAACTGACAGACTTTTCGCTATTCCTCATCCAGCCGGTTGCGCTGCGTTTTGTCGCCGGGTTCGGCAAGGCCTTTAGTCCGGTGCCCGAGGTTCTCGCCCGCGCGCTGGACGGCGGCTGAATACAAACACCGCAACGATGCGACCGAACAAGGCTTTCACCGTACTTGCCACAGCAGGCGTGGCGCTGCTGCTGGTGACCGCGATCGACCATCTTGTCGCCGCCTCGCGTGCATCCGGCCTGTGTGAAGCCTTGCGGCCAGGCCTCAACGGTGACCAGGTCCGCGCACTGATCAACGGCCTGGAGGAACAAGCCGGTGTGGTGCGCGTGCGCGGTGACCCGGCGCGCATGATCACCGCCCCGCCGGCACCCATGACGCGCGAGGAATTCATGCAGTTCGCCATCGTGTTCAAGGGCCTTTTGTTCCGCACCCGGCAGTGCGTGGTGTCGGTCAAGGCCGGCCGGGTGGAGAGCAGCCAGGTGACCAACACCGATGCTTACGTCACACTCAATCCGGTGCCAACGGTACGGATTCTGGGCGGCGCAGCGCGGTAGTATTTGCCGGCGGACTCCGGGAAATCGGGCAGACGCACTTTTGCACAACACAGTTGCACTACCGCAGTCGCACTAACGTGGTCCGGCCGCTTGAGCGTAGACTGGCAGTCTGGCAGACTGGCAGACTGGCAGACTGGCTCGAAAAAAGTTTTATCGCCGGCAGTCACACTGATCCGCCGCCCGATCAGGCTGGATCATCCGTATTGGCCTGCACGCGCCGGGCTTTTTAAAATCTGCTTTTCGAGGAAAAACGTCATGAATAAACCGATTGCATTCATTGTCGGCATGCTTGCTCCGGGTCTCAGCGCGTGTCTTGTCGCGGGTCTTGTCGCGGGTCTTGTCGCAATGGGTACCGGTCTATCGAGCGCGGCGCTGGCACAGGCCTGGCCGGGTAAGCCGATACGCATTGTCATCGCACAGGCCCCGGGCAGCGCAACAGACGTTATCAGCCGTGTGGTCGGCAACCGGCTCGCCGAGAACCTTGGCCAACCGGTCGTTATCGAAGCGCGGCCCGGTGCCGGCGGCGTGCTTGGCACTGAAGTGGCTGCCCGCTCCGCCGCCGACGGCTACACGCTGTTCATGGCCAACAACTCCACCCATGGGTCGAATCCGGCCCTGTATGCCAAGCTGCCCTACGATGCGGTGAATGATTTTGCGCCGATCGCATTTGTCGCCTCCGTACCCTACGTGCTGGTGGTCGATCCGTCATTGCCGGTAAAGACCGTAAAGGAGCTCATCGCACTGGCAAAATCAAAACCCGGCAAGATGAATTACGCCTCGGCCGGCAATGGCAGCACCCACCACTTCTGCGGCGAGCTGCTCAAATCGATGGCCGCCGCCGATGTACTGCATGTGCCCTACAAGGGCTCGGGACCGGCGATCGCGGCACTGCTCGGCGGCGAGGTGTCATTCATGTTCGCCAACGTCGCTGATATTCAATCCCAGATAAAAAGCGGCAAGGTCCGGGCCATCGCTGTCACGACAGCCAAACGCTCGAGCTCGCTGCCCGATGTGCCCACACTCTCGGAAGAGGGGCTGACGGGTTTTGAAATCCAGTCGTGGTTCGGCCTGCTCGCGCCGGCGGCAACACCGCCTGCAATCATCAGTCGATTGAGCACCGAAACCAACCAGGTTTTGGGTCGGGCGGACGTGAAGGCGACCCTCGCTGCGCAAGGGCTTGAGGTGGTACCGGGCACACCGGCCCAGTTTGCCGACTACATCAAGAGCGAAATCGCGCGCTTCTCGCGGATTGCCAAAGCTGCCGGAATCAAGGCCGAGTAGCCGGGGCTGTCCCTGACATCCTGATGTCGTCGCCTCTGGCGACAGCATCGGCTGGAAAGCCGCGCTTGGCGCGGCTTTCCAGACATCGGCATTGAATTTACGCTGCCTGCAACACCCCGTCCTGCAAGCGCAGGACGCGGTCGGCATGGCGCGCAAGTTCGGCGTCGTGGGTGACCATGATCAGGCTGGTGCCGCGCTCGCGGTTGAGCCGGGTCATCAAATCAAACACCATCTGTGCGTTCTGGCGGTCGAGGTTGCCGGTGGGTTCGTCGGCGAGCACGCAGGCGGGCTGGGTGACCAGCGCCCGCGCCAGGGCCGCGCGCTGGCGTTCACCGCCGGACAGCTCACCCGGCGTGTGGGTCAGCCGTTCGGCCAGGCCCACATCGGTAAGCACCGCTTTTGCCGCGGCATGCGCCTCGTCACGAGGCATGCGCCGGATCAGCAACGGCATCGCCACGTTCTCCAGCGCACTGAACTCACCCAACAGGTGATGGAATTGATAGACAAAGCCAAGGGCGCTGTTGCGCAAGGTCCCGCGCTCCGTCTCCGACAGGCTTTGCATGGCTCTGCCCTGCACCCGCACGTCACCCGCGGTCGGCGCATCCAGGCCGCCCAGCAGGTGCAGCAGCGTGCTCTTGCCAGAACCCGATGAGCCGATGATGGCGACGATCTCGCCCCTCGCGACCTCGAGGTTGATGTTCTCGAGCACCCGCACCTCGCTGCGGCCCTGCGGGTAGATTTTTGAAAGGCCGCTGCAGGCGAGGACCGGAATGTTCGCCTGGTCACTCATAGCGCAGCGCCTCGGCCGGGTTGACGCGCGATGCGCGCCAGCTCGGGTAAATCGTGGCGAGAAGCGAGAGCACCAGCGACACCAGCGCAACGGTCACCACGTCGCGCAATTGCGGGTCAGAGGGCAACTCGCTAATGTAATAGACCTCCTTGGAGAGAAACTGCATGCCGATCAGGCGCTCGATGAAGGGCACCACGGTCTCGATATTGAGCGCGAGCAGCACCCCGCCGCCGACACCGATAAGAGTGCCGATGACGCCGATCAGCACGCCCTGGACGATGAATATTTTCATGATGCCGCCGGGGCTCGCACCGAGGGTGCGCAAAATGGCGATGTCCGGCTGCTTGTCCGTCACCGCCATGACCAGCGTCGATACGATATTGAACGCCGCCACCGCCACGATCAGCGTGAGGATGATGAACATGACGTTCTTTTCAATCTGCACGGCGCGAAAGAAATTGGCATGGCTGCGCGTCCAGTCGCTGGCATAAACATCACCCATTTCCTTGTCGAGCATCAGATCCCGCGTCACCTGGCGCGACTGGAACAGGTCGGTCAGGCGCAGGCGCACGCCCGAAACACGCGACCCCATCTGGTAGAGGCGCTGCGCGTCCTCGAGGTGAACCAGCGCAAGCCCCGAGTCATACTCGAACATGCCGACCTCAAAAATACCGGTCACGGTGAACTGCTTCAGGCGCGGCACCACGCCGGCGGGGGTCACCAGGCCCTGCGGTGCGATCAACGTGACCTTCTCGCCGACCCGCGCGCCAAGCGCGCGCGCCAGTTCGGAGCCGAGGACGATATTGAAGCTGCCCGCGACAAGGCTGTCGAGTTTGCCCGCGCGCATGTGCTTGCCGATTTCGGCGACACGGCCTTCGGCTTCGGGCAGCACGCCGCGGATGACCGAACCGCGCACGGCGCTGTCAAACGACAGCATGCCCTGTGCGTTGACGTAAGGCGCCGCCGCCACCACCAGGGGTTTCTTTGCCGCACGCTCTGCCACCGCCTGCCAGTCGCGCAACTGGTTGTCCGGGCCGGTGATCTGCACATGCGAGGCCACGCCCAGGATGCGCGTGCGCAACTCCTCCTGGAAGCCGTTCATCACCGACAGCACCACGATCAATGCAGCGACGCCCAGCGCGATGCCCAGCATCGAGGTGAGCGAAATGAAGGACAAAAACGGGTTGCGCCCGCCGTTGCCTTTGCGCGCGCGCGTGTAGCGCAGGCCGATAAAGATTTCGTAGTTCACAGGGGGCGTAGTGTAACAGGCGCGAGCGGCGGCCCCGCAAAAATACCCCGCGCTGCTACTCTTAAACAGACGAAAAAATGTGTCCTGCCGCACTGACGAGCACATCGGCTGGAAACCCTTGCCAGACGGGCATTTCCAGCCACTCTACTATGGCGATCGCCCCTGTATACTCGCACCATGCACCTGCAACTACTCATCCCCGGCCTGATCTGGCCGGAGGCGATGGCCTCGCTGCCGCCCTTGCCCTCGCTCGAACTGTTGCTCGCACGCGGCCGGCGCGGCAAGGCCGCGGCACCCGACGCCGGCGCCTGGCTGTTCGCCGCCCACGACCTTGCAGGGGATGAGGCGCGCGACCGGCCGGTGGCGCCGTTCGCGCGGCTTGCCGACGAGGACGTAGTCGACACCGGCTGCTGGATCTGTGCCGATCCGGTGCACCTCAGGCTGCAGCGCGACGCGCTGGTGCTGGCCGACGCGAAACTGCTGGCCATCACCCGCGCGGAAGCCGACGCGCTGGTGGCGAGCCTCAACGCCCACTTTGCCGCCGACGGTTTTACCCTGCACGCACCGCATCCTGATCACTGGTACGCCGCACTGGCGCAAGCCCCGGCCATCAGCACCACGCCGCTCGCCCTCGCCGCAGGGCGGTCGGTGGACCCAAACCTGCCGCGCGGCCCCGCCGCCGCCGCCTGGCACGCGCGCATGAACGAAGTGCAAATGCTGCTGCATGCCCACCCGGTGAACGAAGCGCGCGAAGCGCGCGGGCAAATGCCGGTCAACAGCCTGTGGTTCTGGGGCGCCGGCACGCTGCCGGTGCGCGATGAAGACGCTCCGGTGCCGTTCTCGCGCGTCTGGGCCGCCGACCCGCTGGCGCGCGGCCTTGCGCGCTGGACCAACACCCCGGCACTGGGCCTGCCCACATCGGCACAATCGCTGCTCGATGCAGCCCCCGCCGAAGGCGTCGGCCTCGCACTGCTGGACGGGCTTGAAGCGGCGCGTGCCTACGGCGACCCCGGCGCCTGGGACACGCGGCTGCGCGAGCTTGAGTCCGTCTGGTTCGCGCCGCTGCTCGCCGCCCTGCGCGAGCGGCGCATCGGCATGCTCAGCGTGCACGGCTTTGGCGGCGACAAGCCGTTCAGCGTGGAGGCCGTGCGCCAGGACCTCGGCCGCTTCTGGCGCCGCCCCAAACCCCTGGCAAAGCAGCTCGGTTGACGAACAATCACCCGGAAACCCCCGCCAATAGGGCTTCTTCAGCCATCGTCCGATCCGACGCCAGGGCGTTTTCGTGCTGAAAATTAATTTTGCCCGGCCGCCGCAGGCTGCGCTTTAATGGCATCCATGTCCACCTCCAAGCTCACCACCCGCCCGGTACCGGGGCGCATACGCGACATGCTCGTAGAACAAGGCGTGCATCCGGTTCTCGCCGCGATCTACGCCTCGCGCGGCGTGCGCTCTCGCGACGAACTGGAGCGCGAGCTGGGCGCCCTGCTGCCGCTTGACCAGTTGCTGCACGCCGATGATGCCGCGGTGCTGCTCGCCGACGCCATTCGGGACGGCAAGCGCCTGCTGATCGTTGCCGATTACGATTGCGACGGCGCCACCGCCTGCGCCGTGGGCATGCGCGCCCTCGGCTGGTTTGGCGCCAATGTCGGCTACCTCGTGCCCGACCGCTTCAAGCTCGGTTACGGCCTCACGCCCGAGCTCTCGCGCCTCGCCGCGGATAACAAGGCGGGCAAACCCGACCTGCTGATCACCGTCGACAACGGCATCGCCAGCGTCGAAGGCGTGGCCGAAGCCAACCGCCTGGGCATGCGCGTGCTGGTCACCGACCACCACCTGCCCGGCGACACGCTGCCCGCCGCGGCTGCAATCGTCAACCCGAACCAGCCCGGTTGCCGCTTCCCGAGCAAATCCATCGCCGGCGTGGGCGTGATGTTCTACGTCATGCTGGCGCTGCGCGCCGAGCTGCGCAAGCGCGGCCATTTCGCCGAACGCGCCGAGCCCAATCTCGCCGAACTGCTCGACCTGGTGGCCCTGGGCACCGTGGCCGACGTGGTCAGGCTGGATGCCAACAACCGGATCCTGGTGAAACAAGGCATCAAACGCATACGCGCCGGGCGCATGCAGCCGGGCCTCAAGGCCTTGTTCAGCGCCGCCGGACGTGACCCGTCGCGCGCATCCGGATTCGACCTTGGCTTCATGCTCGGCCCGCGCCTGAACGCCGCCGGGCGCCTCGCCGACATGAGCCTCGGGGTCGAGTGCCTGGTCACCGACGATGCCGGCCGCGCGCTCAACATCGCGCGCGAACTCGATGCGCTCAACCGCGAGCGCCGCGGCATCGAAGGCGACATGCAGGCGCAGGCTGAAACGCTGTTGCGCGATTTTGTCGCCGCGGACAACGCCAGCGTCTGCGTCTAC
>Ga0194061_1001187_pt1 | contig 15520 bp, 10 predicted proteins | sample SepL2221m_MetaG_FD_163423 | JGI IMG/M metagenome (GOLD analysis project Ga0194061, IMG submission 163423) | Anoxic zone freshwater microbial communities from boreal shield lake in IISD Experimental Lakes Area, Ontario, Canada - Sep2016-L224-21m | ecosystem: Environmental > Aquatic > Freshwater >...
CTCGACGACCCGGTGCTCATGGAGCGGACGCGCCACGCGGCATACGTGATGGGCCGCGAGATGATCTGGCCGGCGGCGGCGCAACGCTATCTCGATTCCTTCCAGCGTGCGCGCGCGGATCGCCGGAGCGCGCCGCGCGCAGCCTTCGCCGGATGGACGCTCGCGAGCCGGCCGTATGATTTGCCGCCGCTGAGGCTGGACCACATCATCCGCATGTCGGACGGCACGGGGATCTTCCAGCACGCGATTTTCAACGTGCCGAATTTCCACGAGGGCTACTGCACGGATGACAATGCGCGCGCATTCATCCTGTGCAATCTGCTCGATGAGATCGGCGGCGATCCTCCGACCGAAAACCTGAGCCGCCTCACGACCGGCTACCTCGCATTTCTCGCTGCGGCGCTGAACAACGAGACCGGCCACTTCCGCAATTTCATGAGCCACGGACGGCAATGGCTGGAGCAGGCCGGCAGCCAGGACAGCCACGCGCGCGCGCTTTGGGCCGTCGGATCGGGCGCGGGCCGTTCGCGGAACACCGGGCATCGCCGCCTGTGCGCGCAGCTCTTCGAGCGCGGGCTGGCCGTCGTCGGCACATTTTCCTCGCCACGCGCGTGGGCCTTCACGCTGCTCGGCGTCCACGAATATCTGCGCGGCTACCCGGTCACGCCCGCCGTCCTCGCCGCGCGCGAACTGCTCACCGGGGAACTTGTGCGGCTGTGGAAAAGCTGCGCCACCGAGAAGTGGCCGTGGTTCGAGCCGGGCGCGACTTACGACAATGCGCGCATCTGCCAGGCGCTCATTCTCAGCGGCCAGTGGATGCCGGATCCCGAGGCGCTTGAGATCGGGCTGAAGTCTCTCCGCTGGCTCGCCTCGATCCAGAAGACGCAGGCGGGAAATTTCCGTCCCATCGGGAGCAACGGCTTCTACCAGCGCGACGGCGCGCGCGCGGACTTCGACCAGCAGCCCGTCGAGGCGCAGGCGATGGTGAGCGCGTGCCTCGAGGCATTCCGTGCAACGCAGGACGCAATGTGGTCGCGCGAAGCGAAGCGCGCATTCGAGTGGTTCCTCGGCCGCAATGATCTCGGCGTGCCTCTCTACGATGCCACCACCGGCGGATGCAGCGACGGCCTGCACGCCGAGCGCATCAGCGAAAACCAGGGCGCGGAATCCTCACTGGCCTTCCACCTCGCCCTCGCGGAAATGAACTATGCGGCACACCCTGTCGCCGAGCCCCTGCACACATGAAGACCATCCGGCTCCGCCGCCACAGCGTGACATTCCAACCCGAGAGCGCCCGCGTGATCATCCGCCCGTTCATCCCGGGAAAGGCGCAGATCCTCGCAGACATCCTTGCGCGCGCCCTCGCGCTGAGCGAGGCGGAGGCGGAGGCGCAGTTGCGGACGATCCTCGCGGAGTTTGCGTCGCGGCACTTCGACATCGAATCGCTCCTCCTTGCTCACTACGAAAAAGTGCGCCCTCAGTTCACATTGCAATCGCCGCTTTCCCGCGTGCGCCAGCTTCTCATCGGCGCGCTTTTCTCCGGTGAATACGCGCTGGAATCCGCCGCGCTTTTCAATCCCTCCATCGTTCCCCATCCCGATCAAAACGGCACGCCCGCGGGCGGACTGCGCTTCATCATGAGCCTGCGCGCCACGGGCGAAGGGCACATCTCGTCCATCGAGTTCCGCACCGGCGTCATCGCGCCGGATGGCACTATCGCCGTTGAGCCCGCCTCGCGTTTCGTCGCCGCGCCGGAGGTCGTGCCGAATCCCACGTACCGGAAAAAATCGTTCATCACGAAACTCAACGAGATGGGCTTCGGCGGCGGTCATGCCGCCGCCGTGATGGAATCGCTCGCGGAAAATTTCACCCTCCTGCAGCTCGATGAAAGCATGGCCCGCGTGCGCCGCGAGACGAAGCCCGTCACCCGCGATCTGCGCCGCGCCCTCGAGAGCTTCCGCTGGCTCGCGGACTCGAACTACGAGCTGAACTTTTCCTCCAAGCTCGCAATGAGCGAGCGCATCATTTTTCCCGTCTCGCCGAATGAGAGCAACGGCATCGAAGACGCGCGCTTCGTCCGCTTCACCGACGACGACGGCTCGGTCCTCTATTGCGCGACCTACACCGCCTACAATGGCCGCGCCATCCTCCCGCAATTCATCGAGACGCAGGACTTCCTCCACTTCCGCGTGCTCACGCTCAATGGCAGCGCCGTGCAAAACAAAGGCATGGCGCTCTTCCCCCGCCGCATCGGCGGCCGCTATGCGATGCTCTCGCGGCAGGACGATGAAAACCTCCTGCTCATGTTCTCCGACAGCCTGCACCACTGGAGTAATCCGCAGGTGATCCTGCGCCCCGCCGAAATGTGGGAGTCCGTAAAAATCGGCAACTGCGGCTCGCCCATCGAGACCGAGGCCGGCTGGCTCGTCATCACCCACGGCGTCGGGCCGATGCGAAAATATTGCATCGGCGCCGCACTGCTCGATCTCGATGATCCTACCAAGGTCATCGGCCGCCTGCGCGCACCGCTCCTCTCCCCCGAGGGCAACGAGCGTGAAGGCTACGTGCCGAACGTCGTCTATAGCTGCGGCTCCATGCTCCACGGACGCGACCTTATTCTGCCCTTCGCCATGAGCGACAAGGCCTCCGCCATCGCCACCGTCTCGCTCGACGACCTGCTCGCCGCATTGCAGCCGGCGGCATAGTTGGGTGATGGCTCAGTTTGGATGGATCCCATCTCCGCATTTGGAGCCATTGAAGTAATCTCGTAGCCGCGCGGCCGAGTTCCGCAAGGAGTTGGGGCGTCCCGGCTCCGTGCATGATTGCGACGGATGCGACGGATGCGACCACACACTTTCTTGAATAGCTCTAGCGGTCTGTCAGCCGTGGATTGATGGCTGTTGGACGCAGTGCTCAGTGCTCAGTTCTCAGTTCTCAGAAAAAACGCGCGCCTTGTCTGAGAACTGAGAACTGAGAACTGAGCACTTTCAGACACCATCAAACCACGACTGACAAAGCCCTAGCCCTGCCAAAGCGACTTCCACGCGAAGTAAGCCACGAGCACAAACGCCGCCAGCAGCACGATGGTGATGACCGGGAAGCCGGCGCGCTCCTTGCGCAATTTTTTCGCCGGGCCGGCATTTTTCGCGGCGACGAAATCGAGCCGGAAATCCACCGGGCCCTCGATGCGCGCCTTGCGGTTGAATCGGTCCACGATCTCGCGCTGCTGCTTTTTCTGCGCCTCGTCCTTGAGCGCGGGGGCCTTCTCCAGAAATTCCTTCGTCTTGTTCAGCTTCGCCTTCACCTGCGCCTCCATCTGCGCGAGATGCTGCTGCTTGGAACGGATGGGAGATTCGACTTCGGGCTTGCGGTCGGATTTCCGGGGCATGGCTATTTTCCTGGTAGGCGGCTGGCGATGACGACGAGGGCGATGAGGCCGAGAACGATGAGCGGCAGTGAAAATGCGAACCCGATTTTCAGCCAGCCGATGAAATCCTTTGCGTCGCCGCCCGAGTAGTCCGTCGTGAATCCGGGCTCGGATGCGGACGCGCCCGTCGCCGGCTCCGGCATCGCGCCGACCCTTGGAAATGACCGGCTGTATTCGCCTCGCGCGTCGTCCACGGATGCCATCGCGCGCGTGAGTTCCTTGCTGATGTCGGCCTCGTCCCACAGCTTCGGATTGATTGCTTCGAGCGCGTCGAGGTGCTGGTGGAATGAGGCGTCCATCGTCTGGAGCATCTCCAGCCGCTTGCTGGCTTCCATCGTCTCGCGCTCGATCGCCACGAGCGCGCGCGTGAGCTTGTCCGCGAGATCGTTGCGGCCCGTGATGAGCGCCTCCTGCCTGCGGCTCAGCTCCGCAAATTCGCGCTTCTGCTTTTCGATCGTCTCGAGCTGCCGCTTGAGCACCTGCTCCTGCTGCTCGGCCTGCTGCACTTTTTCGTCGAGGTGTTCCGTAGAGAGTGGGTCGCCTTCGGGAAGGTCGAGAAATTGGTCGCGCGGTGGTGTGGGCATGTCGCTTGGCAGCGACGCGCATCATGCAGATGCGAATTTAGATTTCCAGACTTTTCACGCGACGAAGTGCAAGTGACATCGGAATTCCCGCGACTGCGGCGCTGATCACGAGCACGACGAGCGGCGCAAGCCAGCTCGGCACGGGCAGCGGATGCCCCGTGACGGCGAACATGTCCGGCACCGCGAGCAGCGCGACTACGGCGGTATTGAACACGAAGCTGATCACGAGGCAGAGCGTGCCGCCAAAGCTCGACACGATCTTCGATGGGTTCTCCTCCTTGAAGTCTGGAAAAAGCGCGCCGAGTCCCGCGGCGAGGCCGGAGAGCGCGGCGCTCATGAGCACAATCGTCGCCGCAAAAAAAACCGCGCGCCGCCACGGGAGATGGAGGATCGCCGACGAGGTGCTCATCAGCGCGACCGTCATGATCGCGCTCGTGATGAAGCTCGACCAAAATTTTTGCAGCACGACCCCGCGCAGACCGACCGGCGAGAGCCCGAGGATCCACACGCGGCGTCCTTCGAGCGAAAACATCGGGAAGACAAAGCGCGTCGTGAGCGTGCTCAGGGTGAGCCCGCACGCGGCGAGATTCAGGTAGCTGATGAGCGTCTCCCAATAGCCCTGTTTGAATTCGACGGCGACGTTGCGCAAGTTCGCCACGTAGATGCAGAGCAGGCCGAAAAAGATCATGAACTGCGTCCACTGGACCGGGTCGCGCCAGAAGACGCGGAGGTCCTTGAAGACGAGCGCGACCATGCGCGGCGAGAGCGGGCGCAGCTTTTTCTGCAACCACCCGAGCAGCGTCGTGCGATTACTTCGCAGCCGCTTCGCCGCGCTGTCGCGCTGCTGGCGTTCCGCCTGCGAGCCGAGCGCCGCGGACCAGCTCCCGTAGTACGTGCGCCCGGCGACGGTGAATGCGAGCAGCAGCCCGAACAGCGCGTAGCTCGCGAGCAGCAGGAAATAAAAACGGCCGTCGGCGGCATTGCCCTTGAAGCTCCAGTTGCTGATCGCCATCGCGAGCCATGAACTCGGCAGGAAGTGATTCGTCGCCGCGCGCGATCCTTCCATGAGCTTTGGAAACATGACCAGCTCTCCCGCGCCCGCGACCTCGCTTTCCGTCACCGGTTTTTTGCCGAGAAAAATGTAGGCGACCATCAGTACCGCGAGCGCGAAGAGCACGGGTTTCGCCCAGCGGTTCGAGAACATCCGCACCAATAACAGGATCAGCCACGAGCCCGCGACCGCCGGGATGATCACGAACGGCACATAGCCGAGCGTGACTTGGAGATAGAAAGTCCAATGCACATTTTGCACGACACCGTACGCGGCAAGCATCGGCGCGCTGAGAAACACGAGCGCCCACGATGAGATGCCCACGGCCTCGATGAATTTCCACCGGTACACATCGCGGTGCCGCATCGGCAGCGAGAGGAACCACTGCGCCTCGCGGTTCCGGAACAGCGTCGAGTAGCCGATGATGAGATTCGACACCACGAGCATAATGAAAAAGAACCCGAAGATGAGATACAGGATGCGCTCCGCGAGCAGTGCGCCGACGAGCGGAAATCGGTAGAGATACCCCAGCCCAGCGCGGAACAGCACGAAGCCGAACACGAGGTAGCAGAGCACGAATCCCGCGAGGATGAAGATGAGCAACGGCGATTCGCGCCGCGATTTCGTGAAGCGCGCACATAGCCCGCGCCACCGCGACCACGCGAAGAGACGCAGCAGCCGCAGCGGGGAAGGATGGGCGGGCGCGGCTTCGGTCATGGCGGCACTGTGCATCGGGGAGATGTCAGCAGCAATTCCCGCGCGCGGCTTCTTTCCTATTCTTAATCCTAATTCTAATCTTATTCCCGACTTCAGCGGTGTCGCGCGGAGGGATTAAGAATATGAGTAAGAATAAGAATAAAGAGCGGAGGACACTCACCGTCCCGGCGCGAGTTCGAAGAGGAAGCCCTTGAGATATTCCGTCTCCGGCAGCGTGGAAATGATCGGATGATCCGCCGACTGCGAGAACGTCGCGATCTGCCGCAGCGTGCGTTTCACATCCACGGTCGCCTCGTTGATCACGCCGCGGAAATCCTCGCGGCTCACGTGATGCGAACAGCAGAACGTCGCGAGCATTCCCTCCGGCGCGAGCAGGTTCAGCGCGCGGAGGTGGATGTCCTTGTAGCCGCGCAGTGCGTCATCCACCTTGCCCTTGCTGCGCGTGAACGACGGCGGATCGAGCACGATGAGATCGAACTGCGTGCGTCCGCCCGTCAGCTCCGCGGCCCGGAGAAAATCAAACACGTTTTCCGCACGCACATCCACCGTGAGGCCGTTGCGTTCCGCGTTGCGGCGGATGTTCCCGCACGCGTCCTCGCTGATTTCCACGGCGGTCACCTGCGCCGCGCCGGCCTTCGCGCACGCGATCGCGAAGGCGCCCTGGTTTGCGAAACAATCCAGCACGCGCCGGCCCTGCGCATGGAGCGCGACGGCGGCGTAACTGTCCACCTGATCGAGGTAAAATCCGGTCTTCTGTCCGCGCATGAGATCCACTTCAAACTCCAGCCCACCGATGGTGATCGCAAACGGCGCAGGCGCTTCGCCGTGCAGCACGGACACGTTCTGCTCCATGCCCTCGGCGATGCGCACCGGCGCATCGTTGCGCGCGATGATGCTCGCGGGCTTCATGGCTTCGAGCAGCGCGGCGGTGATGAGATCCAGCCGCATGTCCATCGCGAGCGTGAGCGTCTGCACCACGAGATGATCGCCATAGCGGTCCACGATGAGCCCCGGCAGCCCGTCGCTCTCGCTCCATACGAGCCGCGCGGCAGTCGCGGAGACGCCGCGCTTTTCGCGATACTTCACCGCCTGCGTGATCCGGCGCTGGAAAAAATCCGCATCGAGATCCTGCCGCTGCCGCGAGAAACGCCGCGCGATGATCTGCGATTTCGGATTGTAGATCGCGCTGCCGAGCATCCGGTCCTTACCGTCCTTCACCGCGATGACGCTGCCGGGCTCGGGATTGCCCCACGCCTTCAGCACCTCGCTGGAATACACCCAGTCGTGTCCGTGCAAAATTCGTGAGCGTGGTTTGATGACAATGCCGGACATAAGGGCGCGGAAGTTACGCCTGCGAGTCGCGCTGTCGAGGATGTAGGACAGGCTTCCAGCCTGTCCCGGATGGAAGCAATGCGTGCGGAGACTGCTGGCGAACTTCACGTGCGCGCGGCGAGTCTGCGGGCGCGCGCGACGTTGTTGTTTGCCCGCCTTCGTTGCAGCCGGGACAGGCTGGAAGCCTGTCCTACATTCAGCGCCGCCCGCCGAAGATGCTGCCGAGTAATCCGCGCATGAGCGAGCGTGTCGCCTGGCCTGCTGCATTGCGCGCGACGCTCTGCACGATCTTATCGAGGAGGCCGGGTTTCTGCAGCGTGGCGCTCCGCTTTTCCGCAAGTGCGTCGGCGGCGCGGGCCTTGGCCTCGCGCTCGGCGGTTTCGGCACGGAGTTTTGCGAGACGGGCCTCGGCCTCGGCTGCGGCCATGTCGGTCTTTGGATTGCTGATGGGTCTCGGTGCAGGTGCGGGGGCCGAAATATCGGGAGCATCGGTCCCCGTCGCCGGTGCCGCTGTGGACTGCCGCGCCGCGGCGCGTGCGCGTGCGGCTGCGACGGCATCGAACGGAGCCGAGCCAGTGGCCCCGGCGGTGCTGACTCTCGGCGCGGGCGCAGGCGCGGCGGGCGCGCCTTGCAGCAATTCGTAGGCACTCTCGCGATCCACGGTCTGCTCGTATTTTCCAAAGAGCACGCTGCCCTCGATAAGCGCTGTGCGGTCGTCGGCACTGAGCGGCGAGAGATCGCTCACGGGGGGCGCGATGAATGCGCGCTCGACGATCGCGGGTGTGCCTCTTGCCTCCAGCATCGAGACAAGCGCTTCGCCGACGCCGAGTTCGCCGATCACCTTTTCCACATCGAGCTTCGGGTTCGCGCGGAAGGTTTCCGCCGCGGCCTTCACCGCTTTCTGGTCGCGTGGCGTGAATGCACGCAGCGCGTGCTGGAAGCGGTTACCGAGCTGGCCGAGTACCTTGTCGGGAATGTCGAGCGGGTTCTGGCTCACGAAGAAAACGCCGACGCCCTTTGAGCGGATGAGCCGCACGACTTGCTCCACTTTTTCCTGCATCGCCTGCGGCAGATCGCTGAAGAGCAGGTGCGCCTCGTCGAAGAAGAACACGAGCTTCGGCTTGTCCACGTCGCCGACTTCGGGCAGCCGCTCGAACAGCTCGCTGATGAGCCACAGCATGAATGCGGCGTACGTGCGCGGCGAGGTCATCAGTTCATTCGCGGCGAGGATGTTTACGATGCCGCGCCCGTCCTCGGCGCACTGCATGATGTCATCGAGATTCAGCGCGGGCTCGCCGAAAAATTTGTCGCCGCCCTGCTGCTGGAGCGTGAGCAGTGCGCGCTGGATCGTGCCCACGGTCGCGGCGGTCACGTTGCCGAATTTCGTCGTGTATTCGGCGGCGTTTGCGGCGACGTGCTGGAGCATCGCCTGGAGATCCTTCATGTCGAGCAGCAGCAGTCCCTCGGTGTCGGCGATGTGAAAGACGACATTCAGCACGCCCTCCTGGGTGTCGTTCAAATTCAGCAGACGCGAGAGCAGCAGCGGCCCCATTTCTGAAATCGTCGCGCGCACAGGATGCCCGCTTTTTCCGAACACGTCCCAGAACACGACTGGGAATCCGTTCGGCGTGATCTCCAATCCCATCTCCGCTGCGCGCTCCTTCACCTTCGGCGAATTTGCGCCGGGCTTCGCGAGGCCGCCGAGGTCGCCCTTCACGTCGGCCATGAAGACCGGCACGCCGATGGCGCTGAAATTTTCTGCGAGCACACGCAACGTGATCGTCTTGCCCGTGCCCGTCGCGCCCGCGATGAGCCCGTGGCGGTTCGCCATTTGAGGGAGGAAATTAATGTCGCTCGTTCCTTGTGCGATGAAGAAGGGCTCGGTGGGCATGGCGTATGGGTGAAAGAAAAGTGGGCAACGCGTCCCGTGACGACAAGCATGCAGTGGCGCCGCCGCGCCAAACCTCGCGCACTACACCGGCCTCAGCACTTCGACGATGCTCGCGAGCACGCGGTCCTGCGAGTCGAGGAGCTGGTTGGTGCGGCCGAAGAGCGAGACGGGCGCGGGGAGGTGGAAGATTTCCGCGAGGCGCAGGTCTGGCGCGACGCGCAGGAATCCGCGAGGGCGGCTGCGGTAGCGGATGGCGTGGCGGTTCAGCAGCCCGCCGAGGGGCGAATGGCCGAGGACGATTTCTGAGCGCAGCGATTCGTCGAATGCGGACAACTCGATCTCGATCGCGCCGTACTCGACGGCCTCGCCGGACTTCGCGCAGCACAGCACGACTTCGCGGCGGTAGTGATCCGCGGTGTGATCGCATTGCAGCACGCGCAGCGTCATTTCGTCGGCGAAAAATTCCTCCAGCTTGCTCGTCATGTCGCCCGTGTGGACGAGCAGGCGGTGCGCGGCGGGAGGGAGCGACTTCGGATCCACGAGTTCAAATTCCGGCAGCGGATGCGACGCCGCCTCGTAGAGCAGCGGGAGGGGATGGAGGATTTCCAGCGTGGCAGTGGCGATCACATGTAGCGCGCGTTCTGGTGTTGCGGGAGGAAGAAGGCGTGCAGGATCACGTCAATCTTCAGCAGCGCGGAACGGTCGAGCACGAGCCAGTCGCCGCTCTCTGTGAGCAGGCCGCGGCGCTTGAGTTCGGCAAACTGTGCATCGAAACGCTGCGTCACGTCGGTGCCGAATTTTTCCGTGAAGTAGCTGCGCGAGACGCGCCCGAGCTTGAGCTGCAAAATCAGCTCGCGGATGAGCTGCTCCTCAGTCGTCGTGCGCATCGCGCGGCCGATGGGCAGCTCGCCCTTTTCCACGGCGGCGCTGTAGCTTTCGAAGTCCGGCAGGTTTTGAAAATGCACGCCGCCGAGGTGGCTGAAGCTGGCGACGCCGAGGCCGAGCAAGTCCGCGCCTTTCCACAGGTCGTCGCGATAGATGAATTTCGTCTTCTGCGGATCGCGCACCGCCGTCGTTGCGCTCGTGACGGTGTAGCCGTTCGCTTCGAGCGCCGTGAACGCCTCGTTCACCCAGCGGCGCTTCGTGTGCCAGCACGCGACGGGCGCGACGAGTTTTCCCTCGGCCTGCATCTGTTTGAAAATGCCCGTATTGAACGGCACTTCCATCTGGTAAATCGTCACGCTGTCCGGCTGCAGCTCGATCGTCTTCGCGATGTTGCGCTGCCAGTTTTCATCCGTCTCTTCCACCATGCCGGCGATGAGGTCTATGTTGATCTGCGGAAAGCCGACGCTGCGCGCAAAATTGTAAGCGCGGTAGATTTCATCCTCGCGATGTGCGCGTCCGTTGATCTCCAAAATGTGCTTGTCGAAATTTTCCACCCCGAGCGAGAGCCGCGTGATGCCGATTTGCCGCAGCGCGGTCAGCTTGCCTTCGGTGAGCGTGCCGGGCTCCGCCTCAAAGGCGACTTCCTCCACCTCGTCCCACGGCAGTAGCGCCTTCATGCGATCCGTGAGTGACGTGAGCTGCGAGACCGAGAGGTAGCTCGGCGTGCCGCCGCCAAAATACACGAACTTCGGTTTGCGTCCTTCGATGCGTGGCGTGTGCGCATACATTTCGAGTTCGCGCATCCCGTGGTCGAGGTAGCCCTTGATGTCGTCCGCGTTCTTGTCGGTATAGACGCGGAAGTAGCAAAAGTGGCAGCGCTTCCTGCAAAACGGGATGTGAAAATAAACGCCGAGCGGCGTGCCCTGCGGCGCGGGCGACGCGATCACGCTGCGGACTTCCGCGACCTTGTCCTTGTCCCAAAAGGAAAACGGCGGGTAGTTCGCGACGAAATAGTTGCCCGCGGTCGTGTCGTCACCGTCGGTGAGCAGGCGGTCGAAAAGTTCAGCGGTCGTCTGAGGCATGACGGCGGGACTCTCCGCGAGAGTCCGCGCGCTGGCAACGCAATAGTGTGTGTGCGTAATATCCCGCGTAGCGCGAGCGGTGGCTGCGACGCCCCGTCGCAACATGTCTCTGCGGTGCCCTCGCCGCAGGTTTCGTCAGGCACCGAGCGGTGAACCTGCCGGACTCACGCGGCGGGGTGTCGCGGATACATATTGCGACGAGGGCGTCGCAGCCACCTTGCTGCCCGCGCCGTACCCGATGCAAATGCTGGTCGCGAGGCTCGCAGGCGCAGTTCGCATTCTGAATGACCTCCAGAATCCGCTGTACCGCTGCGCGGGGGCATCGCCCGATATTCAACGGTTCGTCCGACTTCTAACCCACCCGCTCAGAGCAGCGGGAGCATCGGGATCGCGGGAGAGGGGAGCAGCCCGGCGTCCGGCGCGGTCGCGTAGGCCTCTGGGATTGGCGGCGGCACTGCGAAGTTTGCGTTTTCCTTTTCGGAAAGAATCACGAGGTCACGGCTCACGCGCATTGCCTGATCGTGGAGGCCGTCCGCGGAGCGCAGGATTGCAGCCTGCATGTCGAACGGCGCCTGCTTTGCGTCGCGTTCGGCGGCGAGCGTGGAGCGCAGCACACGCAGACCGGCGCGGATGTTCTCCGCGGCGGCAGCGATGTAGCTCTCGGCGAGCTTCGCGGCGAATGCGACGGGCTTCGCGGGCAAGCGTTCGCGGATCGCATCCTCCCACTGGCGCTCGAATTCCGCGCGGCTGCCCAGCGGAAGGCGGCGCTGCTTCTCGATCGGCGCGATGGCACGGCTGCCGTCCGCACCGAAGAGACGCACGCGCACTTTCGCGCGGCCTCGGAAAAGCAGCCAGTCAGCGAACGACTTCCGCACCGGAATCGTCTCCATCGCGACGGACATCTTGTAGCCGGAGAGATCTTCGTCCGCGCGTGCGGCTGCGAATGCGCGCTCGCCATTTGCGCGCAGCGAATAATCGGCGGTAATCAGGTCGCCGATCATCGCCTGCGAAAGATGAAGCCCTGCGTGCATCGTGCCCGCGAGCCGCTGCAGACGCGCGCGGCTGTCGTCGGCGAGCGAGCGGGCGGCATCGGACAGCGTGGGATTCCAGTGCAGGTGCGGCAGTGCCACGAGGCTTTCATCCGTGGCCATCCACTGCGTGAAGCCCTGCCGGATTTCCTCGCGCACCTGCGCGGTTTTTGCGGCCACCGCATCCTCCACGCCGCGGCGGTGCTCCTCGCGCAGCGGCTGGAAAAGCGCGTTCCAGTCGGCTTGCAGAAGCTGGTCGGTCGCGGCGATGCGTGCGTTCAGCGCGAGGATTTCCGCGCCGAGCGCGTCCTGCTTTTTGCGCAGCGCCGTGACTTCCTGGTTCGCCACGACGGCCTGCATCTCGGTGCACAGCGTCTGCCCCTGGCGCAGGCTGTCGCGGATGAACTCGCGCGTGTAGTCGCTGCTGTTCAGGTATTCGATCAGGTCGTCCTCGAACGCCTCGAATGCCGGCAGCGGTTTCCTTTTTTCCGGCGGCTTCGAGAGAATCGCGGAGGCCGCGCTCATCAGATCCACCGCGTGAATCCGCACGCGCCCCGCGTCGTAAGCCACGCGCAGCGGCCCCGCCATCGAGAGCGTGCGGAATGCCTCCAGCACGCGCTCGGGATGTTCGCTCTCGGCGCTCGGGCACAGGCTGCCGTCGGCCGCGAGGTCGCGCTTGCCGGTGTCCACATTCACCACGATGAAAATGCGGCTGAAAATCCCGAGCAGTTGGTTGAACTCCGCGAAAACCTGCTCGAGGAAAAGGTTGTCCGTCTTCACCACGAAGACCGCGCACGCCGCGCCGTCGCGGAACTCGCGCGTGAGCACGTCGTAGCCGAAATTCATCCGGCTGTAGAGCCCCGGCGTGTCCACGAGGATCATCGCGGATTCGTCGAGCGGGGGCACGGGCACCTTGATGTCCACGCGCCGGATCGTCTCGGGAAAATTCACCGCGGGATCGAAGGCGATGCCGCGTTCCTCCGCCGCGCGAATTTGCGCGGCGAGGACAGGATGCGCATCCTCCACCACGGCCTTCAGTTCCATCCCGCTGCCGAGGATCGTCTCCCGCCCGTTGTAGCGCGTGACGGAGTGGTGCGGCGTCTCCGAGTGCTGCACGAAGACGAGGCACGGGTAGCCCGGCAGCGACGTGACCTCGCTCACGTACGCGCCGCTCAGCGCGTTCATCAGCGTGCTCTTGCCGCTCTTCAGCGGGCCGAAAATGAGCAGGTAGGCGTTCTGGCTTTCGAGCTTGTCCGTGAGCGAACGCAGCCGCGCGCGCAGATCGTTCAGCGCGATCAGCGAGCCTTGCAGCGTGGCGCCGCCGTGTTCGAACTGTGCCGCCGCCGCGCGGATCGCCTCGGGCAGCGAGCCGAGGTTTTGCGAGCACGTCGTGCAGAATTGGAAAATCTCACTCTTCATCTGCGCGCAGCGTTCATGCTTTGCGCGCCGCGGTCAACGCCGGTGCGATCCGGGCAGTGGCATCAAAATCACGTTGGCGGTGTGCGGCAGCTTTCGGGTGGAGCACGCGACTCGCGTGCTGTTTCCGGCGACCCGCCGGAAACACTTCGTAGCGTGTGACTCTGCGCAAATCTGCCGGGCGTTTTTTCGACGCGGAGGCGCGGAGGCAAACAGAGAGGCCCGCAGAGGAATTCTGCCCTTTCCTCTGCGAGCCTCAACACTTCGCCTCTGCGCCTCTGCGTTTGAGGAGAGCATCCAATTTTCTGCGCCGTTCAGAAACACACGCGCCTCGGGTGTCTGCGGCGGGTCGCCGCAGACAGCACGCGAGTCGCGTGCTCCACCCGGGAGAAAGCGTCGGCCACTGCTCGCGGGTCCTTGGCCGCTACGCCAGCTCCGCGCGGAAGTCCGGGTGCGCGATCGAGATCAGTGCCTCGCGGCGTTCGCGCAGCGTCATGCCGTGGAGATTCACCGCGCCAAATTCCGTGACGATCCAATGCACATGCCCGCGCGTGGTCACGACACCTGCGCCCGGTTTCAGCGCCGGCACAATCCGCGACACGGTGCCGTGCGCTGCCGTCGAGGGCAGCGCGATGATGGGCTTTCCGCCGCGCGAGAGCGCCGCGCCGCGGATAAAATCCATCTGCCCGCCGATGCCGGAAAAAATCCGGTGGCCGATGCTGTCCGCGCACACCTGGCCGGTGAGATCGATTTCGATCGCGGAGTTCACCGCGACGAGCTTGTCGAGTTTGCGCAGGAGCTGCGTGTCGTTCGTGCGGTCGCACGGGTGGAACTCAACTTCGGGATTGTCGCGCACGAAGTCGAACACGCGCCGCGTGCCGTTCACGAAGCTCGTCACGATGCGGTTTGGGTAGATTGCCTTGAGCCGGTTCGTGATCGCGCCGGTCGCGTGCAGATCCACGAGGCCGTCGGAAAACATCTCGGTGTGGATGCCGAGGTCGCGCTTTTCGCCGAGCCGCGCGAGCACCGCGTCGGGAATCGCGCCGATGCCGAGCTGGAGCACCGAGCCGTCCTCCACGAGGTCCGCGACGAACTGCCCGATGCGTGCGTGCGCCTCCGTCACCGTCTCCGGCGCATGCTCCACGAGCGGGCGGTCCGTGTGGACGAATGCCGCGATGCGCTCGAACCGCACATGCGCCGCGCCGTGGGTGCGCGGCATCTGCTCGTTGATTTCCGCGATGATGATTTTCGCCGTGTCCGCCGCCGCGCGCGCCGCGTCCACCGACGTGCCGAGCGAACACCACCCGTGTGCGTCCGGCGGCGAAAGCTGGAGCAGCGCCGCATCGAGCGGCACCTGGCCGGAGTGAAAAAGTCCAGGGATGTCCGAGAGGAAGATCGGGATGAAATCCGCGCGGTCCTCTTCGATCGGTTTCCGGAGCGCCGCACCGGTGAAAAACGAGATCGATCGAAAGCGCCCCGAGTGCTCCGGCTCCGCGAACGGCACCGGCCCCGCGAGGTGCAGGTGGTAGAGCCGCACGTCTTCGAGATCCGCGCGCCGCACCATCGCATCGAGCAGCGGCGTCGGCGTCGCGCACGCGCCGTGGACGAACACGCGCGAGCCGCTTTTCAGCAGCGCCACGGCATCCGCGGCGGACACCGCCCGGCCCGGCCAGCCGGAATTGCGCGGAAGCGAATGGGAAATCGGGGTCATGGGTTTCTGGATTCGCGGGGGGATCTCGCGCGTGAAAGTGCGACGCCGGTGGTGCGTGCGGCAAATCATTTTCCGTCGTGCATCCACGGGTAGTGCTCCGAGGATGGGCAATGTGCGCGCAGGCTTCGGCAATCCCCGTGTAGCGCGCCGGACGGCGTGCCTCCACATTTCGCACGCCATGAATCGCCATGTGTGCCGCGTCCTCTCGACCATCTGCTTTTTCGCCGGAATGATTTCCATTCTCGGCTCCATCGCCGTGTGGTGGTTCCTCGATCGCAACACGCCGGAGGCTGCCGCCCACGCCGAACGGTTCGGCATCTTCATCGGCCTGTGGGCTCCGACGCTGCTCATCCTCTCGAACCGCTTCGACCGCTACGCCGACAAGGCGCGCCCGCT
>Ga0194061_1001188_pt1 | contig 15514 bp, 14 predicted proteins | sample SepL2221m_MetaG_FD_163423 | JGI IMG/M metagenome (GOLD analysis project Ga0194061, IMG submission 163423) | Anoxic zone freshwater microbial communities from boreal shield lake in IISD Experimental Lakes Area, Ontario, Canada - Sep2016-L224-21m | ecosystem: Environmental > Aquatic > Freshwater >...
GTCTTGCCGTGGTCAACGTGTCCAATCGTGCCCACGTTGACGTGGGGCTTGGTACGTGCGAATTTCTCTTTTCCCATAATCAGCTCCGAAAAGTGAAGAGTCAAAAACAACAAAAACCTGGTGCCCATTGCGGGAATCGGACCCGCGACCTCTCCCTTACCAAGGGAGTGCTCTACCACTGAGCCAAATGGGCTTCAATCTTTCGCAACCAACAACGACAAACAAACTGTGGAGCGGGGTAGGAGAATCGAACTCCTCGCTTTAGCTTGGAAGGCTAAGGTATTACCACTATACGAACCCCGCATAGGCTCGCCTTACAGGCATCGGTCCATTGATCAGCTCATCTATCACTGGTGGAGAGGGCTGGATTCGAACCAGCGTACTCGTAAGAGGGCAGATTTACAGTCTGCTGCCATTAACCACTCGGCCACCTCTCCTAAGGTGAACCCCGGATTATGCCATGAAGTTCGTCGACTGATATGCCAAGACCATCGGTTTTTGTGTGGGAACCGAAAATTCCCATCTACGGTCTAGGCAACCGGCGCTTCTGAAGCATGCTGTTCCCGCCACAACCGCGCGCGGGAAAAATGCCCGCACCCAATAAACGGAACCGGGGGCCGCAGCGCCGACAAGGGCGACGGGTGGTTGGCGGTGAGCACGAGATGGCGTTGTTGATCGATGATCGCGCGCTTGCTTTGGGCGTGAGCGCCCCACAACATGAAAACACAAGGCTGCGCCGTCCGCGACACATGGCCAATAATGGCGTCGGTCAACACCTCCCAGCCCCGTCCGGCATGGCTCGCCGGTTGGCCCTCCTCCACGGTCAAGCAGGTATTGAGCAGCAACACACCCCGGCGCGCCCACAGCGCCAGACTGCCCCCTGGAGTGGGGAACGACGGAAAAGGAGCCCCCAGATCGCGCTGCAACTCCTTGAAGATGTTGCGCAATGAGGGTGGCAGTGGCACACCCGGTGCCACCGAAAACGCAAGCCCTTCGGCCTGCCCCCGCCCGTGGTACGGGTCTTGCCCCAAAATCACGACACGCACCGCGTCGGGTGCGGTCAGCTCCAGTGCCCGCAGTGGACTGGGCGGAAAGATGGTGGCACCGGCCGCCAACCGCTCCGCCAGAAAGTCCTGCAGTCGAATCCCGTCGGGGGAGCCAAAAAAGTTCTGCACCAGTTCGCGCCAGCCTGGTGCCACATTCCATTGCGCGAGGTCTACGGTCTGCAGTTGCTCCGAAGCGACAACGTCCACGTTGGCGCCGACTGCGGTCGAAGATGGAGCCGACACGATGGGGTCAGCCAAAAAGTTTTGCTAGCGCTTCACCGGGCTCGGGTACCCGCATAAAGGCTTCACCCACCAAAAACGCATTCACCCCCGCCGCTCCCATACGCAGTACGTCATCGCGCGTTTGAATCCCGCTCTCGGTTACCAGCAAGCGGTCGGCCGGCACTTCACGGCGCAAACTCAGCGTGGTATCCAGTGACACTTCAAAGGTTTTCAAATTCCGATTGTTGATACCAATCAACGGCGTTCTCAGTCGCAGGGCACGCTCGAGTTCCGCACCATCGTGCACCTCCACCAACACCGCCATGTCCAGGCTGCGGGCGATGGCCTCCAGGTCCTTCATGTGCGCATCGTCCAGGCACGCCGCGATCAGCAAAATGCAGTCGGCACCCATGGCGCGCGACTCGTAAATCTGGTAAGCGTCGACCATGAAATCCTTGCGCAGTACCGGCAACTGGCACGACGCCCGCGCCTGCTTCAGAAAATCCACGCTACCCTGGAAAAACTGCAGGTCAGTAAGCACTGACAAGCACGCGGCGCCATGCTCGGCATAACTTTGGGCAATGTCCGCCGGAATGAAGTCCTCCCGGATGACGCCTTTGGACGGGCTCGCCTTCTTGATTTCGGCGATGACAGCGGGCCGCCCCGCAGCGATATTGGCGCGCAGTGCCCCGACAAAATCGCGGGTCAACACGCGCGATTCAGCGTCGGCACGCATGGCGTCAAAGGGTTTGCGTTTTTTGGCAGCGGCAACCTCTTGGTGCTTCACTGCCACAATTTTTTCTAGGATATCGCTCATGGTGCGGATCCTCCCAAGGTCTTGCTACGTTGTACAAACGCCGCCAGCTTCGCCTTGGCTGCTCCTGATTCGATAGCTGCTTGCGCTAGTCCTATGCCGCTTTGAAGGCTATTTGCCACATTGGCGGCGTAGAGCGCGGCGCCGGCATTGAGCACCACAATGTCTTTCGGGGCGCCCGCCTGATTGTCCAAAACGCCCAGCAACATGGCCCTGGAGTCTTCGGCCGTCGCCACTTTCAGCGAGCGGTTGCTGGCCATGACCATGCCGAAATCCTCCGGGTGGATTTCGTATTCGGTGATGACTCCGTGTTTCAGCTCACCCACCAGAGTCGCGGCGCCCAGGCTCACCTCGTCCATGCCGTCACGTCCGTACACCACCAGGGCGTGCTCGGCCCCGAGTCGCTCCAGCGCGCGCACCTGAATGCCCACCAGGTCCGGGTGGAACACCCCCATCAGGATGTTGGGGGCGCTCGCCGGGTTGGTCAACGGCCCCAGGATATTGAAAATGGTCTTGATGCCGAGTTCACGCCGCACCGGCGCCACATTTTTCATCGCCGGGTGGTGGTTTGGCGCAAACATGAATCCGATTCCCAGCTCGGCGACGCATTGGGCAATCGCAATCGGTGGCAGATTGATGTTGGCACCCAGCGCCTCCAGCACATCGGCACTACCGCTTTTGCTGCTGACACTGCGGCCCCCGTGCTTGCTGACCTTGGCCCCGGCGGCAGCGGCCACGAACATGGAACAGGTGGAAATATTGAACGTGTGCGAGCCGTCGCCCCCGGTGCCCACAATGTCCACCAGATGCATCCGATCCGCAATCTCGACCTTGGTCGAAAACTCGCGCATTACCTGCGCTGCGGCGGTGATTTCTCCAATGGTCTCCTTCTTGACGCGCAATCCGGTGATGAGTGCGGCCATCATCACCGGCGACATCTCGCCCGACATGATGAGCCGCATCAGGTGCAGCATTTCATCGTGAAAAATTTCGCGGTGCTCAATGGTGCGCTGCAGCGCTTCCTGGGGGGTAATCTTGCTGGGAGAGGGCATATCGAAAAGATCCTTAGGTGGCAACAGTGGAGTGGTCAGTAGGCGGGTGTAGCACCGACTGAGCCCCGAAAAAACTGCCGAATGGACGCAACGGCGTGGTCAATGCCGGCCGCGTCAACATCCAGATGGGTCACAAAGCGCAACCCGATAAGCCCCGTGGCCAGCACGCCCTGATGCTGCAAGAACGCCAGCAGGTCCGGTGCCAGCCCCTGGGCCACATCCACAAACACAATATTGGTTTGCGCCGAGCGCACGCTCAGGCCGGCAATATCGTGCAATCCTTCGGCCAACCGCTGCGCCAACGCATGGTCATCGGCCAGACGTGCCACCTGATGGTCCAGCGCATGGCTCGCGGCAGCGGCCAGAAACCCCGCCTGACGCAACCCGCCGCCGGCCATCTTGCGGACCCGGTGGGCGCGGGCTACCAGCGCCTTGCTGGCGCACAGCGCCGAGCCCACGGGCGCGCCCAGGCCCTTGCTAAAGCACACCGACACGCTGTCGAAGTGGCTAGCAATGCGGCGCACTTCCGCCACAATCGCTTCCAAACTGATAGCAGCTTGCGCTCGTTCCACGGGGCCTGCAGCCCCATTTGGCTCAGAAACTTGCGCATTCAGGGCAGCCTGTTCCACCGCGGCATTGAACAGCCGCGCGCCGTCGAGGTGACAGCCCAGGCCCTGGCTGCGCGCCAGGCCGGTGGCCTGCGCCAGGTACTCCATGGGCATGCGGTGGCCGTTCCAGGTGTTTTCCAGACACAACAGCCGCGTGCGGGCAAAGTGGCAGTCGTCGGGCTTGATGGCTGCGGCAATATCGGCCAGCGCCATTTTCCCGCCAGCGTCTTGCGACAGCGGTTGCGGCTGGATGCTGCCCAGCACCGCGGCGCCGCCGCCCTCGTAGCGGTAAGTGTGGGCCGACTGGCCGACGATGTACTCGTCGCCGCGTCCGCAATGCGCCATCAGGCCACACAGATTGCTCTGTGTTCCAGTGGGCATGAACAGCGCCGCCTCAAACCCCAGCATGGCGGCAATCTTGTCCTGCAACGCGTTCACGCTGGGGTCGTCGCCAAACACGTCATCACCCAGCGGCGCCGCAAACATGGCGTCGCGCATGGCGGGCGTGGGTTGGGTCACGGTGTCGCTGCGCAGATCAATAATTTTCATCAAATCAGCCTCCAGCCCTTACGCAATAAGCGTAAGCAGCTATATAAATAATAGCAACAAAATTGATTTACGCCGCTAGTGGCATCGGCAGGGGTGCCTGAAACCGCCCCAGCGCGGCGCCGGTCACCGTAATGTCTTCGTCCAGCGCTTCCCAGCGCATGGCAGAGCCGCCTAGTCGCAACGTCACCTGCGCCAGTTGCTCGTCTGTAGCCGCCGCCAAGCGTGTGAATCGCGCCGCCGGGAAGCCTATTTGGCGTCCGTCCGTGAGTTCCATAAATACCGTTCGACTGGCGACCCACACCCGGGTGGCCACAAACTCAAACTCATTGGGCGTGAAAATCATCGTATTTCTCCAGTAGAAATGCCTGGTATTCGTACACCAATTGCTCAATCTTGCGAATATCCACCGCGCGCACTCCCTGACTGCGGGCAAGCGCTACCGGTGAAAGCCAAAACTTGCACTCACCATCGCCAGACTCAATGTGAATATGCGCAGGTTCGCTGCCTTCGTCCGAATAGAAGTGAAAACGAAATCCGAAGACTCTTAAAACAGTCGGCATTGGCAGAAGTATAGGTATCAGCGCAAAAAATTCTTCAGCATGGCATGTCCATGTTCGGTAAGCACCGACTCTGGGTGAAACTGCACCCCCTCCATACGTACTGCGTCGGCCAGGCCGTTGTGACGCACACCCATGATCTCTCCATCATCCGTCCAGGCCGTGATTTTCAGCTCTGCCGGGCAACTGCCCCGCTCAATGGCGAGCGAGTGGTAGCGGTTCACGGTGAATTTTTCGGGCAGCCCGGCAAACACCCCCTCTTGCGTGGTGGTGATGACGCTGGTCTTGCCATGCATCAGCGTCTGCGCCCGCACGATTTTGCCGCCCAGGGCGGCCCCGATACTCTGGTGCCCCAGGCACACACCGAGGATCGGCAGTTTGCCCATGAAATGCTGAATTGCGGCCACCGAAATGCCCGCCTCCAGCGGCGAACAGGGCCCGGGTGACACCACCAGCCGGTCCGGCCTGCGCTGGGCAATGCCTTCGACCGTAATTTCGTCGTTGCGAAACACCTCCACGTCGGCCCCGAGTTCGCCAAAGTACTGCACGATGTTGTAGGTGAAGCTGTCGTAGTTGTCGATCATCAACAGCCGGGTCTTTTGCGTGCTCATTCCAAACCTTCCTCAACCAATTCAGCTGCGCGCAACAAGGCCCGCGCCTTGGCCTCGGTTTCCTTCCATTCCAGTTCCGGCACGCTGTCGGCCACGACGCCGGCGGCCGCTTGCACATACAGGGTCTGGTCCTTGACGATACCGGTGCGGATGGCAATGGCCACATCCATATCACCGGCATAGCTGAGGTAGCCACAGGCACCGCCATACAGGCCGCGCTTGGTGGGCTCGAGCTGGTCGATCAACTCCATGGCGTGCACTTTGGGTGCGCCGGTCAGTGTGCCGGCCGGGAAGGTGGCCCTGAGCACATCCATGCTGGTCATGCCGTCCTTCAACGTGCCTTCCACGTTGCTGACGATGTGCATCACATGGCTGTAGCGCTCCACGCAAAACGCGTCGGACACCTTGACGCTTCCAATTTTGGCAATGCGCCCGATGTCGTTGCGCGCCAGGTCGATCAGCATCACGTGCTCGGCGCGTTCCTTGGGGTCGTTGACCAGTTCGACTTCGGCAGCCTTGTCCAACTCAGGCGTCGCACCACGGGGACGGGTGCCCGCAAGGGGACGAATCGTGATTTTCTGCTCCGTCACGGCGCCGGTAGTGACTTGCTCTTGGCGCACCAGAATTTCGGGCGATGCTCCCACCACCTGAAAATCGCCAAAGTGGTAGTAATACATGTAGGGGCTGGGGTTCAGGGAACGCAGCGCCCGGTACAGCGAGAGCGGTGACTCGGTGTAGCGCTTCTTGATGCGCTGGCCCACTTGCACCTGCATGAAGTCGCCACCCGCAATCAGCTCCTTGGCGCGCTCAACGGCAGCGATGTAGTCAGCCTTGGCAAAATCGCGCTGCGCTGGGTAACTCGGTGTCGGCTTCACCGCCGGGATGCTTACCGCCTGGGCCAGCCGGTCTTTCAGCTCCCGCAAGCGCCGCTTGCCACGGGCATAGGCCTCCGGTTGACACGGATCGGCATACACAATCAGGTAGAGCTTGCCCGACAGGTTGTCAATCACCGCCAGTTCCTCGCACTGCAACAACAGAATGTCGGGGCAGCCCAATGCGTCTGGCGGACAGGTGGCTTCGAGCTTTTTCTCGATGTAGCGCACTGCATCGTAGCCAAAGTAGCCCGCCAGGCCGCCACAAAACCGCGGCATGCCCGGGCGCAGCGCCACCTTGAAACGCTGCTGGTATTGCGCAATGAAATCCAGCGGATTGAGGCTCGACGACTCCACCACCAAGTCGTCCGTCACCACCTCCGTGAGCGCCTGTTCGCCAAAACCGCTCGCACGCACCAGCGTGCGCGCCGGCAACCCGATAAAGCTGTAGCGTCCAAAACGCTCGCCCCCCACCACTGATTCGAGTAAAAAACTGTACTTGCCGTTGTTGGGGTCGCTGGCCGCTGCTTCACCCGGCGTATGTGCCAGCTTTAAATACAACGACAGCGGGGTTTCGAGGTCGGCAAAGGCCTGGGCCATGAGCGGGATGCGGTTATAGCCCTGCGCAGCCAGTGCCTGAAATTCGGTTTCCGTGATCACGATAAGCTTCTCCATACTAGGCCACGCCGGTGTCGGTTGGCGCTGCCAACGCCGCTGCTCGCGGCGATCTTTTATTGGGGACCCCCTGCCGGACTGGCAGGATGGCAATGGGCGAGTGCGCTAATCTGAGCAGGCAAACCCGCGGGAATCAGTGCACCAGGCTGCGGACAACCATCAGCGTACGCCAGGGCCAGGCTCCCCGGTCGCTACAACCCGTGCTGAAAATGCGGTGCATGAACATGGCCCCAGTGTAGCAAACCTGTGCGCGAAAACCCTGATAGGGGTGTGCCAGAAATGCGACGAAAATTGCGGGCTCACAAACTTGGAGAGACGATCCCATGAAATTGACTCGAACCCTGCTGGTGGCATGGACCGCCCTGTGCCTGGGCAGCGCCGCCCTTGCTGCCACGACCGAGATCGCCGGCGTCAAAGTCGAAGACAGCGCCACGGTTGGTGGAGCCAAGTTGCCACTCAACGGTGCAGGCATCCGCTACAAGGGCCCGTTCAAGGTGTATGTGGCAGACCTCTATGTTGGCAAACATGTTGCATCACTCGACGAACTGGTCGCCGCGCCCGGTCCGAAACGCCTCACCATGACGATGTTGCGCGAAATCGAAGCCGGTCCCTTTGGCAAGCTGCTCACACGCGGCATGGAAGACAACAACCCCAAGAGCGAAATCTCCAAGCTCGTTCCGGGGCTCATCCGCATGGGCGATATTTTTTCCTCCAACAAGGTGCTCAACCCGGGCGAAACCATCCTGCTGGACTGGATTCCAGGCACCGGCCTGGTGGTTACCGCCAAGGGCAAAGTGCAAGGCGAACCTTTCAAGGAGCCCGAGTTCTACAAGGCATTGATGTCGATTTGGCTGGGCAATGTTCCCGCTGACTTCAAACTCAAGGATGCGCTACTGGGCATCAAGTAACCGCCGCTTTTTGGTGCCTGTTGTGTAGAGCCTGCAAGCAACCCCGCTTGCAGGTTTTTGTGCATCGAACTTTCACAGCTCCCAAGACAAAAAATCCGATAGTCGATAAAGTGCGACTGTCTGAATCAGCAAAACGCGGCCCTGCAAAATTTAGGATTGCTCCATGAAACTAAGTTTAAAACTCCCGTTAGCCTTTGCCATCGCACTTGCAGCAATGTTCCTGGGTGGCATATTTGGCATCTACAAACTGAACCAGACGGTCAACCTGTTCCAAGACGATGTACTGCACCACGTTGCGGGGCACAAGAAGGGTGCCGAAGTGTCGGCCAACTTCGCCACCGCCATCCAGGAGTGGAAAAACGTGCTCTTGCGTGGCAAAGACCCCAAGGACATGGAGAAGTACTGGAATGCCCACCTGAAAGAGATGGCTGCGGTCAACAAGGCCATCAAGGAATTGGACGCGCTGATAGACAACGGTACACCCGAGCAAGCCTTGGTCGCCAAACTGGTTGAAGAAATGGCCAGAGCGCAGGAAGGCTACAAACAAGCCTACGTGGCCTACAAGGCCGCCGACAACGATTTTTCCGCGGGTGATAAAGCAGCGCGTGGCAAGGACCGAGGCGCCGCAGACACCTTGGAGAAGCTGCGCGAGGCACTCTCCAAGGAGGAGGGCGGAGCCACCGAAGATGCCATTGCCCACGCTTCGTCTGCCACCCGCATCGCACTCATTGTGATGATTCTGGTAGCCGCCGCATCGTTGACGGGTGCGGTCTGGCTCAGTCGCCAGATCGTGCGCCCCCTGATCGAAGCCGCAGATGTGGCCGACAAAGTGGCCCACGGTGACCTGACGCACCGCATTGAGTCGCGCAGCAACGACGAGGTCGGCGACTTGCTGCGCTCCCTGCACGACATGCAGGAAAACCTTATCCACCTGGTCGCAGCGGTGCGCCAGGGGTCGGAAAGTGTGGCGAGTGCGAGTGCCGAAATTGCCCAGGGCAACAACGACTTGTCCGCCCGCACCGAGCAGCAGGCCAGCGCGTTGGAACAAACAGCCTCCAGCATGGAGGAACTCGACTCCACCGTATCCCACAGCGCGGACAACGCGCGCCAGGCCAACCAGCTTGCGACGAATGCCTCCAGCGTAGCCATACAGGGCGGTGAAGTGGTCAGCCAAGTGGTGGAAACCATGCGCGGCATCAACGAAAGTTCACGCAAGATTTCCGACATCATCAGCGTCATCGATGGCATTGCATTTCAAACCAATATTCTGGCCTTGAATGCGGCGGTAGAAGCCGCCCGCGCGGGCGAACAGGGGCGCGGGTTTGCCGTGGTCGCCAGCGAGGTGCGCAGCCTGGCCGGACGGTCTGCCGAAGCGGCCAAGGAAATCAAGAGCTTGATCAACGCCAGCGTGGAGCGGGTCGAACACGGCACCGCACTGGTTGACCGGGCCGGTGCCACCATGACCGAGGTGGTCACCAGCATCAAGCGGGTGACCGACATCGTCGGCGAAATCAGTTCCGCCAGCAACGAGCAGGCGGCAGGTGTGTCGCAAGTGGGCGAGGCCATTGGACACATCGACCAAGCCACCCAGCAAAATGCCGCTCTGGTGGAAGAAATGGCGGCTGCGGCCAGCAGCCTCAAAGGTCAGGCAGACGAACTGGTGCAGGCGGTTTCCGTCTTTAAACTCAGTACCCAGGATGCCCCGGCGCATACACCTCGCGTGCAACTCGCCGTGCACCGGCCGGTCAACTTTTCTTCCGGCAAGACGGGTAAACCGACCAGCAAGCCAATGCAGAACAAGGCCAGCGTGGCGGCACCTGTCAAGCCACGCTTGGCCGCACCTGCGCCGGTGGCACCGAAAACCCAATCCAAGCCCGCCCCGGCAGGCGGTGACGACGACTGGGAAACCTTCTAGCCCCGGTGTGGTCGCTGCGAGCAGTCTGAAGAGCCAGGCCCAGGAATTGGTGGGAACGGTCGCCGTATTCCGGTTGTCGGCATCCTGAGACGCTATCAGGGGTTGGTCCCTTGACCAGTCCGATCCGTGTGTTGGACCCTATCCCGAGTGGCGCGCCTGGATCCACTCGATCAGCATCTGGGGATCAAGCGGCCTGCTGTACAAGTAGCCTTGCCCTTTGTGGCAACCCAACTCGGCCATCAGTGCGGCCTGATCCACAGTCTCGATACCCTCGGCAACAGTACCAAGATGCAGCGCCTGCGCCATGCGAATAGTGGCTTCGATCAGGACGCGGTGGTACTCGCTGTTTTGTGCCTCGATCACAAACGAGCGATCGATCTTGACGAAATTGACGGGCAACTCGTGCAAACAGGACAGTGAAGAATAGCCGGTACCAAAATCATCCAATGAAAGCGCCACACCCAGTGCGCGGATCTCGTGCAACGTGGTCAGCACCAGTTCATCCTGGGCCGCCAGGCTCTCGGTGACCTCGAGCACCAACTGCTGCGGTGACATACCCGAAGCACGCAGCGCTTCAAGCACATCGGACGCCAGCCCCGGCTGACGCAATTGGGCGCGCGAAAGATTGACCGCCACCGTCGGCGGCGCTTGGTCGCCCAGCACGGTTTGCAACGATGCAAAGGTGCTACAGGCAGTTTGCAGCACAAACAGCCCCATCGGTCCGATCAGGCCACACGCCTCGGCCACCGGAATGAACTCCACCGGCGACACCACGCCCCGCTCGCCATGGCGCCAGCGCATCAAGGCCTCCATGCTGACCACACGGCCACTCTGCAAGTCCACCAGCGGCTGGTAGACCACCGACAGTTCGTGCCGATCGAGCGCCTGACGCAAGTCGTTTTCCAGCGCTACCGAGGCCTGCAGGCGCAGGCCCATGCTGGGCTCGAACATCACATACTTGGCGCGACCCGTGCGTTTGGCCTCGTACATGGCGATGTCGGCGTCCCGCAGCACACTGTCGGCGTCGGTTGCCGCATGGGTGCTGGTGACAATACCAATGCTCACCGTGGAATTCACCTTGTGTGCACCAATGGTGTAGGGGACCGCCAGCACATCGAGCAGGCGGCTGGCGACGATTTCGGCCTCCAGATCGCCGCGAATGTCATCCAGCAGCACCACAAATTCGTCGCCCCCGATGCGCGCTGCCATTTGGGTGCAATCACTGGTGTGCATCATGCTGTCGCCCGGGCGCAGGCTCTCCTGCAGACGCCGCGCGATCTGGCGCAACAGGTCATCGCCCACCCCGTGGCCCAAAGTGTCATTGACCTGCTTGAAGCGGTCAAAGTCCATGAACAGCACGGCAAAGAAATAACCCTGGTTGGCCTGCCCGTGCTCGATCGCCGACTGCACCATGTCGAGCACCACAGAGCGGTTGGGGAGCTGGGTCAGGTCATCGGTGCGCGCTGCGGTGCGCAGTTGCAGCTCCATCGCCTTTTGCGCTTGCACGTCCATCGCGACGCCGGCCATACGGGTGGCCCGACCCGCCAGATCACGGTCCACCACGGTGCCGGCAAACATCATCCAGACCCAGCGTCCACTCTGGTGTTTGAGCCGCACGGACATGCGGTGCACCTGGGTCGGGTCGTGCAGATGGGAGGTCACCGAGCGCAGCCAGGCGGGCAAGTCTTCCGGGTGGATCAGCCGATTCCATTGCGCCGAGGTCATTTCTACCTCGCCGCGCTGGTAGCCCATGATTTCCAGCAGGCGATCGTTGCAGTGCATCGCGCCAGTGCCCAACTCCCATTGCCAGGTGCCCAGCCCGGCGCCATCCACCGCGAGCGACAACAGTTGCTGCTGCGAGCGCAAAACGGTCAGATCGGTGGCCACCATGACCCACCCGGTAAGTACTTCTCCTTCGGTATAGATGGGCTGGATATCGGCCAGCAACCACAGCGCGTCACGTCCTTCGGCGATCAGTAACTTGATTTCGCGTTTGAGCCCCCGGCCCTGGCGCACCGCCTGCGCAAACTCGGCAAGACTGGCCTGGTCCGCCTGATGCGCCCCCATCATGGCGCCCATCGAACGGCCCAGCAGCTGCTCCAGCGAGAAGCCGGTCATTTGCGTCAGGGCGTCATTCACCCACACCACATGGAGCTGTGCGTCGGCAATCACCACGGCGTTGGAACTGCGTTCGGCCACCAGGGCCAGACGCTTAAGGCGCAGCGTCTGCTTGGACAGGGAGCGGTGCTGCTTTTGCACGCTGCGCGCGGAAGGCTCCACCACCGCGATGGCCAGCAGCGCCAGCAGCACCAGCATCAGCGCACCCTGCCCCTCGATCTGGCGTACCGCCTGGTCGCTGCGCGTGTTAGCCGCCCGCTGCACAGCGAGGACCATCCCCTGCGTTGTCGCGAGCGTTGTTTCCAGCTCCTGCTGCAGCGCCTCGATCGAATGAATCAGCGCCTTCGGGTCTTCGCGATCACGCTGCCAGAGCAGGACTTGGGCCTGGTACCACAGGCGTTCGCGGCTTTGTTGCCAGACATTGACTACAGGGGCCATGGTGTCGGAGGTATCTGCATCCAGAGAACTTTGCGTGCGCAACCGGTCCTCCAGACGCAGTGCCTGGTCTTGCGCCTGGTTGATAGTGTCACCGAGTGCGCCGCGGCGCTCTTCCCGATCGAAACCCGGCGCCACCAACATGACCGCCAGTGTTCCTAGTCGTTGGCTCAACGTGCTCTGCTCGGCCGCCAGTTGAATGATTTCGGCGTCAATGCGTCGCACCGCCTCTGCCCGGTGCCCGTGCCAGGCCTGCCATCCAGCCAGCCCGGCCACCAGCAGCAGCACCCCGTACATGGCCCACCGAACGCGCTGGTGTGCCGCCCGGGCATCGCCGGGCGCTGCGACACTGCGCTGCAAGAAAATGCGCTTGCCGCCGCGCGGGCTTGGCAAGCCGTTGTCCGAGGGTGCAGATGCAGGGGTGGGCATCGCCGGTTGTGCAATCGCCGATGCAGCCTAGCGGACCAACTCTGCGCGCATGGCGTCCACCACCGCGCGATAGTCGGGCCTGCCAAAAATGGCGCTGCCTGCTACAAACGTATCGGCGCCAGCGTCGGCCACACGGCGGATGTTGTCCACCTTGATGCCACCATCCACTTCCAGACGAATGTCCTTGCCGCAGGCCGTGATGCGCTTGCGCACCGCCTCAATCTTGCGCAAGGCCGAGTCAATGAAGCTCTGTCCACCAAAGCCCGGATTGACGCTCATGATCAAGACCAGATCGATGTCGTCAATCACCCAGTCCAGCACGTCCAGCGGTTGGGCGGGGTTGAACACCAACCCAGCCTGCACGCCCTTGGATTGGATGGCCTGAATGCTGCGGTGCACATGGCTAGAGGCATCCGGGTGAAAACTGATCAGGTCGGCACCCGCATCGGCAAACTGCGCCGCCAGTGTGTCCACTGGCGCGATCATCAAATGCACATCAATGGGCACCGGCACACCGGCAGCCGTCCTGGCATGCGGTTTGAGCGCCTGGCACACCATGGGGCCAAACGTGAGGTTGGGCACGTAGTGGTTGTCCATCACGTCGAAATGGATCCAGTCGACACCGGCCGCGATCACCTGTTGTATTTCCTCACCCAAACGGGCAAAGTCGGCCGACAGAATGGAAGGGGCAATGCGGTAGTTCATGGGATGTGAGTTTAGACTAGCGTCATGCCAAAGTACCAAATGTTGGTGGAAGTCGCCCCACAATACCTGCAAGACCAGTCGGCCCCGGACGATGGTCAGTATGTGTTTGCCTACACGGTCACCATCACCAATACCGGGGAGGTGCCGGCACAATTGGTGGCGCGCACCTGGAACATCAACGACGCCAACGGCATTACCGAGAAAGTCAAAGGTCTGGGCGTGGTCGGACAACAACCGTTTCTCAAACCCGGGCAATCGTTTGAGTACACCAGCGGAACACGCCTGCGCACCCCCACCGGCACCATGCATGGCAGCTTTTTTTGCGTCGCTGAAGATGGTGAGAAATTTGATGCCGATGTACCGATGTTTGTGCTCGATGCCCTGAGCGGCGACAACGGCACCGGCGGCACGCGTACCCTCCATTAACTATGTGGCTCGATGGGTGAGTTTGAGTTGATCCGCAAATTCTTTACCCGCCCGGTGCGCCGGGCGGCGCTGGGTGTGGGGGACGACTGCGCGCTGCTGAACAGCGCACCGGGCATGCAGATGGCCATCTCCACCGACATGCTGGTGCAGGGGCGCCACTTTTTGCCGGACGTTGATCCCTATGCGCTGGGACATAAGGCATTGGCGGTCAACCTGAGCGATCTAGCGGCATGCGGTGCCCAGCCGCTGGCTTTTACGCTCGCACTTGCGTTGCCCGAGGCCCGGGCTGAATGGCTAGAACCGTTCGCGCGTGGCTTGCTGGAACTGGCCGACGCCCATGGCTGCGAACTGGTTGGCGGTGATACCACCCAGGGCCCGCTCACCATCTGCATCACCGTGTTTGGTGAGGTACCCGCGGGGCAGGCGCTGCTGCGCAGTGGCGCGCGACCGGGCGACGACGTCTATGTCAGCGGCAGCCTGGGCGACGCGTACCTGGCGCTGCAGGCGCTGCTGGGGGAACTGGTGTTGCCCGAGGCGCTATTGGCCACGACCCGCCTGCGCATGGAGCGCCCGACGCCGCGGGTGTCCCTGGGCCTGGCCTTGAGCGGCGTGGCCAGCGCCGCGGCTGACGTCAGCGACGGACTCCTTGGCGACCTAGGGCATATCCTCACCCAAAGCGGCGTGGGCGCCACCCTGGACACCTCGGTTGCTATACATTTGCTAGCTGCTTACGCAGATATTACGGGCTCTGGCGGCATTTTGGATCCAAGCCAGAGCACGGCGCTGGCGTTGCAGTGCGTGCTCTCGGGTGGCGACGATTACGAACTGGTTTTCACCGCACCGGCAACACGGCGCGCAGCGGTCGCCGCAGCGGCCCGGCAAAGTGGGGTGGCGGTGACGCGCCTGGGCCAGATTGAGGCAACCCCTGGCCTGCGGCTGGTGGACGCACACGGCAATGCGGTGCCCAACCAGTTCACCTCGTTTGACCATTTTGCCAACGGGTGATCTAACGCACGCACTAGTATGCTTCGAAATAGATAGCAGCTTGCGCACGTACAGCAAGCGCTGCAAGCCTTTTTGCCATACACAGCACAGCTTGATCCTTGCTCAGTAAGACAGCCTGGTGGGCGACCGCAAGATCAATGAATTTCTGGTCGTCGGGATCTTTGCAGGTCACGCTGGCTTTTGCGGCAATGGCAACCGCGTCGGCATGCGTATCCCACTGGGCAAGCACGGCGGTGGCGTCGGTCCGGTGGAACGCCAGGCTTTTCACGATTTGGGGATAGGCGAGCACCCGTTCGAGTTCGTCGCGCATGGGCTCGGTGGCGAGCCAATTCAGTTGGCGGCCTTCAATTGCGTTGCGTAGGCTGGTTGTTGTTGGGTCATTGAAGACGTAGAGGTCCAGGACGATGTTGGTGTCGAGGACGATCTTCTCCGGCTGAGGCGGAAAATTGGGGTCAGATTCCAATTTCGTTTCCTGCACTCATCGCCGAACAAGCTACTGTCCTGAATTGGAGTCTGACCCCAATTTCCCTGGCGTCGATTTCCCATCCCGGGCAGAGCCGCGCACCA
>Ga0194061_1001194_pt1 | contig 15449 bp, 13 predicted proteins | sample SepL2221m_MetaG_FD_163423 | JGI IMG/M metagenome (GOLD analysis project Ga0194061, IMG submission 163423) | Anoxic zone freshwater microbial communities from boreal shield lake in IISD Experimental Lakes Area, Ontario, Canada - Sep2016-L224-21m | ecosystem: Environmental > Aquatic > Freshwater >...
CGCACAATATCATTCTGTTCATTGATGAATTGCACACACTGGTCGGCGCCGGGGGCGCTGAAGGCGCTATTGACGCCAGCAACGTGCTGAAGCCCTCGCTGTCGCGTGGGGAAATCCAGTGCATCGGGGCCACCACGCTGGACGAATACCGCAAGTACATTGAAAAAGACGGCGCTTTGGAACGGCGTTTCCAGACGGTCATGGTTGAACCGCCCAACAAAGAAGAAACGCTGGAAATTCTGCGCGGCCTGCGCGACCGTTACGAAACGCATCACCGCGTCTCCATCACCGAAGAAGCCCTGAAGGCGGCGGTGGAATTATCCACGCGCTACATCACGGCCCGGTGTCTGCCGGACAAAGCCATTGACGTTATTGATGAAGCCGGGGCGCGGGTGCGGCTCAAGAGCATGAGCAAGCCGCCCAACCTCGCAGATATCGAAGCCAAGATCGAAAAACTCAGCATCGAAAAAGATGAAGCCGTGCGCAATGCCGATTACGAACGCGCCGCCGAGCTGCGGGATCAGGCCGAGAATCTGCGCAAGGAAAAAGAAGAGGCCCAACGCAAGTGGAAAGAATCCGCCAAGGTCGTAGACGGCGTGGTGGATGAAGAAGTGGTCGCCGAAGTGGTCAGCAAGATGACCGGTGTACCACTCAAGAAGTTGGAAAAGAAAGAGGCTTCGCGTTTGCTGGAGCTGGAAACCGAACTGCACAAACGTGTGGTCTCGCAGGATGACGCCATCAAAGCCGTGGCGCGGGCAATCCGCCGGGCCCGTTCGGGTCTGAAAGATCCCAAACGCCCCATGGGTTGCTTCCTGTTCCTGGGGCCCTCAGGCGTGGGCAAAACCCTGCTCAGTAAAGCACTGGCCGAATTTATGTTCGGCAATGAGGACTCGATCATTCAGATTGATATGTCCGAGTACATGGAAAAGCACAACGTCAGCCGACTGGTCGGCGCCCCGCCGGGCTATGTGGGGTACGAAGAGGGCGGCCAGTTGACCGAGCGTATCCGCCGGCGGCCCTATGCCGTGCTGCTGCTGGATGAAATCGAAAAGGCGCACCCCGATGTATTCAATATGCTCTTGCAGATCATGGAAGAAGGCCGTCTGACCGACAGCTTTGGCCGGCACGTGGACTTCCGCAATACGGTCATCATCATGACCAGCAACATCGGTGCGGACCTGATCAAATCCGGCGGTGTCCAGGGCTTCGGGTATGCCAAACGCAACGACGACCAGAACTTCGAAGTGATGAAGAAGTCGTTGCTGCGCGAGACCGAGAAGTTCTTCCGGCCCGAATTCATCAACCGTCTGGACGATACCATCATCTTCCGGCCGTTGAACCGCGATAACCTCTATAACATCATTGATATCGAGGTGGGCAAGATGGCCAAACGGCTGGCGGAACAGGGCATGACCCTGGAACTGACCCCGGAAGCCCGCGATTTCTTGATCGAAAAGGGGTATAACCCCGATTTCGGTGCCCGGCCGTTGCGTCGCGCCATCGAGCAGTATGTCGAGGACACGCTGTCCGAATCCATCCTGCGTGGCGACTATAAGGGCGCCAATCTGATTCGGGTGGCCCGTGATGGCGATGGGCTGAAGTTTGAGACCGTGGCGCCCCCGGCCCCGGATGTAACTACCGAGCCTGCGCCCACCGGCGGGTCAACGTAAGCTGTGAGTGATTGCCGCCCCGGAATATCCCATCCGGGGCGGTACTATTTTTGCACCTATCTGGGGCTGGGACTATAATCTCACCTGTGCGAATTTAATATTTAGACAATATAAAGGTCGTTATATGCAACTGAATCGGCGCGGTCTCATGATGGTGGCGACGCTTATGGCGTTGGGGGTTTTGTCCGCGTGCGAATCGCCCATGGCCCAATCGGGCGCGGATGATGATTTGTATTTGCAGTCGCTGGTTCGCCGCAGTGTGGGTCAAACCACCCCGGAAGCAACCATGGCACGGCCGGCGGTGGAAGGGGTTCGTGAACAGGTGTTGACCCTGCAGGCTACTGCTGCGGCCAGTCAACCCGCCACCGAGCCAAGCGGTTCTGACACAGTGGCGCCGGTAGATGTGTCCGGGGCCAACAGCCCAATTTCCAATCTGCAGGGGCCGGCGGTGGAGTATATCCAGGGCGGCGAAACCATTGTCACTTTATCGCTGCAGGATGCTCTGGCGCGGGCTCTGCAACATTCTTTGAATATCAAATTACAGGCCTACAATCCGGCGATCAAAGATGAAGCGATTACCGAGGCCAGCGCGGTGTTTGATGCGGTCTTGTTCGGTTCCAGCACCTTCAATCGGTATGATCAGCCCAGCAACCGCGTCGGTGGGGGGGCCAATGATACGCTCTGGAGCAATCAGATCGGCGTCAAGAAACTGTTGTCCACCGGTGGGGTTGCCCAAGTCGTGGCGGGACACACTTGGGAGCAGCAGAGCCAGCCCGTCGGTTATCTGTATCCCCGGGCCAGCACGGCCACGGTGGGTTTGGGGCTGACGCAACCATTGCTTAAAGGCTTTGGCCCCGAGGTAACTCAGGCCAACATTTATTTGGCCCAGCGTGACGCCCGGATTTCGCGGGCGACCTTCCGGCGTCAGGTCGCCGAGCAGGTGGGTAAAGTGGAAGAAGCCTATTACACACTGGTCCAGACGCGTCTGGAACTCAAAGTGCAGGAAGACCTGCTGCTTCGCACCCAAGAGACCTATGACAAGGTGAAGGCCCGCGAGGCATTGGATGCGGACCGGGTGAAGGTCGCACAATCCTTTGCCGCCATCCAGACCCGCAAGGCCAATTTGATTCGTGCCAAAGCCCAGGTCCGGACCGCCTCGGAACAGTTAAAAATTGCCATGAATGATCCGGAATTGGACCTGCGCGACAATCGTTTGATCGTACCATCGGATCGGCCGATTGATGTGCCGGTCACGCTGAATGTGGCGGATCAAATTGATATTGCCCTGCGGCAGCGCAGCGAATTGGAAGAAGCCCGGCTGACGATTGAAAAGGCCGATGTGGTGTTGGCCGTGGCGCGGAACAATCTGCTGCCCAAACTGGATATGACTTTGTCCACGCAGTTTTACGGCTTATCCAACGATCCCGGCACCGCCATGGGCAATGTGATTGACCCCAATAAGTTCATTGATTATACCGCCGGCTTGACCTTTGAAATGCCCATCGGCAACCGTCAGGCCGAAGCGGCTATGAAGCGGCGCAATCTGGAAAAACGCCAGGCGCTGGTGAACATGCTCGGGACCGTGCAGCAGGTGGTGCTGGATGTGCGGACACGCTTACGTGAGTTGGCCACCACCTATCAGGAAATCGCCGCCCGGCGCAGCGCCCGCGAAGCTGCCTTTGAGGAGTTGGATGCAATTCTGCAGAAAGAACGGTTTGGCCAGGCCCTGTCACCCGAATTCCTGCAACTCAAACTGGATGCCCAAACCCGTTTGGCCGCGGCGGAAATCGCCGAATTACAGGCCACGGTGAATTATTCGCTGGCTGTGATGCGTTTGGAACTGGCCAAGGGCACGCTGTTGGAATACAACCGTATCGCCATTGACACCCCGCCGGAAGAAGCCCCCAGCCGGCTGCGGATACTGGGTCAGGTTTGGCCCTGAGCCAAGCCCAACCACAATTAATTATCCGGCCCCGGTCCGGTTGACCGGGGCCGTTTTTATGCGCCAAAAAGCAAGGACCACCTGATGCAGGTGGTCCTTGGCGTCATTCATATGGGGCAAATCAAAGAGGGCCTTAGGCCTTGGCTTCGATGGTCTCGCCGACCACAATCGGAGCGCCTTCCTTGAGGCGGGTAGCCTTGCCGGTGCGTTCACGCAGGTAATAGAGCTTGGCGCGACGCACCTGGCTCTTGCGCTTGACGTCGAGCTTTTCAATCTTGGGGGAGTTGACGGGGAACATACGTTCCACGCCTTCGTTGTTCACGATGCGGCGGACGGTGAAGGACTCGTTGGTGCCTTCGCCCTTCTTCATGATGATCGTGCCGGAGAAGACCTGGATACGTTCCTTGTCGCCTTCGGTAATCTTGCAGTGAACATCAACGATATCGCCAATGTTAAAGCTGAGGGGGACCTTGCGGAGACTCTTGGCTTCGACGTGGGATAGTAAAGCATTCTTCATGATCATAACTCCAGCGGTTACCCGTTTTGGGTAATTCGTTCATGCTGCGATAAGAGTCACTCCGCCGGCGGCTTGGGCAGCAAATCAGGCCGCTTGCGGGCGGTTCGTTCCAAACTTTGTTGGCGGCGCCACAGGGCGATCGCCTCATGATTACCCGAAAGCAAAGCTTCCGGAACCGTCAGTCCCCGGTATTCCCGCGGCCGGGTGTACTGCGGATATTCCAATCCTCCCGTGACGACCGGGTCGGCGGTGGCAAAGCTCTCGGATACATGGCTTTGGGCATCACCCAAAACCCCTGGCAGCAACCGCACAATCGCATCGAGTAGCACCATCGCGGGCAATTCCCCGCCCGACAGCACATAATCACCGATGCTTACTTCCAAGGGATCAAGCACAACCTTGATCCGCTCGTCAAAACCTTCGTAATGCCCGGCCACCAGCAAAATCCGGGGCAAGCGGGCCAATTCTTCAACTAACGGCTGGTCCAATTTCCGGCCTTGCGGACAAAGTACAATCCGTCGGGCCGGGGTCGGTTCCAGCGTGTCAATCTTATCCACCGCATCAATCACCGGCTGGCACATCAGCACCATTCCGGCACCGCCACCAAACGGACGGTCATCAACTTTACGGTGCGGGTCCTGAGTAAAGTCCCGCAACTGATGCAGATGATATTGGACAATGCCTTTATCAACTGCACGTTTGAGTATGCTGGCCGAAAGCACGCCGGTAAACATTTCTGGGAAAAGCGTCAGAATGTCTATACGCATGGCCGCATACCCACCCAATTACTGTTGGGTAACTTACTTGGGGGCAGTCGCCAGCGTCTTGCGATCCTGAGCGCGGGCAAAGAGACCCTTGACGGTGTCGCTGGGCTGGGCGCCGACGCGGATCCAGTGTTCGTAACGAGCCTTGTCCACGACGACCTGCTTGGAGGTGTCCTTGGCATGGGGATCGTAATAGCCCAATTCTTCGATGACCTTGCCATCACGCGGACTGCGAATGTCCACGGCGTTGATGCGCCACATAGCGTGATTCTTCCGGCCAAACCGCTTCATGCGAATTTTTACCACGTGCGTAACCTCTTACTCGTCTGCTTGAGACAATCAAAATACTCTGTCATGACCAAGACCCTACTATGAGTCTCTCGCCATGCGTGAATCGGATAATGTACCCGCAGATACACTTTACTTCAAGTCAGCTAAGCACTTGTTGGGCAACAAATTGCCGTCAGTGCTTATGGCTTGGCCGGGACCGCAGGCAAGGGCGCCTGTTTGATGCTACCCAACTCGGGCACTTCGCGGCATTTTAGCAACGTTACCGTCTTCCCGTTTTGCGTAACAATTACCTGGCCATCAGTTGATTCTGTACCCAAATGCACCTCGTCTGTTTCACCGTTAAGACTCACACGGACGCCCTTACCCTCTGCCAAAGTTAGGTTCATCCGGTATTTCCGGGAAAAGCTGGGATGGTCCACATCGCACATGGGAACTTGGTCTTAATACCTCCGGCATGAAATCCGATCCATCTTGGTGCGGTTATGCCCTATCAAACACTCCCCGAAAATACCGGATAAACCATAAAAAAGGCACAGTGTTTAAGCTGTGCCTTGGTGGGGAATTCTTTGGTACGCTGGCTTATGCGGCGATCCGGGCAGGGGCCGCAGCGGTCACCGGAGCCGCAGCGCCGGCCGTGGCCGGGAGGGTGCGGGTCATCCACGAGCCATTGCTGGCCGTGAGGACGCTGTAGGGGACCACCCACCACATGCAGGTGAACCAGAACAGGCTGTAGAGGATGCCGTATACCCAATCGCTGTTGCGTTCCTGCTTAACGTAGTAGATCTGCATCAGAGCGCTGAACACTGTCGCCACCGCGAGGTAACGCAGCATGAACAGGGGGTTGACCAAACCGTAGACCAGGAAGGTCGCAATCACAAAATAGGGGAGAATCATTTCCAGCGAGTTCAGCGCCCAGTCAAGATTGGCCGACAGCCAGAAACGCTTGCGGAACGGCGTATAGCACCACGTGGCCCAAGCGAGGTTTTCCCGCAGGTTGCCACGTTCCCACCGCATGAACATCTTGGCCAGACCATTGTAGGTGGTGGGGATGTTGGTCCAAACCACGGCATTGCTCTGGAACAGGATTTCATGACCCTGACGCAGAATCAGGTTCGACAGGGCGCGGTCTTCGGCAATCGTGCTGGGCTTGCCCATCCACGACTGGTTATTCCACTCTTCGAGCACTTCTTCCACCGCACTGCGGCGATAGGCGCTGAACGCACCGGGGGTGCACTGCACGGTCCGGATGACGGACTGGTAGGCCCGTGAGAAATCAAACGCGATCACAAACGAAGCCCGCAGCATACGCGGGATGATGCCTTGGGAACGGTTCAAGACTTTAACGTTCCCGGCCACGCCACCCACGCGGCTGTCCGCGGCAATCGGGGTGACCAGATTACGCAGTGCGTCGTGTTCAATAACACTGTCGGAGTCCATGGTAACAATCACGTCGCCGGCGGCGAGGGCAAAGCCCACCCGCAGACCCTGCCGCTTGCCGCCATTCTTTTCCATGTTGATGGCGCAGACGTTGTCGGGATATTTCGCGGCTGCGGTGGACATGTGATGCCAGGTATCGTCTTTGCTGCCGTCGTTGATGGTGATGATCTGAAGCTTGTGGCGGGGATAGTCGCAACGCGCGATGGATTCGATGCTCTTGGCCACATCGGGGCCTTCGTTATAGGCGGGGATGATGACCGTGACAAACGGCAACTGTTCATCGCTGAGTGAGGGCATAGCTTTGTAGAACATGGCCAGTATCACACGCACGATGGTGACCACCAGCATGACGGAGCCATAGATACCCGCACCCACCATGAAATAGTGCATGACCCGCCACTGGTGCAGGTCTACCAGCGACATATTGACCGCGCCGGTGGCGATGGCGCCGCCGACGATGGCCGCGTACAGCATGACCAAAGCTATCTTGAGGGGCATGTCCGCCGGATTTGACCGACGAGCTTCCGCAATCGCGTGATCCTGATGGAATACCTGAAGGGGGGAGGAGCGCTTACCAAACCACCGCAGACTCCGCAGGGAGACAGGCAGGTTGAGCTGGGTCACGTGAGTATATCCTACAAATATATCGCACTTACGAAAATGCGGGCAGTCCAGGTGCGACAACTGGGCCCAATGGCTGCAATAGACCCACGATGGGTGAAATGGTTAGATAAACATTCTTGCAGTTTTATTGTTCTCTAGGGACAATAGTCGCCATGCCCAACCGCAATCCTCATCCATCGGTCAATTCGGTCCAAGTAGGGGACTGTATTGACGCCCATAAATTATTTGTAAGTCATTTATTTGACGTAGTTTATATTGATCCACCGTTCTTCACCCAGCGACCGTGGACGGGGGCGATTCGCACGAATGAAGGGTTAGCTGGTAGTGACGCATCGGTTTCGCAGATTCGTAATGCAGAATTTTCAGACCATTGGGCAGGGGGGATGGAAGATTATTTGGCTTGGCTCAAACCCCGGCTTAGTGCCTGTTGGGATCAACTGACCCCGCAAGGGTGCATGTTGATCCACCTGGACTGGCATGCGGTCCATTACGTGAAAGTGTTGGCCGATGGCCTTTGGGGCAGTGATCGGTTCCAAAACGAGCTCATCTGGTATTACCAGACCGGCGGGGCAAGCAAACGCCGCTTCTCCCGCAAACACGATACGATCTTGTTTTATGCCAAAGGCGATCAACATTTCTTTGACGGCAAAGCGATTGCCATCCCGCGCACGGAAAAAGCCATGCGCCGTGCCCGATCTGGCAAGGGTGCCCGCATCGCTGCCACCGATATCACGAAAAATCCCGATGATGTGTTTATTGTTTCTGCGCTGAATGCTATGGCCGACGAACGCGTGGGTTATCCCACGCAAAAGCCCTTGGAATTGTTGCGGCGGTTGGTGGTGGCACTGTGTCCGCCCGGCGGTTGGGTGGGGGACTTTATGTGTGGTTCGGGGACAACGCTATTGGCCGCCGCAGAGGCTGGACGCAATTTTGCGGGGTGTGATATCTCGCCCACGGCTGTGGCGCTGGCCAAACAACGGCTTAAAGCTTACTTGGGATAGTCGCCGCGGAGCAGGCGGATGGTCGCGGCCCGTTCGGGGTTACGGAAAATAGCCGCTCCGGCCACGAGAATATCCGCACCCGCATCCAAAGCCTGATGTGCGGTCCGAATGCCAATCCCGCCATCAATTTGCAGTCGTTGTTGCGGGGATAATTCATTTCTTAGCCAACGGACTTTGTCCAGCACTTCGGGCATAAATGATTGGCCGGTAAAACCGGGATTCACGCTCATCACCAGCACCAGATCCACCGCCTCAAGCAGGGGCCCCAGTGTGGTGGTCGGCGTGGCGGGGTTGAGACTCACACCGACGGTGACGTCCAGATCATGCAGACGCTTGATCAAATCCAGCCCGCGCTGACCGGGGGCCACTTCGATATGGAAGGTGATGTGTTTCGCCCCGGCTTGGATGAACAGCGGTGCGTATTTTTCCGGATCGGTCACCATCAGATGCACATCCTGCATCAGGCCGGTGCATTTGGTCAGGGCGGCCACGGTGTCTGGCCCCAGCGTCAGGTTGGGCACAAAGTGGCCATCCATGACATCCACATGCAGCAGATCGGCCCCGGCGTTTTCCACATCACGGACTTCCAGCCCGAGCCGCGCGAAATCCGCGGCAATGATGGACGGCGCAATCAACGGCAGATGCGGCGGGGTTTTGATGATGTTGTCAGACATAGGCCATCCCAATAAAAAAGGCGCGGGCCGAAGACCCGCGCCTCGTGGGAGTCATTATACCATTAAGCGTTATCGAGGATATCCAGGCAGGGGAAGCCTTTGCCTTCGAGGAACTCCAGGGACGCGCCGCCGCCGGTGGAGACATGGCTGACCTTGTCGGCCAGACCAAACTCTTCGATCGCGGCGGCGGAATCGCCCCCGCCGATCACGGTTACAGCGCCCTTGCTGGTGGCTTCGGCCAGTGCCAACGCCACGGCCTTGGTGCCGCTGACGAAGGGGGCCTTTTCGAACACGCCCATCGGGCCGTTCCAGACGACCGTCTTGGCATTCTTGATGGTGTTGCTGAACAGTTCAATGCTCTTGGGGCCGATATCAAAACCCGCAAAGCCATCGGGGATATCGCCCACGGCAATCTGGGTCTGGGCGGTATCGGTCATTTCCGTGGCGACCACTGAATCTACCGGCAGCAGAATCTTGCCGTTGGCTTTGGCCAGCAGTTCCTTGGCCAGTTCGACCTTGTCGGCTTCGACCAGCGACTTGCCGGTCTTGAGGCCCTGAGCCAGGAAGAACGTGTTGGCCATGGCGCCGCCGATGATGATCTTGTCGGCTTTGGCCAGCAGGTTTTCGATGACTGCAATCTTATCGGAGACTTTGGCCCCACCGAGAATCGCCACGAAGGGACGCTTGGGGCTGTTGAGGGCGTCGCCGAGGAACTTGAGTTCTTTTTCGATCAAGAAGCCGATGGTCCGCTTGCCCGCACCGAGTACTTCGGCCACGCCGAAGGTCGAGCCATGCTGACGGTGGGCAGTGCCGAAGGCATCGTTCACATACAGATCGCCAAACTTGGCCATTTCGGCTGCGAAGGCGGGGTCATTCTTTTCTTCCTGTTTGTGGAAGCGGGTGTTTTCCAGCAGGATCACGTCGCCATCTTTCGCGGCTGCGACCACTTGAGCGGTGGCTTCCCCGATGCAGTCCGGCGCCAGGGTCACGGGCTTACCGAGGATTTCGCCCAGGACCTTCGCGGCGGGTGCCAACGAGAATTTCTTTTCGGGACCAGCCTTGGGCCGGCCCAAATGGCTCATCAGAATGGCTTTGCCGCCCCGATCAATGATGGATTTGATGGTGGGTACCGCAGAACGGATGCGGCGGTCATCGGTGACATTGAGATTTTCATCCAGCGGGACATTGAAATCCACGCGAACCAGAACCCGCTTGCCTTTGACATCCAATTGCGCGACAGTTTTCTTGGCCATGAGCAGTCATCCTCGTGCTTATTAAGATTCCAAAACATCTACCCCGGCACCGGGGCCGGTACAAGCCGCCTATGCTAGAAGAAAGCAGGGCAGATGGTCAAGGCCCGCAGGCCTAAACCGCCATAAAAAGGGATTATTTAAGACTTTGGACGGTTAGAAGATGCTGTACTTGGTCAAAAGCAGCATGAAATCATCCTTGTACGGGCCGCCGATGGTTTGCGGGAAGCTGCCTTTGAGGTTTTTCAGCGTCTTCTTGGTTTCATCGGTGTCTTTGCCCAGTTTCTCGTTGCATTGCAGCACACGCAGATAGGCTTCCCACCAGGATTCGGACGCCTGTTCCAGCCGGGGGATCAACCGTACAAAGGCTTCATGGGCATCCAGATGATGGCCCATGTAATACAAGGCACGGGCCTGACCCATCTTATTAAAGATGTCATCGCGCCCGGGATTTTTAGCCTTGAAGGTATTGTCCATGTCCGTGAAGAGCTTGTAGGCTTCATCCGCGCGGCCGCCACGGATCAGCATGTCACCGTAATACTGGCGGTAGGCGTATTCATCCTTGGCACGGTCGGCCTCGCTCTTGGTTTTATCCGCCTTGGATAACTCCGCCAGCATCAAGACCAAATCGGCCGCTTCTTTGGCGGTCTGCTTGGCGCGTTCCGGTTCGGTTTTTTCGTACAGATCAATATCCTTGATGGCTTCATATACCATGCCCCGGATAATTTCCGGCGCCTGCTGGGGATATTTTTCGTAATAGATTTTCACCAGATCGCTGGCTTCTTTGTTTTTATTGGCCATATTCAACGCCAGGATCCGATAGCGCAGGACCAACCCCTGAATGGCGGTGGGGAGTGGTTTGGCGGCATCGGCCGTGCTTTCCACCTGATCCAATGCCTTCAGGGCGGAGTTCCCGTCCTGAAGGTGTTTGACGGCGGTGATGGCTTGAATAATCCAAACGTCGCGCCGATAGTCCTGAATCTTTTTCAGGGTTTCGGGGCTGGCATTTTTAGGTGGGGTCAGGAATTTATCGGCGGCCGCCATCAAGGCCTTGGCGGCATCCTTAATCTTGCTGGCTTCCGGTTTGTTTTCTCCGCTGGTCAATTTGAGCAGTTGGGTTTGGGTGATGCGGAGCAAACGATATTGGGCATCGCTGTAGGTGGCTTCGGTGGCGGGAACTTTGGCGAAGGCCGCAACGGCTTCCTCCAATTTACCGGCATCTTCCAATACGGCGCCCTGGGCGAACATCCAGCGCGGATCACCCTGCTCCCCCGTCATCAGCGCCAAGGCTTTACGGGTCAGGTTTTGGACTTCTTCGGAGATCGGTTTGCCCTGATTGGCTTTACGAATTTGCCCGATTTGCGCCAGCGCCATCTCCAGCGAATCTTTGGAACGTTTGTCCTTGGGATTGATCTCGGCAAAGCGGATATTGTATTGGACCGATTCGATCATGCGGCCCAGCCGATTGGTCGCCAAGGCGGCAATGAGCAGCGATTCCTGTTTCTCGGTGGCGGTGGCGGTGGTATCAGTGGCAACCGCTTCCGCCGCGGTGATGGCCACTTCCAGTTGCTTGCGGCCGGGTTCGTCATCCTGCGCCGTGGTGCTCTTGACCCAGGCCAGCGCGAGCTTCTGCATCGGGGGATACTTGGTCAAATCGGCATTATCGGGAATCCCCGCTGCCAACTGATCGTAGATCAGGTCCTGGAACCGCGGTTCGCGTTGCAGCAGGTCCATCAGCAGCGTGGTGGCTTCCTGTTTGGATTTGGCCGAGACGACGGCATCCTTCAACACGGTGGCTTCATATTCGCCCTGCGCCACCAGCACGCGGTACTTGAGCATTTCCCACGAGATGAGCGCCGCCTTTTGATTGTCCTTGGGTAATTCACTTTCGATCCAGGCCTTGAACTGATTCAATGCGGGCAGGGGGCCATTACCGATGGTATTAAGTTCGCGTTTGATGACTTCGTTGGTTTTAATTACCTTGCCCTTATTATCTTTAACCTCTTCGATCATTTTAGTATCGGTGTAGAAATTCCCCTGGCGAATCCGGGCCACCACGATCTGGTAGCTGGCCTGATACCGGAGCCATTCCGGGTTATTCGCGGCTTTGGTGGCCGCGACATTCAGGTCATTGATGGCACTTTCGTACTCACCGGCTTCGGAATTACATTTACCCCGCAGTAATGCGGAGATGAATTTGACGCCGGAGTCAGCCTCCCCATCAGCGTAGTCACTACAGCCCTTGGTGGCGGCCTTGAGCAGGGTAAGGCGTTTGGCATCATTCTTGGGCAAAGCCAAGGCCCCGAAATATTGGGCAAAGGGGCGATAATATTGCACATCGCCATTTAACCCGTAGGCTTGTTGCCAGCGTTCTTTATTCAACGCCGGCAGGCTTTCTTCGGCCACCATTTGTTCGGCCAGAAGCTTGCCGGCGGCATCCAACAAACGCAGCGCGGTATCCGCCAGGGGTTTGAGCTGGGCGCGGTCACGGTCGTTAATGCCGTAATATTCCACCCGCGTACGAATTGGGTCGGCCATGGTGCCCAGAATAAACTTGGCATGTTCGTTACACCAGACGGGGTCCAGCTTGCTGCCGACGGTATCCAGATACGTGCCCAAAGCTGTGACATAAGTATCCACGTTACGGCCCCGGGCGGCCCGGTCGCGGGATAGTTCGTCCCATTGGCTCAAGATGGCATCGGCCGTGTAAACGGGTTCGGCCGGGGTGCCTTTGACCTTGAGCAAATACGCGTTGAGCGTATCAGTGAGTCCCAGTTTGGCCAGTTCATGGGCAAACTGAGTATCACGATGTTTGGCTTCCACGTATTCGGGCAACTTGGTTTTGCCGGGGGGGGTGGCTTGGACCCAGAGCGTGGAACCCGAAGTCAGTGCCGTTATCACGGCCAGGGTTAAGAGGGCACGTTGTGTAGTGGTGAGCATGATATACCTCCGGTGCATACTGCTGGATTCTAATGCGTCGCGAACTGATGCGAACCGATGAAGCATCGTCAGGTTTCATTATGCCCGCCGGAACACTTCAGGGCAACAGCAGCAGGCAGGACGGGGGCATAAATCAGCGCGCGTTGGTAAAGGCCACATGTTCAAAGCCGGCTCCGGCCAGCGCGTCATAAACCCGCACCACATCACTCCACGGTACGGCTTTCTCCGGGGCGATCAAAATCTGAATGTCCTTGTCCACGCGGGTCTTGGCCGTTTTGAAGAAGGCCGTCAGACTGGCCACATCATCGGGCCGGTCGGGATTGCGTTCAAAGGCGGTAATCAGCACTTTGTCGCCGCCCAAACTTTTAATCGAGATATTCTGAGTGACGGTGGGGATCTTGCTGGTGCCCTTGGATGAGCCGATGCCCACGCCTTCGAGTGCGGGAACGCTATTCTGCATGAACATCTCGGTGACGGCAAAGGTGGAGCTGAGCATGAAGAAGATCAGCAAACACATCACCAGATCCACCATGGGGGTCATGTTGGGACCCGCATGGAGGTTCGCTTTTTTCATACCGCGTCGTCCGCCACCGCTACTCATGGTTACACTCCTTAACGCAGGGCCCGCAGGCACACCGCTGGATCATCGGAACTTAACTGCCGGGGTGGCTGGTAAATGCCACACTCCTGCGGCCGGATTTAGCCGCCGTAATTCCGGGTGGCAAAATACACGTTGTTCAAGTTCGCCTGGGCACAGGCAATCAGTACCGGGGCCACATATTCGTAGGGCAACTTTTCTTCGCCGCGTACAATCACCCGCAGCGATTTGAATTCCGAACCCAGCCGGGCGACTTCTGCCCGGAACTCGGTAGCCAGTTGTCCTGGCATGATTTCCCGCTTGCGAATTTCGATAATCGTCCCTTCCGCAATGCCCACTTTGGGGTTACGGAACTTCACATTGACAATGATGCGGTTTTGCTGGTCCGCCAATTCGCGCGATTGTCCGGCCTGCGGCACGCTGATGCCTTCGGAGGCTTCTTCCTTGGCCAGTTTACCGGCCACCAGGAAGAAGATGATCAGGCACATGACAATGTCAATCAGGGGAGTGACATTGACGTGCTCGTCGTGCATGCCTTCAATTATGCGTCTTGCCATTTGACACCTCTTACGGAATGCTGGTGAGTACCCACTGAGCCCGGGGACGGCCGAATGACCGCCCCCGGGTGGGGGTCATGTGGATTACTTAGGCTTCCGCTTCTTCGACGGCTTCGGCGCGTTTCTTGATGACCTTGGCGCCGGTGGAACCGCCGGAACTGGTCGCGCTGCTGGAACTGGAGCCCTTTTCAGGACGGACCGATTCCAGCAATTCTTCGACCGTCATGGCCGCCGCGGAGGTCATCTTGTCAATCTTGGTCCGCATCATGCCGTAGAACACCAGGCAGGGCAGGGCGACGCCCAGACCGAAGAACGTATGCCACAAGGCTTTGGAAATACCACTGGCCAGATCCGAAGGCTTGGCGTTGCCGGAGGTGGCGCCCAACACATGGAACGCTTCGATCATACCCAGCACTGTACCGAACAACCCGATGAGTGGCCCGATGTTACCGATGATGTTGAGCATTTCAATGCGGCGGAAGTAGCTGGAAATGCGTTCGCCAATGGCGGATTCCATCGCTTCCCGCATGGCCGCATAGCCCAGATGGGCGCGGCGCAGGCCAGCATTGAGGCTGTAGCTGATAAAGCTCTGGTCTTCGCTGGTGAACTCGAGCAGTTCTTTGAACTGCCGTGCTTCGATCAATGAGCGGATGTGCTCGGTGGTCTCTTCCGGCGCGACGACTTTCTGCCGCAGGTGGATGATGGCGTCAATGATGATCGCAATCCCGGCCACCGAGGCGGAGAAGATTGCGGGCAACACGACGAACCAGTCCAACGCCTTGTAGGCATTGAACCCGCCCATGGCGTTCGAGGGTGCGGGGGCGCCGCCCGGAGCCGCCGTGACGGGGGCCGCGGCTTCCTGGGCCAGACCGGTGGAGGCCAGGACCAGCAGGGTGATCACCCCGATGGCCAAAGCCGCGACCAAACTCATACGACGTACTGATAGCATCACAAACTCCTTTGCAAAGCAAGAGTAAAAAAACTTTAGCGCCCGTATTCTGACAGCGGGGTAGATAACTAATTCGTCAAATCTTTCTCTTTGACCAGTTTGTACTGGCCTTTGTTGTCCGTGGCCATCTTGCGCAACTGGTCGATATACTTGGGGTCGTCCCTGATGAACGCTAGCGTGTTGATAACGACTTTGCGGTCTTTGTTCAACTCTTGAATCACTTCCACAAGCTTGG
>Ga0194061_1001195_pt1 | contig 15440 bp, 12 predicted proteins | sample SepL2221m_MetaG_FD_163423 | JGI IMG/M metagenome (GOLD analysis project Ga0194061, IMG submission 163423) | Anoxic zone freshwater microbial communities from boreal shield lake in IISD Experimental Lakes Area, Ontario, Canada - Sep2016-L224-21m | ecosystem: Environmental > Aquatic > Freshwater >...
TGCTGCAGGACGGTGGACCATGGGCGAACTAGGCACGCCCGGTGCGGACCGCGCTCACCAACTAGCGCAGCTTGAGGGCAAAACCTGGGACCTGCTGGTCATTGGCGGCGGCATTACCGGTGCGGGCGTGGCGCAGCAGGCGGCACGGCGCGGCTGGAAAGTGCTGCTCTTGGAGCAGCGCGACTTTGCCTGGGGGACATCCAGCCGCTCCTCCAAACTGGTGCACGGCGGATTGCGTTACCTGAAGGAAGGCGACATCAAGACGACCTTGCACTCGGTGCAGGAGCGCCAGCGCCTGATGCGTGAGGCACCGGAATTGATTGAGCCACAAAGTTTTCTGTTTGCCACTTGCAAGGGGCGCAAACCCGCGCGCTGGCTGTTCCAGACCGGGCTGGCGATTTATGACCTGATGGCACGGCACAAGAACCATTTTTGGGCCGATACGGCCCGCGCACAGTCCCTGGCGCCGGGCTTGGCGCCGCCCGGACTGCAAGGTGCTTTGGTATTCACCGATGCCAAGACCGACGACGCACGCCTGGTGCTTCGGGTGCTCATGGAGGCCCAGCGCGATGGCGCTACGGTGCTCAACTATGTGGCGGCCCGAGAACTCTTGTTCGACAAGGGGCTGGTATCAGGTATCCAGGCTGTGGACGTGCAAACCGGCCAAACTTATCAGATTCGCGCCCGCAGCGTGGTCAATGCCACCGGCGCCTGGACGGACAAACTGCGCGCTGCTGTGGGTGGCAAGCCGATGCTGCGCCCCTTGCGCGGCAGTCACTTGGTGGTGCCGTTCTGGCGCTTGCCTGTGCCCCAAAGCGTCAGCATGATGCACCCGCGTGATGGCCGTCCGGTATTTCTCTATCCGTGGGAAGGCGCTACCCTGGTCGGCACAACCGACCTGGACCACCGCACCGACCCCAATACCGAAGCCAGCATCACCTCGAATGAAGTCGACTATCTGCTGGAAGCCGTCAACGACCAATTTCCGACAGCGGTCTTGACAGCGGCCGACATCAGCGCCTGCTACTCCGGAGTGCGCCCGGTGGTAGACGATGGCAGCGGCAATACCTCAAAAGCCGCCCGCGACCATGTGGTCCTGGACGAGTCCGGACTGATTTCTCTGGCCGGTGGCAAGCTGACCACCTTCAGACTGATGGCGCAAGATGCCCTGCAACTGGCAGCCCGCTACGCTGAGAAGCCGTTTGCACGCGATGACTCGGCGGTGTTTACATCGGCGAACCCACTGAACCCGCGCTGGAGCAGTGCGGTGCAGCATCGACTGAAAGCTCGCTACGGTTATCAGGCCGCACTGTGGTGCCGGCATGCTTCCAACGAGGACCTCAGCACCATACCCGGCACACGCACCCTGTGGCTGGAACTGGTAGTGGCCGCACAGCACGAATCAGTCGAGCATCTGGACGACCTGCTGCTACGGCGTACCCGTCTTGGCATCCTGCTGCCACGCGGCGGCCTGGACCATCTGCCCCGCATCCGCCAGCTGTGCGAGGCGCACCTGGCTTGGGGCGATGCGCGCTGGACTACAGAGCTTGCCCGTTATCAGGCCTTGATCGACAGGCATTACAGCGTCCCTTCACACACCCAACAGGACAAGGCTACTGCCCCATGAACAAAAGCCACATTCTGGCCATTGACAATGGCACACAGAGCGTTCGTGCACTGATTTTTGACCTGCAAGGCAACCTGGTGGACAAGGCGCAAGTGACGATTGACACCTACCAATCGCCGCAACCTGGCTGGGTCGAAAACGATCCTGAAGCTTTCTGGCAATCACTGTGCGCCGCCTGCCAGCGCCTGTGGGCCACCACCCGGGTGCCCAGGGAGTCCATTGCCGGCGTTGTGATCACCACCCAGCGCGCCACCACCATCGCGCTGGACAAGGACGCAAAACCCCTGCGACCGGCCATTGTCTGGCTGGACCAGCGCCGCACCGAGAAGACACCACGGTTAAGGTGGTGGTGGGAAGCGGCTTTCAAAATCATTGGCATGCGCGATACGGTCAAGCATTTCCAGAAGGAGTCGGAGGCCAATTGGATTGCGCAGAACCAGCCCGACATCTGGGCCAAAACTGACAAATATCTGTTGCTCTCGGGCTACCTGAATTTTCGATTTACCGGCCGGTTTGTGGACTCCGTGGCATCCCAGGTGGGGTACATCCCATTCGACTACAAAAATGGCTGCTGGGCCAGCGCGCACGACTGGAAATGGCAAGCCCTTCCGATCAAGCGGTCCATGCTGCCCGAGCTGGTGGCCGCAGGTACGCGCATTGGCACTGTCACCGCCCAAGCAGCGCGCGACACCGGTATCCCCGAAGGTCTGCCTGTCATAGCGGGTGCTGCGGACAAAGCCTGTGAAGTGATCGGCGCGGGGTGTCTGACACCCGAGATTGCCTGCCTGTCGTACGGCACCACGGCCACGGTCAACACCACCACCCCGCGCTATGTGGAGGCCACTGCTTTTATTCCGCCCTATCAGGCAGCCATGCCACGGCATTTCAACACCGAGATTCAAATCACGCGCGGGTTCTGGATGGTGAGCTGGTTCAAGGAGCAGTTTGGCCTGCATGAGCAGCAAATTGCCAACCAGCGCGGCATCGCCGCCGAGACGCTGTTTGACGAATTGGTCAATGCTGTTCCCCCTGGCGCTCAGGGCCTGATGTTGCAGCCGTTCTGGAACCCGGGCATCAAGATCCCCGGACCGGAGGCCAAGGGGGCCATCATCGGCTTTGGCGATGTGCATCATCGCGCCCACATCTACCGGGCCATTCTGGAAGGCCTGGCCTACGCGCTACGCGAAGCAAAAGAGCGCATTGAAAAGCGCAGCGGTACCCGCATCACCACAGTACGGGTCTCGGGAGGTGGGTCACAAAGCGATGCGGCCATGCAAATTACGGCCAATGTGTTCAACCTTCCATGTGAGCGCCCCCACTTGTATGAAACCAGCGGCCTGGGTGCGGCCATTCTGGCAGCCGTCAGTCTGGGGCTTTATCCGGACTTTGCCACCGCTATCGCCCACATGACCCGTCTGGGGCAGGTGTTTCAACCTGAGCCGGTGCATGTGCACACCTATGAGCAGCTATACAACCGGGTGTACCGGCACATGTATGCTCGGCTGCAGCCGCTGTACCGTGACATTCAGGACATCACCGGCTATCCGGCAAAAAACTGAACGTAGCGCCCAGAAATCTCGGGCACTGCGCAGAATCAAATGCGAGTCGTAGCAGAGGGCCGCAGACTGCGCCAACCATTCGATGTAGTTTGAGCAAGCAACCCGCTCATATCGCCTCGGTACGTTCTATCAACCAGGCAAGACCTGCCGCGCTGACCATAGGACTCAGACGCTCGCGCACCGTAGCGTGGTAGGCGTTGAGCCACTCCAACTCGTCGGTTCGCATCAGATCTTTCTGGATGCAGCGGGTATCGATAGGACACAGGGTCAGCGTCTCGAACTCCAGAAATTCACCAAACATCTCGGCGGTGGGAGCGGCCACGTTGAGCACCAGGTTTTCAATACGAACGCCCCATTGGCCACTACGGTACAGACCCGGCTCGATAGAGGTGATCATGCCGGGTTGCATGGCCATGTTGGCATCGGGAATGGCTTTGGAAATGCTTTGGGGGCCTTCGTGCACATTCAGAAAATAGCCCACGCCGTGGCCGGTGCCGTGGCCGTAGTCCATGCCGTGCGCCCACATGGGCGCGCGCGCCAGTGCGTCCAGCATGGGCGACAACGTGCCCATCGGAAAACGCGCACAGGACAGGCCAATCGTACCCTTGAGAACCAGTGTGTAGTCGCGCTTCTGATCTGCGCTAGGCGTGCCGATGGGCCAGACGCGGGTGATGTCTGTGGTACCGCCCGGATATTGGCCGCCCGAGTCGATCAACAGCAACCCATCACCTTCGATGACGGCATGACTTGCTTGCGTTGCGCGGTAGTGCGGCATGGCACCATTGGCGTTGAAGCCGGCAATGGTGTTGAAGGACAGACCGACAAAGCCGGGACGCTTTGCGCGTTCGGCCGACAGTCGGTCGTCAATTGTGAGCTCGGTGATGCGCTCTTTGCCCTGAGCGACTTCAAACCAGGCGTAAAAGTTGCACATGGCAGCGCCGTCCTGCTCCATGGCGGCACGCACATGGGCAGCCTCGGCGGCACCCTTGCGGCTTTTCAACAGTACGGTAGGGTTGATCGCCTCGATAACCCTCACTGAGACGGAGGCGCTTTCGCGCAAGCCGAGGGTCACACGGCGCGGATCGAGCATCAATACGGCGCTGTCGGGCAGCGCAGCCAGGGCGGGGCCGGCCAGCGGATAGTCCTGCAGCAGCACGCCATCTGCCTCCAACCGCTCAGCCAACTGAACTGGCACTTTGCCACTTGCCACAAACAAGGTTGCGACGGTGGCGTCGATCAGCGCATGGGCCAGAAATACCGGGTTGTACGACACGTCAGAGCCGCGCAGGTTGAACAGCCACGCAATGTCGTCGACGGTCGAGATGAAATGGTGGCTGGCCCCGAAGCGGGTCATGGCGTCACGCACCTGCGCCAGCTTGGCTGCGCGCGGCGCGCCCACGAAGGCTGCGTCGTGCTCGTACACCGGCGCTTCGGGCAGTGAGGCGCGGTCCGGCCAAATATGGGCAAACACGTCGGCATCGGTTCGCAAAGTGGCACCGACTTTGGTTAAAGCCTCACGCAATTGTTGTGCGGCCGCCAACCCCAGCACAGCGCCATCCACGCCCACCGCTTGCCCGGCGGCCACCTGGCTTGCGAGCCATTGCACATGGTGGGTGGAGGCGCCGGCTTCGATCTTGACCAGGTCAATGCCGCTGCCGGTTAGCTCTGCCTCGGCCTGCGTCCAGTAGCGACTGTCCGCAAACAGGGCCGCTCGGGTTTGTGTCAGCGCCAGCGTGCCCATGGAGCCGGTAAAGCCCGAAAGCCATTCGCGCCCCTGCCAGCGTGCGGGCAGGTACTCGGACAGGTGCGGATCGCTCGACGGCACCAGACAGGCCACCAACCCCAACTCTTTCAAAGCAGTCTGGGCGCTGGCGATGCGCTGGGCAAAAACGGAAGGCTTAGCAGTCATCGCGGTTCCTCTTGTGAAGGGTGTTTGCGCCGGGGTTTGACGCAAACCCGCGATTGTAGGACTGCTGTTATAGCCTGGTGACGCCCGGCAAATAGCCGACTAATCGACCATCCAGGTACAAAGCACCTTCAGGCGCACCAGCCTCAGCGTAGAACTCCAGCACCATCTCGGGAGGACTGCGTTCGCGAGCACGCTCAGAGGCAGCGAGGCTGCGCGACAAGCTGGCCAAAGCGAGACTGGCGCCGCGCAACACGCCAGCCACAAAGCGACGAACAGACGGGCGGCGAGGCGCGAAGAGTGGATAGGCCTGGGTAAACAAACTTCCTGACATGATGGTGGTCTCCTGGTTCGCACCCGGGCCACTATGCAAAGGATGTTGAGCGGCGGCTACAAACTTGCTCAAATGATAAATTAAAACTTATCTTGAGCAAATGCAATTTATCTTTAAAGACACTTGGCTATTTTTTTTGTCGCAACGGTGCAACACCTACCTGGGAGCGCAGCCACAGAGCATTGGCCTCGGCGACCGTTGGCGCCGGTTTGGGCACTGACGCCTTTTCTTTCGATGGCGCGGTGGGGGCCGAAGGCGTCAAAACTTCACCCAGAAGATCCAGCAACCGGGTGCGCGCTCGCTGCGGGTGGCGACGGTAGTAAGTCAGCACCAGTCCCACAATGAAGCGCTCATCATCGTCCCGTGCCGCATGGCTGTCGGTAGTGCTCTCGGTCACGACAGCGGGTTTTGAAACCGCCACGCCAGGCGTGTGGGCCTGATCCATCCAGCCATTGGGTTTGTGGCACAACTGTTCAAATTGGCGGGCCAGGCGCTCCCCAATCTGGCGCGAGCGACCCTTGATCTGGCTCCAATAGCTGGGCTGGATTTGCACCCGTTCGGCGAATCGACCCTCAAGCCCTCGCAGGGTGGCGGCATCGGGGTGTTTGATAGTGTTTTGCACAAATTCATCGAACAGGCTCAGGGCGTTGTCGAAGCGAATTTGCGCCAGATCGGTAGCGCTGTTCATGGCACCAATGATAAACCTGCCTTGCGCACGGCACGCAATGTGCCAATACGTGTGTGAATACGGCAGTTTTTTGGTGCGGGGCAAAGGCCCACAGCTTGTCACGCCAAGGTGCAGCCTGTCTGCTGCTCAACCCGGCGCATCGCATGGCGCTGGCGTCTGGTGGGGCTACGTGGGTACAGTCAAGGCCATAGCATTCGTTACCGAGCACACTCCATGCAGAACACAACACCCATCAAAACCGGAACTGACGCTTGGGCCCGCTTTGCCGAGCGATTCCTGAGGGTGTTTCACGCCTATGCGGGCTGGCTGGTCAGCATTACCTGGCGGCGCTTTTTCCTTCTTGCGCTGGCTTTGATCGTCTCGATGGGCATCATCCATGATGTCCCACCTTTTAGCTGGACCTATAACGAGGTTCTGGAACCCGAGGCATCGTCCTCAACACCGCCACGCACTGCACGCGAGTTGCAGCAGCACAAGAAGATCAGCAAGGACAAAGGCGATGGCGTAAACATCTCCATCGACGAAAACGGGGTGCACATCACCACCAAGCCATCGGCCGCCAAACCCGCTGCCTCGTCTCCAGAAACGCCTGCCGTTCCAGCTTCGGGGGCGTCAACGCCGTCTGCGGGCGATGGCGTATCTATCAATCTGCCAGGTGTTCACATCAAGCTGCCTCCTGGCTCCGATTCGGAAACAGTGCGCGAAGCCATCAATGAGGCCAAGCAAGAAATCAAGGATGCGCTGGAAGAGGCCCGCAATGAGGCCCAGAACGCAATCGAGGAGGATACCGGCGCGCGCAAACCACGGATCATTCGGCACAAGATCGGTGACCCGCTGATGCCGCTGACCATGTGGTTCCTGCTGATCTCGGTCATCATCAAGATCACCTACAAAGGCAAGGTGCAAGCCGAGGCCAAGGCTGCACAAGCCACCGAAGTTGCCGAGTCAGAGTCGTTGAAGCGCCAGGTGGTCGAGGCCCGCATGGCCGCCATGCAGGCCCAGGTGGAACCGCACTTTCTATTCAACACGCTGGCCAGCATTGACCACCTGATCGAAACCGACCCTCCGCGCGCCAGCATCATGCAGAAAAACCTGATTGCCCTGCTGCGCGCCAGCATGCCCACCATGCGCGAAGCCAATGCACAAAGCACACGGGACCTGGGGCGTGAGCTGGACGTCATCCGCCCTTACCTTGAAATTCTGAAGGTGCGCATGGAAGAGCGTCTGCAAACGCAAGTGCGCGTCAGTGACGGTCTCCTGTCCGCCGAATTCCCGCCCATGATGTTGCAAAGCCTGGTGGAAAATGCCATCAAACATGGCCTTGAGCCCAAGGCCGAGGGCGGCATGCTGACCGTAAGTGCTGAAATTGTGCACGGCAGTTTGGCCATTACAGTCGCTGACACGGGCATGGGCTTTGGCAAGGCAGACACTGCTGGCACCGGCATAGGCCTCTCCAACATCCGCGAGCGTCTGGCCCTTTTGTATGGCGGCAAGGCCAGCCTGGCCATCACCGAGACCGCCGGTGGCGGAACCACAGTCACGATTACCGTGCCCTACGTGGTGCGCGCCGAAGAAGTGCAGCCACAATAGGCAACCAACAACAACATTCGTGGATGGAGTTTGCGCATGCCCCGAGCCCTGATTGCGGACGATGAGCGCCTGATGCGCGAACAGCTTCGTGCCCGCCTCAAAGAGGTATGGCCTGAACTGGAAATCGTGGTGGAGGCCAAGAATGGACAGGAGGCGGTGACGCTGACCGAACAGCACCACCCGGACATTGTTTTCCTGGACATTCGCATGCCTGGGCTTACCGGGGTCGATGCAGCACGGCAGATCGCCCAATTGCCCACCTACGACGACGCGCAGGGCTGGCCCGGCTGCGAGATTGTTTTCATCACCGCCTACGACCAGTACGCGGTACAGGCATTTGAACAAGGCGTGGTGGACTATGTGCTGAAGCCAGCCGAACGTGAACGACTGATGGTCACGGCTCAGCGCATTCGCCAGCGCATGTCTGAGCGCGCGGACAACCCACTGCCAGCCCACACCCCCGAAATGCAGCAGTTGTTGCAACGCCTGGCGGGGCAACTCAACCCGCAGGCGCCTGCCAAGTTGCAGTGGATACAAGCCACGATGCGCCAGGCTATTCAGATGATTCCGGTGGAAGATGTGCTTTTCTTCATCTCGGACGAGAAGTACACCCGCGTCCAGACCGCCACGGTGGAAGCGCTGATCCGCAAGCCGATCAAGGAACTGGTCGAGGAGATTGACATGGCACTGTTCTGGCAAATCCACCGATCCACCTTGGTCAACATCAAGGCCATAGCCGGTGTCAGCCGCGACGAGCGTGGGCGTCAGTTGGTGAGCGTGCGTGGCCTGACGGAAAAACTGGAAGTCAGTCGAAGCTACGCGGGCTTGTTCAAGGCCATGTAGCCATGTTCATGGTCCGCCTCTTCCGTCTGTTGGGCCATTTGCCGTTGCCTCTGATGCAGCGGGTAGGCGCGTTGCTGGGCTGGCTGGTCTGGCGACTGGCTGGCGCATTCCGTCAGCGATTTGAAGAACAAGCGATTGCAGCCGGCTTCAGCCCTGCACAATACCGCCCGGCGCGCGCGGCCATCGGGACTATGGTGACGGAACTGCCCTGGCTGTGGCTGCGCCCCGCCAATCAGGGTGTTCTGGATCTGGTGGAATGGGACGGAGTTGAGCACTTCGAATCTGCACTCGACGCGGGAAGAGGCGTCATATTGGCGCTGCCGCACCTTGGCTGTTGGGAAATGATTGGCCAGTCCCTGGCCGAGCGGTATGGCCCAACGCGAGGCCCGCTGGTGGCGTTGTATCGGCCTGCCCGCAAGGCGTGGTTGGCGCCTCTGGTAGCCAGTTCGCGTGACCGCCCGGGCCTGAAGGCGGTGCCCACCAGTGTGTCCGGCGTGCGCAGCCTGATCCGTGTGCTGCGGGGCGGCGGCTACACCGCAATCCTTCCGGACCAGGTACCGCCCTTGGGGCAGGGCGTGTGGGCGCCGTTCTTTGGACGACCTGCCTACACCATGACGCTGTTATCACGACTGGCACAGCAAAGTGGTGCGCGGGTGCTCCTGTGCTGGTGTGAGCGACTGCCCACCGGCCAGGGCTATGTGATGCATTTTGAGCCGCTGGATGCCCCGGAATTACAGGACGCCAACGCCACGTCCGAGGCCGCTGCGACGGCTGTCAACGCCGGAATGGAGCGGTTGATTCGACGTGCGCCTGGGCAATACCTGTGGTCTTACGCCCGCTACAAGCAGCCTGCGAGTGAGGATTGATTGCTACTTATTTTGCAGCTGCATACGCAAGCTCCACGTGGGCTGTAGCCCAACATAAGCTATTCAAAACGTTTCCCAATCGTCGTCGCCTCCTTTATCCGTGTTGGGCTTGGGGACGCTTTTGGGTGGAGCGAGTTTTGCTTGTCCAGCCACCGCTTTTGGCTTAACAATTGGGGCGGGGCGGCTCAATCGACTTGGCGACAGTGCATACGACTGACTGCGCGGCGGCTTTGCAGTCGCGGTAACGTTTGCATGGGATGCAATCGCATCGTTTGGCGACAACTTGAACACGGCTACGACCTGAACCAGTTCTTGCGCTTGGCCGTTCAGGCTACTTGCAGCGGCGGCCATCTCCTCCACCAACGCTGCATTTTGTTGGGTTGCGTTATCCATATGGCGCACCGCCTCACCCACCTGAGCAACCCCCGCAGACTGCTCGGCACTGGCTGCGCTAATTTCGCCCATGATATCGGTCACACGCTTGATGGAGCTCACAACCTCCGTCATTGTTTCGCCGGCTTTGTCCACGAGTGAGGTTCCCTTTTCAACTCGCTCCACACTGGCATTGATAAGACTCTTGATTTCTTTGGCAGCGTCAGCACTGCGTCCGGCCAGGGAGCGAACCTCTGACGCAACAACAGCAAAACCACGTCCTTGCTCTCCGGCCCGGGCCGCCTCGACCGCCGCGTTAAGCGCCAAAATATTCGTTTGAAATGCGATGCCGTCGATAACCCCAATGATGTCCGATATCTTGCGCGACGATTCATTGATCCCCTTCATGGTTTCAACCACTTCGCTGACGACCTCTCCACCATGTATGGCCACGGTAGAAGCACTCATGGCGAGCTGATTGGCCTGCCGGGCACTGTCCGCGTTCTGCTTGACTGTGGAGCCCAGCTCCTCCATGCTGGCAGCGGTTTGCTCCAGCGCGCTGGCTTGCTGCTCGGTACGGGTAGACAAGTCATTGTTTCCTTGGGCGATCTCCGAGGATGCAGTAGCCACGCCTTCTGATCCTTGGCGAACGTTGGATACCAGTTTGACCAGATTGGCTTGCATCAGTGCCAGGGACGTCAGCATTCCACCCACCTCATCTTGGCCACCCGCCGGAACCGCGGTGGACAGGTCGCCATGGGCAATCCGGTCGGTCACGCCCGACGCAAGTTTCATGGGTCCAACAATGCTGTGGGAAATCCGCAATGCGATCCCTATTCCCAGTACAACGCCAATGAAGAGAACGCCCCAGTTCAATGTGACAGCACGGGTCAAGGCAGCTTGCAACTGGCCGCTGTCTGCAATTTGCAGTGTCACCAGTTTGCCAGCCAGTTGATCAACCGCCTGCATATGAGCTTCCGGCGCACCAGTATGGGACGACACCGCAGCAGCCAGGGCGCGCTTTTCCTCATCCGCTTGGGTCAGCGCGCCCAACTTCTTGACTTGCTCCGTATCCAGCGCAGGGACAGTCGCCTTGGTTGCGACCGCGATCTTTACCAGTACAGCCCATTCAGATGCAAGGGAAAGTCGATAGGCTCGCTCGTCGAGCTCGGTGTTGAAATGCTGAATTTTGGCAAGCTGCAATTGACCTACACCCGCGACAACTGCGAGTAAAAGCAGCATCACACCAAAGCCCACTATCAGACGACTACGAATGGTCAAAAACATAGAAGCTCGCTTTCAGATTGAAGTTGCCCGTGCAACATGTCCTTCCAGCCCCCTGGGAATAGCACCTAACAGTTGCCGAGTATAGGCATGCTGGGGGCGATTGTAGATGTCGTCCGAAGTACCCCGCTCGACAATCTCACCCTGGCTCATCACCAAAATGTCGTCGGCCATGTACTTCACCACGGCCAGGTCGTGGCTGATGAACACGTATGTCAGGCCAAATTCTTCCTGCAAGTCCAGCAGCAGGTTGAGCACGGTGGCTTGCACGCTCACGTCCAGTGCGCTGACGCTTTCGTCGCACACAATGATTTCGGGCTTCATGGTCAGGCAGCGCGCAATCGCAATGCGCTGGCGCTGGCCGCCCGAGAATTCGTGCGGGTATTTGCCAAATGCCTCTGCCGGCAACCCCACCTTTTCGATCAGCGCCACGGCCCGCATGGCGCGCTCGCCATCATCTTTGCCAATGCTGTGGATGCGCATAGGCTCCATCAGAATCTGTCCCACCGTAAAGCGAGGGTTCAGACTGGCATACGGGTTTTGAAAAATGATCTGGATGCGGCTGCGGTAGACACGCATTTGGGCGGCACTGAGTGTGGCCAGGTCAATGCCTTCAAACAGGATGCTGCCAGCTGTTGCATCTGTCAGGCGGGTCAGCATCATGCCCACCGTGGTCTTGCCCGAGCCCGACTCACCCACAACGCCCAAGGTACGACCCTTGTGCAGTGAAAAATCTGCACTCTTGACGGCGCTGAACGCACTGCGCTTAAAGAGGCCCGTCTTGAGCGGATAGTCCTTTTGCAGCCCTTTCACCTCGATCAGCGCCGGGCCATCAGCCGGTGTACTGACGCGTTCTTCGGTAATGGCGGGGCGCTTGTTCATGATGTCGTCGATCACGGCCAGACGACGGGGGCGCGCGTCCAGTCGGGGGCGGCACGCCAGCAGGGCTTGCGTATAGGCATCTTGCGGTGTCGTGAAAATGGCCGCCGCATCGCCCGCTTCGCGCACAACGCCGTTGCGCATGACGACCACGCGGTCCGATATTTCACCCACCAGACCCAGGTCGTGGCTGATGAACAGCATGCTCATCTTCTGGCGCTGCTGGAGCCGGGCCAGCAGTTCCACAATCTGACGCTGCACGGTCACGTCCAGAGCCGTGGTGGGCTCATCGGCAATCAGCAACTTGGGCTCGCAGGCAATAGCGATTGCAATCATCACGCGTTGCTGCTGGCCACCGGAGAGCTGGTGCGGGTAGGCGTTCAACCGCTCCTTCGGGTTGGGAATGCCTACTTCAGTCATCAGCTCCAGCGCACGGTCAAGCGACTGCTTGCCGTTCAACTTGAGGTGGATGCGCAGCACTTCGGCAATCTGGTCGCCCACCGTAAACACCGGGTTGAGCGAACTCATGGGCTCCTGAAAAACCACCGAAATGTCTTTCCCGCGCAGCCTGCGCAGGTCTTCGATCGGCGCTTGCAGCAGATCTTTACCGTTGTACAGAATTTTGCTTTTTGCATCGACGATGGCGTTTTCCGGCAGCAGGCGTACGATGCTCATGGCACTCACGCTCTTGCCGCTACCCGACTCGCCCACCAGGGCCACCGTGCTGTTGACGGGGATGTCGAAGCTGACGCCTTTAACCGCCTCGACGGAGTGGGACTTGCTCATCCGAAACGCGACTCGCAGATCCTGAACGCTAATTAAATTATTCATGCTCATCCTAATCAGTCGGGGTCAGAGCACATTGCTACGCAAGTGGTCTGACCCCAAAGAAACACCAAAGTCGGGGTCAGAGCACATTGCTTCGCAAGTGGTCTGACCCACAAAATCATTAACGAAGTTTCGGGTCCAACGCATCGCGCAGCGCATCGGTCAGCAGGGCAAATGCGGTGACGAATGTCGCCATGAACAAAGTCGCGGTAGCCAGTTGCCACCACTTGCCCTGCACGAGTTCGGTTTGGGCTTCAGCCAGCATCGTTCCCCAGCTGACCATGTCGATCGGCACGCCCAAGCCAAGATACGACAGAATCACCTCGGCCTTAATAAAGCCCACTACATGCAGGCTCAGTTGAACCAGAACGACGTGACTGATGTTGGGCAAAATGTGGGTGAACATACGCGAGGTGTTTGAAGCGCCAATGGCCTCGGCAGCCATCACGTACTCGCGCGAGCGGTGCTTCATGTACTCGGCGCGCACCAAACGGTAAATGCCGGTCCACCCCACCAGGCTCAGAATGATAACCACCGTCCACACGCCACTACCCAGGGTACTGGCCAGCGGACCGGACTTGAGCACTGCCGCCAGCGCGAACACCAGCAGGATGTAGGGAATGGCGGTGAACACGTTGTAGACCCACTCCAGGAAATCACCGATGCGCCCTCCGAAGTAGCCGCCAATGGCGCCCAGAATGGTGCCAATCAGCGTTGCAAACAGAGCAGCGGTGAGGCCCACCGTGATGGACACCTGCGCGCCCTTGATCACCTTGCTGAACACGTCGCGGCCTTGCTGGTCGGCGCCAAAGGGCAACGTGTCTGCCTTCACCATCACTGTGGTCTTGAACTGGGCGGCGCGCTCGTCCCACTCCTTGTAGCGCAGGGCCAACGGGTCCACATCGCTGATGTCCACATTCGGCCCGACAACGGTTTCCACAATGGCGTTTTGGGTTCCATCGGCGATTTTTCCAACCCATGTCGGCGCGGCAAATGGCACACCCACTTCCTTCTGCCAGTCGCCGGCCACGAGGCCCAATTGGGCTGCCAGCACCAGCACGATGAAGAGCATCGTCACGACCAGCGACACCATGCCGACCCGGTCGGTCTTCAGGCGTAGCCAGGCTTGCATCCACACGCCGGGCGACTGGGGCAGGGTTTGAACAACAGTAGCGGTACTCATTTCAGCGTCACCCTTGGATCAACAAACTTGTACAGCACATCGGTGATGAGGTTGATCACCATCGTCAACGCTGCCAGATAAACCGTGGCCGCCTGGATGACCGGGTAGTCACTGCGGTTAACAGCCACCAAAATCTCACGGCCCAACCCAGGAATGGAGAAGAACACTTCGATCAAAAAGGAACCAATGAACACGCCCGGCAAGCCGGTCGCCACATTGGTCAGAATCGGAATCATGGCGTTGCGCAGCACATGCTTGAACAAAATGGCGTTCTCGGACACGCCCTTTGCCCTTGCGGTGCGCACGTAATCCTGGCCAATTTCGTCGAGGAAGAAACTGCGGTAAAGCCGCGTCTGCGGAGCCAGACTCACCAGCACTGCCAGGAACACGGGCAGGGGTGCGTACGTGGCAAGATTCTTCCAGACGCTGTTACTCCAGCCTTGCACCGGAAACCAGCCCAACACAAAGCCAAAAAGATACTGCCCCACAATGATGTAGACCAAAAAGCTGATCGACAACGCCACGGTACTGACGATCATGATGGCCCGGTCGGTCAGACTGCCACGTACATAAGCCACCGCCAAACCGGCGCCAATGGCCAACACCACTTCCAGCAACAGGATGGGGACCATGATCGTCAGTGTGGCAGGCAGGCGGGTCGCAAAAATGTCGGAGATGGCCTCATTCGTGGTCCAGCTCTTGCCCCAATTAAAGGTAAAGACCTGTTGCACAAAGACCCAGAGCTGCTCCGGCACCGATTTATCCAGTCCGAGTTGCGCACGCAGCGAGGCAAGACGCTCGGGCGACGCCTTCATTCCCGCCATGATTTCGACCGGATCGCCACCAAACAGTTTGAACAGGAAGAAGATCAGCAATATCACCCCCAGCAGGGTGGGAAGCATTTGCCAGATGCGTCGCAGAATGTAGGAAAGCATATTTTGTTCTTGACTTGGGGGAAAACGCCCATGGGTTTATTGTCCGGCGCGATTATGCTTGCAGGCGTTTGAATAAGCATTGGTGTTTCTTACTATGAATATCTCGTTTTCGCGCTGGTTGTGCGGCGCTGGTCTGATTTTTCTGGGTGTTAACAGCCTGCACGCACAAGCCGACGGACCCGAAAAAGTGCTGCGCTACGCGTTTGAAATTGCCGAAACCGGTTTCGACCCGGGGCAACTTTCCGACTACTACTCGCGTACCGCCACCGAGAACATGTTTGACGCACTCTACCGCTACGACTACCTGGCGCGGCCCGCCAAGGTCGTACCCAATGTGGCGCAGGGCATGCCCGAAATTTCCGCTGACTACAAAACCTTTACCGTCAAGGTCAAGCCCGGCATCTACTTTGCCGATGATGCGGCCTTTGGCGGCAAGAAGCGTGAGCTGACAGCACAGGATTTTGTCTACACCTACAAACGCATTTTTGACCCCAAAACCAAAAGCCCGACCTACTCCGACCTGGAAGAAGTCAGGCTGCTGGGCAT
>Ga0194061_1001196_pt1 | contig 15438 bp, 15 predicted proteins | sample SepL2221m_MetaG_FD_163423 | JGI IMG/M metagenome (GOLD analysis project Ga0194061, IMG submission 163423) | Anoxic zone freshwater microbial communities from boreal shield lake in IISD Experimental Lakes Area, Ontario, Canada - Sep2016-L224-21m | ecosystem: Environmental > Aquatic > Freshwater >...
AATCAAATGTGTCGCTGGCAAAGGGGAGATCTTCGCAGGGGGCCACTTTGAAGTCAATGCGATCCGCGAACGGTGTCTCCTCTACCTTTATCCTTCCCAGTTCAATCATTTCGCTGCAGAAATCAGCCCCGGTAATCCTGACGGTGGCAGGCGTCGTGCGGGCTATTTCGAGTGCCACGTCGCCGGTGCCGGTTGCCACATCAAGTATCCTGCCTCCGTCGCGGTATTTCAAGAGCCGGACGGCCTGCTTTCGCCATCGTCGATCAATGCCAAAGCTCAGCAGACGATTAAGAAAGTCATACCGTGGAGCAATCGTACCGAACATCTGCTGGATTTTCTCACCCTTGTCAGACAGCTTGAACATTGTTTCCGCTACCTTTTGATGGAATTAAGTGGTATACATCCGCGACTCTTGTAGCACATCTCGTTTGCCATTAACCACAAAAAACCGGTTGATGACTGCCAGGATTAGCTCACGTGACACCATCCATCCGCATACAGGATATCGCCGATATTCTGATCATGACATTTCTGCTCTACCAGATGTACAGCTGGTTCCGCGGCACACGGGCAATGCAGGTGCTGTTCGGCCTGGGAGTCGTTACCCTGATCTACTTTGCGACCCGCTTTCTCGGGTTGTACATGACCAGCTGGGTGCTGCAGGAGTTGGGGACGGTTCTGATCATCCTGATCGTGGTCGTTTTTCAGGTAGAGATTCGTCAGGCCCTCTACCGCTTCAGCCTGCTGCGCCACTTTTTCGACAGCCGCAGCGATACTACCCAGAACCAATTCCAGGAGATTGCCGAGACCCTCTTCGGCATGGCGTCACGGCGCACCGGCGCGTTAGTGGTTCTTCAGCACAACGAATCGCTCAGTGAGGTGGTGACTAACGGCGAGTCACTTGACTGCGAGATTTCACCGCATATGCTGGAGTCGATTTTTTACGACGGTGCGCCGTTTCATGACGGTGCAGTGTTGATCCGGGACGGGCGGATCGCCCAGGCCGCCTGCCACCTTCCGCTTTCGGTGAACCAGAATCTGCCGCGACATCTTGGCACGCGGCACCGTGCTGCTTTGGGGCTGTCGGAACGGAGTGATGCAGTCATCGTAGCGGTTTCCGAGGAACGCGGCGAGGTCTCCGTGGCAGTCAACGGGAAATTGCTCATGATGCCTTCGCCGACGGAGTTGATTGCCTTTCTTGACGATGTTCTGTCGAACGAGAAGGAGCCGCTTCGCATCCCGCGTCGACAGATTCTGTTTGCGAACATGCTGCCCAAGGTGGCAATTCTTCTGGCCGTTTCCGTCTGCTGGGCGCTCATAACGACGCGCCAGGGACAGATAACGAACGTTTCGATCCCTGTCCGGCTGCACGGCATCCCGGAGGAAATGGTGTTACTGCGCACATCTCCCGAAGAGCTCAACGTGCAGCTCAAATCCTTGTCAATACTGACTCCGGCCCCGGCGCGGCTCGATCTTACGGCAGAGATTGATGCTTCAGCCCTCAAGGAGGGGCAATCGACCATCAGGGTACAGAACTCTGATATTTCTCTCCCCTCCGGCATGGTTATAGCTGCCATATCACCCCCGGCGGTGAAGATCACGGCTGAACGGAAAACGCGCAAAACCGTTCCGGTAACCCTGTCGCTCAAGGGCAAACTGCCTGCCCCCCTTTCGGCGTGGCGGGTTGATTGGGAACCTAAAATGGCGGATATTGAAGGTCCCGCCAGTCAAGTCGCTCCAATTGGCGCCCTGTATACCGACGATATCGACGCCACCCGTCTTAATCGGGGAGCTGAATATCGTCAGGGAATCCGTCAGCCGCCGGGGCAGGTCGTATTGGTTCGGGAGACAGCCGTTGTCGTCAAGCTGATGCCCAGGAAAGCCGGGCAGCGATAGCCCAATCACTTGCGGATTTCTATGTTGACTTTTGAGGAGATATTCCGTATAAGTGGCAATATTTTCAGCCGGTCATACAGAAAAACGGAGGAAACATGGCGCGTATACGAACCGTTCTCGTACTCTGTCTTATACTGATTACGCTTCCCCAACTGGTCTTTGCATCAAAATCATACGTAGTGCGCAAGAATGAATCGCTCTTTTCAATTGCCCGCAAGTACAATGTATCTGTGGATGAACTGAAGTCGGCAAACGGGATCACCGTCTCCCACGTTGAGAAGGGGACCCGTCTCATAATTCCATCACACGGTGACGCTGCCAATAACAAACGGAACGGTTCCCGTCCGGATTCCTACAAGGTTGCCAAAGGTGATACGCTTCCCGGCGTCGCTAAAAAGACTGGCGTGAAGGTTGCGGAAATAAAGCGGCTGAATACCTTGAAGGGTAACAGGCTCAAGCCGGGCCAGACTCTTGCTCTTGTTGCCCCGCCCCGCAGTTCCGATGTGGAAATAGCTGCCAGGGCAAACAGGCTGCAGTTGATCAACAAGGATCTTCTGAATGAGCAGGAATTGAACGACACACTTGCTGAGTTGACCGACGTTGACTCGGAGCGCCCGGTTGATCTGGCGAAAAACCTTGAGACGAGCCAGGCTATCAGCAGTCTTAAAAAATCCGCCTACGGTTTTCTGGGGGCGCGTTATCGTTTTGGCGGGAGCAGTCGTAATGCTCTTGACTGCTCAAGCTTTACGCAACAGGTTTTCCGTGAGCAGAATGTAAGACTTCCCCGCACGGCACGTGAGCAGTTCTCTGTTGGCAATGAAGTTACCAGGGGTGACCTCAAGAAGGGCGACCTTGTTTTCTTCCAGACCTATGCCCGTTTCCCCTCCCACGTGGGAATCTATCTGGGCAACCGCAAGATGATCCACGCCTCATCCCGCGACCGCCGGGTGGTGATTTCGGCTATGGACACCCCGTACTATCTTTCCCGCTATCTTGGCGCCAGACGCATGACCGACGTTGCAGCAGACTCAATCAATTTCAACGAACTGCTGATCGGCGTTGAAGAGGAGAAAGAGAGTGATATCATGAAAAATGATACGCTTGGAGTCTCCCTGAACCTTGAAAAATAGCGCCGGGCTATCAGCGATGCACACTGAATCCGGGTCGTCTGACCCGGATTTTTTTTAGCCATGAAAATTCTGCTTCTTTACCACTCCGGCCTTTCCCATCGTAACGATCCCTACATCAGCCTTGTCCCAACCGGCTTGACATACCTTCACGCCTGCCTGCTGGAGGCCGGTCACAGTTCCGTGCTGGCCAATTTTTCAGGATGGTCCACCTCTCGAATCGAAAAAAAACTGTTGAGTTTTAAGCCCGATATGGTGGGAATTTCCCAGTGGACCCATAATCGCGCACTATCCCTTGAACTGGCTGCCGTCTGCAAACGCCTGCTGCCAGAATGTCTGACAGTCATGGGGGGCGCGCATGCCACCTTCTGTTATGAGGACATTCTGGTTGAGGGCGGGTGCGTTGATGTCGTCGTGTGCGGTGAGGGAGAGCTTACATTAACCGAGTTGGCTGCTCGCCACGCCGCAGGTAATGCGTGGCACGATATTGACGGTATTGCGTATCGGCGGAATGGCGCAGTGGTGGTTACGCAGCGTCGCTCTCCCGTGCCGGACCTTGACTCGCTCCCGTCGCCTTCCCGTTATTTTGAAAATTCGGTGGGCCTTGATCTGCACCTGCAGTCCGAGTTCATCGTCACCGCCCGCGGTTGCCCCTCTTCCTGTAACTTCTGCAGTTCGCCCTCGTTCTGGGGGAGATCCGTCAGGTTCAGGTCGCCGCAGGCGATTGTTGACGAAATACTGTTTATCCGCGAGAAATATGGACTGATCTACTTTTCACTACGTGATGATACCTTCACTGCCGACCGGAAGAGAATACTTGAATTCTGTTCCCTGCTGATAACACATGAGGCGAATATCCTCTGGAACTGCCAGTCGCGGGTTACAGCGATTGATGAGGAACTGATAACTGCCATGAAGCGGGCTGGCTGCGAATGCATCCAGCTGGGTATTGAGTCCGGATCTCCCCATCTGCTGAAATACCTGAATAAGCGCATTACCCCGGATAAGGCCACAAGCGCCTGTTCGTTGATCAGGGAAATCGGTATTAATCTTTCAGTATATCTCATCAGCAATATACCTGGCGAAACAGAGGATGATCTTTGTCAGACAATGTCGCTGCTCAGGTGTCTGAAGGCCGATGATGGTTACGTGTCACCCCTGGCATATTATCCGGGTACGCGACTTTTCAGAGATGCAGTTGCAGCCGGGGATATTCCGGAAAACCTGTTTTCATCCGATCAGCGGGATTCGCTTTATGTCAGTGCAGGGGGTGCAGGAACGACCACCCGGCTTCTGGATGAACTGGTAAAAAGTCGCCGGGATGATGAGGGGCGTTTCATTCTCTCCAAGGAACGTATCGGGTATTGTTATACGTCCAATGTGCTGGCAAGTGAGTGGTACCGCCAGAAAGGCGATTATCGGAAAGCGGTGGAAGAACTGGAGGAAATTACCCGGCAGCAGCCACGTAATCCCTGGGGATGGTTTCTGCTGGGTGAACTGTATGCCGAAAACGGGGCCTGGAAAAAAGCGCGCAGCAGCTTTGAACAAGTTCTAAAGATCGTACCCAGGCATTCTGCTTCGCTGTCGGCTCTGAAAATGCGGTAAAAAAAGGGAGCGCATCATCGATGCGCCCCCACGTACTGAGATCAGCCACCCGGATCTTACTTTACAATCCTGATACCGGGGATAAATGAGATTTTCTCAAAAGTTTTGTTGAGAGTCTTGCTCTGGAAGTTAGCCAGGGGCGGAGTCTCGGGATATTCGATGTTGTCGCCCACCGCAACCTTGATTTCAGGGAGCGCCAGCCACATTTTCTGCCCTTTTTCATCTGCAGCTTCAACATAGGTGTAGCCGCCGGAGTTCATGGTCTGGGTCACCTTGGCTTTTTTACCGGCACCGGCAGGAATTTCCTGTGCTTTCATACCGGCATGCGGGTCACCGCCTGGTGCGGCACCGGGCTGCGCTGCGGGCATCTGACCCTGCTGCGGAGCAGCGGCCGGAGCCTCGGTTTTCGGTTTGTCTTTGCACCCGGCAATGCCAAGAGCGGAAACGATAAGAAGTGTCAATGCTGTTTTTTTCACCTGCAACCTCCTGTTTTTTGGTTTAACTTTAAAACCACTATCACAGTTCAAGGCAAGAATCCAAGAAAAATATTCTAACTGGCCAAAATATAACGTTATTATTTTATTTCTGGTGGTGGCGAAGCAAGGGAAGAAACGCTCCCGTCGCCCGCTTGTCGGGCGTTGAGGGATTCATAGACGGCAATCTGTTCTGCCAGGGAACGCTTTTGGCGATGACGACACCGGTGGCCCCTGCAGAGTCGGCACCTGTCATCTGGGCACCACTGACAGTGGCTGCAATCCGGGCACGGGTACTTTTTTTCTGATCCGAGGGGATCAGTAGGCAACATTTCTTTTTACAGCATTCCCTTCAAGAAGCTGGACGAAAGCTTTGCCGCTGTCGGCATTTACCAGCAGGTAACGCGGCAGTTTTAGAACGGAGTCGTTTCCGGTCGCATGACGCCGCTCAATCGTAAAGGTGGCGCTATAGCCGGCTTCAGTGGCTTTCTTGATGAGATAGTCGTCGTAGATACCGAAGGGCCAGGCGAGCATGTTCACTTTAGTGCCCAGTTCGGTTTCCAGGCGGGCCTTTGATTTTTTTAACTGCGAAACCACCAGGGCTTCCAGCGCCTGCGGGGAGAGCTTTCGGCGTTCCCTTTTAAAATTCGGGTGCCAGTAGGTATGAGACTGGATGTCGAAGAGGCCGCTTTTCTTCAGTTCGCGGAGTTGCTCCCAGGTCATGGCGTACTTGGCATTAGATATGGCTGACGGATACACAAAGATGGTGACAGGGTAGCCGTACTTACGAACGATCGGCAGCATTGTGCTGTAAACGGATGCGTGGGCGTCGTCTTCGACAATTACCACTGACCGGGGAGCCGGGGCCGGAGCTTTACCCAGGTAATAGTCGACAAGCTGTTGCAGAGGAATAACCTTGTAACCGTTGTCACGCAGATATTTCATCTGGGACTCGAAAACCGTGGTGGTGATGGTCATGCCGTCGGCGACTGTTGAACCCAGTCGGTGATAGAGAAGTATCGGGACGCGAAACGGTTCGGCTGCCAGGGCCAGGTTGGGGGAAGTCACCCCAAACAGGAAGATTAATAAAGTGATCAAACGGAGGCTTGACACACGGAACCTTTCCATGGATTACCCTCTCACGATGTACACGGAGCAGGGCGCGCTGGTCGCGACCTTGTGGGAAACACTCCCTTTGATGCGGCGCTGGATAAACCCCTTGCTTGAACTGCCGATAACGATGACGTCAATTTCCTCACGTTTGGCGAAGTCGATTAATTTTTCAGCAGGGTCGCCGTATTCAACGACCATTTCCAGGGGGGTGCCATATTCAACGGAGCATTTTTCAACGACGTAGAATATCCGCTGGCGCAACTCTTCCCAGCGCTTTGACTCCGTCATGGGGGCTGAAGGGACAAAATCTGTGTAGGTTGACGTTGGTGCGTTGGGAAGAACCAGAAGGGCATAAACCTTGCTTTTGAATTGACTCTGGTTGCCGGCTGCAAGTCGAATGGCCTCCTCGGCAGCCTTGTCAGATTGCGGGGAACCGTCGATTGCAACCAGGATTTTCTTTCGTAGATGTAACATGATGTCCTCAAAACGATGACGATAAAACAGAAACAGTTGAAAAACCTGTTATCAATCTTGGTGATAAATGTAACTGAAATTTTCACGCTTGACAATCCTAAAACAATATTTTAGTATTTCGGCGAAAAAGCGTTTACGAGTACAATTCAGGTTGTTTTTTTAATTAATAACTAAATTCTGATAGGTTGCACCGCAAATGCGACTCCACTCTATCGCAAAAGGACACACTACCATGGCAAAAAAAGAGAAATCGGAATATCTCATCCAGGCGGTATCCCATGCTTTGGATCTACTGGAGCAGTTTCAGGGCGATGTTGACGAGTTAGGGGTTACAGAGTTGAGCAAGCGCCTGAAACTCCACAAAAACAACGTGTTCAGATTGCTGGCCACGCTCGAGTCCCGCAGCTATATCGAACAGAACAAGGTGACGGAAAATTACCGGCTCGGTTTGAAAACACTCGAACTTGGGCAAACCTTTATTCGGCAGATGGGTCTCCTGCGGCAGTCGAAGCCGGTTCTTGAAGCTCTTGTGCACAACTGTAACGAGACGACTTACGTCTCTATCCTGAAAGATTTGAACATCGTCTACCTGGATGTGGTCGAAACATCGTTGACTGTCAGGGTGGTGCCGCGTGTCGGTTCGCGCCTGCCCGCCTATTGTACGGCCGCCGGTAAGGTTCAGATTGCCAACATGAGTGATGAGGAGCTCGAAGCCTACCTGCCGGGAAGAGAGCTCAAGCGCTTTACCCCCAACACTGTTACCGATCGTGATACGCTCAAAAAGCAACTGAAAATCGTCGCCGAGCAGGGTTATGCCATTGATGACGAGGAACTTGATATCGGGGTCAAGTGCGTCAGCGCGCCGATTCGTGACTACACCCGTAGAATAATCGGCGCCGTCAGTATTTCAGGCCCTTCGATGCGGTTTTCGAATGAGCGGATTGCAAATGAACTGATTCCGCTGGTCATTAAATCGGGCGACGAAATATCAACCAAGCTGGGTTTCCAAAAATAGATCCCCGATCAATCGGGAGTATGCATCTGACCTGTCCGGAATTATCAGCCTGACAGGTCTTCTTTTTTGTACGGATGAAGCGGGAACGGAGTTCAGGCATGCAGACCTACAAAGTGGTAGAATTGACGACAGTTACAGAGGATGCTATCGAAGAGACACTTAACGAATGGAGTGCCAATGGCTGGATTTTTGACGGTATGCAGTTTGCCATGCGCGAATCGAGCAAACGTCCCTCCATGGCTTTCGTGCTGTTTACCCGGAAATCAACGGGTGATGGGGAGAGTGAATGAATTTTGACGCCCCGCTCTACCTGGTTGACGGTTCGTCGTACATCTACCGGGCTTATTACGCCATCCGGAGCCTTTCGTCACCGGCCGGCCACCCCACAAATGCCATCTACGGCTTCACCCAGATGCTGCTCAAGCTGCTGAAAGATTACCGGCCGCAGCACCTTGCCGTGGTTTTTGATGCCGGCCGGACAACCTTTCGCACCGAGATCTACCCGGACTACAAGGCCAACCGTGCCGCCATGCCTGACGATCTGCGGGCCCAGATGGAGCCGATACGCGACGTGGTAAGAGCTTTCAGTATTCCTGCGCTTGAGCTGCAGGGGTACGAAGCTGACGACATCATTGGCGCCCTGGCAAAGCGCTTCGAAAATAATGGCGGCAAAGTCGTGGTAGTGACCGGAGACAAGGATTTGATGCAAATTGTATCCGGAGCCGTAACCCTGCTTGATACCATGAAAAACAGGGAAACCGGGATTGAAGGGGTGCGTGAGCGTTTCGGAGTGGGACCAGAGCTGGTTATCGATATTCTGGCTTTGGCGGGCGATTCTTCGGACAATATTCCCGGCGTACCCGGTATCGGCGAGAAAACCGCTGTCCGGCTGATTCAGGAGTACGGGTCTCTTGACCGGTTACTGGAGAGAGCCGGCGAGGTCAAAGGGAAAAACGGGGAAAAACTGAGGGAATTCCGGGAGCAGGCGCTATTATCCCGGCGTCTGGCGACAATTGAATGCAACGTTCCGCTCGAGCTTGATATGGAGTCACTCTCTGCCCGGGAGCCTGATCGGCAGGCGTTGAATACCCTTTTCAAAAACTTCGGTTTCACCTCACTGGTCAAGGAACTTACCGGTACATCAACGCTCTCTTCCGAGCGATACCATACTGTTTCAACGACTGCAGAACTTGATGAACTTGCCAGCGCCCTTGAACAGGCCGGCGAGTTTGCTTTTGATCTGGAAACGACCAGTCTCGATCCGCGGTTGGCGGAGATAGTCGGGCTGTCGTTCTCTTTTAGTGATCATGAGGCTTATTATGTGCCGGTGGGGCATTTGAGTTCCGGTAATTCTAGAACAACCCCTGAAGCCAACAGTGGAGTCCAGGGGATGCTGTTTGCGGAAGATGGGCAGCGGGAAAATGATCGCGTCCTGGATCCCGGCCAGCTTCCGTACTCTGTGGTGCTTGAACGGCTGGGACCGCTACTTGAGAATCCTGCCCTGCACAAGGTCGGGCAGAACATTAAGTTTGACATGCAGGTGCTGGCTTGCAACGGCATCGCACTTTCCGGTGTCTGGTTCGATACCATGCTGGCCTCGTACCTCCTCAATCCGTCGCGTCATGGTCACGGTCTGGACGCCCTGGCTCAGGAGCACCTTGACCACCGCATGATCAGTTACCATGAGGTGGTCGGCAGCGGTAAGGAGCAGAAGAATTTTGCCGAGGTCGACATTGAAACCGCAACGCGCTACGCCGCCGAGGATGCCGACGCCACCTGGCTGCTGCGACGGAAACTTGAGCCGCTGCTGCACGACAGTAACAGCGTCGAGCTGTTCCGGACGGTTGAGATGCCGTTGGTGCCGATACTGGCGGAAATTGAGAACCACGGCGTGCTTCTTGACAGTGCCCTTCTGAACGGGCTCTCCGCTGATTTTGCCGGCCGGATGACTCTTCTGGAGGAGCAGATATTCGCTCGTGCAGGGGAGCGCTTCAACCTCAACTCTCCCAAGCAGCTGGGCGAAGTCCTTTTTGAACGTCTTAATCTGAAGAACGGCAAAAAGACCAAAGGGAAAACCGGCTGGTCAACCGACAACGAAGTGCTGACCGCTCTTGCCGAAGAGGAGGAGATTGCCCGACTGATTCTGGATTACCGATCCGTTTCAAAGCTCAAATCGACCTACTCCGATGCGCTTCCGCGCCTGGTCAACCCCCGCACGGGACGGATACACACCTCCTACAACCAGACCGTAACCAGCACCGGAAGGCTGTCGTCATCGGACCCGAATCTCCAGAACATCCCGATCCGCAGCGAAGAGGGGCGTCGTATCCGTCACGCTTTCATCGCCCCGCCGGGGCACGTTATCCTGTCGGCTGACTATTCGCAGATAGAGCTGCGCGTGCTGGCGCACCTCTCGGGCGACAAGGTCTTCTGCCACGCCTTTGCCAATGACGAAGATATTCATACCCGCACGGCTGCCGAGGTTTTCGGCCTGTTTCCCGAGATGGTGACACCGGAGATGCGCCGTCAGGCCAAGGCCATAAACTTTGGCATCATTTACGGGCAAGGGGCCTTTTCTCTTGCTAAGCAGTTGGGCATTGCCCGCAAGACGGCAGAAGATTTCATTACCGCCTACAAGGAACGTCACAACGGTGCGGTTGCCTTCCTTGATTCATGCATCAGGGAGGCGGAGCAGAACGGCTCGGTCCGTACACTGCTTGGTCGTCGTCTGCCGATTCCCGATATCGGCAGCAGTAACGGCAATCTGCAGGCTTTTGCCCGTCGCAACGCCATTAACTACCCGATTCAGGGCTCGGCGGCTGATGTCATCAAATGTGCAATGATCGGGGTTGACAGCCGCATCCGCAGAGAGGCGCTGCGCAGCCGGTTGATCATGCAGGTGCATGATGAGCTGGTTTTTGAGGTTCCCGACTCGGAACTGCAGCAGATGGAACGGCTGGTTGAAGAGGAGATGGGGCATGCGGTCAAAACGAGCGTTCCGCTCAAAGTTGATATGAGCCACGGAGCCAACTGGAGCGAAGCCCATTGACGAAGCCCCTGTACATCTTTGCGTTGATGCTGTCTTGTAACTAGCTTAAATTATATAACAAAATTATGATACATCAGTTTCCGGTTGATTAATGGCGGTATGCGCTATAACATTCACCGCCATAGTTTCAGTTCGGACACGCGAAACGAACCCACATCTGCATCTAACGGAGGAAACATCAATGAGAAAATTTGCAATCGGATTGTCATGCGCCATGCTGCTGGGGATGCTTTCAGGCTGCGGTTACAACACCATGCAGGCCAATGAGGAGGCAGTTACGGCCGCCTGGGGCAATGTTGAGTCGTCATACCAGCGGCGTGCCGACCTGATTCCAAATCTGGTCGAAGTGGTAAAGGGGTATGCTGCCCACGAAGCGGACACGCTCAAGGCGGTCACCGAGGCTCGTGCCAAGGTCGGTTCCATGCAGGTGAACAAGGATGTTCTTAACAATCCCGAGAGCCTGGGCAAGTTCCAGAAGGCCCAGGGCGAGCTCTCCGGCGCACTGTCACGGCTGATGGTAGTCGTGGAAAAATATCCCGACCTGAAGGCCAACCAGAATTTCATGGATCTCCAGAAGCAGCTGGAAGGGACTGAAAACCGGATCAATGTGGCCCGCGAACGCTACAACAAATCTGTGCAGGTGTTCAACACCAGCATCCGTACCTTCCCAAATTCCATGACCAACTCGATGATATTGCATCTTCAGCGCAAAGAGCCTTTCAAGGCTGACGAAGGGGCCAAGACTGCTCCGAAAGTCAAGTTCTGATTTTTGTGATGAAAGAGGGAAGGGGCGCCGCCATGATCACGAAAAGAGTCATTCTGCTCATTACGATGCTGCTCCTCCCTTTTTCATTGCAGGCGCTTGAGGCCCCGCCGTTGAGCGGACGGGTAAATGACGCTGCAGGCATGCTGTCGCCTGAATCAAAGCAGCGGCTTGATCAGAAACTTGCTGCATTTGAACGTGAAACATCGAACCAGATTGCCGTGCTGACGATTGCCTCCCTGCAGGGAGATGATATAGACCAGTTTTCGATTCGGGTGGCCGAAGCCTGGAAGCTGGGGCAGAAGGGGAAGGATAACGGAGTCCTGCTGGTGCTTGCCCAGGCTGAACGGAAAGTCCGTATCGAGGTCGGCATGGGGCTGCAGGGTGTTCTGCCTGACGTAACAGCCAGCAAAATCATCCGCGAGACCATGCGACCGTTTCTAAAATCGGGCAATTTTGATCAGGGGATTGCTGCCGGCGTTGATGGCATAATAGCTGCCACGAAAGGTGAATTTAAGGGAACCGGGCAAACATCCCGCCAGCATGCGGCAAAGAAATCGTCATCGCTCGGCACAATTCTCATCGTGGCGCTGATAGCTATCGCCGTGCTGGGAATGATGTCCCGCTATCTGGGAGGGGCCGCCGGAGCGGTCGGAGTGCCGTTGGCGGCTTCGATGGTATTCCCCGGACTCGGGATTTTTCCCCTGTTTCTTTTGGCGGCCGTTGGCCTGCTTGCCGGATTCCTGCTCAGTATGCTGCTGTCAGGCATGTCAGGTGGCGGTGGGTATTTTGGTGGCTGGGGCGGCGGATTTGGCGGCGGCTCTTCCGGCGGCGGCGACAGCTTTTCAGGGGGCGGCGGCGAATTTGACGGCGGAGGCTCGTCTGACGACTACTGATTCCCGTTTTACATTAACAGGGTGTTCGCCCCGTAACGTCCTATTTCATCAATATCTTAAGAGCCTGCTTCAGCAACCCCTCAACCGATACCCCTCCGCTGGCATCAAGCCCGGCGATCGCCTTACGCACCTGCGGTTCCTTATAGCCGAGGTTGAGCAGTGCCGAAACGACATCATCAGTAACATCATTCTCCGGGATTTCCCTTTGATCCCTGGCCGGCAGGGATGTCAGGTCCAGCTTGCCGATCTTGTCCTTCAATTCCAGAATCAGGCGCTCAGCAGTCTTTTTGCCGATGCCGGGGATGGATGACAATGTGTGAATGTCTCCCTGTGACAGTGCCTGGGCTAGCTGGCCCGGTTGTATGTTGGAAAGTATGTCGCGGGCCAGTTTGGGGCCGACTCCGGTCACCGATATCAGCAGTTGAAAAAAAGATTTTTCCAAAAGTGTTCGGAACCCGAAAAGCTGGATCGCATCTTCTCTGACGCTGGTATGGATGTGCAGGGAGGCGCTCCCCCCTTCTTCCGCAAGCTCGTAGTACGTCGAAAACGGAATCAGTACCCGATAGCCGACGCCGTTCACGTCGAGGATAATGTGATCGGGAGATTTGAGGGCAATCCGCCCTGTCAGCAGTGCGATCATAGCTTCATGTCCCTCCAGGATGTTTTGCCGCGTTTGGTTTTTACAATATCTGCAGTCTGCCGGTTGAGTCCCAGTGAATTGATGTGGCAGACCGCCACCGCCAGGGCGTCGGAGGCGTCTTCCTGGGCTGTTTCCGTCAGGCCGAGCAGCGCCTTCAGCATTTTCTGCACCTGTCCCTTCTCTGCCCGTCCCTGCCCAACCACCGCCTGTTTGACCTGCAGCGCCGAATACTCGGCGACCGGCAGGCCGGCATGAACCGCTGCCACTATCGCTGCACCACGGGCCTGTCCCAGTTTCAGCGCGCTTTGGACATTGGTGGAGAAAAATATATTTTCAATGGCGACCTCATCAGGGCGGTACTCGCTGATAATGGCTGATAATCCATCAAATATGGTCTTGAGCCTGCCGGGAAAGTCGGCGGCTTTATCGGTGAAGATGGCGCCATTGTCAACGTGGATGAGACGACTCCCCTCCCTGGTAACAATGCCGTACCCGGTGATGCGCGAACCGGGGTCGATGCCAAGCACTCTCATATAGGCAACCTCGTGCGGCACGATCGAACGAAAAACGGGCGTCCACTCTACGGACGCCCGCAACGGGATGTGCCGCTCTGATAAATCCGGTTACTTGCGCAGCACTTTGATGACGGCTGAAAAATCCTCTTCGCCCCATCCTGCATCAACGCCAGCCTGATAGACCTTGCTGGCCGCCTCCGCAGCCGGCAGGGTCACACCGATCAGCCGGGCCGCATTCATGACGAGGTGCAGCTGGTCATTGACGTACTTAAGGGCCAGGCTGCGGGAGAAGTCGTTACGGGCCATGGCGCGCCCCTTTGAGTGGAAGAGCGGTGATGCTACACCGCGGGTGTCGAGCACCTCCAGAATTTTGTCGGCGCTGAAGCCCATTTTTTCGCCCAGCACAAGCCCCTCCGCAAGAACCTGCACAAGTTCGGCCTGTACCATATTGACGATAAGTTTCATCTTGGTAGCATCGCCGATCTGTCCGACATGGATGGTATTGAGGCCAAAAAACGAAAAAGCTTCACGGCACTTGCCCGCCAAAGACGGGTCGCCGCCGGTTATGATCGTCATTAGTCCGTTGGCGGCATGCTCCCTGCTTCCCCACACCGGCGCATCCAGGTAATGAACCTGCTTTTTGGCGCACTCGTCCGAAATTTTCATGGTCGTTTCAAGGGAGTGGGATCCCATGTCTGCCAGGATAGTGCCTGCATCAATACCGGCCAGAATGCCTTCATCACCAAAGAAAAGCGGACCCAGTTCATCCCCTTCGGGTACGATAGCGATAACCAGATCTTTCCCTTTGGCAGCTTCGAGGGCTGAAACGGCAGCATGGGCGCCTGCAGTTACAATGTTTGCAACGGCATCCCGGTCGCTGTCAAACACGGTCAGGCTCGTGGTTCCCTTGGCGAGATTCGCTGCCATATGGCGACCGACGGTGCCCAGTCCAATAAAACCGATCTTCTGTAACATGGCTATGCCTCCTGTGAGGATGTAGTAGAATAAAAAAAGTGTTTTACTCTATAACAGTTCTTGCACTCTGGCAACACTCAAATATCAGTCTGTCGGCTGATCGGTGTTTAGCGTGATTTCAGCACCGAAACCCTGTCGCAGAGCTTTATCAGGCGGCATGAAGAGCAGCGTGGCGATACCGGATGGCACTGGTTCTGGCCAAATGCTACCAGCAGGTCATTTATTTCAATCCAATAGCTGTGGGGGAGAATGTGCCGGAGAGCCTTTTCCGTGGCAGTCGCATCCCTGGTTGCCACGTATCCCCAGCGATTGCAGATGCGGTGCACATGGGTATCGACACATATTCCAGGTTTTCCGAATCCGAGTGTCACTACCAGATTGGCGGTCTTCCGTCCGACCCCCTTGAAAATGAGCAGCTCTTCGATCTCATCCGGTACGCAGCCGCCGTAATCGGCTACCAGTTTGCGCGACAGTTCCAGAATCTGGGCTGCCTTGGTGCGATAGAAGCCGGCAGGGTAGATCAGTTCTGCTATCTCACGCTCTGTCAGTTCGCCAATTGCTGCCGGTGTGCCGGCACGATCGAACAGCCGCGCAGAAGAACGGGCTGTGACTTCATCTTTTGTGCGGAGGGAGATGATGCATGACACCAGAACCCTGAAGGGGCTCTTGTCTCCTGACACCACCGTTACCGCAGGTGTTGGCCACTTTCTGCATTCGTCACGCAGGATTTCAATTGCTGAATGTATGTCACCGTGTTTCATGTGCCGATTCTAGGAGTCTGTCGGGCTTTCACCGCCTAACACGACTGACTCAGTATATGGATATAACGACCTGATATTATTGATATATCGGTTGTTTCTTGCTTGATTTATTGCTGCTTTTGGTGTAATCTTTGCC
>Ga0194061_1001198_pt1 | contig 15432 bp, 8 predicted proteins | sample SepL2221m_MetaG_FD_163423 | JGI IMG/M metagenome (GOLD analysis project Ga0194061, IMG submission 163423) | Anoxic zone freshwater microbial communities from boreal shield lake in IISD Experimental Lakes Area, Ontario, Canada - Sep2016-L224-21m | ecosystem: Environmental > Aquatic > Freshwater >...
CGCCAACACCCCCCCAAGCGCCCTCCCCGGTGCCCGCGCAGGGGCAGGCCAGTTCGCACGTGCCGGCGCAAGCGCTGCATATCGTCAGTCCGGCCTATACCCTGACGGCCTGTTTTTTTGCCGTCGCTGTGGTGGCTCTGATTGTCGGCTCTTTCATGGTGCGCCTGCCGATCATCGTCGAGGGACAGGGCATGCTGATGGCTGACACCGAGGTGGTGAGCTATGCCATCCTGCCCGAGAGTGATGGCCGGCTCGAAGAGTTTTTTGTGGCGGTCGGGGAGACCGTCACAAAAGGCCAGGTCATTGCCCGCGTCAGCAACCCGCGACTGGAAAACGAGATTGAGACAGCCGACCGGGCGTTGCGCGATTTGCAGAACAAAGACCGCTCGCTGGCGGTTTTTCACAAAGACAGCCTGGCCCCCGCGAAAGAAACAATTGTCCAGCAACGCGTGGAGGCCAACAGCCGCGAACTGTCCCTGCGCCAGCGTCTGGCACGCGTGGACCGGGCCCGCGAGGGCGACACCGACCTGATCAAAAAAGGTTTTCTCTCGGCGCGTGGTGCCGATACGGTCAACACCGAGCGCGAGCAGGTGGAAGACCAGCTTTTTATCAGCAAGCGCCAGATGATGGAGGCGGAAACCAGCTTTTCCGAATTGTCGCAGCGCCAGCAGCGTGAAAGGCTCGACCTCAGCCTGCAAATCAACACGCAACAGAGGCAACTGCAGGCGCTCGAAGAACGCCGAAAAATCGAGGCGGTCATCATTTCCCCTTATGACGGCATCGTTGCCGACTTGCTCGTTGACCTGCATCAACCCATTGTCCGCGAGCGCCGGGTCGCCACCCTGACCCCGCTCAGTCATGCCGTAACCGGCAAGAACGCGGTTACCAGTGCCGTTGTGTTCGTGCCATCGATCGAAGGAAAAAGGATTTCGGTCGGCATGCCGGCGCAGTTGTTGCCGCTGTTCTACGAAGAACAGCAGTTCGGTCGCATTGAAGCGGTGGTCAGCCACGTGAGCACGGCCACGGCCGATGAGGACGCGCTGCTGCGGCTTTTCAAGAACCAGAAACTGGTGCGCAAAATGTTCGAGAACGATGCCCCCTACAAGGTGCTTGTCACGGTCAAGCACGATCCGCGGGGGATGAGCGGACTCGCCTGGACGTCCTCGCGCGGACCCGAGCGGCTGATCGAACCGGGCACCATTGTCTCGGGCTGGATCGCCTATGACCGGCCGCGGGTGCTCTACCTCATGCTGCCGGCGGTGCGCCGTTTGAGCGAGAGCGCCTTCATCAACGCGCTCGAGCTGTTCGAGGCCAATATGCTCAATAACCGGGTGGATAATAAAGTGGACAAAAAGTGAGCTGATCGGTGATGAATTTCTTCCGCGCTTTCGCGCACTGGTTGCGGCGCCCCAAAGTGCCGGAAATTATGCAGTTTGAGGTGACCGAGTGCGGCACCTGCTGCCTTGGCATGGTGCTGGCGTTTTTTGGCCGCTGGGAACCGCTCGACCATTTGCGCGAGATCTGCGGCGCGACGCGCGACGGGGTCTCCGCCGGCGCGCTCGCGCGCGCGGCGCAGAAAATGAATATGAATGTCAAAGGTTTTGGCGTGCCGGCGGCGCAGTTGGCGACGCTGCCAATGCCACAAATCATTTTCTGGAATTTCAATCATTTTATTGTGCTCGAAGGCCTCAATGCCGAAACGGCCGACGTGGTCGATCCGGCGATCGGCCGCCTGCGCCTGCGCTTTGCTGAATTCGAAGCCGGCTATTGCGGGGTTACCTTGTGCATGGAACCGGATGCCCGGTTCCGCCCCCACGGCCGCCGGCCCTCCGTCTTCGCGGAGGTGGCCAAGGCGGCCAATGGCGCGTCCCTGACGATCGCGGTGATCGCCATCATCAGCTTTGGCATGGCGGTGATGATGGCCCTGGTGCCGGCCCTGACCTCGATCTTTATCGACTATGTCCTGATCAAGAAAGGTTCGGACAGCTGGCGCTTCTGGTTCATGCTGTTCATCGTCCTGTTTGGCCTGGGGCTCGGGCCGGTGATGTGGATGCAGCGCGCCGGCGCATTGAAGCTGCAGACACGCCTCGCCCTGACCGTGGCGACGCGCATTGTGACGCGCTTGTTCCAGCTCCCGATGGATTACTATGCGCGGCGCTTTGGCGGTGAGATTGGCGGCCGCGTGATGCTGGCCGATACGGTCGCCGGCTCGGTATCGGGCGCCCTGGTGGGCATGATTTCAGCATCGATGCAGGTACTGGTGATCGGGCTGGCGATGTTGAGCTACAGCGTTGTGCTGACGATGCTCACTTTTTTCATGCTTTTCCTGCAGGCACTGTTGACCGGCTGGATCATCCGCCAGACAACCAACATGAGCCGCCGGCTGGCGATCGAGCGCGGACGCTATGAGGCGCAGGTTTTGAACGCAATGAGCCTGGTTGAGCACAGCCGGGCCTCCGGCTCGAGCCATGCCGTGTTTCGACGCGTGTTCTCACGCTATATCGCGGTTGTCAATGCCGAGCAGGGCAACGCCCCCTATGCCGCGCTGATGGCAAGTTTGCCGGCGGCGGTGACCGGCATTCTGATGGCCATGATCACCGGACTGTCGGCGCTGCATGTCATCAACGGCGAGTTCACGATCGGCATCTTTGTCTCCTACACCGCCATGGCCTCCATTTTGATCTCGCCGTTTAATCAGATCGTTTCGGCACGCGCGCAAATTGGCGGGGCCAGCGGCAGTTTTGACCGGGTCAATGATTTACTGCGGGCCGAGGTGCCCGTGGATGACGCCCCCAATGACGGCGTGCCGGCGCAGTGGGATCTGGTGGCCAAAGACCTGAGCTTTTCCTACGGCGGCCTCGCCGTGCTGCGCGGGGTCAGCTTTACGACCCCGGCAGGCAGCTATCTGGGTGTCGTGGGCATGGTGGGCAGCGGCAAATCAACCCTGCTCCACCTGCTGGCCAAACTGCAAACCCCCTCGGCCGGCGAGATATCGGTGGGCGGGATGCCGCTCAATCACATCGACCGCCAGCAAATGTGCAGCGCCATCGCGCTGGTGCCGCAAAAAGACCAGATCTTCGAGGGCTCGGTGATGAACAACATCACCCTGTGGGATACGCAGATCACGGAGAAAGAGGTGATCACGGCATGTCAGTTGTGCATGATCCATGAAGATATCTCCCGTCGCCCCGGCGGTTACCGGAGCAGGCTCAGGGAAGGCGGCACCGATCTGAGTGGCGGGCAAAGACAGCGCATCGCGCTGGCGCGCGCAGTGGTGCGAAATCCGAAAATTCTGATCCTCGATGAGGCCACCTCGGCGCTGGATGGCAAGACCGAAGCGGCGCTGCTGCACAATCTGCGCGAGCGCGAGACAACGCTGATATTTGCCACCCACCGCATGGCCACCATCCGCCTGGCGGACAATATCCTGGTGATGGATGCCGGTAAAATAAAAGAGTGGGGGTCACATGAGGTGCTGTCGGCTGCCGGCGGGGCTTACGCACGCATGCTCTCGGTCAGTTCGGGGGGCGTGATATGAGTGATGCCGACTCCAAGTTGCCCAGCGTGGAAGAAACGCTGCGCCAGTTCGAGCAGATATTGGGCTCGGATGTGCATGAGGTGACCCGCTCCAACCCGCTTGGCGAGGTCTATGCGGCGTGCCAGGCTGCGGCCAGGTTGTTGGGGCTGAGCGGCACCCCGGTGCGTGGCGGGGCCCGTCCCGACGCGCCCATTGGCGAGACGGCCGGCAGCTTCGGTCTGCTCGACCGTGAAGTGGCGCTCTCCGGGCTCTGGTGGAAACACGATCATGGCATTCTGATTGTCAAGGAGGCCGAATCGGGACGGCCGCTGTTGCTCCGATCATGTCTGGGCACGCATGCCATGGAATTTAGCGGACCCGAGCAGTTTGTAAAATTCCGGCCCCTGACACGAGCTGCCGCGCTCGGCCTGCAAACCAGGGCGGTGGCGCTGTGCCCGGTCCTGCCCGACGGCGCGCTTAGCTTCGGCGCAATCCTGGCAAAAGTGCTCAAGCTCTACCCGTTTGAAGTGGCGACCTACCTCGTCTTGACGATTGTGGTTGCCTGCCTCACCTACGCCGTACCGGTGGCAAGCGGGCTGGTGGTCAATCATGCCGTGCCACATCGAAATGAAACCGTACTGCTGGCCATCGTCGCCGTGGTGGTGAGCTGCAACCTGATCATGCTGGCCTTGCGCTACACCTCCGAACTGATTGTGCAGCGCCTGGAGGCCGGCGCCGGAACGCTTCTTCAGGCCGGTGTGCTCGATCGGATCTTTCGCATGCCCTTGAAATTTTTTGCCGCCTACAGCAGCGCCGACCTGATGATGCGCTTTACCGGTCTTGAAACATCACGGCGCACCATTCTGCGCATGCTGGTGACCAGCAGCATGGACTTGATCACCGTGCTCGTGGGCCTGTGCACGCTCGCCTATTACTACCCGCTTGGCGCCCTGGCTGTGCTGGTAATTGCCCTGCTCACCATGCTGCTGGCGGCGCTGATCGGCCGCATCAGCTTTGCCGCCTATTCGGAGGGCGAGGCGATGACCGCGAACGTCCTGACCATCGTCTACGAGCTGGTTGCCAATATGCTGCCGATCAGGATGTTTGGGGCGCAAAAGCGGGCCTTCCTGCGCTGGCGCGACAATTTCATCGAGATGCGCCGGCGCACGGTTCGCAGCACCAATTACTCCAATCTGTTTTCGGCCATTCAACAGTCCTTGAGCCTGCTCACCCTCAGCACGGTCTTTGCCATCGTCGCCTATACGATCAAGGATAGCGGCAGCATTCCGCTGGGGCACTATGTCGCCTTCATCGGGTCGCTGTCCCTGGTGACCGGCAGCGTGTCGAGTCTGACCTCCACCGTGCTGGCCTCCTTTAACCTGAATGTATCGATCAAACGTTCCGCTCCGATACTGGAATCGCTGCCAGAGACGGTGGCGGGCCGCAAGCGCCCTCAGCCGCTAAGCGGCGAAGTCGACCTGAGCGGGGTTCATTTCAGGTACTCGGCTGAAGGCCCCCTGGTCCTGTCCAACTTTTCACTGCTGGTAAAGCCGGGCCAGTACATCGGCATTGTCGGTTCATCCGGGTGCGGCAAATCAACGCTGGTGCGCCTGCTGCTGGGCATCCTCACGCCAACGCAGGGGCAAATTTACATCGACAGGAACGACCTTGGCACGGTAAACCTCGACGAGATCCGCCAGCAGATCGGCCTCGTGCTGCAGGACTACCACATGTTCTCGGGCTCCATTCTGGACAATATTGCAGCCGGCCGCGAGTTTGAGGTGGGCCAGGTATTGGCGGTGCTCGACACCATCGGCATGGGCTCTTTCGTCAAGGCCCTGCCCATGGGCATCCATACCTTCATCGGCGAGGGCACAACCGGGTTCTCCGGCGGCCAGGTGCAGTTAATGGCCCTGGCGCGGGCGCTGGTGGGCGACCCGAAATTATTGATCATCGACGAGGCCACCAGCGCGCTGGACAACCTCAGCGTAAAAAAGGTCAGTGACCTGATCGATGCGCTGCCGATCACCCGGATTGTCTTTACCCACCGCCTGGGCACCTTGAAAAATTGTGACCTGATCCTCGTAATGGATCAGGGACGGATCGTCGAGCAGGGAACTTTTAAAATGCTGCTTGCGCAGGAAAATGGCCTGTTCCAGGCGATGTTGCAGATAAAACAGGAGTAGTTCAATGCGTTCTTCCTTGATTTTTTTCGAGTGCCTGGATGATGATGATGTTGCCTGGATTTATCATGCCTGTCACAAGGTTCACTACGTCGATAAGGATGTCCTCATTGACGCCGGAATGGTGGCGGCCGAAATTTTTATTTTACTCGAAGGCAAATGCCGGGTTGAATCGGTGGCCGGCCAGTTTCTGGACCTGTTGAGCAGCGGCGACATCATTGGCGAGGTCAGTTTTGTCGACAAGCGCAAGACGGCAACCCGGGTAAGCGCCCAGGGCGGCTGCGCTGTGGCGGTGATTGACGGCGAACAGTTGCGCGAAAAACTGCAAACCGATGTGGCTTTTTGCTCCAGGTTCTACCTGGCGGCGGCCAGGGTTCTGGCCTACCGGCTCAGGGGCAATCTGCAGGTGGCCATTACCGAAGAGGTCAACGTCATGAACTCGGCGCAGGAGTTTGTCGGCGAAATTGATCCGGCCGACCTCGATGCAACGGCCAAGTCGGGGGCACGCCTCGCCTACCTGATGAGCCGCTTTTCCTAGCCGCCCACCCCGGCCTGATCGGCGAAACGACAGCGCAAGTCCTGCAAAACAACCCGGAGACCAAAAGCCATCATGCCCGCCTATTCACTCGGTGACCGCCGCGTCCGTTTGCCCGCCGGCGAATGTTTTGTCGCCCCCGATGCCACGCTCATCGGTTCGGTCAGTCTCGGCGAGCGCGCCAATATCTGGTTCAAGGTGGTGATACGCGCCGACAACGAGGCGATCAGCATAGGCGAAGGGGTCAATGTGCAGGATGGCAGCGTGCTGCACGCCGATCCGGGTTTTCCGTTGACGCTGGCAAAAGACGTCAGCGTCGGCCACATGGCCCTGCTGCACGGTTGCACCGTGGGCGAAGCCAGCCTGGTCGGCATGGGCAGCATCATCATGAATGGCGCGGTGATCGGCAGACATTCGATCGTCGGCGCCGGCGCGCTCATACCCGAGGGCAAGACTTTCCCCGACGGCGTGCTGATCCTCGGCTCCCCCGGCAAGGTGGTGCGCGAACTCAAAGCGGAAGAAATCGCCGGGATACGCGATATCGCGCTGCGCTACGCCGAAAGCGGGCAGCGCTACCGGCGCGAAATGCAGCCGCAGGATATCCCCGGCTGATACGGTAATAGGCTGGAAACCCGCGCCAGATAAGGGTTTCCAGCTATTGGTCTGAGCTGCGGCGTTCTTTCGGCGAACCCCAAATCCCCCTTGTTCCCCCTTTTCCAAAGGGGGAAACCTATGCAAGCAATTGCGAGGCAAGCGCTCCGCCTCACCATTCCCCCCTTTGGAAAAGGGGGGCTAGGGCGGATTTGAGTTGGCGGCCAAGTGCGGGAAATCGATTACTTCGGTGCCATCCTGATCGCCCCGTCAAGGCGGATGGTTTCGCCGTTGAGCATTTCGTTTTCGGCGATGTGCTTCACCAGGCCGGCGTAATCGGCCGGTTTGCCCAGGCGCGGCGGGAACGGCACCATCTTGGCCAGCGAGTCCTGCACCTCCGGCGGCATGCCCAGCAGCATGGGTGTCTCGAAAATGCCCGGCGCAATGGTCAGCACGCGAATGCCCTCGCGCGACAGGTCGCGTGCGATGGGCAGGGTCATGCCGACGATGCCGCCCTTGGAGGCCGCGTACGCCGCCTGCCCGATTTGCCCGTCGTAGGCGGCAACCGAGGCGGTGTTGACGATGACGCCGCGCTCGTTCGCGGCGTTGGGCTTGCCCTTGGCCATCGCCGTTGCCGCAAGGCGGATCATGTTAAAGCTGCCGATGAGGTTGATGTTGATGACGCGGGCGAAGGTGGCGAGCGCATGCGGGCCGTTCTTGCCCACGGTTTTTTCGCCTATGGCGATGCCGGCGCAATTGACCAGGCCTTGCAGTGCGCCAAACTCCTTCAGCGCCAGGTCGACAGCCGCCTGGGCGTCGGCCTCGGCGGTGACATCGGTCTTGATAAAACGCGCCTGCTTGCCCAGTTCGGCGGCCAGCGTCTGTCCCTTGTCGGCCTGCACGTCGGCAATGACTGCATTGGCGCCGTTGGCGACCAGCATGCGCACGGTGCCCTCGCCCAGTCCCGAAGCGCCGCCGGTAACGATGAAAGTGCTTCCCTTTAATTGCATGATGACCTCGGTAAGAAAAAAATGAAAAATAGAAGCGTGTGCTGCCCCGGCCTATTCGACCTTGATCCCGCCGCGCTTGACCACGTCCGCCCACTTGACGAGGTCGGCGTCGACGCGGCGCGATAGTTCGGGCCCTGCCAGCCACAGCATGTCGATGCCCAGCACGGCGAGGCGCTCGCCTGTTGCGCGGTCCTCCCACACGGCGCGCAAATCATTGCGCAATTGCGTCAGGATCGCCGTCGGCGTCCCGGGCGGGGCATACAGCATGTAAGTGTTCGACGTAACCAGTCCGGGAAACGTGGCCGACAACGGGGCGAGTTCCGGAATCAGCGGCGAAGCCGCCGAACCGGTCACCCCGACGGCGCGCAGCTTGCCGCCTTTCACATGGGGCAAGCCCGCGGTGACCGGACCGCAAAACATCGACACTTCGCCGGCCAGCACCGCAGTCATCGCCGGCGCCGCGCCCTTGTAGGGCACATGGACGATGTCGATGCCGGCGCTGTTGCGCAGCATTTCAGCGCAAAGGTGCCCGGGCGACGCCGGTCCTGCAGACGAGTAGGTCAGCACACCGGGTTTGTTTTTCGCCACGGCGATCAACTCGGCCAGCGAGCTCGCGCCAACAGCAGGATGCACCACCAGCATGTTCATGGTTTCGGCCATGATGGCGACGGGGGCGAAACCCTTGCGCGGGTCGTAGGGGGTCTTGATCAGCGCCGGCGCCATGACAATGGGCAAATCCACGGTGAACAACAGCGTGTAGCCGTCGGGCGGGGCCTTGGATACGACATCGGCGCCGATCGTTCCGGTAGCACCAACGCGGTTTTCCACCACCACCGCCTGCCCCCAGCGCTCTCCCATCTTTTGCGCGTAAATGCGCGCCAGCAGATCGGCCGGGCCCGTTGCCGGGGTCGGCACGATGAATTTCACCGGCTTGCCGGGGAAGCGCTCCTGCGCCACCGCCGGTTGCGGCAGCAGTAAAAAAGCGCCTACGGTCGCGAGTATCCGCACTGTCGCAATCCGCACCGGATTGGATATGAATCGCTTTTGCACGGCGTCGCCTCCTTGTGGGCCCTCGGCCTTGTCAATAAACGGCTTGAATCGAACTAGGGAAGCTCTGATTAAGTCCGTCATTCCCGCGAAAGCGGGAATCCACCTTGACCTAAAGCGTGGATTCATTGAGTCAAAATGGATTCCCGCTTTCGCGGGAATGACGATTTATGGACTTAATCAGAGCTTCCCTAGGCTTTATAATGGCACCGAATTCCGGGCCAGTTCCGACAGCCAAATTATAAGCCAGCCGCCATGCCTATACGATTACGACTCGCCGCCCTGCCATGGAAGAAAATCGCCGCCTGGCTTGGCGGTCTCTTCATCCTTGTCGGCATCACCGGGTTCCTGGTACTGCCACCCATAGTCAAATCGATAGCGCTCAAGGAATTGTCGACGAAGCTGCACCGCGAGGTGACGATAGACAAAATCGCCATCAACCCCTATGCGCTGACCGTCACGATCACCGGCTTTGACATCAAGGAGCGTGACGGCGGCGGCAGTTTTGTCGCCTTTGACGAGCTTTACCTGAACACCGAACTCTCTTCGCTCGTCCGCCTCGCGCCGGTGCTCAAGGAGCTTCGCCTCACCGGGCCACGACTCAAACTGGCGCGCACCGAGGTCGGACGCTACAACTTTTCCGACCTGCTTGATGAATTTCTGGCCAAACCAAGCGACGGTCCGGTGCCGCGTTTCGCCCTTAACAACATCCAGATCACAAAGGGCCGCATCGACCTTGAGGACAGGCCGGCTGGCGCGAAGCACGAAATCGCCGATATCGCGCTCGGCATCCCCTTTGTGTCGAGCATCCCCAGCCTTACCGACCTATTCGTCGAGCCGAAGTTCTCCGCCAGGGTCAACGGCGCACCGCTGGAGATTAGCGCCAAGAGCAAGCCGTTTCGCCAGTCGCTCGAGACCGCCGTATCGCTGGATATCGACAAGTTCGAATTGGCACGGCTGAATGGATACATCCCCGCAGACATCAAGCTGAAGATTCCCTCGGGCCGTATTGACAGCAAGATAACGGTCAAATTCCTGCGCCACCCGGACAAGGCGGCCACCCTGGAAGTGTCGGGCGAGGCCAGCCTGGCCGACCTGGTCGTAACCGAGGCAGATGGCAAGCCCCTGGTCAAGCTGCGCCAGCTCGATGTCACTCTGGCCGATGTTTCGCCTTTGATGCGCAGCGCCCGGGTATCCAGGCTCAGCGTGGACGGTGCGGAGCTCGCGCTGCGGCGCGCCCCCTCCGGCCAGCTCAACCTGCTTGCCGCCCTGCCGGCGAACAAGCCTGCCGCCCGCGCTGCCCCGGACGCGCCACCCTTTAAGCTGGAACTGGACGAACTGGTGGTGAGCAAGGCCAAACTGGTCGTCGACAACGAGGCGGCGGTCACCGACTGGCGCGCCAGCATCGATTCATTTGACATGGTGCTCAAGGCCTACAAAAGCAACAACGAATCACCCGTCAAGGTCGATGCTTCGATCAGTGGCATGCGCATCATCAAGACCGTCTCCAAGGCCGATGTCCTGCAAGTGCCATCGCTGCAAATCAAGGACGCCAGCATTGATCTCAAGAATCTCGAAATCACCCTGGCCGAGCTTGCCAGCAGCGGCGCAAAACTGACTCTGGTGCGTGACGCCGATGGCAAGCTTGATGTTGAGGCCATGTTCGCCGCCAAGGTGGCACCCGGGCTCACCGCCGTGGCCGAGGCGGTGAAGGAAGCCGCACCGGACTGGACCGTCAATGTCAAAAAATTCGACATCGCCGACTATGCCCTGACCGTCACCGACAAGCTTGCCGCTGGTGAGGCGACGCTGGCTGCCGAGAAAATGTCGCTGACCGGACAGGACTTTTCCACGCGCAAGGATGCCAAGGGCAAGTTCGAGCTCAAGACCACCTTGAACAAGACCGGTGTGCTCGGTGTAGCAGGGACACTGGTGTTGCAACCCCTGTCAGGGGACATGCGCATCGACGCCAGGGGCATTGCCATCCTGCCCTTCCAGCCCTACTTCGCCGACCGGGTGAATGTCGATGTCACCGGCGGTGATGTCGCCTTCAAGGGCGCGCTCGACTGGAAGCTCGCCGCTGCGGGGGCAGCCTTGCCGGTCAGCGGCGAGTTTTCCGGTGTGCTTGACGTGACCGGATTCGCTTCGACGGAGCGGGTCAGCGCCGAAGACCTGCTTAAATGGAAGTCACTGCACGTCGGCCCGGTTCGCGGGACGCTTGCGCCGCTGGCCATACAAATCGAGGAAATCGCGCTCACCGATTTTTACTCGCGCCTGGTGCTGTTTCCCGAGGGGCGGCTCAATGTGACCGGCCTGTTGCGCCGGGTCGATGCGGCAACACAGGCCGTGGCACCACCCAGCGATATTGCAGTCGACATCGGCCGCGTGACGCTGCAAGGCGGCACCGTCAATTTCTTCGACCGCTCGATGAAACCCAACCAGGCTTTCAACCTGAACGACCTGGGTGGCACCGTCACCCGGCTGACCGCAACCACGCCGGCCAATGTGGACTTGCGTGGCAAGCTGGATAATTCCGCACCGCTGCTCATCGGCGGCAGGGTCAATCCCCTGTCAACGGACTTGTTCCTCGACGTCAAGGTCAGCGTCAAGGACTACGACCTCTCGCCCCTGACGGCGTACGCCGGCCGCTACATCGGCTATGGCATCGAAAAAGGCAAGCTGTCCCTGGAAACCAGTTACAAGCTGGAGAACCGCAAGCTCGATGCGCAGCACCAGGTGTACCTCAACCAACTGACCCTGGGCGATAAGGTCGACAGCCCCGAGGCGACCAAGCTGCCGGTATCGCTGGCCCTGGCACTGCTCAAGGACCGCAACGGCAACATCGACCTTGACCTGCCCATTTCCGGCACGCTCGACGATCCGCAATTCAGTGTCGCCAGCCTGGTGTTCAAGGTTATCGGCAACATTATCGTGAAGGTGCTTACCGCGCCCTTCGCCTTGCTCGGTTCCCTGTTCGGCGGCGGTGGCGAGGAATTGTCCTGGATAGAGTTCGCCCCCGGTCAGGCGGCGCTCAATGCCGCCGCCACCGCCAAGCTTGGCAACCTCGCCAAGGCGCTCACCGATCGCCCGGGACTCACGCTGGAGATCGCCGGCCGTGTCGATCCGGAAAACGACAAGGAAGGCCTGCGTCGCGCCAAGCTGGACCAAGCCGTAAAAACACAGAAATTCCGCGCCCTCGCCAGCCGGGGAAACCCGGCGGCATCGGTTGCCGAGGTCAGCATCGAGCCGGCCGAATACCTGCAATACCTCGAGCGTGCCTATGACGCCGCGAGTTTTCCCAAGCCGCGCAACCTGGTCGGGCTGGCGAAATCGCTGCCACAAGAGGAAATGGAAAAACTCATACTCACCAATATCAGCGTGACCGATGACGACTTGCGCCTGCTCGCCGACCAGCGCGCCAGGGCGGTTCAGGAAGCCGTGCTCAAGGCCGGCATCGCGCCCGAGCGGGTGTTCCTGCTCGCCACCACCATCGAGGCACCGGCGGCCAAGGACAAGGCCAAAGCCAGCCGCGTTGACTTGTCGCTGAAATAGAAAATGGCTGGAAACGGCCGTCCAGACAGGGTTTCCAGCCGTTGCCGGGCGCAAAATAGCGCTTAAACGCCCGATTGCGGCGAGCATTGCGACCGGTTTATGCGGCAAAGTGATGGCAAGCCAACGTAAGGATCAAGGACACATTTCATGAAATCGCTGCTCACCGCCCTGCTGCTCGCCTGCTCAAGCCTGGCCGTCGCCGCCTTCCCCGACAAGCCGGTCAAGATCATCATCGGCTTTCCCGCCGGCGGGCCGCTCGATACACACGCGCGCGTGCTCTCCGACCAGCTGAGCAAGATTCTCGGCCAACCGGTCATCATCGATTACAAGCCGGGCGCCGGCGGCAGCATAGGCGCCGATTTTGTTTCAAAGGCGGCGCCCGACGGCTACACCCTGCTGATGGCCAATACCGGCACCATGGTCATCAATCCCTTCATCTACAAGAACAGCTATGACACGCTGCGCGACTTCACGCCCATTGCGCGCACCGCGCAGCAGCCGCTGGCGCTGGTGGTCAACCCTGCGGTGCCGGCGAAAACATTGGCCGAATTCATTGCCCTCGCCAAGGCCAGTCCCGGCAAGTTCAATTACGGCTCGGCCGGCACCGGCGGCATTTCACACCTGGTGCCCGAGATGCTGCAGGCGGCCACCGGCATGCAGATGGTGCACGTCCCCTACAAAGGCACGGCCCCCGCCTTTACCGACCTGCTGGCCGGCCAGGTGCAATTCATGGCCGAGTCCATACCGCAGGTGTCGCAGTACATCAAGATCGGCAAGGTGCGCGCGCTGGCCATGACAGGCAGTGAGCGCAACGCCGCCATCCCCGATGTGCCGACCATGCAGGAAGCCGGCGTGAAAGAGTTTGAAGTGGTGGGTTTTTACGGTGTGCTCGCGCCGCCGAAGATGCCGGCTGACATCACGGCGATCCTCACCCAGGCCTTCCAGAAGGCGCTCGCCTCGGACGAGGTGCGCACCCGCATGATCCAGCAAGGGGCCGACCCGGCCTACCTCGATGCAGCCGCCTTTGCCGCCTATCTCAAGACTGAAACGGGACGCTGGGGTGGCGCGGTGAAAAAAGCCGGTGTGAAGCTCGACTGAGGCGCGTCCGGTTTCTTCTTGCTCCATCACCGGGCAATTGGCTGGAAACGCGCGCCAGACTTGGCTTCCCAGCCGGTATGCTTTCTTAGAACGGCTTGCCCAGGTAGACGTAATAACTGCTGACGCCGGCTTGCGCGCGCCCGTAGGCCAGGTAGACCGGACCGATAGGGGTGTCGGCCGCCATGAACAGGCTGCCCGATTTAAGCAGTCCCGTCGGGTTGCCCGCTACCAACTGCTGGCCCATCTCCCCGGCTTCGACGGAAAAACCGCCGAAAACACCGTCAAACAGAAAGCCGCGCGCGAAGCGGCGCATGTACACGGCGCGGGCAAAAGAGAGCCTTTGCCCGATCAGCTGGCCGGTGGCGTAACCCGATTGCTGCAGGAATCCGCCCCACTGGAACTGGTCGTAACTTGGCAACTGCCCGGGGCCCTGCCTGCCGCCGCTCTTCACGGTAACGCTGACCGAATTGGCGTCAAATGAATAGGCCGCAGTGCCGTCGGCTTCCCACTTGGTGTAGATGTCCGCCGCCCCCAGCTGCTTGCTCGAATCGTAGACCTTCAGCCCGGTGCGCCAGCCCGCGCGAGGAAAGTCGATGCTGTCGAGCTGGTCGAACAGCAGGCGGGCGGTGTATGCACCCTGGCGCGCGGGACTTTGCAGCGGGGCGAGGCTGGGCGGCCCTATGCTCAAGGACGGCTTCGCGCTGCCGCCCACCACACCCACCCGCACCTGTCCGTACTGGAATAGCTGGCTGCCGATGTCGACACCGACAAGGCTGGATGCGTTCATGTACCGTGCCACCAGATTGCTGCCCTGGTAGACATCGGTGGTACGCCGCCCGAACACCATGTAGGGCGCGACGAAGAGCAAGCCCTTGGCATTCAGCGGCTGGTAAAACTCCGTCACGATGTTGCTGTTGTTCCCGAGCTGAACATCGGTGCGCCACTCTGCACCCAGCGAATTTATCCAGGTCTTGCGGTAGCTGCCAAGCAGGTTGTAATAGGCTTCATTGCGAAAATCGCTCGACAGCCCCAGGCCAAAGCGCAGGAAGTCCGGCCCCCAGGATTTTTCGATCGCATCTACCGCCATGACGCGCCTCGATGTTTCTTCCAGCAGGCTGTAGTTCACATGCTCGAAGTAACCGGTGCCGTAAATGCGCAGCATGTCCTGGTCGACTTTCCCCTGCACCAGCGGTTCATCGACTTTGGTCTGCATCACCGTTTCCAATGCCACCGGGTTGATCCGCCCCAGCCCGTCAAAGCGGATTTCGTCAACCGGGCGCAGGTCGGGTGCCACGGCAATCATCTGGCGCTGGCGCAACGCCGCAAATTCGGCGACCGGGACGGAGAAATCCTTCAGCCGGTCGGCCACCTTGCGTGCCGCCTCATCGCCCAGCGGGATGATTTTTGCCAGCGAGTCGAAGTCCCCGGTCGAGTAGTCGCCCAGCTCCGGCGAAATCAGGATATCGGTGGGCTTCATTGCCGCGAGCGAGGTCTGCACGTTTTGCTCGGTCAGGATGCTCAGCATCTGCCCTGCAACGCCAAAAATCCCGCTCAATTGCGCGCGCGTGAGCAGCGGTGTGCCGACATTGACCGCGATAATAACGTCTGCACCCATGCCGCGCGCCACCTCCACCGGCAGGTTGCCGGTCAGCATGCCATCGACCAGCAGCTTGCCCTCGTACTCGGCCGGGGCGACCGCGCCGGGTACCGACATGCTCGCGCGCATCACGCTGGGCAGGTCGCCCTCCTTGAATACCACCGCCTTGCCGGTCACCAGGTCGGTCGCCACCGCGCGGTAGGGGATGGGCAGGTTGTCGAATTTGACGTAGCCCTTGACACGCGAAATTTCGCGCAGCACGGTTTCAAGTTGCACGCCTGAGACAAGGCCCGGGCCGAAAG
>Ga0194061_1001200_pt1 | contig 15430 bp, 15 predicted proteins | sample SepL2221m_MetaG_FD_163423 | JGI IMG/M metagenome (GOLD analysis project Ga0194061, IMG submission 163423) | Anoxic zone freshwater microbial communities from boreal shield lake in IISD Experimental Lakes Area, Ontario, Canada - Sep2016-L224-21m | ecosystem: Environmental > Aquatic > Freshwater >...
GCCAAGACCCTTGTATCGCTGGATGTCGTCCCTGCCGAGTTTGCGACCGGACGTTGCACCAGCTGCCATCAGGGCATCGCGTTCGCGATCCGAGTAGGCGAACTGCGGTTCGCTCCGCGACCACTTGATCTTGTACAACGGAGGTTGCGCGAGGTACACGTAGCCGTTTTCGATTAGTGGTCGCATGAAGCGGAATAGCAACGTCAAAAGCAAAGTCCGGATGTGTTGACCATCAACATCAGCATCGGCCATCAGCACGATCTTGTGGTAGCGCAACTTCGCCATGTCGAAGTCATCGTGGACGCCGGTACCAAGTGCGGAAATCAGTGCCTGAACTTCATTGTTCTGAAGGACCCGATCGATTCTGGCCTTCTCGACGTTGAGGATCTTTCCGCGAATCGGAAGAATTGCTTGGGTTCGGGGGTCGCGTCCTTGGCGAGCTGAGCCACCAGCTGAGTCGCCCTCAACGATGTAGACCTCACACTCTTCGGGGTTGTTCGAGGAGCAATCCTGCAACTTTCCAGGCAGACCACCGCCGCCAAGCAAACCCTTGCGGCTACGGGCAAGATCACGAGCTTTACGGGCAGCGATGCGCGCGGTGGCGGCGGCTGCGCTTTTGCGTGCGATCTCTTTACCCTCGGCCGGGTTCTGCTCGAACCAAGCACCTAGTTGTTCGTTGCAAACCTTCTGGACATAGGTCTTGGCTTCCGTGTTGCCAAGTTTAGTTTTGGTCTGCCCTTCGAACTGCGGCTCGGCCAACTTCACGGAAACAATCGCGGTCAGACCTTCGCGAACATCTTCGCCAGAAAGGTTCACGTCCTTCTCTTTCAGGACTCCCCAGTCGCGGGCAAACTTATTGACCAAGGTTGTCAACGCAGTCCGGAAGCCCTCTTCGTGGGCGCCACCTTCATGTGTGTTGATCGTGTTTGCGAAGGTATAGACGCTTTCGGAATAGCCACTGTTCCACTGCATAGCTACTTCGGCACTGATGTGACGATCAGGTTCCTCGGCACCGAAATGGATGATCGTCGGATTTGCCGCGCCCTTGCTGGCGTTGAGGTGACGCACGAAATCTGCAATGCCACCTTCGTAGTAGTAGCGGAAGGACCGCACGGGGATCTCGGTCTCATCAGCGGTGTCTTCGGGGATAACTATCGGGCGCTCGTCGGTGAGGGCAATAGTTAGGCCGCGATTCAGGAACGCCATTTCCTGGAAGCGCCGAGTCAAAGTTGAAGTCTCGTAGACGGTCGTCTCAAAGATCTCAGGGTCGGCCCAGAAGGTAATCGTGGTCCCGGTGTGGTCGGTGGCTTCGCCGGCAACAAGGTCGGCAACCGGCACTCCACGCTCGTAGGTTTGGCGCCAAACCCGGCCTTCGCGATGGACTTCAACGTCGAGGCGGCGGGAAAGGGCGTTGACCACCGAGATACCGACTCCGTGGAGTCCACCGGAAACTGAGTAGCCGCTACCGCCGAACTTGCCACCGGAGTGCAAAACGGTCATGACGATTTCAACCGCAGGGCGTTTCTCGATGGGGTGGAGGTCGACCGGGATTCCGCGCCCGTTATCGATCACGCGCACGCCACCATCGGCCAAGATCGTGATGTCAATCTGGTCGCACTCGCCGGCTAGGGCTTCGTCCACTGAATTGTCGACCACCTCATAGACAAGGTGGTGCAGTCCACGTTCGCCGGTTGAGCCGATATACATGCCCGGGCGTTTGCGAACCGCATCTAGGCCCTCAAGGACCGTGATTGCGCTGGCGTCGTAAGACAATTCGGTGCAGCCTCCTGCCACAGGTCAGGCCGCTTCACTGGCCCGGACCGTTGCGATCCAGGGGCCGGGAAGCGGCCTGTAATACTGGATTCATTCTAGCCCAAGATGACGACAGGAAACCGCATTCTGGCGCCATAGTGGGCATTTCCGCCGTTATTTTCGGTCGGACCTATGTCCCCCTACGAGGGTGGGCACTTAGCGGCGCTCAGCCGTAGGTATCGCGTGGGCCCCGACCCTTAACGTGTCGGTTGCCGAACCGCCAAGACGGGGCCGCCGGACCGACGACCCGGATGGTCGTAACGGTGCCAGCGCCGACCTCGGTAGCCAGGCGCTGGCGCAATGTTCCAAGTAGAAAGTTCACTTGGGTCGCCCAAGCCGTCGAATCGGCTCGTAGTACTAGGACCCCCGCATCCGGATCGAACGATTCTGGTGTCACGTGGGCCGCAAGATCCGGGCCAACTATCTGCGCCCAGCGTCCGACCACGCTGCCAACTGCCGTCCGTCCCTTCCAGCCGCGCTCATCAAGGAGGTGTTCGACGGCCGAGCCGAGCCGAAGTGGGTCTCGCTCGTCTGGGCCAGGGCCACTGCGCCGCTCGGTGCCAATGCGCCCACCAGAACGTCGGGCGCGAGTTGGGGGCACCTCACGAGTTGCGACTCGCGCTCTCGCCCTGGCTCGCGCTAGGGCCGCGCGGGCCAGATCAACATCTGAAACCACCGGCTGTGGCTCGCTATCAGAGGACATCTACTTGGCCTTCGCTGACCTTCAGGGTGACTCCGCCCATCCCAGCAGGAACGTCTGCGGCAACTGCAGCGGTCACCAGCACCTGGCGAGCTGCTGCGGCCACCTGCGCGAGTCGATCCCTGCGACGGGTGTCCAGTTCCGCGAAGACATCGTCCAAAATCAGCATCGGCTCATCCTCCAACCCTTCGCTGCGCAACAGGTCAAACGCTCCCAGTCGCAACGCCAAGGCACAAGACCACGATTCGCCATGACTTGCGTAGCCGCGAACCGGAAGCCCACGTAACCCTAGGAACATCTCATCGCGGTGCGGTCCGACCAGCGTTAGGCCTCGGGCCAACTCTTCGCGTTGCCTCTCGCTCAGCGCTTGCGCAAGTGCAACTCGAACATCGGCCCGCTCAGAGTTTGTAGCGGAAATCCCTGAGGCCGCGGCAACGTAGTTCATGTCGACATCGGACCCAACACCCGCAACGGTTTCGTAGGCCGCCACGACATACGGCTTCAGCGACGAAATCAAATTCAGTCGGCCACTAATCAGTTCCGCGCCCAGATCAAGTAGGTGGTCATCCCAAACTGACAAGGTGGTTGGGGTGTTACCAGGTCGTGAACCTTGGACGGATTTGAGAAGCGAATTACGTTGTCGCAGTACTCGGTCATAGTCCGCTCGCACAGCCGCGAAACGCGGGTTCCGAGAAACTAACAAGTCGTCCAGGAATCGGCGTCGTTCGCTTGGATCGCCTTTCACCAGCGACAAGTCTTCCGGCGCAAAGATCACCGCTCGTAGTAAGCCCAGTACTTCGCGCGGTCTCGGTACCGGTGAACGATTGATTCGCACGCGGTTTGCACGCCCTGGATTTATCTCAATTTCAACCAGCGTACTTTGCAAATCCCGCTTCAGTTCAGCTCGAACAATGGCTTGAGTTGATCCTGCTCTGACGAGCGGATTATCGGAGGCCACGCGGTGACTGCCTAGTGTGGCAACGTAGTTGACCGCTTCGATCAAGTTTGTTTTACCTTGGCCATTAGCGCCTACGAACGTCGTGATGCCAGGTTGCAACTCAATCTCAAGGGATTGGTAGTTACGGAAATCGGCCAAACTGAGTCGTGCAAGCAGCACTATCAGGACCCAGAAAGTCGAACCGGCATCAGCAGGTACTTGTACTCAGCGGCAGCTTCCGAATCATGATCTCCAGCACCAGAAATGATGGCTGGCTTATTTGAAACAGTGAAAGAGAAGCGCGCCACTGGAGCATCGATAGCGCTGAGACCATCGAGAAGGAAACCGTGGTTGAAGGCGATTTCAATTGGATCGCCTTCAAGGGTTGCGTCCAGGAACTCGTCGGCTTGAGCATCGTCGCCGGTTCCGGCAGAGAGCCTTAGCTCGCCGGCGGTGAAACTCAATCGCACCGGATTCTGCTTTTCGATCACTAGGGCAACCCGTTTTACTGCGTCGATAAGAGCTGAAGTGTCGACTGAAGCCCGTGAGTTCGATTCGGCTGGTAGGAGCCTTCGATATTCAGGGAAGGGCCCGTCGATTAGGCGGGTAGTAGTGCGCCTTCCATCGCCGTCAAAACCAAGCAGGTTTTCGGCTGAGCCAGTCGCTGCAACGGAAAGTTGGACTGCATCACACCCGCTAAGGGATTTTGCGATGTCAGCCAAAGTACGGGCAGGCACGAGAGCAGTAGTTACTAAGTCTGCGGCTTCAGGGTTCCACTCAAATTCCCGCACTGCCAGCCGGAACCTGTCAGTGGCGGCCATTGTTACTTTACGGCCGTCAATCTCAAGTCGAATGCCTGTCAGTCCAGGAAGTGTGTCGTCGCGACCGGCTGCGATAGCTACCTGTGAGACGGCTGCTGCCAAGGTCGCACCACTGACGGTTCCGGAGGACCCGGGAAGTTCAGGAAGTTGCGGATAGTCGTCCACCGACAAAGTTGGCAGCGCGAAGGATGCTCGCCCGCACTTGACCTCAAGGCGGTTACCAGTTGCCGTGAAGACCACCGGTGCGGCGGGTAGGAGTTTCGCGATTTCAGAAAGTAGTCGGCCAGAAACCAGGACCCGTCCTGGTTCAGCAACGGCAGCCACTACATCGACCCGAGACGAAACTTCGTAGTCAAAACTAGAAAGGACTAGTCCCGAATCGGTGGTGTCGATTAGAAGTCCGGCCAACTGTGGGGCCATTGGGCGCGCTGGCAGATTGCGCGCAGCCCAAGCAACCGCCTCAGCTAGGGCGTCACGTTCGATGCTGAACTTCACGAACCCTCCTCTACGACCGCTGACCGTATCGCGCAGTCGTGGCCCAGCGCATCCTGCCACCTTGCGGGCAAGTTGCTTGTTGAACGAGCATTCTGTCGCGGTTGGGTGAACTGTCCACAGTCGGCAGCACAGTTATGGATCTTGTTGAGTTAACTATTAGGTATCTGTAGTACTCGTAGTAGGTCCTGTGGAACCTGTGGAAATCAGCTTTCCTGCCCGGTGAACTGCGGTTTAGTGGCAACGGAGCCTGTGGACGCACGTCGATAAACGGTGGGAAACCACGAGAGTTTCGGCAAAATTCATTAGGCCAACAGCCTTCACCCTCAGTTTTGGCAAAGTTTTCCACAACTAGTTCCCAACTCAGCCACAGGCAAAGAAAATAAAGATGTCGTGGAGTTATGTAAACCTGTGTCAACAACTACATCCACAGATGTGGATAACTATCCGCGGGCCTGCTGTTTGATTCGGCCCGTGAGGTCGGTGACCTGGTTGTACAAACTTCGTCTTTCGGCCATTAGGTGACGGATCTTTCGGTCGGCGTGCATAACGGTGGTGTGGTCCCGGCCGCCAAACTGCTGGCCAATCTTGGGAAGCGACAGGTCCGTCAACTCTCGGCACAGGTACATGGCAATCTGCCTAGCGGTTACCAGCACCCGGGACCGACTCGAGCCACACAAGTCATCCAGTGAAATCCCAAAGTACGCAGCGGTCTGGGTCATGATCATCGCCGAAGTGATCTCCGGACCAACATGGTCTGGAAGCAGATCCTTTAGAACTTCCTCAGCTAAGGCGTAACTGACCGGCTGCCGGTTCAGGCTTGCGAAGGCCGCAACCCGGATCAACGCCCCTTCAAGTTCTCGGATGTTCGAGTCAATCTTGTCTGCTATGTATTCGAGTACCTCAGGCGGTGCCGCCAACCGATCCAGTGCGGACTTCTTCCGCAGAATCGCAATCCGGGTCTCAAGCTCCGGAGGTTTGATGTCGGTGATCAATCCCCACTCAAACCTCGAACGCATCCGATCTTCGAAATTCTGCAGCAACTTTGGTGGCATATCGGAAGTCACAACGATCTGCTTATTGGCGTTGTGTAGCGTGTTGAAAGTGTGGAAAAACTCTTCCTGCGTTTGAACTTTTCCAGACAGGAACTGAATATCGTCCACCAAAAGGATGTCTACATCGCGGTACCGGCGCTGGAAAGTAGCCGCCTTGTCATCACGAATCGAGTTGATGAATTCGTTGGTGAATTCTTCCGAACTGACGTAGCGAACCCGTAGTCCGGCATACAGAGTTCGGGCGTAGTGACCGATCGCGTGCAACAAGTGGGTCTTACCCAGCCCGGATTCACCGTAAATAAAGAGTGGGTTGTAGGCACGGGCCGGTTGTTCTGCCACCGCGACCGCAGCCGCATGGGCGAACCGGTTGCTTGAGCCGATCACAAAGGTGTCAAAGGTGTACTTCGGGTTTAGCCGACTTGATTCGTGGGCAGCTCTAGTTGATGGGCTACCGGTTCCAGGTCGATCTGGCGGGGTTTCACGAGTGGCCGGGTTTTCCTGCACTTGGGTCTCGGCATATGTCGAGTCAGCCAAGGTGTCGGTGGTCTCATCGTCCATGACGGGGGCCACCTTCGGGTCCACCGTGACCGCAATCTTGACCGGCCGACCCAGAGTGTTGGAGAGCGCCTCTACCACCATGGGGCGCAGGCGGGTTTCGAGGAAGTCCTTGGTGAATTCATTCGGGGCAGCAAGTAGCACCGTGTCCCCGACCAAGCCCAAAGGTTGCGTCACTTTGAGAAATGCCCGCTGTTGCAGGGTGGTCTGTCCCTCATCAAGGATGGCGACGGTCTTGCGCCACAGGTCTCCCATTTCCTGGGCCTGCTCCATCGCCACCTCCCAAAAGGGTCAAAGTCCACACGGTTCTCCACAGGTTGTGGACCGGTGGCGGTGTCGCGACCATAGCCATTCGACTCTGGTCCCTCAACCACCGGATCCAACCTGTGGACAAGGAACCCATTGTGGTGGTTAGACCCGGCGACTGGAAGAGGTTGGCGTGGCTGCGCAGGGCTAGCGGGCGGCCACCTTGAGGAGGAACTATCGGGGCGGTTTGACCGAAGCGGCTTTGGGTCCGTACCGTATGGGTGTTCTCGCCCTTCCCGACACTTTCGTTTGGTAATTGGGCACCTTTGTCGCCACAGGCGACCAGCCTTGACCGGAGCCGGTGATGAAGCGCACGTTCCAGCCGAACAACCGCCGTCGTGCGAAGACGCATGGCTTCCGGCTTCGGATGCGCACCAGAGCCGGTCGCGCGGTTATTACGAGCCGTCGGGCCAAGGGCCGCGCTCGACTCTCGGCATAAGCCAATGCTGCCGGCAGCCAATCGGCTCCGGCGCCACCAGGACATCGTTGAGACGGTGCGACGGGGCCGCCGGATATCCCGCGGCTGCGTTGTGATCCACGTTGTCCCCGGCGAGGGGATGACCCGCGTGGCCTTCGCTGTGGGTCGCAATGTTGGTCCGTCGGTAGTTCGCAGCCGGGTGTCCCGGCGCCTGCGCCATCAGGTGGCAGAACTGCTTCCGCAGCTCAAGCCCGGACTACAGGTCGTCGTGCGGGCGTTGCCTTCGGCCGCCGCGGCCGATTCTCACAGGCTCAGCCGAGACCTAGTCGGCGCACTCACCTCCATGCCGGGGGCCCTGCAATGACCGGAAAGCTGGTATTTCAGTTCATCTGGCGGGTTCCAGCAAATGCCTTGGCGCTAGTGATTCGCGGATACCAACTCACCCTGAGCCCATTGCTGGGTGCCCGGTGTCGGTATTACCCCTCTTGCTCGCACTACGGACTCGATGCGGTACGCACTCACGGAGCCATCAAGGGGACGCTGCTGACCGGATGGCGGTTACTGCGGTGTAATCCATGGAACCTGGGTGGAATCGACCCGGTGCCTCCGCGTGGAGCGTGGCACCCTACGGTCGACCTCTACGGTAATCCGCTGTCGTCGGTTCAGGGAGTCTGAGTGTCGTCCATTCTGCACTGGATCGAAGTTCCAGTCTCTTGGCTCCTTGCCGCGTTCTACCACCTGCTGAGTCCGATCTTTGGCGTATCCAGTGGCTGGTCCTGGGGCCTGTCGATTGTTGGCCTAGTCATCGTCATTCGGATCCTGCTAATCCCGCTTTTCGTCAAGCAGATTAACGCGCAGCGGAACTTGCAGATCATTCAGCCGCAGATGAAGGAAATTCAAAAGAAGCACGCTGGCGACCGCGAGCGCCAGTCGCAGGAAATGATGAAGTTGTACCGTGAGACGGGCACCAATCCGCTCGCTAGCTGTTTGCCAATTTTGTTACAGGCGCCCATTTTCTATGCACTTTTCCGGGTTCTTCAGGGTATCGCGATGGATGTGCCGCGCGGAGTCCTAACCAAGACGATGGTCGATCACGCCCGTGAAGCGAAGATCTTCGGCGCGCCAATCTCGAGTACTTTCGTTCACGCCGGTGCGTTCACAAAAGCTCCGTACTCAACCAGCGCCTTAACGATCCACATCGTCACACTCATCTTGATCATTTTGATGACGTTGACGACGTTCCTGACTCAGCGTCAGTTGCTCGTCAAGAACACCGCACGTGACAATCCGATCGCCCAGCAACAGCGGATCCTGCTGTATGTCTTTCCCTTCGTTTTCGCCATCGGTGGCATCAACTTCCCGATCGGCGTCCTGATCTACTGGCTGACTACCAACATTTGGTCCATGGGTCAGCAGTTCTATGTCATTCGCAATAACCCGCAACCTGGCACTCCGGCCTTCGACGCCTGGGAGCTTCGCAAGGTCAAGAAGAACCCAGTGGCCATTGCCCCTGTAGTGGTGACTCCGACCGAAGTGGTTAAGCGAGTCCAGCCAAAGCGGAAGACCAAGCGCGAACGGGCGACGGGACCCAGTGGGCCGGCGATCACCAGCAAGGGCGAACCGGTAGCGGTTGACCCGATCAATTCAGTCGAAGACAACGAGTTGGACGAACCGGATTCCGACTCCCCAAAATCTTGACCACGGGAGTAAATCCCGAAGATAGCGGCCCTGGCCGCGCAGGAGGAACGCATGAGCAACGACGCGACGACACCCGACACTGAGGCGAGCGAGACCGTAGTGGCAGCCACTGATGGCGGGGGTCGGCTGAAGGAATTGATGCGCGAAGGCGATATCGCAGCCGATTACCTGGAAGGCCTGCTGGATATCGCGGACCTCGGTGGGGACCTCTTGATGGACGTCGAGGGTGACCGGGCCATGGTGGCGGTAGTGGGTGCCGACCTAGGTGAGTTAGTTGGCCCAGAGGGACGGGTACTAGATGCCTTACAGGAGTTGTCCCGCCTGGCGGTCACCCGCGAGACCGGCGAGCGTTCCCGGATGATGCTGGACGTGGATGGGTTTCGCGCCGCCCGCAAGGCTGAATTAGTTGAAGTGGGCAAGGAGGCGGTGGCCGAGGTGCAGCGCACCGGCGCCCCCGTGAAACTTGCCGCAATGACTGCGTTCGAGCGCAAGGTGGTCCACGACGTCGTGACCGCCGCTGGACTTGCCAGTTCTTCTGAGGGAGTCGATCCCGACCGCCGGATCGTCGTCTCTCCGGCCTGACAACTAGCCGTGGTCGTTTCACGGGAAACGCTGGCTTGGGACCGACCAGATCCAGGAGACCCTTGGCCTCCTGTCTTGGTCCTTGACCCTTTCGCTGCTTTGTTGGCAGAGGTAGCTGTAGAGCGAGGTCTAATCGGTCCCCGAGAAGTTCCGCGGCTCTGGCAGCGCCATTTGCTTAATTGTGCGGTCGTGGGAATTGACCTCGACCTGCTTCCAGAAGCCGCCCACGTCGTTGACGTCGGCGCGGGTGCGGGGTTGCCCGGACTGGTATGGGCATTGACCAGGCCGGATCTGGAAATAACGTGTGTCGAACCACTCCTGCGCCGAGCAACCTTCCTTACCGAGGCAGTCGAACTCTTGGGTCTAGGGGATCGGGTAAAGGTCGTTAGAGCCCGGGCTGAGGATTTGGCGGGTTCGTTTCGAGCCGATGTAGTGACAGCGCGTGCGGTAGCGCCGCTGACAAGACTGGCTAACTGGGCTCTGCCGCTGACTCGGATTGGCGGGCGGGTGCTGGCATTCAAGGGCGCGGATGCAGTAGCCGAGGTCGCCGAGGCAGCCGCTACTCTCGCTAGGTCGGGAGCGGCGCCGGCGGTCATCCGCAGCTGTTCTGCCCCTGGTCTCACCCTTCCAACGACGCTGGTTGACTTCGCGAGACTGAGGTGAACATGACCGAGTCAGGCTCACCCGAACTCCCGGAACGCCGTGTTTCACGGGAAACGCCGATGCCGATTGAGGCAAGTGCCGCCGCGGCTGCCCGGGTGCTCGCGGGACACTTTCCCGCATTGCCACATCCAATCCAGACTCGGATCATCACGGTGGCAAACCAGAAGGGTGGGGTTGGCAAGACCACCTCAACCGTTAACTTGGCGGCGGCCCTGGCGCTACAGGGCCAACGGGTACTGCTGATTGATCTAGATCCCCAGGGAAATGCCTCCACGGCTTTGTCGATCCCACACCACTCGGGCACCCCGAGCAGCTACGAGGTGCTCCTTGACGACCTTCCAATTGCTGCCGCTGTCGTAAAGGCGCAGGAAGCAGACGGGCTATGGGTGCTTCCTGCCACTCTGGACTTGGCCGGCGCCGAGATGGAGTTGTACCCACTGGTGGCCCGCGAATGGCGGCTGTCTCGTTCGTTACGCGCCTATTTGGATGCTGAGGCCAATGCCGGCGCTCGGTATGACTACGTCTTCATCGACTGCCCCCCCAGCATCGGCCTGCTTACGCTAAACGCCTTCGTTGCGGCCGCGGAGTTGTTGATCCCCATCCAGTGCGAGTACTACGCACTGGAGGGCGTCAGCCAACTGATTCAATTCCTTGGGATGGTCCGGGCTAACTTAAATGCGAATCTGCATATAGGGGCGATCCTGCTTACCATGTTTGATGGGCGCACGCGGCTGGGGAACCAGGTCGCCGACGAGGTTCGAGCCCACTTCGCGGACGTCGTCCTGCCAACGCAGATCCCGCGTTCGGTTCGGCTTTCAGAGGCTCCCGGCTTTGGTCAATCAATCCTTGCTTACGACCCCGGTTCAATCGGAGCCCAGTGTTACTTGAGTGCAGCGAGGGAACTGAGTGAACGGACCGATTAGCTGTGGATACCTTGGGGATTGCCTCATACAACATCCACATTTTAGCTTTCAAGCAGTGAAAGTTACATAAGGTATATTTCCGGCTTTTAGGTAGGAAAGGGACATCATGGCGGTGAAGCGTGGGCTCGGCCGAGGGCTAGGAGCCTTAATCGCCGACGGGCAGGGTGGGTTGGCACCTGATTCGGAGTCGGCCCCGGCTGACCGATCCGCAGGGACGGCTTCGGTGCGCTATTCGGAAATCCCGATCGAGCTGGTTCGTACCAACCCACGCCAACCGCGCCAAGTCTTCGACGAGGACGAACTACGAGAGCTGGTTCACTCGATAACCACCGTTGGGCTGTTGCAGCCGGTGGTGGTTCGACCCGCTGGCGCCGAATTCGAACTCGTGGCCGGTGAGCGCCGGCTACGAGCCTGCCAAGCTGCCGGTTTCAAGTACCTACCGGCGCTAATTCGAGAAACCCCAGATGACGCCCTGCTGCGAGATGCGTTGCTTGAGAATCTGCACCGCTCACAACTAAACGCCCTCGAAGAAGCTGCCGCGTACCAGCAACTCCTGCTGGATTTTGGCTGCACTACAGAAGAATTGGCCACTCGCTTGGGCCGGTCCCGCCCACAGGTAGCAAACACGATTCGCTTGCTCCGCCTACCCTTGGCGGTCCAGCGCCGGGTCGCCGCTGGCGTTCTTTCCGCCGGACACGCACGAGCCTTGTTGTCTCTAGACGAATCGGCCATGGAGTCGCTCGCGACTCGGATTGTTGCCGAAGGCCTATCCGTTCGAGCTGTCGAAGAGATAGTGGCGGTTGGGAATTCGGCTGAACCCCGTGCCAAACGCCAGCGTCGCCCCCGCGCCGGATCTGCTGACGTTTCTAGCTACGTCGATCGGCTGGCTGATCGTCTAGACACCCGGGTGCGGGTCGAGCTCGGCGCCAGTCGGGGTCGGGTGGTTATCGAGGTCGCCTCACTCGAAGATCTGGCACGGGTGACCGATCTGATTGCCCCAGCCTGATTGCGCCGACTTGGTCAATCTTGATTGAGTGAACGTTCGGCGGCGGTCCGAACCAGGGCCGAGCACAACTGGCCTAGATCCTGACCTGCGGCTACCACCGCTTGCGGAAAGAGCGAAGTCTCAGTCATCCCGGGCGCTGAATTCGTCTCGAGGTACCAGACAACACCAGCTTCGTCGACAATCAAGTCGGTTCGAGACCAGTCCCGTAGCCCCAGGGCCAGGTGCGCCTGCACGGCCACGTTTGCAGCGTGGCTGGTTAGGTCCTCCGGCAACCGGGCCGGGGCAAAGAACTCAGTCAGGCCAGCCGTGTATCGAGCTCGATAGTCGTACGCGTCGCCATCGGGGCAAATCTCAACCGCTGGCAGTGCCGTTACTGAGTCACCATCAGCAACCACTGAAATAGCGATCTCAATTCCGGAGACGAAATGCTGCACCAGCACGGTTTCGCCGTAAGCAAATGCTGCTACGAGGGCAGGAGCTACTTCCGAAACTTGATGCGCGGCAGTGACTCCCAATGCGGAACCACCACGAGTGGGTTTAATGATCAATGGCAGCGAGACTCGCTCGAGGATCGCTGCGACAACTTCTACAGCGCCCAACTCGCGAAACACCCGTTGTGGCAAAGTCACCGCTTGAGGTACCCGAATTCCTTTAGCAGCAACGATTTCATTTGCCACTGGCTTATCGAAAGCTAGTCGGCATGATCGGGCAGGGGAACCAACAAAGGCAATACCAAGAAGTTCCAACATTGTTGGTAAAGATCCGTCTTCGCCCTCGGCTCCGTGTAGCAGCGGGACAACAACGTCAGGCCGATTCTGCTTCAGTCGGCTCAACAGTTGCGCATCGAAATCCGCAACCTGGATTTGGTGCCCGTTATCAGCGAGGGCTGCTGCTATGCGGCGACCAGATCGGATCGACACTTCCCGTTCGGCTGAGAGTCCGCCGCACAGGACCAGCACGCTTTTGGCGGTCATGATTTAGGCCAGATCCGGGCTGGGGCTGGACGTCGAGCCGGAGCCGGCCGGTCCGGCTGGCCCAAAGGTCGCCAATGTGTCCAACTCGGAAGAAATTACCGAACCCAGTCTTCGGACCCCCTCTTGGATCCGTTCGGGATCGGGGAAGCAATAAGACAACCGCATCGAGCGACGGCCTTGACCGTCGACATAGAAACCAGTTCCTGGCACGTATGCAACTAGGGCACTTACTGCCCGCGGCAGCATCGCTGTGGCATCTAGGGGTTCTGGCAGCGTGACCCACGAGTAGAACCCGCCTTGGGGCACGGTCCAGTGCGTTCCCTTCGGGAAGGCTGATTCCATACCGGCCAGCAGGGCGTCGCGGCGTTCGCGGTACAACTCGCGGAAGGCCGCCACTTGTTCCATCCAAGGCTGTTCGCTTAGGTACGCCGAAACCGCATATTGCGAGAAGTGCGATGGACACAGCACGGAAGCCTCGGCGGCAAGTACCAACTTTTCGCGCACGGCATGCGGCGCCACTGCCCAACCAACGCGGAGCCCTGAGGCAATCGTTTTGGAGAAGGATCCGAGGTAAACCACCCCATCGGCGTCTTCACTACGGATGGCTTGGGGCACAGTGCCGTCAAAACCGAGCAATCCGTACGGGTCATCCTCCAGCAGCAAGATCCCAGCGCTCTGGGCAATCTCGAGCAATTCCCTTCGCCTAGCCGGGCCTTGAGTGATTCCGGCTGGGTTATGGAAGGACGGGATGGTGTAAATGAGTTTGATGGGCTTACCGGCGCCCCGCGCATCGGCGATCGCGGTTCTCAGCGCATTTGGGTCCAGGCCCTGCTCATCCATGGCGACATGTCGCACGTCGCACTGGTAGGAGCGAAAGACGCCTAGCGCACCCACGTAGGACGGGGCCTCGACAAGTACGACGTCGCCGGGATCGCAGAAGATTCGCACGACCAGGTCGATGGCCTGCTGTGAGCCCATGGTTACGACCACGTCGTCGGCATGGGCGTGGATGCCAACCGGCGCCATCACGTCCAGAATCTGCTCGCGCAACTGCGGTAGCCCTTGGCCGCTGCCGTACTGAAGTGCCGAAGCGCCCTGTTCCCGGATCAACCGGGCCACCGTGTCGGCGATGGCATCAAGGGGAAGCGCGTTGACATATGGCATGCCACCGGCGAGGGAAACTACCTCCGGGCGGGCAGCGACGGCGAACAGGGCCCGAATCTCAGAGGCCGTCATTCCGCCGGTTCGAGCCGCGTAGGAATGCACCCACGGGTCGAGCCGCGATCCAACCTGGGCCATCTGCCCTCCGTCCCTGAAGTCACATACGATGCCTGACACCGGTAAGGAGGTGCGCATGCGGGTCCGTCGAAGTGTCGGTGGCGTGATCGTTCTGGTCCTGCTTGGCATAGGGGTGGGATTCGTTCTGGGACTGCTGCGGCCCCGAGGTGGCGCCGCAATCCGGGCGGACTAGGCATCATGTCGCGTCCCTTGTTGGCGCTGACGCGGGACAACCTCGGTGCTTTACCGGAGCCATGTCGGAACTGTTCTTTCTGGGAATCTGTTGCAGGCAAAGAAGATTCAGGCCCCGCCGCCATGGTTGCTAAAGAAGCTTGGCTTTCCGCGACCTTGCTCGACTGGGGTTCCTGCGGCCTAGTTGTGATGATTGATGCAGTTGCGGCTGGATTCATTACGTACGCTCCAGCTCACCTTGTTCCCCGACTTGCTAGTTTCGCGACGGCTCCGATCGCACCCGACGCGGTGGCTTTGCTCAGTGTTCGAGTCGCTGACGGGTACCGCAACGCTGGCATTGGGCGACTGCTGATCCAGGGGATGGCGGCTGACCTGGTTCGCCGAGGAGTGCGCGCTGTCGAAGCGGTGGCCGCTGAGCCAGGTGGACCGAACTGTTTGATTCCAGCCGAATTCCTGCTCGCCGTGGGCTTTAAGACGGTACGTCCGCACAGGCACACCCCGCGACTGCGCTTGGACCTGCGCTCCACCGTTTCTTGGCGTGAGGAAATCGTCGCTGCAACAGTAGGGCGGCTGCGCCTGCCGCGCCCCGTTGAGGCCTACCGCTCGGTCAACTAAGTCTTACTCCGGGGCGAAGAAGGCCGTGACGGCCGCAGCTATTCCTTCGGCTAGTGCGTCCCGGAAAGCCGGATCACCAAGGCGGTCCGAGTCCCGGTCGTTTGTCAGGTAGCCACATTCGATCCGAACCGCGGGCATCCGGGTTCGGCGCAGTAGGTCCCAGGTTTTTGGGTGCGCCCCGCAGTCGACGAGATCGGTGCGGGCGACAATCTCAGCTTGAAGTAGCTCCGCGAATGCCGCACCCAAGAGGCTTCCGCCACCGAATTGTCCCGCCCCATAGAAGAACGTCGCGCATCCGTTGGGCGTCGAACTTGTCGCGGCATCCGCGTGAATCGAAACGACCAAGTCGGCTCCGACTTCATTAGCAAAGGCCGCCCGGGCGTTCTCATCGGGGGAACTTACG
>Ga0194061_1001202_pt1 | contig 15400 bp, 13 predicted proteins | sample SepL2221m_MetaG_FD_163423 | JGI IMG/M metagenome (GOLD analysis project Ga0194061, IMG submission 163423) | Anoxic zone freshwater microbial communities from boreal shield lake in IISD Experimental Lakes Area, Ontario, Canada - Sep2016-L224-21m | ecosystem: Environmental > Aquatic > Freshwater >...
TGGGGATGCTTATTCGAAACAGCAATTTCGAATATTTCTAAGTGCCCACGACAACGGATAAAGGATCGACTCTCACCGAAATTGAAATCGGTAGATGGGACAATCATCAATCAATTGAGAAGCGGAGAACAAAATGACGAACGAGAGAAGCGTATTTGCACAGAACGGGCCAGCGGGATTTCCCAATTCATCGGAGATCCGAGCGCGTATTCAATCCAAAGCGGACACGAGCGCCGTGGAATTTTGGGAAAAAGACTTTGGGAAATTTGCCCAAGCTGTCTTGCAAACCGTCAAGACGTACGGGAAATGCTCGGAGAACCAGGCCAATGTCATTGCCAAGGAATGTATGCTTGTCGCGAGTAGACGGCTGCGAGGGGCGATGGTTCAATTGCCTGCTTGAACGACTTGAACGTCGTCGCGGGAAATCGCAACGCCCGTCAGAACTCGAATCTTGCCGATTACGCTGGACGCATCAACTGAACTGCGAGATTGTGCTTGTTGTATGTTTGAAATAAATTACACCATGCGTTTTTGGACATCCATTTTGACTATTGACTATCCTGCCTGTTTCACGTATAACCCCACGGTCTGAAGCGAATTTTTCGCCTGTCCCTTTGAGACGTGCGAGATTTGTCAACGGACTTATCAACGAGCGTATCAACGGACATATCAACGAGAAAATACAAATTCTCGCAAAGACAATGAAATGAATGGTTTGTACGAAGGAGCGTTGGCAGAGTGGTCGATCGCGATGGTTTTGAAAACCATTATGCCTTTACCGGCATCGGGGGTTCGAATCCCTCACGCTCCGTTTTCATTAAGTGACGTATCTCACGCAGGCGTCTAAGCTTGCGCGAACATAAATTTTCGCTAAATTTGCCCGTCTGCGCTGGGTATGCACATACCCAGAGAATGCGGGTGAAATCCACCGATGTTTGGTCGCCGTCGACTGCGCATAGAAGCGAGAATGGTAAACGCGGCATAAGTAGCTCCTTTTTGGTAAACCAAATCTATGCTTTCCCTGCTCCGGCATCCTAAGCTCGCCTCTTTGATCTTTATTTCAGCCTCCATCACCACGATCATGGCGGCCGATGCCGACAGCTCCCCGCACGCCGCTTACCCAAAGCCGTTTTCCCGGCCTCAATCGATGGGAGAGAACTACGATACCTGGCGTGATGCAAAAGGCCCTGACGTCGGCAAGACGCCTGTTGACATCAGCCGTTTGCCCTCCCGCGTCGATAACTCCACCCGCCCGCAGTTCCCTCCAATTTACAAACAGAAAGGAGGAGCCTGTGGTCAGTTTACCGCAATTGCCTCGATCTTCACTTACGAAATGAACGTCCTGAATGGCACCGAGGCCAGCACAACAGCCACGCAGTTTCCCGCCGATTTTACCTGGAACATGTGTAATGCTGCCAATAGTGCCCAAGGATCGGAAGCGCATCATGGTTGGGAAGTGGCCAAGCTGATCGGAATTCCCACTGTCAAATCCTACGGTCGCGTGGAAGGAGACAAAGACAAGATCGGCTTGTGGGCTAACGGTTACGGTATCTGGCGCGAAGCGATGGAGTATCGCGTCGCGGGCTATCGCTATACCCCGACCGCCACTGTCGCACAGATCAACGAAGCCCGCGGCTGGCTCTTCGACCGCAACCAACCCAAACCCGGCAAAGAATCCATCGGCGGACTGCTGGCGCTGGACGGACGGATGGGTGAGCTCAAAAAGGTCACGAAGACGATTCCCGAAGGAGATTATCTGGCGGGCGAAGACGTGTGGATCCATTGGGGACCGAGCGGATACGGTCACGGCATCACGTGCGTGGGATACGATGACCAGGTCGGATTCGATGTAAATGGCGATGGAAAAATCACCAACGACATCGATATCAACGGCGATGGCAAAGTCGACCTTGCCGACCACGAGCGCGGTGCCTTCATCGTGGTCAACTCATGGGGTAAAACCTGGTCAAAAGATGGCAAAATCTACCTGCTCTACAGCGCGATGGTCGACCCCACCTGGGAACGCGGAAACTACCTCGGACGGATCGAGGTTTGCCGGCATGTTCCCCAACTCACCTTAAAATTAAAGCTCGCCTGCAACAAGCGCTCGGACCTGCGGGTGACCATCGGCATCGCCGGCGACAAAAACGCCACTAAACCCGAACACGAACTTGCTCCGCAAGCCCTCAACGGCTGGCCGCTCTTCGGCAATCGAAAGAACAACGTCGGGCAAGTCCCACTCGCTGGACCTGATAATGACAGCCCCCTCGAAATCGGGATCGATCTCACCCCCTTGCTCAATAAGTTAGACCCTAAGTCCGCTAGTGATGGCCGGCTTTTCCTAAACTTCAGTTGCGCGGGAAAAAGCGACACCACCGGCGCGCTCCAAGCCTGTGCCATCCGACACTACGATGAAAAAGGCGCTTTTGTCCGGGAGTCATCCGTGAAAATTGACGAGGGAAACTTCGGCAAAAAAGCACTCACACTCGAAACAATCTTTACCCGCTAACGCCGAGGGCCGGCTTTAATGTGGGAAAGCGTGTATGACAAGCCTTTGACTGCACGGTTTTCAACCGGCATTCACGACGTTTATGCAAACAAAGGGATCGTCATGAAACACACTGTCACACTTCTTGCCGCTCTGCTGCTCGCACCACTGGCCGCGTTGCACGCCGCTGATGTTCCTCAAAACGTAACGGAGCTTTGGGCGGATTTTGATCCGCGAAAAGAGCCGCTTGAGACGGAGATTCTGAAGTCTTGGGAGCAAGATGGCGTGATCTGCAGAATTGTCCGTTATCAGGTCGGAGTTTTCAAAGGAGTGCCATCGAAGGTTGCAGCGTTCTACGCTTTTCCGAAGGGTGGAACGAAACTTCCAGCGCTTGTCGAAATGCACGGCGGCGGACAGTCTGCTTCGCTCAACAGCGTGGTGACGTATGCCAAGCGCGGTTACGCCGGCATTTCGATAAACTGGGGCGGCAATAAGATGAATCTCGGCCAGGAGACCTGGAGCGGGCCGCAAACCGATTGGGGCAAGCTCGACGCCACGCATCCGCCGCAGCGCAACAAGGCGAACCATTTCGCCGGCTCGCTCACGCCGGATGAATACACGCTCGACGCGGTCGAATCGCCTCGGAATAGCAACTGGTTTCTCGTACTCATGGCTGCACGCCGTGCCATTACTTTTCTGCAACAGCAGCCGGAAGTGGACCCTGAGCGGATCGGCGCTCACGGGCATTCCATGGGCGGAAAGCTCACGACCAATCTCGCTGGGATCGACAAGCGGATCAAGGCTGCGGTGCCATCGTGCGGAGGTTCTGGCGATCTTTTGGAGAGCGAAACCAACGTGCCCGGAGGAAGTAGAACCAAACACACGGCCTTGGAGTTGGCCTGTATTTCGGACAACGCCTACATCCCGTTGATGACGTGCCCAGTGCTCTGGCTTTCTCCCACCAACGATTTCCACGCGCATATCGATAACATGGCATGGAACTGGCGCAACGTGCCCGATGAGCGTTTGCGTTTCAGCATTTCGCCGCACCTCAATCACCGCCATACGGATGAGCATTACATCACGGAGTATCTTTGGTTCGAGGAGCATCTGAAGGGCGCGGCATTCAGGATGCCGCAGACGCCGAAGATCGTGTTGGATCTCAAGTCGTCCGAAGGCGTACCCCGGATCTCGGTCGCGCCGGACGATTCGATGCCGATCAAGCGCGTGGACATTTACTATTCCCTCGACCCACACGCGCTGACTCGCTTCTGGCGCGATGCGAAGGCCGCGAAAGTCGGCGACCATTGGCAGGCGGACTGTCCCATCATGACGTTGAATCAGCCATTATTTGCGTTTGCCAATGTGATGTATGAAACTCCCGCGAACTATCGAACCGGGACGCAAACTGCGGGGCAGTCCAACTCCGAGATCTTCGCCATCAGTTCCAAAATGATCTCAGTCGCGCCCACGAAATTGCAGGAGGCCGGAGTGAAGGCCACGGACAAACCAGAGCGGCTGATTGACGATGGTGCGCGCGGCTGGCACGACTGGTATCTGTTGAATTGGGCTCATGCGCCTTTGTGGACGGCCACGACGCGCAAGCTGAAGGACGTCAAATGGCGTGGCCCGGACGGTGCCTCATTGCACTTTGAAATCAAGAGCGAGACCGACAACAAAATCGTGGTCACGTTCAATTGCAATGCGTGGGGCGCTTTCACGCCGGGGAAGTCTGCTGTGGACTACACGGCGGTGAAAGAAATCAAAGGCTCTCCCGACTGGCAGAGCGTTTCCTTGAGTCTGAACGAACTCGTCGCCACCGATCCGAACATCACGGCTCCGCTTGCCAACTGGCAGTCGGTCACGGAATTCAGCATCAGTCCCAAAGGAGAGAGTGTTAAAGACGGGCAGAAAGTGAAAGTGGATGGCAAGGCGTGGAAAGGCCCGCGCGAGATCCGTAATTTGCGCTGGGAGGGCGGGGACTATTCACGCCAAGCGACCACGGGTGCCACGCTGAGTTCAGATGATTTTCAAAAGAACTTCAACGACGCGATCAAGAAATCATTGGATCAAGAGAAGCTGGATCGAAAGTAACTTTGCCCACTTTAAAATCATTCACGCAATCTTTGGCTCAGCCTTTCTTCTGGTGGCGATGGGCTCTGCTCACCGGTTGCACACTTTACAACTCACCGTTTTCCGCCGCGCGTCCGATGTTGCGCAACATCCCCGCAAATACGAATTCGTGAAGCGGGTAAATCCCGTACCAGTAAAGCAGCCCCAGCAATCCGACCGGATCGAAAATGGCCGTTTGCCGGATGAGACTGCCGTTTTCACACGGCGTGACTTCGAATTCCAGCCAGGCGCGGCCAGGCAATTTCATCTCCGCGTACAACCGTAATCGCTTGGGCGATTCATAGAATTCAACGCGCCAGAAATCGAGCGGTTCTCCGGCATGCAGATCGTCCGAATCGCGTCGCCCTCGGCGCACACCGACGCCGCCTGCGAGTAAATCCAGAAAGCCGCGCACAGTCCACAGCCAATTTCCATAATACCAGCCTGTCTTGCCTCCGATGCGCCGGATGGGAGCGAACGCCTGCTCGGGCGGAACAGCGACCGTGATCGTCCGCGAATCAACGAGCCTCGAACCGAAGCGAACGCCACCCCAGGTTCGCGGCGCACCTGAAGACGACAGCGCATCTGCCCATCGCGTGACTGCGAATTCATGATCCTCGTTGATCAAAGCGCGTGCCACAGCTTCAGCCAACGAACGTGGACGAATCGCAAATGTGGTTGCGGCAATATCGTTTGAAACCAGCGTGGGATTGCGCAGACTCTCGACAAGTTTTCGCCCCACGCGCGCGTAGATGGGCGTCACAAGTCCCAGCCAGAGACTCGACAAATGCGGTGTCAAAAAAGGCACCGGAATCATCCAGCGCGTGAGCCCCCGCTGCCGGGCATACTCTTGCATGATTTCTCCATACGAGACTTGATCGGGTCCGCCGATTTCGAAGATTTGCGACGACGCGGACGGTAAATTCGATGCGGCCAGCAAGTACTCCAGAAGGTCCTCGATTGCAATGGGTTGCGCCTTGACCTGGACCCACAGCGGACAAATCATCACGGGCAGGCGCTCGACCAACGCGCGAATCATTTCAAATGAAAGACTGCCTGAACCGATCACAATCGACGCGCGGAATTCGATCACGTGAGGATGATGAGCACGCAAAATTTCGCCTGTCTCCTGGCGGCTGCGCAGATGTTTCGAAAGCTTTTCGCCGGGATCCCCCAGCCCTCCAAGATAGATGATGCGACGCACTCCGGCAGCCGTCGCAGCTTGTGCGAAATTCGTCGCGGCAATGCGATCATCGTGCTCGAAGTCGCGCGCTGTTCCCATTGAATGGACGAGGTAATACGCCGTATCAACGCCGCGCAAAGCTGCGTCCAAAGACGATCTATCCAACACATCACCGACAACAACCTCAGTCTCGGGCATGGTTCGCCCACGCAAGGCGTCGGGGCGACGCACGAGGCAGCGCAGGGAAATGCCGCGATGCTCCAATAACGCGAGCAACCGGCCGCCGACGTAACCGGTGGCTCCGGTTAGGAGGACACAACCCGACGTCGACACAGAGCCTCCAATTCGCGCTTCATCTTCAACACCGCAGCTTCCTTCGCTTTCGCTTCGACCTCCACGGTGAACTCCGCGTTTTTCCAGCACGATGGAAAATCCGCGATGTCTATGTAATCGTGATGGCATTCAGGCTTCACTCCGCTCCAGCCATCAATCGGACTGGAGATGTGAAACAAGGGTTCTCGATTCCACGTCGCGATGGCCAAGTCCGTCGCCTTGTCTTCCGAGAAGTCGTCCGCATGACACCGGTGATGATGTACGTCATAAACCAAAGGGACGCCCAGTGCTCGGCAAATCGGCAGCAGATCAGCGGGCGAATACGTTTTATCATCATTCTCAACAGTCAAGCGCGATCGGGCCCGACTTGAAAGCCGATCAACACCTCGCGAAAAATCAGCGAGCGCTTTCTCTTTATCGCCGAACGCACCGCCTCCGTGAACATTGACCACGTCGGCTCCGATCCATTCGGCTACCTCCGATTGATACTCGAGTTCGCGAATGGACGCATCAACCACTTCGGGTTTTTGAGAATTCAAGACCACAAATTGATCGGGATGAAAACAGGTTCGCAGCTTGTGCGAACGAGCATACTCACCGCAGGCTTTGAACAGCGCGATGATCGCGTTGCCGTGCGGAAGGTCCTCTAATTCGTAGCCCTGTTTGAGGTGCGTCTTCAGCGGAAGAATCTGGCTGTTCACTCGAAAACATCCGATACCATTGGCCGCGCAAAATTCCAGCGCCGCCTGCAAGGCTTCGGCGTTCGCTCGACACAAATCGGACAACTTTGTGAGCGCGTCCGGGCGTTTCATCTTGCTGATAGCGGTCACGGTTGTAGTACGAAACTTGATCGGTTCGTCACGAAACATACAGCAGAGACCCAGGCGAATCATACGCGTCCAATTTTTGGGCTGAAAAAGTACTCAGCGGTTTTTTGTTTTCAAATCAGCAAGCCCACCATCGACGCCAATGACCTGTCCCGTAATCCACGTGTTGACCGGATCAAGCAGCCACGCGATCAGCCCCGCCACGTCCTCGGGTTCACCAAGCCTCCCCAGCGGATGCATGGCAGCGGACGCAGCAGCCGCACTTTCATTCTCCCAAAGTCGTCGCGTCAATCCTGTCTTCAGTAGCCCCGGCGCGACAGCGTTGAAGCGCAGTCCGCGCGACGCGTAGGTCGCTGCGGCCGAGCGCGTCAAGCCTTCAATCCCAGCCTTGGCAGCTGCAATCGCTTCATGATTCGCCAGTCCGATCCGCGCCGCAGCGGATGATACCAGAACGACGGAGCCTCCGTCCATCAATTGCCCAGCCGCGCGCACCGTGGCAAACGCAGATCCCAGATTGATGTCCAGCACCGACGTCCACTCTGCATCCGTCGTCAAATGAGCCGGCTTCAAAAGTAACGAGCCAATACAATTGGCGATGCCGTCCAGTCGTCCGAGCGAATTCTTCGCCTCGCGCAACGCCTCGGCGATCTGGAAGGATCCAGCATGATCAATTAAGCGAGTAGACGCTTTCAGTTCTTCGCCTAGCTGCGACAATTTAGTTGCATCACGGCCAATAAGAAACAATTTCACTTCGCGCTTCGAAAGTATCCGCGCCAATGCCGATCCTACACCACCTGTCGCGCCTAGGATCGCAACGCAAGGATTGCCCGAAAGTGACATATCCAAAGTTCCTTTCATTTGCTATGTGTTTAGAACACTGCTGCTGACGAGGAGAGGTACCCACAATTGTGGACTCACCTTCCAGCACGTTCCACCTTGATCCACTCGACGTCCATCTTGAACGGCCCAGCCGTCTTGTCGCTGAGCATGAAGCCGAGAGCGTTGATCTCGTCCGGCTTCACTGCACCTGCGTCCTTGACCAGCTTGCCGAACCAAGTCGCCTCGAACGTGTCGAGCGGGATTTTAACTTCGATCCATCCGTCCTTCTTCGTTTGAAGCGTCGCCCGATACGCGAAAGCAACCAATGGTTTATTGACATAGAGGTTTATAGAATACTCACGACCGTCGCCTCGCACCTTGGCAACCAACGTATCACCTTTCTCAAAGCCCATCTTCTTGTTCTTCGTTCGCACGGAAGCGAAGCCGCCATTGTTTGCTAAAGACAACGTGCCGAAGAACTCCATGGTCTTATCGCCGGTGATCTTGAATTTGCCGTCAGAAACGCCGCCCATCACGCCGTCATTGACTGTCTGCCATTCTTTAGCAGAATCTGCGTCGGTGAAGTCAAATAAGGGTAGTGGCTCTTCGACGGCCATCGCGAACGCCCCGATCAACATAAGTAGGGGCAACACCAGTAATTTGTGGATCATGATGGTCTCCAATTTTTGGCCGTCATCGACAGATTATGATTACTGCTCGTAACCAACTTCACCCCTCATTAAATCGAAGGGATGACTCACTATTACATTGCGTTTAAAAAAGTAAGGGAGGATATTCAAGCGATCACTTTTTTTTGGCAAAAAGAGCAGGCGGTGGGTAGCAATGCGCTTTACCCACCGCCCGGGAGTGTCCCTAAGGACTACTCCTTGGGGATGATCACGGCATCGATCACATGGATCACGCCGTTACTGCAAGCGATGTCGGCCTTCACAACGGTCGCGCCATCGATTGTGACTTTGCCAGTGCACGATTTAATCGCGACACTCTTGCCATTCACGGTCTTCGCTTCGGTCAACTTCACGACGGCTTCTGCGCGCACATCACCGGACACGACGTGATACGTCAGGATTGCCGCCAACTTCGCTTTGTTCTCGGGCTTCAACAACGTCTCGACCGTACCGGCCGGGAGTTTTGCAAACGCTTCGTCGGTCGGGGCGAAGACAGTGAACGGACCTTTACCCTTCAACGTTTCGACCAAGTCAGCGGCCTTTAAAGCTGCGGCCAATGTCTTGAACGAACCTGCTGCAACCGCCGTGTCTACGATGTCGGCTGATTCGGAAGCGCGCACCGGCATCGCCAAAAAAAGCACTGCAACTGCTACTGCGGACAACGACATCAACTTGTTCATATTTTCTTGCTCCTTTACTACTTACTGTAAGACGTTATTCCTCGGCACACGCCGGAGAACTCACACACGATTGCGCAGCAACGCCATGGCTTCAGCGCGTGCTGCCGCGTCGGTTCTAAAGAGTCCGCGAATCGCTGACGTGGCCATGACACTATTGGGCTTGGCGACGCCTCGTACCTTCATGCACAAATGCTCGGACTCAATCACCACCATCACGGCCTTCGCTTTCAGATGCTGCATCAGTGCGTCAGCAATCTGAGTCGTTAGCCGTTCTTGAACTTGAGGGCGTCGCGCGAAAGCATCGACTGTTCGTGCCAGTTTGGACAAACCCACCACCCGGTTTCCTGGCAGGTACGCGACATGCGCGCGGCCAATGAAAGGCAGGAGGTGGTGTTCGCATAACGATGCGAAGTCGATGTCGCGCAACACAACTAACTCGTCGTACGGTTCGTTAAACGTGCGCCGGAGATGAATCTCCGGATCGGTCTGATTTCCTGCAAATAGCTCCTGATACATACGGGCCACGCGGCGTGGCGTATCAACAAGACCTTCACGATCCGGGTCCTCACCCATCGACAACAACAACTCCCGCACCGCTCGTTCCGCCCGTTTCAAATCGACAGTCGGAGGCTTGATCGCGTTTCGAATGCGTGTCACAGGCTTCTCTCGATTCTCTGTTGTTGCAATCATCATGCCCTCCACAGTCAAAATTAAATTCGTTCAAATCGTTCATACACATACTACCCCACAGATTCGTCTTGTCAAATTAAATTCGTTCTAATCGTTCATTATTTACTATTGTCAAGTTGCGCGTTTCGTGGTATTGTATTGTTGAATTTGAACTTAAGCAGAGGATTGGGCATGAAGAAAAACATTCAAAACGATCACAGCAGCTCGCTCGAAGATGCATCCTGCCCGGCCGAAGAGCTGAGTCCCAAGCAAGTCGCGCTGGCTTTGGGCGTCAGTGAAGCATCGCTCAAGCGCTGGTGCGACAACGGACTGCTGGACAGCACACGAACAGCAGGCGGGCACCGCCGTATTTCACGGGGCAGTGTGATGGCATTTTTACGGGAGCGCGAGCAGCCTGCCGTCCGTCCGGAATTGCTGGGACTGCCCACCGCAACAGGACACGGCGCGTGGACGACCGCGCGAGTTCTTGACGAAGTTCAAGCTGCATTGGAATCAGGCAGCGAAGCGCGGCTGCGACTGGCGCTTTTCAATTTCTATCTCGCCAAGCACAACGTCCACGAAATCTGCGACTCCCTGCTCGCCCCGGCATTTCATCGCATCGGCACCAATTGGGAGCATGGCAAGACAGAGATTTTCCAAGAGCGCCGCGCGGGTGAAGTCTGCGCGCGAGTGCTGCATGATCTGCGAACGCGCCTGCCCGTCCTCCATCCTACCGCTCCGATGGCGATTGGAGGCAGCTTGCAAAACGATCCCTATTCACTGGCCCCGGCCATGGCAGAATTGGTGTTGCGCGAAGCAGGATGGGAGGCGGAAAACTTTGGCATCAATATTCCCGTCACCAGTTTCTGCACCGCTATTCGCAAGCACACGCCGCGTCTCGTCTGGATCAGTGTGGGCTGCATCGCGGATCAGTCAGCATTTATTTCCGGGATGAAGACGTTGTTTACAACCGTTCGAAAACACGGCGGAGCCTTGGCATTGGGCGGCAGAGCCGTGACTCCCAAAGTTCGCAATGCGGTTCCATACAGCGCGTATTGCGAATCGTTCCGCGAGCTGGCCTCGTTCGCAGAAGCACTGCGCGATTCAACTTCGTGAAGAAGTAAAAAAAGCGTTGTCCATGTGTCTCGACGAATTGCTCTGAACAGAACGTGTTTTAAATGATTGGATCAGATGATGACGACAAGCAAGAATAGTCCGACCCCTCCGGCCTCCTGGCGCTTCAAACTTCTGTACGATGGCGAATGTCCCATCTGCGTACGCGAAACCCGCTGGCTCGTGGCGCGCAGCAAAGACGGCGCGCTGGCTATTGAGGATATTTCCCAGCCTCATTTTGACGCCTCAAAATACGGCGTGAACCAGCGTGAATTGATGGACGTGCTGCACGGCGTCTTTCCCGACGGTCGCTTAGTGAACCGAGTCGCAGCCCTTCGCGAAGCGTACCGCGCGGCGGGATTGGGCTGGATGTTTGCACCGTCGGAATGGCCGGTTGTGAGTTGGTTCTACGATCTAGGCTATGAGCTCTTCGCACGGTATCGAATCCGCATCGGAACGCTCTTCGGTCGGGGTTGCACCAACGATACATGCGACATGAAACGCCTTCAAGCGCCATGAGTTTTATATTGATGTGGAACGTGTTCTAGTATGGCATGACGCTCCGCGTCGTGCCACTATTCGCATCGGAATAACGAACGCGATTGTGTGCGCCCATAATCAACCCGGCGCACTATTCCCGCGCGGAGATGGTCGGCGGCGTGAATTTGCGCCCAAGCCTACGGACTGAAAACTAAACGGGGTCTGCGCGGATGATCGGAACGACGAGTTCGTGTCCTGCGCAAGGCACATGGCCGGGTTACCGTGCAGCAGACCCAACGTCTCGAACTGCTGACAGAAGTCCACGATGCTCGCTTTGCTCTGGCGCAGCACGGTAGCCATCTCGTTGATCGTACGCTTTCCATCGCAGAGTTTCCACGCAGCGGCGGCAGTCGCACTCAATGTCCAGCGCGAGCCGTTCGTTGTATCGACCAGCAGTGCGCCACCGTCGAACTCTTCCCACATCACGTTGTCGTTTTTAGTCCAGCTCATGTTCCACTCCTCATCTCAATTCAATCACACCTAATTGTCCGTTCACCGCCGTGCAACTATCTGTCCTGCTTAGAACGTACCCACAGGTGTCCCCGCGCCGCTGCTTCTGTTCGGCGTGGAGTTGATTGATTTCGGCGCGAACACAGGCATCGCTGGATCGCCGAACAACTGTTCTGTATTCATCAGATCCTTGTAGAACGCGCTGCCGGACTGATGGCCCGCCCACTGCTGCGTCTTCAACAGCACGGTACCCCAGCGAACTCCGTTTCCATTCGCGTTCTTGATCAACTGATTCATGAACGCTGTCGCCACGTCGGGGTTCATGTAAGTCGACGTTGCGATGCTGGCCGAGATGCCGCCCTGAGGTTGAGTCAGCGCTTGGATCGCGATACTCTTGTAGTCGTTAACGTTCTTCGCCATCCAGTTCGCCGTACATGTTGACTGCAGGAAGACCGTGTTGCCGGTCCACTGCTGCACACTCGTCTGGTCCAGGATATTCCGAGAGTTCGCTCCGAGACGTGCCGCGTTGCCGTGGCCGTTGTACAGAATTAAATCCGCTCCGCCATTGGCCGCTGTCTTCAACGCTTCGTTCACTTCAGGTGACGTCTGGTAGGTGCGCGCCAGGTAATTCTCCTGCCATGTCACATCCGGATTGTATGCCTTCACCATCGTATCCAGCTGCGCTCCGAAATCGGCAACCGCTGCATCAGGCTGATCGGCGACTGCATGCAAGCGCAAACCCGATTGCGGGATGCCTTTGTAGCCGAGGATATGACTGATCGCGCCAGCAAGCTCTGTCGTGTTATTCACCGGCAAGCGACCCACTGCGACTTCCGGATATCCGCGACCCAGATCACCGAACGCGCTATCCGATGTCGTCTGCGCCCAGAAGCTCGTTGAGACCAGATACGCCGGGCACAACGGATCGATGTTCTTACCTTCATAATTGCGGTAATCGTACGTAGTTCGACCGACCAACAAGAGATACGTCGGATTGGTAGAACGCACGGCATTCCGAATGCCGCTTGGACCGAAGCGACCGTAATTGTAGTAGTCAAAGAGCTGTTCCTGATCGACGAATGATCCGCGGATACCTTCTTTGGCGCGCTTCACCAACAACGCTTGAACGCCCGATGCGAATTGCGCCGGTCCGGTCGCCAGGTAGATTCCGCTTAACGTGAGCGGCTTGACCTGTCGAGCGACAATGCTGATCGGCTGATTTTCCTGACCCATTGGCGTCACGATAAATTTACCCGATCCACCCATGTTGCCCATGAAGCGCAGACGCAATGTTCCGTCAGTCTGAACTCGCGTTTCAGTCGCCACGAGCGCAGCGCGATCCGGGTAGCGCGTGTCCACAACCCACGCGCCCATTGACGGGACATTGTTCAATTCATAGAGCTGCACACTGTTGGTCGTGTTGACAATCTCGACGCTCTTCGATCCATCCAGCAGGCGCGTGTAATCGGCGTTGATGGAGTGCATGAAGCTGACTTGGCTTGTCACACCTGCCAGCGTCGGCGTCACCACGCTGACTGTGTTGTCGCCTGCGGTGATCACGCCCGTCGGAACAAAGAAGCTCATCTGCATCATCTTGTTTCCGCCATCCCACGTCGCGTCGCCAACAATCTGCCCGTTCACCACCAATTGCAACGCGTGATCCGGATTGACTGGGCTGGACGTCAAGCTCCACAGGTTCAGCGTCAACTTCGCCGGACCACTGGTCGCCTGAGGCAGATTGATCACAAAGTCTTGAGTCGTTCCTTGAGTCAAGTACTTGCTCGAGAACCACGGTGAGAACGTGAACGGTCTGTAGGCGGTGTCATAGTCAAAGTAGACGTCGTGGTACTCGTTTGTCACCGTCGCAGGTGACGAGGCGTTGACCGGCGCCGAGCTGGTGAACAAGCCCGTCGTGGTCGGCACGTTGCCAGCGTTGGTCGCCGTAACCGTCTTGCGGATAAACACCGCGTCCTTATCCGTGTAATCATCCTGATAGCCCGGTGCGTAAACCAGCAACCCAGAAGGCAGTTTGGCCAGTGCGTTAACATTACGGCCTTCGCGCTGCAATGTCACACTGTTCAGGTTGTAACCGTTGGGCATCGAGCTCTGCGGAATGAACATCACACCTGGCTTGCTGTAAAGCAATTTAGCTGCGGAGAACGTTGATCCGGAGACCTTGCCGCTCGTGAACCAACGTACGCCTACGCTGTTGACCGAAAGCGTCGAAACGCTAGGCGCTGAAGCAACACTACGCGCCGCGATCTTCACGTTCGTGTTCGCGACCGTTGCGACGTCAGTCAAGTCGCGCACAACGACCGTCTCCATTACGACAGCGTTGTTCTGCTTCATCGCAGCAATCGTCGCGCTCACCTGTTGAGCATTGCGCACACCCGACATCACGGCGAAGCCTTCCATCGCCGACGAAATACTGACGGCATCCACTTCGACCGCAACGCTCACGTCCGAGTTCACATCCAAGGCAACGGGACCTGCGAACTGTTCGTACGTTTCAGCCATGCCGGAGAGATCGATGCTTTCGAGCTTGTACTGCCATTCGCCCGCTGAAGCCCAATCGAAGAATGAGTACATCTTTTCATCAGGATTCGTGATGCGTCCAGCGATCAGCGCGGGATTAGCCAACACCCATTCGCCACCTTCCGAACCCCGGCGGTACACGTTGAATCCAGCGTTCTTGTATTCGGAAACAGCTGTCCAGGAAACGTTGACACCCGCGCCCTTCGGCTCAGCTTTGAAGTCCACGACTTTAACAGGGGTGACGGTTCCGGTGACGCTTACAGTGATGGCGCTACCACCGCTTGTGTAGTCGATAGTAACCGGCATGCCCGTAAATAATGGCGCACTATATGGCACGCTATTGACGATCACGGTGCCGAACGTGCCCGTGAGTGTTCCGTAGTTCATCACCACGGCAGAACCACTGGTCATACCACTCGGAATTCCCAGAGACAACGTGCCATTAGTGATGTTTGCGTTCCCGGTAACCATAACGTTTTGGGTGTTGGTTGCATTAAACGCGATCTTGAGTTTGCCGGCGGTCACGTCGATCGAGCTGACCGACATCGATTCGCCCGTGCCCACTGCGCTTCCGAGCAGAGAACTACCCGGCCACACCGAGCCGGTGGAATTGATCGTAACGGCTGAATTCGTGAGCGTCGACGTCCCGCGCAAGTTGCCATCTGAAATCAACGTCGAACCGGAGTAAGCATGCGTACCGCTCAGTATCAGAGTACCCGAACCTTGCTTAGTCAATCCACCCGTTCCAGTGATTCCTGCGGATGTGAAGTCCGTTCCCTGAGCCACATTGTTCGGCCGATTGATTGAGAACGTACCATTGTTCACAAACGCTCCGCTGATCGGCAAAGCGCCGCTGGTGCCGCCCAATTCAAGCGTCCCTCCACTAATCGTGGTCGGCCCGGTGTAGGCGTTCGCAGCAGTCAGAACCAACGCGCCGGTTCCAACCTTGGTCAAGCCTAATG
>Ga0194061_1001203_pt1 | contig 15394 bp, 11 predicted proteins | sample SepL2221m_MetaG_FD_163423 | JGI IMG/M metagenome (GOLD analysis project Ga0194061, IMG submission 163423) | Anoxic zone freshwater microbial communities from boreal shield lake in IISD Experimental Lakes Area, Ontario, Canada - Sep2016-L224-21m | ecosystem: Environmental > Aquatic > Freshwater >...
GCTCAGGCGTCGCTACCCAAGTGGACGTTCTGTAGCAAGCCGATCGCCAGCCAGCCGGCAAACATCGATGTCCCGCCATAGGACACAAACGGGAGAGGCACACCAGTCACAGGCATGATGCCCAGGTTCATCCCAATATTCTCAAAAGCCTGGAAGCCAAACCAGCAAACAATGCCTGCAGCCACCAGCCGCCCGAATAGGTCTCGAGCGCGGAAAGCTATTCGGGTCCCGCGCCACAAGATCACCCCCAGCAGCAGAACTATCACTGACGATCCGGCGAATCCGAGTTCTTCGCCCGCGACCGAATAGATAAAGTCCGATTGCTGCTCCGGCACGAAGCGACCATTCGTTTGCGGGCCCTTGAACAGCCCGGTCCCCCACATCCCACCCGACCCGATGGCAATTCTTGCCTGCTGAGTGTTGTAGCCGATTCCGCTCGGATCAGCCTTGGGATCCGCGAATGCAACCAGCCGATTTACTTGATGGGGCTGAAGGAATCCGAACTGCACCGCACCAAATCCGGCAAACACTACGGCGATCAAAAGCCCCGCTACCCACCTACTCGAAGCACCGGACACCGCGATGATTCCGATAACCATGGAGATGATCACCAGAGTTGATCCAAGGTCGGGCTGCAACATAATCAAGCCGACGCACACAGCAGCGATTGTTCCGGCAATGATGATGTCCCGGTGGTGCGGAATGTTCTCCGCGTCGCGCTTCTCGGCGAGAATCATCGACATGCCAAGGATGATGGCCAACTTCGCAAACTCTGATGGTTGGACAGTGAATCCACCCGGCAGGATGATCCACGCGTGTGAACCGTTGATCGTCCCACCTAAGGGACTGAGTACCGCAATTAATCCGAGGAGAGACAAGACGTACAGGATCGGGGTGTAGGCGCGCAGCAGTCGGTAGTTGAACCGCGAAACAACCCACCCAAGGACGACGCCGATGCAAAAGTCCAGGACGTGCTTCTTAAGGAAGCCACTCGGGTCCAGTCCCCGGTCGATTTGCCACTGTCGAGTTGCAGACCAGACCAAGAGGGCGCCGATAACTGATAGCGCACCGCCAGCTGCGATGAGGACCCAATCCAAACGTCGAACGTAAGCCAGGCTCGCCGAATTGCTGTCGTTGGGCTTTGAACGCGCAAAAGTGACCGGGTAGCCATGAGTCATGAGGGCACCACGCGCCTACGGCGTAGCCGGGCAAGCCAGCCAACGAGACCCAGGAATGGAACTGCCACCAAACCAGAACTCGGGGATGGACTCGCACTCCCAGTGGGGTTGGCCCCCGGCGCGATCTCGGATACTCCGGTTCCGGAGATCTTGGGCAGAGCTGCAATCGGATGACCCAGCGGGAAGATCGCGTTCTTAGGGTTCACGCTCATCCCGGTTACACCAAAGAGGGCTTCGTAGATTCCGCGGACGCTCGGCGCAGAAGTGCCTGCACCAGTGTCACCCTGCGAGACCATGACAACCACTGCGTACTGCGGGTTGTCCGCCGGTGCAAAAGAGGCGAACCAGGAGGTCGGCTGCATCGTGCCAGGCATCTGCGCCGTACCGGTCTTACCGGCGACCGGAATCGTTCCAAGCGGGAAGTTAGAAAACACACCCGACGCAGTCCCGCTCGTTACAACTCCGCGCATCGCAGACTGCAGGTAACCAATCTGTCCAGCAGTGATTGGCAAGTGCCCTACAACTTTCGGGGCAAAAATTGCGGCGACGGATCCGTCCGACTTGAGCGCACCTTTGCCAACCTGTGGGGCGTAGAGCGTTCCGCCATTGGCAACCGCGGAGAACGCCACGGCCAACTGCAACGGCGTCGCCAGTGTGCCACCCTGACCGATGGCGAAGTTCACAGCGTCACCACCTCGGTATAGCGCACCGTTTGCACAATTGTCACTGGCAACGGCCTTTAGATACGCCGCCCGCGTGGGATCTGTCTTGGCCACTTCGGGATAACCGTTCTTTGCCCGCGAGCAGTAGAGGTCCTTCATGTTCTTATAGGTAGAAGCCAACAACGCGCGGGTCTCAATCCGACCGCTGCTTTCACTTGGCAAATCGATGCCAGTCTTGCGGCCAAAACCGAACGCGAGTGACATGTTGATCAAATAGTCATTCGGGTGCGCGATTGGGTGGTTGCCTCCGTCCCGCAGCCAATTGTCATAGGCGATCTTGTAGAAGACCGTGTCACAAGACACGACGATCGCCTGGCTCAATGGAATCGGGCCGTAGGACTCGGACTCGAAGTTGGAGAAGTAACGGTTACCAATCTGCAAGGACGACGGACAAGGAATTGCGTCAGTCTCGCTAATTCCGGCCTTCAGAGCGGCCGCGGCACTGGAAATTTTGAAAGTAGAACCAGGTGGGTACCCGCCCTGCATCGCTCGCGAAGTGAGCGGTTCGCCATTGGCTGGATCGAGCAGCTGTTTGAGTTCGGCAGTTGTGATACCCCCGACCCAGAGGTTCGGGTCATAAGTGGGGTAGGACGCCATCGCGAGCACAGCCCCAGTCTTGACATCAAGAACGACGGCGGCACCTGAATCAGCCTTGAAATGGACTCCGGTCTTGTCCGACTGTGATCTTCCCCGATAGATCGCCGCTAGCAACTGTTGCTCAACCACTGCTTGCAAACGCGCGTCGATATTGGTAACCAGATAATCGCCCGGCGTGGCCGCAGTAGTGCTGGCAATCCCGGTGACGATTCCAGCGCGGTTAACGATGACCTTCTTCAGGCCTGGAAAGCCCCGCAACAAGGTGTCGTACTTAGACTCAAGACCTGACCGGCCCACCAAGTCCGTGCGCTGCAGCTGGGAGGCAGCAGGGAGTTTCTGATTGGCTTGAGCGGTCAACTCAGATTGAGTGACTGGACCGAGATAGCCAAGAATGTGCGCTGCATTGACGCCGTAAGGCGCCGGATACGCCCGGATGGTCTCTACATCCGCGGATACGCCGGGGAAGTCAGCCCGATGCTCCATGATCTGCAACGCCAACTTCGGTGTTACGTCCTTAGCAATTGGGATCGGCTGGTAGGCCGAACCGTTCCAGCAGATCGGGGGCTTCTTCGCTCCCTTGGTGCCGCACAGTTGCAGCCGGTCGTAGAGGGCAGCGTAGGTGGTGCTCAGCGCCCTTGCCAGACGAGTCAGAATCGCCGGCCCGTGGAGTTTCTTGCTAAGCATTGTCGTCCGGTCAACCGAAATCACCAACGAAGTTCGATTCGAAACCAATGCCCGGCCTGCATCGTCGAGGATCAACCCTCGCACTGCTGGCGTCAGGATCGGATGGGTCCGGAGTCCGATGGCCGCGGATTGATAACTCGCCCCAGTAACGACCTGCATGTAGAACAGTCGGCCCACCAACGTCACCAACAGAGATGCCATGAGAACTCGGAGCACAATCAGGCGCAGCGTCGACTTCTCACTCATGAGATCCGCGTCTCCCCTGCTGGGGTCAGTCTCCGCGCCAGAACGACAACAACTGGAAATACGAGCGTTGCCAACACGAAGCAGTAGAACAGGTCAGTAGTCAGCAACGTCGGGACGGACTGCCACACCACCCTCGAATCGCCCAGAAGTCCGCCGAGAAGAAGACGAATCAGTGCTGCTACCGGCCCAGCCAAAGCCACTTCAGCCAGTGTTGCTGTTCGGGACCTTGTGAGCAGGCTGTACCGAGATCCGATCACGTAGCCCACCAACGTCAGGCCCACGGCCCACACCCCGACGGTCCCGTCTGCCGGGGGCACTAAATCGAGCAACATGCCGGCTACAAATCCAGCGATCGAGCCGACGCCAGCCCCGCAAGTTGCAGCGAGGGCACCCACCAGCACCGCAACTAGATCGGGCGTCGCCCCCGGCAATCCGAGCCGACTTAGGACTGCCATCTCAAAGGCCACCGCAGGAACTATCAGCGCCAAGGCAAGCAGCAGTTGCCGCCACCTCATCTCAACCGCCCGATGCGCTTGGGCTGGGGCTGATCGTGGCGGACCCACCGGCCAGCGGGCTGGCGGTGACCGTCACGGTCACCGTTGGAGTGGCCACGGGCGTAGGCAGGACAGAGTCGCGTGGGTCCTTCCGCGGCGGTTCGATGACGACGCCTACCAAATCCAAACTGAAGACGTCCACAAATGGCTTGATGAATGCGATCCGCCCGCTTTGGCCCTTCACGCCTTGGACGGACGTCACGGTCCCAATTGGAACACCGGGAACGAACGGACGGTAGTTCGCCGAACCGAACGTGACGATCCGCTCCCCCACCTTTATGTCAGCAAAGGGATCAAACAGCTGCATCTGCAGCGAGAGCGGGTGTAGCCCATCGCCTGAGGTCACCCCGATCGACAAGGTTCCGGCGAGGCGACTGCCAACACTGCTTGTGTCGTCGACCAGGAGCACGACTGTGCAGGTAGTCGCCGATACTGCGGACACTCGCCCGACCAGTCCGTTGCCACTTAATACCGTTTCGTCAACTTGGATTCCATCCGTGGTCCCGACATCCAGAGTCAAGGTCCACGCCAAACTCTGGGCAATATTGACGGCAACTACCTGCGCTGGGACAACTCGATACCTACCCAAAGCCGCGACTCGAAGCAGGTTGTCGAGTTCGGCAGCGCGGTTTGCTTGATAGCCGCCGTTAGCCAGTTGTTGGTTGAGGGAAGCCACTTGATCGCGCAAGCGTGCCAATTCGCGATCCTTGGAGTTGATGCTGGTCAATCCAGTGATAAACCGGCCAATCGGCGAGACGACGCTGTGCATACCGCGTTCGAGTGGCCCAAAGACTGCGGAAGCGCCGTGGTTGGCCGAACGCACAGCCCCACCTTGGAGTCCCAGAACAGCAACACTCAGCGCCACGACGAGCAACACCGCCGCAATTATCCGCGATCTGCGGCTATTCCTCATGCTGAGGTCAGCGGCGTGGTTCGGAGATCAGAACCTGCTGCAATGCCTCGAACTCCTCTACGCACTTGCCCGAACCAAGCGCCACGCAATCAAGCGGCGATTCGGCGATAACGATTGGCATTCCGGTCTCGTGGCGCAGTCGTTCGTCGAGGCCCTTAAGCAATGCGCCACCACCGGTGAGCACGATGCCGCGATCCATGATGTCGCCCGAAAGTTCAGGAGGTGTGCGATCCAAGGTGGTCTTAACCGCATCGACGATCGCATTCACCGGTTCGTCGATCGCGCGACGAATCTCTTCGGCTGTTACGACAACAGTTCGCGGCAGCCCTGTCACTAGGTCACGGCCTCGAATTTCGGCGTGCGGTTCATCAGGGCTTGGGAATGCCGAACCGATCGCCATCTTGATTTCTTCAGCGGTGCGCTCGCCCAGCATTAGCGAGTATTCCTTCTTCACGTAGTTGATGATCGCGCTATCGAGTTCATCGCCGCCGACGCGAATCGAAAGACTCGTTACGATTCCGCCAAGCGAAATCACCGCAACCTCAGTCGTTCCACCGCCAATATCGACGACCATGTTTCCAGTCGGCTCATGCACCGGCAGGTTCGCACCGATTGCGGCGGCCATTGGCTCTTCGATGATGTAGACCTTGCGGGCACCGGCTGCATAACCAGCATCCTTGACCGCACGCTGCTCAACGCCAGTGATCCCACTGGGTACGCAGATAACAAGTCGAGGCTTAGCAAGATGGCGACGCTTGTGCACCTTCTGAATGAAGTAGCGCAACATGCGCTCTGTGGTGTCGAAGTCTGCGATGACGCCATCTTTAAGTGGGCGGATCGCCACGATGTTGCCGGGCGTTCGTCCGATCATCTTCTTGGCTTCGGATCCGACAGCCAGAATTCCGCCGGTGTTCTGGTTGATCGCAACTACCGACGGCTCATTCAGGACGATGCCCCGCCCGCGCACGTAGACCAACGTATTCGCCGTCCCAAGATCGACCGCCATGTCGCGGCCGATGAACGCCATATTGTTGGTCATGCCTCGGGCCTTTCGTAGGATCGTGCCGGGCGGCGGTACCGAGCGCCCATGGTACGCGGTAAGTGCCCCAAGCCCGGAATGTCCGATTTAACTCTGCAGGTGGTGTTCAGGCCAGGCCGGGAAAGAACAGCGCGATTTCCTTCGCTGCCGACTCCGGGGAATCAGACCCGTGCGACACGTTTTCGCCCATGGTTGCTGCCAAATCGCCACGGATCGTGCCTGGAGTGGCATTGACCGGGTTGGTCGCACCCATCAAATTGCGCCACCCAACGATCACGTCCGGGCCTTCGACAACAGCCGCAACGAGCGGCGAGGAGGTGATGAAATCGACCAGCTCACCGAAGAAGGGCTTGCTGGAGTGCTCGCCGTAATGCGCTTCGGCTGTCGCTCGATCCAAGGTCCGCAATTCGAGTGCGACGATGCGCCAACCCTTGCGTTCGATCCGGCCAAGCACCTCGCCGACCAAGTTTCGGGCCACGCCATCCGGCTTGATCAGGACAAGAGTGCGCTCTGCCACGACTGCTCCACTTCGATTATTGGGATGATCCGATGTTACCTGCGCCAGCCTGAAGGCTCGCAACGCCTCCCCTCGCCGGCCGACGACGAGCGCAATAACCCACAGCGCTGCGAAGACCGCGCCAATGACCGCTAGGGCCGGCGCCACGAGTCCGGCCGCCAGAATCGCAACCTGCAGACCGGAGCCAAGGATTAGTCCGCCCGGCCGTCGGACCATCCCGGCCGAAATCACTGCCGCCACAGCTAACCCCGCCAGCAACCACACAGCTGAAACGCCCTGGTGGTTGACGTGGGTGGCAACCGGAAGCGCGAGCAGAATGACCAACGCCTCAAATGCCAGCACAGCCCGAGTCAGGATCGACATTTCAGTACCCCTTTTCAACCATTGCGGCTGAAAAGAGCACGGGCCTCGCCGGCAGTCGCGACGGACCCGGTGATGAGCACTCCGGCGCCGCCAACTTCGCCAGCTTCTTCGGCGAGCGCGACCGCAACATCAATTGCATCGATGAGTCGCGGCACCTGAGTTACACGATCGAACCCAAAGACCTCTCCGGCAAGTTCAAATAGCGCAGCAACAGCCAGCGCCCGAGGCGACGAGCTGGCTGTCACGACCACCTGATCCAAGACCGGCTCCAGCGCCTCAAGTACCCCGCGGGCGTCTTTGTCGGCAAGAATCGCGACAACGCCGATCAATCGATCGAAGGCGAAAGAGTCGGCCACTGCCTCGGCTAGCGCCAAGGCCCCTGCCGGATTGTGGGCAGCATCTAGCAAAACAGTCGGGGACCTTCGCACGACTTCCAGTCGTCCGGGCGATGTGGCCTGAGCAAAACCGGCCCGAACCACGTCCGGGTCCAAAACCCCGCGACCCCCACCGAGGAACGATTCAACAGCCACCAAAGCCAGTACGGCGTTGTGGGCCTGATGGGCTCCATGTAGGGGAAGAAAGATGTCCTCGTAGTTTCCGCCCAGTCCCTGCAGGGAAATGAGTTGCCCACCTACCCCAACGTCGCGGCGAATAACACCGAATTCGACGCCCTCCCGCGCAACGATGGCCTCGACTCGTAGGGCCTCGCGCAGCAGCACCTCGGCAGCAGCCAGCTCCTGCTGGCCGAGCACCGCGATTGATCCGGGCTTGATGATGCCGGCCTTCTCAGCGGCAATGCCGGCCAAATCTGATCCAAGGTATTCCACGTGGTCGATTGAGATCGGTGTAACGACCGCAACTTGCCCGTCGACAACGTTGGTCGCATCCCAGCGCCCGCCCATGCCCACTTCGATGACGCTGACTTCGACGGGTGCATCGGCAAAACACACATAAGCCAGCGCTGTCATGGCCTCGAAGAACGACAACGGCGGGCCGCCGGCGGCCGCACTGCGATGATCGACAAGTTGCAAATACGGCGCGATCTCTTCGTAGCCGGCCACAAATCGATCCTCCGGGATCGGCTCGCCTTCGAGCAGGATCCGCTCCCTCGGAGTGATCAAGTGCGGACTCGTGTAGCCCCCCGTACGAAGTCCGAAAGCTCGCAATAGGGATTCGATCATTCGCGAAGTAGATGTCTTGCCGTTAGTCCCCGTGATGTGAATGGCTGGGGCCGAGTGCTGCGGGTCGCCCAGAAGCGAAACCAGATCGGTCATCCGGGTCAACGTCGGCGCGATGATCGATTCAGGAACCCGGCGCAGAAGAGCCGCCGCCGCAGCCGCGAAGGCCGGGTCGGTGGTCTGGTTTGATCCGGGAGCACCGGGCACGTCGGCCACGGGTCGGGAGTCTACGCGGGATCTCTAGAATGGCGCCCATGACGCAGGCCAGCCCGACCCCACGCATCCCCGATGCTCCGACCATCGAGGGGATCGAGGAACGGTGGTCCCAGACTTGGGAACGCGAAGGAACATTCCGATTTGATCGCACTGCAACGCGCGAGCAGGTCTATTCGATCGACACTCCCCCTCCCACGGTCAGCGGATCGCTCCACGTTGGACACGTGTTCTCCTATACGCATACCGACTTGATCGCCCGGTTCCAGCGCATGAATGGCCTGGAAGTCTTCTACCCAATGGGCTGGGACGACAACGGATTACCCACCGAGCGTCGAGTGCAGAACTACTACGGCGTGCGCTGTGAGCCGTCTTTGCCTTACGACGCAGGATTCGAACCACCGGCCGAGCCAGGCAAAGATCAAATCGCGATTAGCCGTCGCAACTTCGTGGAACTATGCGAACGGCTAACCGTTGAGGACGAGGTTGCGTTCGAACAACTTTGGCGGCGCCTTGGCATCTCGGTCGACTGGACGATGACCTACCAAACGATCGACTCGACGGCCCGGGCCGCATCCCAGCGCGGCTTCTTGCGCAATTTGGCGCGCGGCGAGGCGTACCAGTCCGAGGCACCAACTCTTTGGGATGTCACGTTCCGCACTGCAGTTGCACAGGCTGAACTCGAGGACCGGGAGCGACCAGGGGCATACCACCGCGTCGCCTTCCATCGCGCTGGCGATCCGATCCACATCGAAACCACCCGGCCCGAACTGTTGGCTGCGTGCGTCGCGTTGGTTGCGCACCCTGACGACGAGCGCTACCAGTCGTTGTTCGGAACCACGGTGCGCACGCCGCTGTTCGACGTCGAAGTTCCGATCGTCGCGCACCGATTGGCTGATCCCGACAAGGGCTCGGGGATCGCCATGATTTGCACATTTGGTGATCTGACCGACGTCATCTGGTGGCGCGAACTTAACCTGCCAACTCGTCCAATTTTGGGCTGGGACGGAAGAATCCTGCCCGAAACCCCTGCTTGGATCACGTCGGATTCGGCGATCACGGCGTACACAACCATCGCCGGTGCAACGACATTCACTGCACGCGAACGCACTGCCGAAATGCTGCGGACGTCCGGCGACTTGATCGGCGACGTGCGCGAAATCATGCACCCGGTTAAGTTCTTCGAAAAGGGCGACAAACCGCTCGAGATCGTCACCACCCGCCAGTGGTACATCACCAATGGCGGCCGCGACGAAGAACTGCGAAAGAAACTCCTCGCACGGGGTTCCGAACTGCAGTGGCATCCGGCGCATATGAAGGTGCGATACGAGAACTGGGTGGAAGGCTTGAACGGCGACTGGCTGATTAGTCGCCAGCGTTTCTTTGGAGTACCAGTCCCGCTTTGGTACGGGGTCGATGCCGACGGCAATCCGGACTATGCAAAGCGACTAGTGCCCAACGAATCTGACCTTCCGATCGATCCGTCTTCTGAAGCACCCGACGGCTATGACTCAACTCAGCGTGGAAAGCCAAACGGCTTCATTGGCGACCCAGACGTGATGGATACCTGGGCAACCTCCTCTCTGTCGCCCCAAATTGCCGGCGGCTGGGAACGCGATCCCGATCTTTGGGCTCGCATCTACCCAATGGACCTGCGCCCGCAAGCCCACGAGATCATCCGCACTTGGTTGTTCTCATCCGTCGTGCGGGCACATCTAGAAGATGGCCAGCTCCCGTGGAAACATGCGGCCATCAGCGGCTGGATTTTGGACCCGGACCGAAAGAAGATGGCCAAGTCCAAGGGCAATGTAGTCACGCCGCTTGACTTGCTCGAAGAGCACGGCTCCGATGCGCTGCGCTATTGGGCCGCAAGCGGACGTCCCGGCACGGATACGGCATTTGACATCGGGCAGATGAAGACCGGCCGGCGCCTTGCCATCAAGATTCTCAACGCCAGCCGCTTCGCACTGAGTTTTGGCACAGTTGGTGGCCCGGTCACCGAACCCTTGGACCAGGCGCTACTTGCAGACCTTGCCCGGGTCATCACTGATGCCACCGCGGCACTGAATGACTACCAATACACCCGGGCGATGGAAACCACGGAGTCGTTCTTCTGGCGCTTCTGCGATGACTACCTCGAACTGGTCAAGGAACGGGCCTACGGCGCCCGCGGCGAGGACGCGGCGAACTCCGCAATCACCACTCTGACGACAACACTTACTGTGCTCCTCAAACTTTTTGCACCGTTCTTGCCGTTCGTGACCGAAGAGGTTTGGTCCTGGTGGCAGGAGGGCAGCATCCATCGCGCGAGTTGGCCGAAACCCACGGACGCCGTTGATGTGGCCTTGGCGGACTCTGGGCAACTTGGTTCGGTGCCAGTGGGCGACCCGGCACTGTTAGCGGACGTCGCACTGGTTCTCTCCGGGATCCGCAAGGCAAAGTCCGAGGCCAAGGTGTCTATGCGCACCGATGTGGTGAGCGCACACGTAACGGGTCCGGCCGATGCCCTAGCTCGAATCTCAGCGGCCAGCGCCGACCTAATAGCTGCCGGCCGAGTGCTGGATCTGCAACTGAGCCAAACCACCGGCCCACTCTCGGTCGAAGTCCAGCTTTAGACGCCTTCCCAGAGGGATTGACGCGCCTGGGCTTTCACCCGATTGGCTCAACGTCGGTTAAGCCCACCCCAAGAACGACCGAATCTGCGTGAGTACCGACCCAGATCGGTACGTCGATCGGCTCTTCGCCGCTCGGCGGGGACGTTCCGGGGGGAATGTGATGGGCAGGTTACGAGTAGTGGTTGATCCAGCCTCACCAGGTCCCGGCAGCACCGTGCTCCCTGGAGTTCCGTTACCGGAATCCCATTGGCGAAACACCGAGCACTCGGGGTGGTCAGTGCCGAGCCCCCGCGGAGCAAGTCCGTTACCGGCCGCTTGGTCGGTCGTACCGCTTCCGGACATGAAGGAAACTGGCGCCGATACCGGCGAGTCCTTCGAAGTATCCGCGCTCCCACTGGAGCCGCGCGAACTCTTGAGCGTGCTAACTATCGAGCCGGCTCTAACTCTTGAGGCAGAACCGACAGCCAAGACTTTGCCCGCAAACGCCCGCGGGCGACACCGACGACTTTCGGCCTAGGCGCTTAAGCGGACTTCTCTCGACGCTCCCGACGGGGCGGAGCCGCTTCGCGGGGCACGAGAGTGGGGCTTGCGCTATTGCGGACAACATCGCCGCTGACGATCACGCGCGCCACATCTTGGCGACTAGGCACGTCGTACATCACGTTTAGCAGTACTTCTTCCAAGATGGCACGCAGGCCACGGGCACCGGTTCCCCGCAACAAGGCTAGATCCGCCACGGCCGATAAAGCATCGTCGGAGAACTCCAACTCGACACCATCGAGGTCGAACAGTCGCTGGTACTGGCGCACCAAAGCATTCTTAGGCACCGTCAAGACTTCGATAAGCGCAGTTGCGTCGAGCGCCGTGACTGACGTGAAGACCGGAAGCCGGCCAACAAACTCAGGGATCATCCCGAACTTCAGCAGATCCTCAGGCATCACGCGGCTGAAGATGTCGCCCGGGTTCGTGTTTCCGTCCGGCTTCTCCATCGCTGCGGTGAAGCCAATCGACTTCTTGCCCACGCGATCCTCGATGATGCGATCGAGTCCAGCGAAGGCACCTCCGACGATGAATAGCACGTTGGTTGTGTCGATCTGAATGAACTCCTGATGCGGGTGCTTGCGCCCGCCCTGCGGAGGAACGGACGCAGTTGTGCCTTCGAGGATCTTAAGTAGGGCTTGCTGAACACCCTCGCCAGAAACATCGCGAGTGATCGATGGGTTCTCACTCTTGCGAGCAATCTTGTCAATCTCGTCGATGTAGATGATTCCGGTTTCGGCCTTCTTCACGTCGTAGTCGGCGGCCTGAATCAACTTCAGCAGAATGTTCTCGACATCTTCACCGACATAGCCGGCCTCCGTCAGCGCAGTCGCATCTGCGATCGCGAATGGCACGTTGAGCATGCGCGCCAAGGTTTGCGCCAACAGCGTCTTGCCTGAACCAGTGGGGCCAAGCAGCAAGATGTTCGACTTGGCGAGCTCAACCTGATCTTCGCGAGCACGCTCGCCGCCGGACTGAACTCGCTTGTAGTGGTTGTACACCGCAACGGCCAAGGACTTCTTGGCAAGATCTTGTCCGATCACATACTGATCGAGGAACTCAAAGATCTCTCGCGGCTTGGGCAGTTCGTCCCATTGCAAATCGGATGCTTCGGTCAGCTCTTCTTCGATGATCTCGTTACACAGGTCAATGCATTCGTCACAAATGTAGACACCGGGGCCGGCGATCAGTTTCTTGACCTGCTTCTGACTCTTTCCACAGAAGGAACACTTGAGCAGGTCGCCGCCTTCACCGATGCGCGCCACTGCTGTTCCCCTCGCTAGTGGAGCGGCCCATTCGCCGTCCTCGCGAGACGCTACCCCGCGAAAAGCCTTCGGGGCCCGTCTTTGGTCCTCAGAACGTTATGCCCTCAGCGGACGCGTTAAGCGACTACGCCAACCCGTGTCGTGAGCACCTCGTCGATGATCCCGTACTCCTTAGCCATTTCGGCCGTGAGGATCTTGTCGCGTTCGATGTCGCGGCGGACGTCTTCGACGGCCTTGCCGGTGTGTCGAGCGAGGATGGATTCCATTTCGTCTCGCATGCGAAGAACCTCGTTGGCCTGAATTTCAATGTCAGATCCCTGGCCACCGCCCTCGGTGTACGGCTGGTGAATCAAGATTCGCGCGTGCGGCAGAGCGAATCGTTTGCCCGGTGTTCCGGAGGCGAGAAGTAGCGCTGCAGCCGACGCCGCCTGCCCCAAACAAACCGTCTGGACGTCGGGCTTGACGAATTGCATGGTGTCGTAGATCGCAGTCATCGCAGTGTAGGAGCCGCCCGGGCTATTGATGTAGATCGAGATGTCGCGATCCGGGTCCATGGATTCGAGGACCAGCAACTGCGCCATGACGTCGTCCGCTGAGGCGTCATCAATCTGGATACCCAAGAAGATGATTCGCTCTTCAAACAACTTCGCATATGGATCCATGAGACGTCGCATGCCATCGCGTCCGCGCTCTTCGAACTGCGGGAGAATGTAGCGAGCGTTTGGCGACGAAACGGTGCGCCCCGAAGGAAGTCCAGTAGTAGACACGATTTTGCTCCTCGGTGCCGGATCAGTTGGTTCCGCTGTCGCCCGCGACATCGCGAGCGCTGCGTACGACGTGGTCAACGAACCCGTACTCAAGGGCCTCGTCGGCAGTGAACCAGCGATCGCGATCTGAATCGTGTTCGATGGTTTCGATGGTTTGACCCGTATGCGAAGCAATGAGTTCGGCCATCTTCTTCTTCGTGTAAAGCATCTGCTCGGCCTGAATCCGAACATCCGACGCGGTTCCGCCGATGCCGCCCGACGGTTGGTGCATCATGATGCGCGCGTGCGGCAGTGCGTAGCGCTTACCGGCCGTACCGGCCGACAACAAGAACTGCCCCATCGAAGCGGCCAGGCCCATTGCGAAGGTGGCAACGTCGTTACGCACGTATTGCATCGTGTCGTAGATGGCCATTCCGGCCGATACCGATCCACCCGGCGAATTAATGTAGATCGAAATATCGCTGTTGGGGTCCTCCGCCGACAGCAACAACATCTGCGCGCATATCGCATTCGCCATTGAGTCTTCGACCTGCGAACCCAAGAAAATGATTCGCTCGCGCAGGAGCCTTTGATAGACCGAGTCGTCAAAGCCCGGCGCACCTTGCTGTGGGCCGCGTGCGACGGTCAGGCCAGGAACTTCCAACCCGGTCACGATGTCTCCTTGTTCCGCAAAGCCTTCGCTATGAAGGACGCCTTGGTGACCCTAACCCCGAAGGGGCAGCGGACGTTCCCGTACTGACCAGTGTTCGCTCACGGCTTTACGCCCAATCGAACATTCCGCACTCAGTCGTGGTCGTGACCCTCGTGGTCGTGACCCTCGTGGTCGTGACCCTCATGGTCGTGACCCTCGTGGTCGTGACCCTCATGGTCGCCGAAGCCACTTAGTCCGGTCGGAGCGGCCATTTCATCCAACGCCGACAGCTCCACAGGGCGCCCGGACTCGTCGGTGACCTTGGCGTGCTCGAGCACCCAAGCCATGGCCTTGCCTCGACGCACGTCGGAAATCGCCGCGGGGATGTCCCCGTTCTGCGCCAACGCCTGAGCAAAGGCGTCGGGGCTCAAGTTGTAGCGCGGGGCCTGCTGGATCAGCCAGGTGCTCAGGTCAGCCTCGCTCACCGTCAGCGTTTCGACGTCAGCAATCCGGTCAAGCACGAACTGACTCTTGAGTGAATCACGAGCCTGGTCGGCAACCTCAGTGCGATGTGCGTCATCACCGTGGCCGTCAGCGAAATGCTCGTCGACCTGGGCGGAGAGGAAGTTCTCCGGCATTGGTACTTCAGCTATCGCAAGCAACTCGGCGATTACCTTGTCGCGGGCTTCGTAGCCCTGTTCTAGTAACCGAACCTTGGCCAAACGGGTGCTGATGTCGGCGCGCAATTCCTCGATCGTGTCGAACTCGCTTGCCAATTGGGCGAACGAATCGTCGGCCTCGGGCAGCGCGCGCTCGCGGACCGAAGTAATCGTGGCAGTGACCTGGAGGTCCTTGCCCTCCCACTCACCAGCATCGGGAACGAAGGTGAAGGTACGTGACTCGCCGGGAGTCGCGCCGGCCACTGCGGCGTCGAAGCCAGGGAGCAGCCCGTCCGTGCCAAGTTCGTACGACAACGCACTGGCCGTTAGGTCGTCGACCGGCTGGTCGCCATCGGCCCCGGCGAGATCAACCAACAGCACGTCACCGTCGACGGCTGCGCGCTCGACCGGAGTCAGGCTGGCGAAGCGCTTGCGCAAAGCGTCGAGTTGGTCAGAGACCTGCTCCTCGGAAACCACCGAATCTGCGACGCTGACTTCGATACCGTCGTAGCTGGGCAGTTCGAATTCGGGCCGGATGTCGACCTCGGCGGTGAAAGCTAGATCGGCTCCATCGGAAAGTTCGGTGACGTCCAACTCAGGGCGGCCGATGACGACGATCCCGGCCTCACGTACCGCCTGGTCATACGCCCGCGGAACCGCCTCGTTGATGGCCTCTTCGAGAACGGCGCCCCGACCTACACGCTGGTCGATGA